>Ga0302237_1000022_pt1:0-92500 | contig 211816 bp, 196 predicted proteins | sample AAG_UR_Ala_MG_FD_193530 | JGI IMG/M metagenome (GOLD analysis project Ga0302237, IMG submission 193530) | Enriched activated sludge microbial communities from anaerobic digester in WTTP, New Holstein, Wisconsin, United States - AAG_UR_Ala | ecosystem: Engineered > Bioreactor >... | reverse complement strand
AGAGCTTCATCACTTAATTTTCAAAGAAAATTGGGCCCACAAACCATCTATCCCACTATTCAATTGTCAAAGAACTCTAAGGAAAGAGCCTACTATGTTAGTTTAAGCCCTTTTTGTTGTCAAGAACTATTTGGCTTTTTACTTTCAAAATCCCCAACGGCGAAGTCGCCATTATACGTAAAAAACACCCGCTGTCAAGCAGGAAATTTAATTTTTTTTATTCAATGAATTCAGGTTCTTGGCAAATTACCGGACAATAATCCGGAAATAGATCTTCTTCCCTTTTCTCAACAAAATCTCACCGCGATCCGTTACATGCTCAACCCCTATCCGCTCGTCGAAGAAACGCACCGGCTGGTCATTGACGTACCCGCCGCCCTGCTCGATGAGCCGCCTGGCTTCCCCCCGGGATGCACACAGCTGCACCTCGTGGAACAGCTCGAAAGCGGGGACCCCCTGTTCAAAGATCTCCCGCTTCTTGATCACCGAGGGGATGGCCGATGTATCGACTCCCCCGGACTCGCGCGGGATGCGGCTGGAGGGCATGATCGACATCGGCACGGTCTTGAGCCCGAATGCCGCCACAGCCGCCCGCCAGGCCGCACGGGCCGCGTCTTCCCCGTGGGTGATGCGGGTGGCCTCGAAGGCAAGGACGGCCTTCGCCATGTTCAGTTCCGCCCCTCTGAGCGCCCCGGCTTCGGCAATCTCGCCGATCGGCAGAAAGGTGAACAGTTTTAAGAAACGCCCGACATCGGCGTCGTCGGTGTTCACCCAGTACTGGTAGTACTCATGAGGCGTCGTCAACGAGCCGTCCAACCAGACGGTCCCCTTTTCGGTCTTTCCCATCTTGGTCCCCTGGGCCGTCGTGATCAACGGGAACGTCACCCCGTAAGCCTGCTTCCCTTCAAGCCTTCGGATGAGGTCGATGCCGGCCACGATGTTGCCCCACTGATCGTTGCCGCCCATCTGCAAGAGGCAGCCGTGGTGCCTGAAGAGGTACCAGAAATCGTAGGCCTGGAGGAGCATGTAGTTGAACTCGATGAAATTGAGCCCCGTCTCCAGCCGCATTCGGTAACTCTCGGCCGCAAGCATCCGATTGACGCTGAAGTGGCGTCCGATGTCCCTCAAAAAGTCGATGTAGTTCAGGGACCTGAGCCAATCGGCATTGTTGAGCGTCAGGGCGCCCCCTGTCTCAAAAGAAATATAACGGGACAGTTGTCGTCGCAGCGCCTCCGCATTGGAGCGTACCTGATCCAGCGACAAGATCTGGCGCATCTCGGTCTTTCCGCTGGGGTCTCCGATGAGGGCCGTCCCCCCGCCCACCAGGGCGATCGGACGGTGGCCGTTTCTCTGCGCGTGGGCCAGGGCCATGATGGGCACGAGGCTTCCGATGTGAAGACTGGTGGCTGTCGGGTCAAAACCGATGTAGCAGACGACCGGTCCTTCCCCCAGGATCCGCCGGACATCGACATCGGTTACCTGCTCGACGAAACCCCTCTCCGAGAGCACATCGTAGAGGTTTTGCACTTTCCGGGTCTCCGTCATATTCGACTGATTAGAAGATTCCCTGTCCCTCCGCGCACTTCAGGCTGAGGCGTTCGATCGCCCGTGCCCTCCCCGTTTCGGGATCGATATCGACCACGGCACCCTGAAGCCTCACGTCTCCCTTGGCCACATCGAATTTGTTCGGCCGATAGGTCAGGAACCTCTCGATCACCATTTCCTTTTCGACCCCGATGACGGAGTCGAAAGGACCTGTCATGCCCACATCGGTGATGTAGGCCGTCCCCTTCGGCAAGATCTGCTCATCCGCCGTCTGGACGTGTGTGTGGGTGCCGATGACCGCGCTGACCTCTCCGTCCAGAAACCAGCCCAGAGCCTGCTTTTCCGACGTGGCTTCCGCGTGCATGTCCACGATGATCACATTCGTCCTGTTCCTGAGTTTCCTGATTTCGCTTTCCGCGACCCGGAATGGGCAGTCCACGGGCTTCATGAACACACGGCCCGAGAGATTGATCACCGCAGCCGAACAGCCGTTACGGGCGGAGAGAAGAACCGTCCCCCTGCCCGGCGTCCCCTCGGGATAGTTCGCCGGCCGGAGAAGCGTTTCATACTCGTCGATGAATTCCATGACCTCTTTCTTGTCCCAGACGTGGTTCCCCGTTGTGAGCACATCGACCCGGCTGGCATAGATCTCCTCGACGACGGTCCGCGTGACACCGAATCCGGCGGCGGCATTTTCGGCATTGGCCACGACCAGGTCGATATCGTGCCGGTGAATGACCGCGGGGAGAAGGACTCTCAGGGCCCTCCGCCCCGGTTTCCCGACAATATCTCCGATAAAAAAAAGTTTCATAGGATAAGTTTACTTCGCGTAATCCGTTGCCCTCGTTTCCCGGATCACCGTGACCTTGATCTGGCCGGGATAGGTCAATTCCGACTCGATCTTCTTGACGATGTCCTTGCAGAGCATGACGGCGTCGTCATCGGAAATTTTTTCGTTCTCCACGAGGATTCGAAGCTCCCGGCCTGCCTGGATGGCGAAACACCGGTCCACACCGCTGAAGGAGTTCGCAATGCTCTCCAGCTCTTCCAGGCGCTTGACGTATGTTTCCAGCATTTCCCTCCGGGCGCCCGGCCTCGCGGCGGACAGCGTGTCTGCGACCTGAACGAGAACGCCCAGAAGGTTGTTGTTGCGTCCGTCATCGTGATGGGTGGCTATGGCCTGAACAATCCGGTCGTTTTCCCCGTACCGTTTGGCATAATCCGCACCGATGGCGGCATGGGTCCCCTCGATTTTGTGGTCCACAGCCTTGCCGATATCGTGAAGAAGCCCCGCGCGTTTGGCTTCCCTCACATCAAGGCCGAGTTCCGAGGCCATAATCCCCGTCAGGTGGGCCACCTCAATCGAGTGCTGGAGAACGTTCTGGGAAAAGCTGGTGCGAAACCGGAGTTTACCCAGGATGTTGACCAGTTCCGGGTGAATGTCATGCACCCCCAGGTCGAAGGAAGCCCGTTCCCCGGTTTCCCGAACGATATTGTCGACCTCTGCCGTCACTTTTTTCACCACGTCCTCAATCCGGCCGGGGTGAATCCGCCCGTCGCTGATCAGCCGCTCCAGGGATATCTTGGCCACTTCCCTCCGTACAGGATCGAAGCCCGAAAGCACGACGGCTTCCGGCGTATCATCGATGATGAGGTCCACGCCGGTGGCCGCCTCGATGGCCCGGATGTTCCTTCCCTCCCGGCCGATGATCCTTCCCTTCATCTCGTCGTTCGGAAGGTTGACGACAGACACGGTATTTTCGGCCACGAAGTCACCGGCATAACGCTGAATCGAGTAAGCGATGATCTCACGGGCCGAACGATCCGCCGTTCGTTTGGCTTCATCCTCGATCTTCCGGATGATCCGCGCCGCCTCACGCTTTGCTTCAGCCTCCATGGACTGGACCAGGTAATTCTTGGCTTCCTGGGAAGTGATGCCCGCTATCTTTTCCAGCTTGAGCTTCTGCTCGTCGATGATCCGGTTGAGCTTCTCGTGTTTATCGGAAAGCGCCGTCTCTTTCTGGGCGAGTCCCTTTTCCCGGCCTTCGAGCTGAGTCTCTTTCTGGGCGAAGGAATCCATTCTCTTTTCGAGACTCTCTTCCTTTGAACGCAGCCTCCGCTCCAGGTTCTCCAGTTCCCCCTTCCGCTCCCTCGTCTCCTTTTCGAATTCCGACTTGGTCTTCAGGAGATTTTCCTTGGCCTGAAGGATGGCCTCCTTCTTGATGTTATCCGCCTCCTTTTTGGCCTCGTCCACGATTCGGGCCGAAAGGCTTTCAGCGGACTGCAGTTTTTTCTTCGAAAGATGAGCCTGGACATAAAATCCCGCGGCTGCCCCCGCTAGGAGCGCCGCAGCGATGATGATATACTCCATGATCAATGTTCCTCCACCTCCTATCCCACCGGCGACGTCCATCCTGATTATGCCGTGCCGGATCAAGATGAATGTCGGCTCCGTTGAGCCGTTCTTCTGATGGTTCCGGGAGATGTCATGAAGAGGTATTCGGAAAAGGAGGCGGGTTCTGAAATCCGGGCGTGAAACCGGGTGCTACGACTCTATGCCAAAAAAACCCCCGCGAATGCCGTGTTAACGCTGTTTTTTGAACCTTTTCAACAAGGTGGGTGCCTTATTGTTGCGTTAGGCTCTCCAAGACCCCCACCTCGGGATCTCTGGACCTGCACACGGCAAACAAGGAAAGGCTCCCGGTTCTTAAGGTGTTAGCTCAAAAGACAAATTGTTAATCACGCACATTGCAGGGGAAAATTCTCTTTTCTTTTCTGATCGATAAACTCGATCAACTCTGTGGATCGGCTCTCCAACAACTTGTATATGTTGTCTTTCTCCCCCCTTAATCGAAATAGTTCATCCGCAATGTTCAAGGCAACCATGATGGTTACTTTCTCTGCGGGAACGTGCTTTGAGGCTTTCTCTATTTCATCGGCTTTATTGTTGATATACCTCACGACATTCGCTACATGGTCATTCCCGGCATCACTGAGAACGGAAACCTGATGACCCAGGACATGTATATCGAATCTCTTTTTCAACAAGGGACCTCAAAGTTCCTGCGTGTTAATATCCTCGAGCATTCCGAGCAGTGAATCCACCTTGTGCCGAACTGATTCCCTTTCCTCGCTCAGTTTCCTGATTTTATTCTCCGCCTCTTCTAACTCTCCATTCTTCAACTTTATTAGATGTTCTAGTTCCGTTTTCTTGTGCTGGAGTAAAATATATTCTTCAACAAGACCCTTTATCTTTTCCTCAAGCTCTCTGAACTTGACCAAGTCCTCCACGAAAAATCTACCTTCAACGAAATGAACTGAATGAAAAACCGCGTCGAGCCCTGCTGTTGCTATGAAACTATTTCACTTCCTTATAAAAGTCAAGATGCTTTTTGTCCGGACGGCAGGTCGTCGCCGGGGAGAAAGTCATCGATCATCCGCAGCAGCCCCTCTTTCCCCTTTGCGGATCCGATTTTTCTCCTGAAACGCGAGACCCCCGGGATCCCCCGGGTATACCAGTGAAGATGCCTCATGAAGGATTTCAGGCCCGCAGCTTCCCCGAAAATCTCCACCGACAGGGCCAGGTGTTCCCGGATGACCCTTCGTCGCTCCCCCCGAGCGGGTGCGCCGTTGCCGCGCCCCCCCGGGGACTCGAGGATCTGTCTGAAAATCCAGGGGTTCCCCAGCGCCCCCCTCCCGAGCATGACGCCGTCGCAGCCCGTATCCTCGATCATCCGAAGGGCATCGGCGGCGCTCAGCACATCCCCGTTGCCCACAATGGGAATCCGGGTTTCCGCCTTGCCTTCAGCGATCCACCTCCATTCGGCCCGTCCCCCGAAACCCTGACTGGCCGTTCGGGCATGCAGGAAAACGGCATCGGCGCCGCTATCCTCCGCTACACGGCATATCTCAGGGGCGTTGATATGACGGTGGTCCCAGCCGCTGCGGATCTTGATGGTCAGAGGCAAAGAGGTGGCGCCCCGCACAGCCCGCAGGATGCGGGCGATTTTGAGGGGCTCCCGAAGGAGCGAGGCGCCGGCCCCCCGTTTGACCACATTTTTCACGGGACAGCCCATGTTGATGTCCACGAGATCGGCCCCCCTGTCCGACAGAATTCTCGCCGCGTCAGCCAGTACGGCCGGGTCCGAGCCGAAGACCTGAACACCCAGAGGCCGGTCTGCAGGGGATGACTTCATAAAGGCAAAGCTTCTTTCCATCCCCCGGACAAGGCCGTCGGCACTCACCATTTCCGTAAGACAGAGGGCACAGCCAAAGGGGCGCACGATCATCCGGAATGGGAGGTCTGTTATACCCGCCATCGGTGCAAGGCAGAAGCGGTTTTGAAGGACCAGAGAGCCTATGTTGAGCGTTTTCATATGCAAAAACTCGATTATTCCAAAGAATGATCCATGATAACCGATCGGGCCGTCAAGGGGGTTCTTGCCCCGCCGAAGGGCTTTGGGGCATCGGACCGAGGGTACGGGGCGGCAAAAAAAAAGGGGGAGGACCGCGCCCACCGTTTTCTCTTTCAAGAACCCGCCCTGCCGACCGTGATCTCTATCGGTTGCCCTTGTTTCTTTCCTTCAGCCGCTCCTGCACAATCCGCGTCGCCCGGGCGAGGTCTTCCTGCGAGTTGATGCCCATGACCTCCTCGGGGTCGGGGGCGATGACGGAGGCCGTGCGGCTCCCCCTGCGGCGGGCGATGGCGAAGATGTCCGTGAAATAGTATTCCCGCTGGGCATTGTCGTTTCCGATCTCGCGCGCCGCCTCGAAGAGAAAGGGGTTCTCGGCGCAGTAGATCCCCGTGTTGATCTCCCGGATCATCCTCTGCTCTTCCGTGGCGTCGCGGTGCTCCACGATCCCCAGAACGTTGCCTTCGGCATCCTTGAGGACGCGGCCGTAGCCGGAGGGGTCCTCCAGAAGGGTCGTCAGCACCGTGATCGCCGCCCCTGAGGCGCGGTGGCGGTCCATCAGAGCGCGGACCGTCGAGATCTGAAGCAGCGGCACGTCGCCGCAGAGGATCAGGATGGTCCCGCTGTAGCCGGCAAAGACCCCGGCGGCCTGGAGGACGGCGTGGCCCGTCCCGAGCTGCTCACGCTGGTAGACGAAGGTAAGCCCCCGGTTTCTGTAGCGCTCCTCCACGAGCTCCGCCTGGTGACCGATGACGACGGCGACCCGGGATGACCCCATCTGCCCGGCGAGGTCCAAGACGTAGTCCAGCATGGGACGGCCGGCCACGGGGTGGAGGACCTTCACCAGATCCGATTTCATTCTCGTCCCCTTGCCCGCCGCCAGGATCAGTGCGGCACATGTCTTATCATCCCGTCTTTTCCCCATACCCTTCCTCTGTTGCCCCTTTTCAGATCGCGGAGAAACGGCTCAGTCGCCTTTCACTTCCGTTCCGTCCCGCCGTCCGCACCCGGAAGCAGAATGACCAGCACCTCCTTGATGGACTTCAGGTCGGCATCCTCGATGAAGAAGGTCACGGAGCCCGCCTTCAGAGTTTCACCTCGTCTGGGGATACGGCCCATCCTGTGGAGCAGGAATCCCCCGAGGGTCTCGTAGTCCCCTGCCGGGATTTCCACCGGCAGGATTTCCTTGAGGCGTTCAATGCCGATCCGGGCATTGACGAGATAGCGTCCCGGCCCCACGACTTTATAAGCCTTTTCGCCCGTGTCGTACTCATCCTCGATCTCGCCGACGATCTCCTCCAGGATATCCTCGATCGTCAGGACACCTACTGCGCCCCCGTACTCGTCGACGATGACCGCCATGTACTCCCCCGTTTTCTGCATCTCGAAGAGCAGGTCGTCGGCCTCTTTCGATTCCGGCACATAGAACACCGTGGGCCTCAGGTATTTCTCCACCGCCTGCGTGGAATCGGCGGGAAGCGATTTCAGGACATCAAAGGCACTGACGATGCCGATCATGTTGATGATCTGACCGCGATAGACGGGAATGCGTGAGAACCCCCTCTCGTCGATGATCCGGGCGGCCTCCGCGAGGGGGGTCTGCGCATCGAGAGCGACGACGTTCGAAAGGGGGACCATGATCTGCCCGGCGGTAGCCTTGGAGAAATCAATGACCCGGCGGATCATCTCCTGTTCCGATGTCTTGACGTCGCCCTTATGGCCGCGGTCCGTCAGAAGAAACTTGAGTCCCTCTTTTGTGATGTAGGGATAAGGCCTCCCTCCTCCCGTGCCCATCATGGCAAACACGGCCCCTTTCGATATCCGGGAGATGATATACACGAGGGGATAGAGGGACCGGGAGAAAAACCATACCAGCCGTGAAATCCTCATGGCCGTCCGTTCGGGATGCTGCTGGTAGATGCTCTTCGGGATGATCTCGCCGAAAATCAGGAGCAGGGGGACCATGGCCACAACCGCCACGACCTCGCCCCGGGCGAGACCGAACCGGGAGATGCAAAGGGTCGTCGCCAGGGCGGTACTCGTGATGATGCAGATATCCGATCCCGTCAGGCAGGTGGCCAGGAACCACTCGGGATTCTCAAGAAGCCGGAGGGTCCGCTCGGCCGCTTTTGACCCGGCGGTCGCTTTCCGGCGGATAAGGTGGATGTCCGAGGCGATGAGCGCAATCTCCCCCCCGGAGAAGAGACCCTCCAGAAGTATGCAAAGAAAAATCGCAAGCACGATGACGAGGTCATCCGTCATGGACCGCCTCTTTTCTGACCCGGACTCTCAGGACTCTCGCTTTGCCCATCTTTTCAATCCCATAGGCGTATCCCCCCTCGGATATCTCTTCCCCCTTGACGGGAAGCCGTCCGAAGAGATGAAAAACATACCCCCCCACCGTGTCGAAATTCTCATGGCTGATTCCGGCACCGGTCAATTCGTTGAAGCGCTCGATCGGCATCATGCCCGATACGATGAATGTGTGTTCGTCCACCCGGTGATAGAGGTCCTCGATCGTGTCCCGCTCATCGTAGATGTCGCCGAAGAGCGACTCGAGAATGTCCTCCATCGTCACAAGGCCTTCCACGCCGCCGTACTCGTCGACGACGACGGCCATGTGCACCTTCCGGACCTGAAAATCCCGCAGGAGGGCATCCGCCCTTCTCTGGGGGGGGACAAAGAAGGGTTTTTTCAGAAGGGACTCAATGCGGACGGCCTGCCCCAGGCCTGCCGCTCGCGCCAGGAGGTCCCTCGCATAGAGGATTCCGAGGACATCGTCGATGCCGCCGGTCCCGTGAACGGGGATCCTCGAATACCCCTGCTCGATGATCTCCCTTTTCATCTCATCGACGCCCATCACCACGGGCAGGCAGAACATGTCGACCCGGGGGGTCATGATCGCCGAGACTTCCGTGTCACCCAGCTTGAAAACCCGGTGGATCAGGTCTCTCTCGGTCTTCTCGATCACCCCTTCCTCATGGCCCGCTTCGACGAGACTCCTGAAGGTGTCTTCCGTCAACACGCGTTCCTCCCGCTGCGTCCCCCTGAAGAAAGAGCTGAAGACGGCAGAGATCCCCTCCATCAGCCGGATCAGCGGATACCCCAGCGTCATGAAGAAAAGAACGACCGGCGAGGCATAGGAAGAAAAACGCATGGGATACATCTTCCCGAAGGTCTTCGGCATGGCCTCACAGAAAATCAGGATGAGCGGGGTCAAGACGGCGATGGCGATCCATTGTCCGTCGCGGCCCAGGAACGAAATGAAAAGGGCCGTGGCAAGGGCGGAAAAGGCGATGTTGGTGGCCTCGTTGTAAACGATGATGGTCACCAGAAGCCGTCTCGGGTTTTCGAGGAGCCTCTGAATGTGGCCTGTGAAGGGGAACCGGTCTTCCTGCATCCGGTGCAGGTGAAGCGGCGTCAGGGAAAACAGTGCCGCCTCGGAGCACGTGAAAATGCCGAAGAGGAGAAACAGGACCGCCAGAAGGATCAGCTTTGATGTAAGATAAGGGTCCAATGGGGCCTTGGGGGTTTCTTGTTGGCAAAGACCGGTTATCCAACCGGTGGATTAGAGTTTTCTTAAAAAAATTATAACAAAAAGTCAAGCAGTTGCAAATTCGGGGCCTGTCGTTCCATGAAATGGATTTCGTTGACTTCGCTTACCAATTCCGCTATATACCAGCCAGAATTTCATGACTCAAGTGCTCGAATCGATCCCACCGACAACCCCCGAAACATGCCCAGAGAAGTCATTTTTACGATCCGCACACCGGCAGGGATCGCGGACAAATGAAGAAGCCAGACCCCCGATCGGTCGACGGTCTTCATCTCTTGCAAGGAGGAACCAAAAATGCCCAACGTGCTTCTGATCGGAAACGGCGCCAGGGAGCATGCCCTCGCCGAGGCCATCATGCGGTCACACCACAAACCGGGCCTCTTTGCCTTCATGAGGACGAACAACCCGGGCATTGCCTCCCTGGCCGAGAGGATCCTTCTGGGTCGCTACGAGGACCTGGCGGGGATCACATCATTCGCGAGAGAATGCCGGATCGATTTTGCCGTCATCGGGCCCGAGGACCCGCTGCATCTCGGGGTCGTAGACGCACTCCTGGCGGCGGGCATCCCTTCCGTGGGGCCCAAGAAGGAACTGGCCCGTCTCGAGACATCGAAGTCCTTCACACGGGACCTCGTCCGGAAATACCATATCCCCGGAAATCCCCGCTTTGAAACGTTCACTTCCCTCGCGGGGATCGAGGCGTTCCTGAAGGAACTCCCGGGCATCGTTATAAAACCCGACGGCCTCACCGGGGGCAAGGGCGTGAAGGTCCAGGGAGACCATTTCCAGACAAAGGGTGAGGCCTTCGAGTATTGCAAGGAGGTCCTGCGGGATCACCTCGCTGTGATCATCGAGGAGAAGCTGGAGGGCGAGGAATTTTCACTCCAGTGCATATCGGACGGCAAGACCGTAGTGGCAACCCCTCCCGTTCAGGACCACAAGCGCCGCTTCGTCGACGACAAGGGCCCCAACACGGGGGGCATGGGCTCCTATTCCGACCGGGATCACTGCCTCCCCTTCATGAGCCCCGAGGACGTCCGGGCGGGTCTTGCCATCACGCAAAAGGTGGCCGAGGCCGTTTATCGGGAGACGGGCGACTACTACAAGGGCGTCATGTACGGCGGCTTCATGATCGACCGGGACGGCGTGAAGCTCGTGGAATACAACGCACGTTTCGGCGATCCCGAGGCCATGAACATCCTTCCTCTGCTGAAGACCGATTTCGTCGACGTCTGCCGGGCCGTCATCGACGGCACACTGGACCGGATGAACATCGAATTCGAGCACAGGGCGACGGTGTGCAAATACATCGTCCCCAAAGGGTACGGACTCCCCAAGAATCATCCCGACGCAAAGTCCGCTTCCTCGAAGATTGAAGTCGGCGACACCGGGGAGGCGAGGCTTTATTACGCCTCCGTCGACCGGAAAGAGGACGGGCTCTACATGACGACGTCCAGGGCGATCGGCGTCGTCGGTATCGCCGAGCGACTCGATCAGGCCGAACAGATCGCAGAGAGGGCCGTCTCGGCCGTGCGGGGCCCCGTGGACCACCGGCCGGACATCGGAACAAAGGCGCTGATCGAGCGCCGCATCGACCATATGCAGCGCCTCCGGCGCTGACGCGCCGGGCCCCGAACGGGGATCGGAAGTTAGGAAGTTCTGAAGTTGTGAAGTTCGGATTCTCTCCACTTCCAAACTTCTCAACTTCTCAACTTCGACGCCGCAGGCGGTTAGTGAACTTTAAACAGAAAGAGGTGTTTTCCGAATGACAAAAATAGGAAGGGCTTTGATCAGCGTCACGGACAAAAAAGGCATTGTGGAGCTCGCGAAGGGACTGAAGGGCTTCGGTGTCGAGATCCTGTCAACGGGTGGAACAGCCGCCGCGATCAAGGCGGCGGGCATCGACGTGACCGACGTGTCGGTCTACACGGGTTTCCCGGAAATGATGGGCGGCCGGCTCAAGACCCTGCATCCAAAGGTCCACGGGGGTCTGCTTGCCCTTCGTGACCATGACGAGCACATGAAGTCCGCCAGGGCGCACGGGATCGGGATGATCGACATGGTGGTCATCAACCTTTACCGCTTCGAGGACACGGTGGCGAGGGAGGGCTGCACTCTCGAGGAGGCCGTAGAGAACATCGACATCGGCGGGCCCACCATGGTCCGCTCGGCGGCTAAGAATTACCGCTTCGTCAGCATCGTCACCGACCCCGACGACTACCCGAAGATCCTCGAGGAGATGAAAAAGACAGACGGCAAGATCTCCGAGGAGACCAACTTCAAACTCGCCACCAAGGCCTTCCAGCTCACAGCCCGTTACGACGCTGCCATATCGAACTGGTTGGGCACGATCATCCCCGGCGATGGACGGAAGGACTTCCCTGACGTCTACACGCTTCAGTTCACAAAAGCCCAGGACCTGCGTTACGGCGAGAATCCCCACCAGAAGGCTGTCTTCTACCGCGAGGGGGCGCAGGTCGACGCCGGCATCGCCGGCGGAAGGCAGCTGCAGGGCAAGGAGCTCTCATACAACAACATCATGGACAGCGACGCCGCCTGGCAGATGGCCTGCGACTTCGAAAGACCCACGGCCGTCATCATGAAACACGCCAACCCCTGCGGGGCCGCCACGTCCGGGGGTGACATCCTCGAGGCCTACCGGAAAGCCCTCGAGACGGACCCGGTCTCGGCCTTCGGCGGCATCGTGGCGGTGAACCGAGCCGTGGACAGGAAGGCCGCCGAGGAGATCGCCAAGCTCTTCCTCGAGGTGGTCATTGCCCCGAAGTTCGAGCCCGAAGCGCTCAAGATTTTCGAAACGAAGAAGAACCTGCGGCTCATCGAGGCGGATCCCTCCTGCGCAGCCGGCAGGGGCGGGTACGACTTTCGCCGTGTCGTCGGCGGGCTTCTCGTCCAGGAACGCGATGCCGACGCTTCGGACATCCGCAAGGCGAAGGTCGTCACAAAACGAAAACCCACCGAGGAGGAGTACCAGGCTCTGGACTTCGCATGGCGGGTGGTCAGGCACGTCAAATCCAACGCCATCGTGCTTGCCGCGAAGGACAAACTCGTGGGCGTGGGCGCCGGACAGATGAGCCGCGTCGATTCGGTGAAGATCGCCATCATGAAGGCCTGTGGACCCACAAAAGGGACGGTAATGGGCTCCGACGCCTTTTTCCCTTTCCGGGATGTTGTCGATACGGCAGCCGCAGCGGGGGTGACGGCCATCATTCAGCCCGGGGGATCGATCCGCGACGAGGAGTCCATCCAGGCGGCGGACGAGCACGGGATGGCGATGATCTTCACCGGGGTGAGACATTTCAAACATTAAAATCAGGCGAAAGGCCCAAGGCTTCGGGCAAAGGGAAATTCTGTCTCTGCCGCCGGCCTTTAGCCCTTTGCCACAAGCCAAGGGAGCGGAGCGAGCTTATGAAGCAAAAAGGCGGCCCTCTCGTCAGTGTGGTGATGGGGAGCGATTCCGATCTGCCGGTCATGAAGGAGGCCATGATTCTGCTGAAGCGGTTCGACATCCCCTATGAGGTGGTCCTGACCTCGGCCCACCGGACACCGGAGCGGACATCCGAATTCGCAAAAGGCGCGGCGGGTCGCGGCATACGGGTCATCATCGCCGGCGCCGGCGCGGCGGCACACCTGGCCGGTGTCATCGCCTCGCAAACGACCCTGCCGGTGATCGGCATTCCCATCGACTCCACCTCCCTGGGTGGACTCGACGCACTGCTTTCGACGGTGCAGATGCCGGGGGGAATCCCCGTGGCTACCATGGCCGTCGGAAAGGCGGGCGCCCGGAACGCCGCCCTGACGGCCGCGAGAATCCTCGCCCTCGGCGACAGGGGCCTGACCGGAAAACTGAAAGTCTATTCCGAGAAAATGGCACGCGAAGTGGAGGAGAAGGGCAGGAAGCTGGAATGCTTATAAAGCAGGCGTAAGGCGAAAGGCAAAGGGCTTACGGCAAGGAAAGGGAGTGAGTTGACTTCCCCTGCCTTTAGCCCTTGGCCCTAAGCCTTTAGCCATCTCCTTAGCCATGTCCACTATCATCAAAATCAATCCGGAGAACCCGGAATCCGAGAAAATCAGCGAGGTCGTCGCGATCCTGAAAGGCGGCGGTGTCATCGGTTTCCCGACGGAGACCTTCTACGGCCTGGGGGCCGATGCGCGCAACGAGGCGGCCATCGGGAAGATCTTCGACGTGAAGGGCCGGGACTTCAAGAACCCGATTCTTGTCGTGATCGGCGAGCGGAAGCACCTGGATATCTTTGCGGCGGACATTTCCCCGGCGGAAAAGACCCTCATGGACCGCTTCTGGCCCGGGCCCGTTACGATTCTGTTCAGGGCCACGGCGGCCGTCTCGCCGAGACTCACGGCCGGCAGCGGCAGGATCGGCATCCGGCTTACCAGTCATCCGATTGCAGGAGAGCTGTCAAGGAGGCTCGGCGGTCCGCTGACCGCCACGAGCGCAAACCTCTCCGGCGCGCCGGAGTGTTCAACCGCGGCGGATGTGCTCTCTCAGCTCGAGGGGAAAATCGACGGGCTCGTCGACGGGGGATCAACGCCGGGCGGGAAAGGCTCGACCATCGTGGATGCCGCCGACTCACCCGTCAGGATCCTGCGCGAAGGGGTGATCGGCGCCGCTCTCATCCGGGACACGCTTGGAACGTTGTAGGCACGCTTTCCTCATCCCGGAGAACCATCGGCTTGTCGCCGTTTGTGATGACTGAGCCCGCAGATAAAGCCGCGCATGACGGGTGACCCGGCGGGCGTCCGGCTTCTGTTCGGCGGGCACGTCCCCAAAATCAAAGAAGGTTCCCGCCGTGCACCGATTATTCATTGAAGATTCGGCCGATTTCCGATAGAAAAACGGGCATGGGTCAGAAAGGTCCCTCATTCGCGAATGTCTACACGGGCAAGGCGCTCATCGCCGATCCGATTTACCAGTACGCCTGGTTCACCGTCCCCGCGCCTGACGATTGCCCGAACGAAAAAACGGAAAAAGACCTCATCGATTCCGCCTGGGTACAGCGACTGAGGAGGATTCACCAGCTCCAGAGCGCCCGGTGGGTCTATCCCGCGGCCGAACACAGCCGTTTCCAGCACTCCATCGGGACGATGCATATCGCCGGAGAGTTCGGGAAATACCTCTATGAGAGCCTTCGACAAATCTGCCCGGATATCCCATCGATCCACTTTATCGAGGAGTTCCTCAGGGTGGCGGGTCTTCTCCACGACGTCGGCCACGGACCCTTTGGACATTTCTTCGATGACCACTTCCTCGACCAGTTCGGACTCACCCACGAAGTCCTCGGCCAGGCGATCGTCAAAAGGAAACTCGGAAGGCTGATCCGGGACATCCGGCGCAGCCCCTCCGGGTCCTTCGCAAGAGGAGAGCGCCTCGAGCCGGAGCAGATCGCCTATTTGATCAAGATGCCGGAGGGGAAAGACCGGATGAAACCCCGATGGCTTCAACTTCTGCGGCAGCTCTTTTCCGGCATCTACACCGTCGACAACCTGGACTACGTCCAGCGGGACGCTTACATGACGGGTTTCTCCCTCGACATCGTCGATCTCACGAGGCTCCGTTTCTATACCTTTTTTACCCGGGAAGGGCTCACACTCCACCAGGCGGGAACCTCCGCCCTCAGCCGCTTTCTCAATGCCCGGCTCAATCTCTACTCGAACGTCTATTACCACAGGACCACGAGGGCGCTGGATCTTCATCTGCAGGAAATCTTCCGGGACACCATGAACATCCTGTTCCCCTACGATCCCTCGGTCCGTCTGGACCGGTATCTCGAGCTGGACGAGTGGACCCTTTTCAGCGCAGTGAGGCGATGGCCCCGAGAACGCAGCAGCCGGAAGAGAAAGCTGGGACGGGAGTGGGAAAAGTTGTACGGCCGTGAAATAAAATGGAAGATGGCTTTTTCGGCCGATCTTTCCATTGACGAGATCCGCCGGGGTACCCGCTTTTTATCAGCCGGCGACTACGAGGCCGAGGTCCGGAAATGTCTCCCCCGACGTTTGAAACACCTTGATTTCAGGATCGATCTTGCCACCCAGGACCCGCGGCCCATCAACCCCGTGGTCGAGGGGGAAAAACGGGTCAATATCTTCAATCCCGCCACCGGCGTGACGTCCCCGGAACCCCTGAGAGACCTGTATCGTTATATCCCGGCACGGGTGGTTCACTTTCGCGTCTTCGCCCTCAGCCACGACCACGATGAGGAAATAACCGCTGCGGCGGAAGAGGCCCTCGGCGGATTGACGGACGTCTCGAAGACCAACATCTAGGATCGATTCTGAATCCGCCCATCGAAGAGCCCCCAAAAAACACATTGACAAACCGCATTCATCCTGCGTAGAGAATATACATAATCTCTGTTGAAGTTTTGTGATCATGTTACTGGACATCAACTTTTTTCAGGGAAGGATGATCGCGGCAGCGCTGACGGCAGCCAGGGCGAAGACGCCCATGGCCTGCAGACGGAGTCTTTAGCTGCTTCTGAATGGTAAGACACGGGCCATGGGCGAAAGAAATTTTGAATCGGTCCATGGCCTTTTCATTTCCAGGGGCCTGGCGAACGTCAACAAGGCCCTTGTTTTTTTACAGAGCCTGTCATCGTCCAATGGAGGAGAAAAAAGATGGAATCATCAGAAGACTTCATTCAATTGTCCAACCGCATGACCCTGCTGCCCCCTTACCTCTTCGGTCGAATCAACAAGATCAAGCTCGAGAAGAGAAAGGCGGGTATCGATATCATCGATCTTGGAATGGGAAACCCCACGGATGCCACACCGAAGCCGGTCATCGAGAAACTCTGCGAGGTCGTGCAGGACCGGCGGAATCACCGCTACTCCGTGGCCACCGGCATCCACAATCTCCGGCTGGAGATCGCCAACTACTACGAAAGACATTACGGCGTTTCTCTCGACCCCGGCGAGGAGGTGATCGCCACGATCGGGTCCAAGGAAGGGATCTCCCACCTTTCCCTGGCCCTGCTCGATCAGGGAGACGTCGCCCTGGTTCCCGTCCCGGCCTTCCCCATCCACATTTACTCCGTCATCATCGCCGGCGGCAGCGTCCTGAGGATCCCCCTCGGCACCGACGAGGCCTTTCTGCGCCAGGTCGATTACCTCTGCAGGAATTTCACGCCTTCGCCCAAGGTCCTCATCCTCAATTTTCCCCACAACCCTACGGCCAAGACGGTCGACCTCGGGTTCTTCGAGGAAGCCGTCAGGATCGCAAAGAAAAACAATCTGATCCTCGTGCAGGACTTCGCCTATGCCCGCGTCACTTTCGACGGCTACCGGTCACCGAGCCTGATGGATGTCAAGGGGGCCAAGGCGGTCGGCGTGGAATTCGGTACCTTCTCCAAGTCCTATAACATGGCAGGCTGGCGGGTGGGCTACTGCGTGGGCAACTCGACGATTGTGAAGGCCCTTGAGAAAATAAAGGGGTATTTCGACTACGGTCTTTTCCAGGCTGTCCAGATCGCGGCAATCATCGCCCTGAGGGACTGCGAAGACGCCATCGCCAGACAGGCCGCCCTCTACCAGAAAAGACGCGATATCGTCGTCGAAGGTCTCCGATGCGCCGGCTGGGAAATCGAAAAGCCGAGGGCGTCCATGTTTGTCTGGGCCCGGATCCCGGAACCTTTCAGGGACATGGGGTCTCTCGAGTTTTCGATCAAGCTCCTCGAGGAGGCCGAGGTGGCCGTTGCACCCGGCATCGGCTTCGGACCCGAAGGGGAGGGCTATCTGCGGATCGCCCTCGTGGAAAACGAAAACCGTCTCCGACAGGCCGTCAGGCAGATCAAGCGCATGTCGACCCCGAAGACCCGGGAAAAGAGAGCCCCCACCTCCGAAGTCAGGGCCGGGACAAGAGCATGATCATTGCGGCCCCAAGAATTCTTTTGAAAATTTAACCGATTTCCTTTAACAATGTGTCCCTGTCCTGCCGGAAAACAGGACGGGGATATTTTTTCCCTCCGTGCGACCCATGAAAGAAACCACAGATCTGACCCTCTTCATCCGGACTTCGAACGAGGAGATCGTCGGCTGGGACCGGAGACGGATCGTCGATGCCCTCGTCCTCGAAACGGACGTGGACATGACGACCGCCGAGGAGATCAGCCGCGAAGTGGAAACCCAGATCGTCTCCTCGGGGATCAAGATCCTGACCACTCCCTTGGTGAGGGAGATGGTCGACGCAAAGCTCGTTGAGCGGGGGCTGGAGAAGGCCCGCCGGATGCACACCCGTCTCGGTTTCCCTCTTTACGACGTGGGGCAACTGATGCTCCACCAGAACAAGGAAAATGCCAACCTGCCGCACGGACCCGAGGGAACGAACCTGATCCTGGCCGAGGGAATCAAGAGGGACTACGCCCTCCACAGCGTCTTCTCCCAGGAAGTTTCCGATGCCCACATTCGCGGGGATATTCACCTCCACGGTCTGGGCTACGTGGACCGGCCCTACAGCTCTTTCCAGTCCGTCGAATTCATCAAAAAGTTCGGGCTCTGCCTCCCCGATTCTTTCTCCATCTCGAAGCCGGCCCGGCATGCCGAGGTGCTCCTGGCGCACCTGGTCCGATGGAGTGCATCCCTCCAGGGGTACTTCGCCGCCGCCATCGGATGGGAGGCCGTCAACGTCTCCTTTGCGCCCTACCTCAAGGGCCTCGGCAGTCGCGACATCGAGCAGCTGGCTCAGATGCTCCTTTTTGAATTTTCACAGCTCGCCGTGGCCCGGGGGGGACAGTCGATCTTTACGGAAATCGGACTTTACTGGGACATACCGGGCCACCTTGCCGGACTTCCGGCCCTGGGTCCCGAAGGCAAACCGACGGGGAAGACCTACGCTGAGTACGGCAGGGAGGCCCGACGGTTTCTCCGGGCGATCTTCGAGAACTACAGACGGGGGGACGCCGTGGGAAGACCTTTCTTTTTCCCGAAGCCCCTCGTCCATGTCACCGATGGTTTTTTCCAAAGTCCGGGGCACAGGGCCTTTCTCGACCTGGCCTGCGAAACCGCCCTCGAGAAGGGCAACCCCTGCTTCGTCTTCGACCGGGGGCCGTCGCTGAAGATCCCCGGGTGTTTTCGTGCCGGCATGGAGGGGAACGATGAAGTCGCGGCGGATATCCGACAACCGGAGAGGATGCGCTATGCCACTATCCAGAATGTGTCACTGAACCTGCCGAGGCTGGGTTACAGAGCGGACGGCAGGGAGTCGCGGCTGCTCACGCTGATTTCTGAAACGCTGGAGATCGCCGCCGGGGCTCACCTTCAGAAGAAAGCCTTCATCAAACGACTCCTTTCCCACGGTGAAAGCGGCCCCCTTTCGATCCTCACCATGACGCGGGGCGGCATGCCGTACCTCCGGATGGACCGTGCCACGTTCCTTATCGGTATGGTCGGGCTGAATGAACTGGTCCAGATTGCAACGGGCGCCCAGCTCCACGAATCCCGCATGGCCCGCGAAACGGGGCTCCGGATCGTGCGGCACATGAAAGAGGAAGCGGAAAGACTCGGCAGACGACAGGGAATGCGCTTTGTCCTCGAGCAGACACCGGCCGAAAGCACAGCCTACCGCTTCGCGAGACTCGACCTCAGGTATTTCTCTCCGGCATCGGGTCATTTCGTCAAAGGTGACCTCTCGAAGGGGGAAATCTATTACAACAATTCGACTTTCTACAATATCGCAGCGCCCATGAACCCCTTCGAGCGGGTGAAGCAGGAGGGTCTTTTCCATCCCTGGATAGACGGTCATGCCATAACGCAACTCTGGATCGGAGAGCCCCATCCTTCGAAGGGGCAACTGTCCGCTTTCGTGAAGAAGGTTTTCCGCGAGACGCAGAGCGACGCCGTCTCCTTCTCTCCGCATTTCTCCTTCTGCGCCCCCTGCGGAAGGACTTTCAGGGGGCTCAGGACCGTTTGCCCGGACTGCGGATCCGCCTCCGTCGAAGGGATCACGAGAATCAGCGGCTACTTCACCCATGTCTCACGGCTCAACAGGGGGAAGATTGCCGAGCTGAGGGACACCGGAAAAACCCCGCCGCATTTCTGAGCAAAGCATGTCCGGGGAAGCCGGCAACCCCCTTTCAGCCGACGCGCTCCGGAATGGAGACCCGGTCCGCCCGTTCCCTTGACATCACCCCATTCGTCATTATACTAGTGTTGTCATGGCCCACCGGAGGGATCGTTTTGTAAGATATGCAAAAGATTGAAGAAATTATAAAAAAAACGTTCCAGGAAAGCGCACAGATCAAGGAACAGTTTCTCAAGGAGAATCTCGGGCAGATCATAAAGGTCGTCAACGTGGTCACGGGGGCCCTGAAAAAGGGGAACAAAATCCTCCTCTTCGGAAACGGGGGAAGCGCGGCCGATGCCCAGCACCTGGCGGCCGAGTTTGTGAATCGATTTACGATTGAGCGTCCCCCCCTGCCGGCAATCGCCCTGACCACGGACACGTCCATCATAACAAGCATCGGTAATGATTACGACTTCTCCCAGATCTTCGCCAAACAGATCAGGGCCATCGGACAGCCGGCAGATGTGGCCATCGGCATGAGTACAAGCGGCGTGTCTCACAATGTCCTTCTGGGAATTGAGATGGCAAAAAAAATGGGGCTCGTCACCGTGGGCCTCACGGGACGCGATGGGGGCCAGCTGGCTCAACTGGTCGACTACAGCCTGAATGTACCGTCGAGTTCGGTTCCGCGGATTCAGGAAGTCCACATCACGGTGGGACACGTGATCTGCCAGCTGGTCGACTACAAACTCTTCCAGAAGCCCGACTCTCACTAGGATGCGGAAACGGTCAGGGGGCTTCGCGCAGGAGCGGATTGACAGGACCCGGGAGCATGTTGAAATCGAAAGAGAAAGACGGAAAAAACCGCCCTCACGAAAGACATGGCAAACCGCATGAACCGGCGACTCAGGCCGGGAGCATGGAGCCGGTGACCGGCCGGGAAGGGACGGCCGACACAAAACATGAGGAGACCCTGAGGAAGCTCGAGGAAAAGGAGAAAGAGTCCGCCGTCCATTACGACAGGTATCTCCGGACCGCAGCAGACCTGGAAAATTACAAGAAAAGAGCGGCCCGCGAGCACGCAGAGCTTGTCAAGTATGGAAACGAAAAACTCATCAGGGACCTTCTGCCCATCCTGGACAGCCTGGACAGGGCCCTGAAACAGACCAGCGAAATGTCGGTCGAAATGCAGGCTTTCATCGAGGGCCTGAAACTCATCGATACCCAGTTCCTGGCAAGCCTCCAGAAGCACGGCGTGGAGAGAATCGAGGCGAAGGGCAAGGAATTCGACCCCAATCTCCACCAGGCGGTCCTGATGGTCGAAGGTGATGACGGCGAAGACAATAAAGTCATCGAGGAATTTGAAATCGGTTATCTATTAAACGGCAGGCTCCTGCGACCTGCAAAAGTATCGGTCTCCAGGCGCACGGTCAAAAGTGCTGAAGGGGAGGGCCGGGGATGATTCAAAGGAGGTTCCAACACCATGGGTAAAGTTATCGGCATTGATTTGGGAACGACGAACTCCTGTGTCGCCGTCATGGAAGGCGGCGATCCCGTTGTGATCGCCAACCAGGAAGGCAGCAGGACAACCCCGTCCATGGTCGCCTTCACCGACAAGGGCGAGCGGCTTGTCGGACAGGCTGCCAAGCGGCAGGCTATCACCAACCCCGAAAACACGGTCTACGCCGTCAAGCGGCTGATCGGCAGGAAATTCAGCTCGAAGGAAGCCCAGTACGACAGGGGAATCGTTGCCTTCAAGATCGTAGAGGCTTCCAACGGCGATGCCCACGTGGAGGTCCGGGGCAGGAAACACAGCCCGTCGGAAATCTCGGCCTTCATCTTAATGAAAATGAAGCAGACGGCCGAGGATTACCTCGGGGAAAAGGTCACAGATGCCGTCATCACCGTTCCCGCCTACTTCGACGACTCCCAGAGGCAGGCCACGAAGGACGCGGGGAAGATTGCCGGATTGAACGTCCTTCGGATCATCAACGAACCCACGGCGGCCTCGCTGGCCTACGGTCTGGACAAGAAGAAGGACGAGAAGATCGCCGTTTTCGACCTGGGCGGGGGCACATTTGACATTTCCATCCTCGAGTTGGGCGACGGTGTTTTCGAAGTCAAGGCCACCAACGGCGACACGCACCTCGGCGGCGAAGACTTCGACCAGCGTCTGATGGACTTCATCTGCGACGAGTTCAAGAAGGACCAGGGGATCGATCTTCGCAAGGACCGCATGGCCCTCCAGCGGATCAAGGAAGCCGCTGAAAAAGCGAAGATGGAACTCTCGACGGCCATGGAAACGGACATCAACCTCCCCTTCATCACGGCCGACGCAGCCGGACCCAAGCACCTGCTCATGAAGATCACCCGGGCGAAGCTCGAAGCCCTTCTGGAGGAGCTCATCGCGAAGCTCGAACCGCCCTGCCGGACGGCCCTGAAGGACGCGGGCCTCTCCCCGAAGGACATCGACGAGGTGATCCTCGTCGGCGGAATGACCCGGATGCCCCGCGTGGTGCAAAAGGTCAAGGAGATTTTCGGAAAGGAACCCCACAAGGGTGTCAACCCCGACGAGGTGGTTGCCGTCGGCGCCGCGATTCAGGCCGGGGTGCTCGCCGGGGAGGTGAAAGACATCCTCCTTCTGGATGTGACCCCTCTGTCCCTCGGCATCGAAACACTGGGAGGGGTGCTGACGAAACTGATCGAAAAGAACACCACGATCCCGACGCGGAAGAGCCAGATCTTCTCGACGGCGGCCGACAACCAGCCGGCGGTCAGCATCCATGTTCTCCAGGGAGAGCGGGCTATGGCGGCCGACAACAAAACGCTGGGCCGCTTTGAACTGGTCGGCATCCCGCCGGCCCCCCGGGGCATGCCCCAGATCGAGGTCACCTTCGACATCGACGCCAACGGGATCGTCCACGTCTCCGCCAAGGATCTCGGCACGGGCAAGGAACAGAGCATCCGGATCACGGCCTCCAGCGGGCTTTCAAAGGACGAAATCGACAAGCTGGTCCGCGAAGCGGAGTCGCACGTGGAAGAGGACAAGCGCAAGCGCGAACTCATCGAGGCGAGAAATCAGGCCGACGCCCTGGTCTACAGCATTGAAAAGAACATCAAGGAATTCGGTGACAAGATCGACGCCGGAGAAAAGGCCCGGATCGAATCGGCCGTCGAGCGGGTCAAAGCGGCCATGGGCGGCGATGACGTCAACGCCATCCGCTCCGCCCAGGATGAACTGACGCAGGCCTCCCACAAACTGGCCGAGGCGATGTACGCCAAGACGGCCCAGCAGCAGGCCGGTCCGCAGGCGGAACCCTCCCAGAAAGCGGGGGCCGCAGGCGGGAAAAAGGACGACGACGTCGTGGACGCGGAGTTCGAAGAAGGGAAGTGACCCTGAAGACAACAGGCGCCTGGAGACTCGCGGAGAGTCTCCAGGCTTTTTTTATTCAGAGGCACGGCATGCGGTTTCTTCTGACGAACGATGACGGGATCTACGCGAAGGGTTTGAGCGCCCTGCAGCGGGAACTTTCGAAGGTGGCGGAATGCCTGATCGTTGCGCCGGAGATCGAGCAGAGCGCCGTGGGGCACGCCATCACCATGTCCCGACCCCTGATGGTCCGGGCCGCCCGGAAAAACGGCGAGTTTCTCGGTTACGCCGTCGCCGGCACCCCGGCCGACTGCGTCAAGATCGGCATCGGGGAGCTCTCCGATCGACCGGTGGACCTCGTCGTCTCCGGCATCAACAGGGGCGCCAACGTCGGGGTCAACGTGATCTATTCCGGCACGGTCTCTGCCGCGACGGAAGGGGCCATCCTCGGCATACCCTCCATGGCGGTGTCGCTGGACACGCGCAGGGATGCCGATTACAGTTTCGCCGCGAAATTCGCGCGATCCATGGCTCTTTTCATGATGAACCATTACCCGAGCAAACACATCCCTCTCAACATCAACGTACCGGCGCTCCCCGAAAAGGACATCCGGGGCGTTGCTGTGACCCGGCAGGGAACGTCTCGCTTCATGGACACCTTCGAACGGCGGGTCGATCCCCGGGAAAATGTTTATTACTGGCTGACCGGGGAAGCAAGGATGTCCAAGGGAGACGAGGAAGGCACCGACGTTCTCGCCCTGCGTCAGGGTAAGATCTCCGTCACACCGGTTTATTACGATCTGACGCGCTACGATACGCTGGGGGAGCTGGGCAGGGTGATTGAAAAGCTCGGGATGGAATGACAGGGGAGCAATGTCTGGGATGACGGAGTGATGAAATCCCGGATCCAGAAGATCATTTCCAGAAACCCTTCATCCCGGCATTCCATTGCGCCGATGCACGGGAAAGGGTTCCTGGTTCCTGTCGCCTGGTTGATCGCGCGGTTCCGCTAACGGGTCAGCAGTACCGGGATCGAGCTGTTGCGGATGACATGGGACGTTGTGCTGCCCAGCAGAAGCTCCTTGAAACGGCTGTGACCGTGCGACCCCATCAGCATCAGCTCCACGGCCCCCTCCTGGATAAACTTGATAATCTCCTTTTCCTCCCTGCCGCGCAGTACGATCACGTCGCTGTCGATCTCGAAGGGTTCCAGGTACGATTCGACCTCCCGGGTGAGGTCGGCCGCAAGGGACGCCTGATCCGTGATCAGGATCACCGTGAGCGGCCACTTCGTTTTCACGGAGAGCTGAGCCGCGATGGCAAGGGCATGGTGCGCCGGGGGGCTTCCGTCGTAAGCAAGCCCCATGCTTTCAATCTCCCGGAACGTCGCCGGTGTCACCAGTACGGGCTTCCCGGACTTTCGCACAACCGCCTCGGCGGTCGACCCCAGCAGGACACTCCGGCTCAGGGGATAGTGTTCTCCTCTCTGGGCCAGGAGGATGAGATCGGCCTCGCTGCCCGCCCGGAGGATCTCCTCGTCGATGATGCCGGTGACTTTCCGGATGCGGGGCGTCAGGCCTTCCCGCTCACATCGCCTGCGGAATGTCTCGAGGATGGCATCGGCCCTCTCGTCGAGCCCCTTTTCGATGACGGTCAGGAATTCCGGAAAAGGCGAAAGGCTGACGGAGCCGAAGATGTCGCTGAAGATCGGCCCCTGGAGAATCTTGACATCAATGATGTGAAGCCCCGTGAGTTCCGCCTCGAGCAGCTTGCCGATGTAGATGCCGTATTCCAGCGCCGTCTTGCTGTAATCGGACCCGTCGGTGGGTATGAGGATCTGTCGGATGGTCATGGTTTTCTTCTGTGTCGGGCCCTTGGAGGGCCGGTGGGCACGGGATCGGCTGGAAGGGATTATGTTTGGCCGTCCGTCTTTTCGCCTTCGGTGAATTTTGCCAGTTCAGCCAGGAGATTTTCCACCTTTTTCTCCTCGTAGTCCTCCTCCTCACGTGAGGAAAAACCGTTATCCGCGGCTGTCTTCCCTTCCGGTGAGTCAGATGCGAAGAAAGGTCCGACAAGTTTCCCGTCCCGATACAGGCACTTCTCCTTGATCTGGCCGTTTCGGTAATAGGCGGCATACTCGCCATCCCTTTTCTCCATTTTGAAACCGCCCTTTTCCCGGATCCGGCCGTTCTTGTAATAGACGGTGTACTCACCGTCGAATTTCCCTTCCCGGAAGTGTTCTTCCTCTTTCAGCTGGCCGCTGCGGTAATAGAGCCTGTAAGGACCTTCCAGTTTGCCGTCCTTGTAAAACTCCTGTTCACGGAGCTGACCGTTCTCGTAGTAGCAAAGGTACTCCCCGGTGAGACGGCCGTCATTGAAAGACCCCTTTTCACGGACCTGACCGTCACGGTAATAGGAAAGGGCCTCCCCGTGCCGCCGGCCTTTCCGGAAAAAAAGTTTCAGAAGAATCTGGCCGTTTTCGTAGTAGGACACATACTCCCCCTCGAGTTTCCCCTTCAGGTAGTTTCTCTTCTCCCTCACCTGGCCTCTTCGGTAATAGGAGATGTGTTCCCCATCCTCTTTTCGAGAAAAAAACACCTTATGATTCTCCGTCTCCCCCGGTCGGTCCCGGCGAATCAGACCAAGGGATTAAAGGCCGAGTTCCCTCTTGACCTTGTCAAGCGGAAAGACGAGTTTTTCCGCATTTTTCAGGCCCCTCCGGATTACCTTCTCGTTCTGGTTTTCGAACTCCTTGAGAAGCTCGAGGACCTTGCTCCTCCCCTCGGGCGTCTTCATGGCCTCGCGGGGAGTCACGTTCCCGATATCGGGGATTTTTTCATTGACCCAGTTTTCGTATTTCCGGGTCGCCCCTTCCTTCCGGGGCTCTTCGCCGTCGGGTTCGCGGCTCTCTCTCGCGGTCTCCGGTGATTCTCCGGGGCTTCCCGCGGCGGCGGTATCCACCTTTCGATAGACCATCATGCGGTACCTCAACCCCTGTCCGAACTTCTGGCCGAAAAGCACCCTCAGTTTTTTCGCCTGCTCCAGGGACTCACATTCGGCCACAAGCGTCTCCAGATCGCTGATGCGCATCCGCCGGACGACGCCCCCGGGGAGGGCATCGAAATCCTTTTCGTCGAAAGACACATAACGGCCCTTGGCCCTGCTGAACCTCTCCAGCCGCTGAATCGCTTCGTCCGTCAGGAGGCGGGACTGCTTCAGATCCCGGGAAAAATCGCCCGGCTCCCTGATGCGCCAGTGGACCGTGACCATGAATTGCGGGCTCGCTTTCGCCTGAAAGGGGAAAGGGGGCTTCTGCAGGTGCAGCGACGCATTTTCGATCAGCGCAAGAATCTCTGCGGAGGCCTTGCGCAGATAATGTTCCAGGCTCGCGTAGTCTTCCTTCTGTTCCTGGAAGAATTCCACGATGTTGCCTTCGATGAAGTGCCGGAGCTTGAGGGGAATCGTCGTCATGGGCATCCCGCTGAAGAAGAAGAGGTCCTTCACCTTCAGAATCCCCGCATAAAGGAGATCCCACTTGTAGAGGTTCTTCGACGCATCACCGTCCCAGATGTAATGGAGCTCCCCGTCGAAGATATCCTTGATTTCGACTCCCCGGCCCAGATCCACCTTTTGCACTTCAAAGATGCTCAGGCAGTGGTCGACGTAGCTCTGGAGAATTTCTTTTTCGAGGGGAGAGAGCTGGCTTTTTTTCCGCATCAGGTAGAGCTCAGGGAACGTCCTGCTGAACTCGTCTGTGATGTAGTAGTAGGAATACCAGGCGACAAACTTGGTCAGATCCTGCTCGCTCTGGAAATATTCGAAGATGTCCTCATCATCCTCGCAATAGATGCCGCGCCCCTCAAAATACTCGTAGAGGGCGATCTCGTATTCTTCATAGAAGCGGTCCGTATTGGCATATCTCGACACACGGAAATTAAGATCCGCGACAACCCTCTTGAAACGGGCCACGTCAAAATCAATGACCCTTGTCGCATCCGCCGACGAGTCGCGCCTCTTTTCTTCGCCGAGCAAGGGATCGTCGCGATCAATCCTGTCCATGAAAGGCCTCCTGACTTACGAATTTTCGGCACCGCGCTCCACGACCTCAGCCGTTGGAGCCGACCCGGCCTGACAAACCACCTCCCTGCTCCTGGGAATGAACTGCATCCCCGGCAGAAGGTTATCCCGTGCTCCACCCCTGCCCGGGAGATTTTTCCTGACCGCTATTTCAAATTTCCAACTGCCGTCGAGGCAGACTCCTGGCGCCGAACCTCTTGATATATATGACGTTATTTTGTACCGACATTGTTAGATTAGCGCATTTCCAACCCGCTGTCGAGTTAAAAAAAGGCCACGGGATGTCTTACCCGGGCCATGGGAATGATCATGTCCTGATCATCTCGACAGCCGCCCGTCGTGGCGGACCTCAGCCTTCCTTGATCGCCTCAAACAGAAGCAGGGGAGGGATACAGAGAAGGGCCAACTGAGTACGAACGACAGGGAATATATCTTCAAGGGGGATCTTCAGAAACTTCGAAGGCTGATAGAATGTCTGGTAGGCCAGGAACTTGCCGCCTTTCTTCAACACACGATAGGTGGCCTGAAGGATTTCCTTCCTCTTCTCCGGTGCAAGATAGGAGAAGGGTATCCCCGAGATCACATAGTCAGCCTGGGACTCGCTGCCGGTGTGAAGGATTTCTATCACACAGCCCGCGCACTGATTAAAAACGGCCAGGCGGCGGTCGCTGATCTTTTTTTCCAGCACGCGGCAGAAGTCATGGTTTCTTTCTATGGCGACAAGCCTTGATGCGGGGGTCATGAGATTCAGCATCGCATCCGTAAATACTCCTGTCCCGGGACCATACTCGACGACGAGACGATCCCGGCTGAAGTCCATTTTCCCGCATAATTTCTCGACGGCGAAATGGGAGGTCGGCGTGACGGACGCGACGTATCTGTCGTGCAGCAGGTTTTTGACATACAGCAAGGTGCTCATTCCGATACCCAATTCGAGAGGTTGCCCGTTTCCACTTCCTGATTCTCAGCCCCTCATGACCGGCGGGACCTTCAGGGTGTTATTCGACTTTTTTGTATTTCAGGACGAGACCCGACGGCGCCGTCAGCCGCAGTTCGCTCTTCGACACCTCGAAACCCCAGGTGATGTCCCCTCCCTGCTCCACGACGGTCGTGATGTGCTTCTCGTCATCCACCCGATACGTCCCGGGGTAGACGGCGTTTTCGATGGGACTGTAGAACTTGACGGTGCCGTCACGGAGAAACTCGATCATGTCTCCGCTGTGACTGCGCCTCCACTTCCCCAGAATGCTTTCTCCCACATCCGTGTCAGGCGGAGCTTCAAGTTCGACCCCCCGTTTTTCCGCGGGCGCCGGCAGGGTATGCACGTCCATGGCAGTGCAGGCACAGAGGATCAGAAGGCAGGGCACGCAAAGGATGGACAGGGCGTATTTTTGATGATTCCGGAAGCACATAAGACCCCCTTTCTGGCAAATCGGCTTCGCGGCGAGGCAACGCCATGGGGCCGGGCATCGGTCAGGGCTCTGTGAACAGACTCCTCCGGGTGTCTTCTTCCCGCGGGGCCGGTGTTTCGTACCCGCTCGTATACCACATCATGAGCCGTTCAAGATACTTAGATTTCAACTGTCGTTCCGCCAGGGCCTGTGCAACGGCGGCAGCCTGAAGATCACGCCCGGTATCGCCGCCATGGCCCGGTGGCTCAGCAGCCCCTGATTCTCAAAAATGAAATTCCGGCGCCTGCCCCTTTCGATCGCCGTCAGCACGAGCCGGCGCCCATGAGCCTTCTCGAGAAGCCCGAGGCATTCCGATGCGCTCACCTGACGGGCGATGCCGTGCCGGACGAGCGAAGCGGCGGCGCAGTGGAAGGTCATGCAGATATCCATGGGGGCGTCACAGGCGCGGCCCGGATAACTCTTCTTGTGACGGCAGGAGCAGACCCCGATCCCGAGGGGGGAGGCCGTTCTGATGACGTGGTCTGACCTCTCGAAATCGAGGACATGGAGGGCGCCGTCACCCGAGAGGACGGGCTCGTGCACGAAGACGCGACCCGGTTGCTTCTCCCCGCCCGGCCAGACCCTGAAGAATGTCATCCGCTTTCCTTTCCGGCATCCGCAAATGCTTTGCGGCCTTGTCCGTCCTGAAGGGCCTGATGAGAAGAAGGGAGATGGGCTTTGCCTCCTCCTCGCTGAAGAGCATCTTGAGAATACCCTGGAGCAGCTCCGGCGGCGGGGCCCCCTGGGGGAACCTGTTGAGCCGCTCGATCCGTTCATGATACACTGACTTCAGGTACGATGATGGGCCATCGACGAACTCCGGGGCACTTTATTGCTATATTAGCAGGGTCAGGAAGCGCCGTAAAGCCCCGTTTCACGGGCTTCTTCAGCGTCCGGGGATCGGCTCTGCGGCGGAGCCTGCACCGTTATCCCCCGACGGAAGACCGGCATGTCTTGACACCTCCGTGCAATTTCCCTATATTCGCGGGACTCTTCAAGATCAGGGAAGCCGGCCCTTGTCGACGATCACAGACCGAATCAGGATAATCAGGAATCATCTCCATCGGGCGATGGGGTCGGACCGCCCTGTCATCCTGCGGGCGTTGAGAAAGCTGGAGAGCCCCCCGGAACGGCTCCGGCTCCGGGAGGAGGCCCTCGAAGAAATCGAAAAACGCCTCGAGGATTCGATCCACCGAAGCGAACAGAGGCGCAGGAATTCACCGTCCGTCTCCTACCCGCCATCGCTGCCCATCACCGCCCACAGGGGTGAAATCGTGTCGGCGATCCGCTCTCATCGCGTGGTCATCGTCACCGGCGAGACGGGATCGGGCAAGACCACGCAGTTGCCCAAGATGTGCCTGGAGGCGGGGAGGGGCATTCACGGCTACATCGGCTGTACACAGCCCCGGCGGATCGCCGCCGTCACGGTGGCACAGCGGATCAGCGAAGAAATGGGCGATGTCGTGGGCGCGGCGGCGGGGTATAAAATCCGCTTCGAGGAAAAACTGAACCGTAATTCCTACATCAAGATCATGACCGACGGCATCCTCCTCATGGAGGCACAGTCCGACCCCCGTCTGAACGACTACGACACCCTCATCGTGGACGAGGCCCATGAGCGGAGCCTCAACATCGACTTCGTTCTCGGGATGCTCAAAACCCTCACCGCCCGCAGAAAGAACCTCAGGGTCATCATCACCTCCGCAACGATCGACACGGAAAAGTTCTCCAGGGCTTTTGATCAGGCGCCCATCATCGAGGTCACGGGTCGCCTGTACCCCGTGGAGGTCCGCTACGAGCCGTTTGCTCCGGGTGACGGCGATTCCGCCGAGGCGGATTACGTGGAGGCCGCCGTGTCCGCCGTGGATGACATCGAACGGACGCGCGAAGGCGGCGATGTTCTGATCTTCATGCCCACGGAACAGGACATCCGTGAAACCTGCGATCTCCTCAAGGGGCGCCGCGAGCTCGATGCAACGATTCTTCCCCTTTACGCCCGTCTTCCATCGGCGGAACAGCGCCGTGTTTTCCGCCCCGGCCGCGGGAGAAAGATCGTCGTGGCCACCAACGTGGCCGAGACCTCCATCACCATTCCCGGCATCCGCTATGTCATCGACACGGGCCTGGCGCGCATCGCCCGTTACAACCCGCGAACCCGGACCTCCGGGCTTCCTGTGGAGCCGATCTCCCGGAGCAGCGCCGACCAGCGAATGGGCCGCTGCGGACGCGTCCGGAACGGGGTCTGCATCCGGCTCTACTCCCGGGAGGACTACGAGGAAAGGCCGCTCTTCACGCCGCCGGAAATCCTGCGTTCCAACCTTGCCGAGGTCGTACTCCGGATGCTGGCCCTCCGGATCGGGGACATCTCGACTTTTCCCTTCATCGATCCCCCGGGCCCGCGAAACGTAAAGGCGGGGTATGAACTGCTGGAGGAGCTGGGCGCGATTGAGCGAAGCAGTGGCCAACCGGAAGGTTCTGGCCCTTATGTCCTCACGGCAAGGGGAAAGGCCATGGCCCGGATGCCCTTCGACCCCCGGGTCGCCCGCATGATCATCGAGGCGGACAAAGAGGGGTGCGTCGGCGACGTGGCCGTGATTGCCGCCGCGCTCAGCACCCAGGACTCCCGCCGGAGGCCCCATGAACAGGAAAAAGAAGCCGAACGGGTCCAGAGTGTCTTCGTCCATCCCGCATCGGACTTTCTCACGTTTCTCAACATCTGGAACCGTTACCACGAAGCCCTCGCCGTCCGGAAGACGCGGGGGCAGATGCGGAAGTTCTGCAATCAGCATTTTCTGTCCTACAGACGAATGAGAGAGTGGCAGGACGTCCACGGCCAGATTCGCGACATCATGGCGGAGGAAAAAATACATACTCGCAAAGACCGGGCAGGGGCGAAAGAGCCGGGGGACCCTTCGATCCTCTACGGGAAGATTCATCGATCGATCCTCAGCGGCTACCTGTCCAACATCGCCCTGCGGGTCGAAAAGAACCTTTACAGGACCGGCGGCGGCAGGGAGGCCACGATCTTCCCGGGCTCGGGCCTCTACGGCCGGGGCGGGAACTGGATTGTCGCGGCGGAATTCGTCGAAACGACGAGGCGGTTTGCGAGAACGGCGGCCCATGTCGAGGAGGCCTGGCTCGAAACCATCGGGGGGCCTCTCTGCCGGTATACCTATTCGAACCCAAGATGGGATCGAAAGCGCGGGGAGACCGTGGCCGACGAGCAGGTGACGCTCTACGGACTCCCCGTCGTATCGGGCCGCACCGCCTCCTACGGAAAGGTCCACCCCGACGAGGCGACGACCCTCTTCATTCAAGGCGCCCTGGTGGACGGCGACCTCGACCGGCTCCCCCCCTTTCTGATCCACAACCGGCGCGTGGTCGAGGAGATCCGGGGCATGGAGGAAAAGCTCCGGCGCCGCAATCTCCTGGTCGACCGCGACGTCCTCATTCGCTTTTACGAGGACCGTCTCGGCGTCATCTTCGACATCCGGACCCTGCAGAAGCTGATCCGGGAACGGGGTTCCGACGGTTTTCTCCGCATGACCAAGGAGGACGTCCTGCAGACGCTTCCCGACGATGAGGAGCTTTCCCTCTACCCGGATGACTGGACCTTCGGGAAAAAATCCCTCCCGCTGACCTACCGATTCGAACCTGGAAAACCCGACGACGGCGTGACACTGGACATCCCCGTCGGCCTGCTTCACGCCCTGTCACAAGAAACGCTCGAATGGGGTGTGCCGGGCCTCTTCAAAGAAAAAATCGAGGCTCTCCTCAGGGGCCTCCCGAAGGCATACCGGACCAGGCTGTCGCCGATCGCCCGGACTGTCGATGCGGTCCTGGAGAAAATCGCATGGGGGAAGGGCTCCCTCGCGCAGGCCCTGTCCGACGCCCTCCGGAGGCAATGCAATGTCAATATCCCCCCTGCCGCATGGCTGACCATTGCGGTGCCGGAGCATCTGAAAATGAGGCTGAACATCCTGGATTCGAACAGGAAAACCGTCGCCTCGAGCCGTGACCTCGGCCTCTTGAAAGAGCAGGCGGCCCCCGGCGAGGAAACGGCGGCAATCAGCGAAGCGAGGAGAAAGTGGGAAAGAGACGGCATCAGGACCTGGAACTTCGAGACCCTGCCGTCTCGGATCGAAGTGGAGGACGATCAGGGGTTGCTCGCGATATTCTACCCGGCCCTGACCGCCGGACAGGAAGGGGTTGGTCTTCGGCTGTTCAAAGACAGGAAAGAGGCCGACCATGCCCACAGGGCGGGGGTGATCGCTCTTTTTGAAGAGCACTTCAAAAAGGAACTGCGATATCTGAGAAAAAATCTCGCTCTGACGGGGGTGATGAAAAAGGCGGCCGTCTATCTCGGCGGCGGGAGGTCCCTGGAAGAGCGAATCTGCAGGGAAACCTTCCGGAGGCTCTTCGGTCTCCCCATCCGTTCGCGGAAAGACTTTCTCAGAGAAGCGGAAGACAAAGCGTCGAAGATCCTGCCGTCGGCACAGGCGCTCATCGAGGAGCTCAGGCCCGTCCTGGAAGCCTATGTCCGGACACGGCAAACCCTGCAGGAGCTGGAAGGCTCAGCCCCATCCGGCCGGAACTGGAAGGAATTTTTTTCAAACGTCAGGGGCCACCTTGACCGCCTGATGCCGGGCAACTTCCTCGAAGAGCATCCCCCCCAACGGTGGCCCGATCTTGCGCGTTACATGAAGGCCCTTTCCCTGCGCGCGGAAAAGGGGCTCCTGAACCAGGGCAAGGACAGACTGAGGGCCGCCGAGATCCGGAAGTTCGACGACCGACTGAGGGAACTGCGGGCGGGGCTCGCCCCTTCCGCATCGGACGAAAAAAAAGAAAACATCGATGGGTGGGCCTGGATGATCGAAGAATACAGGCTCTCTCTCTTCGCCCAGGAGCTGAAAACGGCCTACTCCGTCTCCTCGAAACGGCTGCTCACCAGGCTCAGGGAAATCGAGGAAATGACCTGAGACGCGCCTTTGAATTCGACCAGGGAAGGCTTTTCCACCTGGAAATAGACGATGTACGTCGTCTCCGGCCTGTATCTTTCCTGGATCTGGAACTTTTTGAAGAATGCATCGGTCTTCTTACCGTCCGATTCCGTCTCCTCATTATCCGGTAAAGACTCTTGCCCTCATTCTCCCTGCCCCGCTCCATAAAGGAGTGGTCGGCGTTCTTTCTTCTCCCGGGGGTGTTCGGGCAGGTCCGAGGTGTAGTAGAAGGCGGAGCCGCTCCCGCTGAAGATGGTGACGGCTGCCTCGGTGTCCAGCCGTCGGATCATCTCGGCCGCCGAATTCCCCGTCACACCGTTTCCAATGATGAGTTGCCTCTTCATGCCTCCGCAACGATTCTACTGGATTTGTCTACTCCAAAGCGCCTTTGCGCTCTGCCAGTCATGAAGAGCACATGGGAAGTCCGCCTGACAATTTTCAAACAGTGATTAAAAGTTATTATTTGTAATCATCTGTTGAATTCTGTCATATATTCACGTATATTTCCAACTTTCCGAGGAAACCATGCCTGAAGAAATGATGAACACGAAAGAGGTTGCCGCCTACCTGGGCATCAACGAAAAGCAGGTTTATGCCCTTATCAAAGCGGGACGGATCCCGGGGACCCGGGTCACCGGCAAATGGGTTTTTCCGAAAAAACTCGTCGACGAGTGGATCGAGGAAACCGCCCGGGGCGGCCTGCGGCAGGCCAGGGACCGCAGCCGTGGAGTGGCGGGGGCTTTTCTCGCCTCGGGCAGCAACGACCCGGTGCTGGACTTCCTGCTCACGGACATGCGGCACACCCACCCCGATTTTTATTTCTTCTGCGCCAACACGGGAAGCACCGAGGGCCTCAAGGCACTGGGCGGCGGTTACACCGACATCGCCTGGACTCACCTGCTGGACCCGAAGACGGACCGCTACAACATCCCCTTTCTGGAGGAATACCTGCCCGGTATGAAGGCCGTCCTCGTTCACCTCTTCCGCCGTGAGATCGGCATCGTCGCGGCGCCGGGAAACCCGCTGGGGATCGAGAGCTTCGAGGATCTGACAGCGGAGGGTCTTCGCTTCGTCAACCGTCAGGCGGGCTCCGGCACGAGGCTGCTGCTGGATCATCACCTGAAGAAGAACGGCATCGTTGCCGACGCCATCCGCGGCTACAACCGGGAGGTCTACACCCACGTCGAGGTGGGACTCGCCATCCTCTCGGGCGAATCCGACGCGGGACTCGCCACCGTGGCCGTATCGAAGCTCATGGGGCTTCACTTCGTTCCCGTGGCCCGGGAGAATTTCGACATGGCCCTGGGGCAGTCGACTTACTTCAGCAAAGGCGTTCAGGCCCTTGTGGATACGCTCCGCTCCGACGGCCTCCGCAAACGCTTCGAGAAACTCGGAGGCTACGGATTTGAGGATTCAGGGAAGATTTTATATTCAACGCTTTAGACGGAAAGGAGGAATCATGAGACGCAAACTGCAATCCGTTCTCGTCGTCATGCTCGTCCTGGGTATGGCGACACTCGCCCAGGCCCAGACGAAGGGCTTCGTCTTCATGGCCAGCACCATCGGCCCCGTCGATGCGGGGATCGTGGCGGTCCTGGAGGATCAGTTCGAAAAAGAGACGGGCATCCGTGTCCGCCACGTAGGGGCCGGCACGGGGGCCACGCTCAAGATGGCGGAAAAAGGCAACATCGACCTGGTGATGGTACACGCGAAGGCGCTCGAGGAGAAATTCGTGTCCGAAGGCTACGGAACGGAGAGGATCGACCTGATGTATAATGACTTCGTTATCGTGGGCCCCTCTTCGGATCCCGCAAAAATCCGTGGTATGAAGACGGCCGCCGAGGCCTTGAAGGCCATTGCGGCCAAGCAGGCGATCTTCGTCTCGCGGGGCGACAAATCGGGCACGCACGTGGCGGAAATGGTTCTCTGGGAGGGGGCGGGGATCGAACCCGTCGCCCCGTGGTATATCGTCTACGAGAAGGGCTCCGCCGGGAACGCCGCAACACTGCGGTACGTGAACGAAAAGCAGGTCTACACGCTGATCGACCGCGCCACCTACCTCTCCCTGAAGAAGGAAATCAAGCTCGATATCCTCGTGGAGAAGGACAAGGCCATGCTGAACTTCATCACCCTCATCCCCGTCAGCCCCAAGAAATTCCCCCGTGTGAACCACAGGGACACGATGATCTTCGTAAAATGGCTCACCCATCCCGACAAGGGCCAGAAGATCATCAGCACCTTCGGGAAAGACAGGTACGGAAGCCCCCTCTTCTTCGCCAATTCCAAAGAATGGAGACAGAAAAAGGGCATCCGGGACTAGACTAGAAGAACACCGCTTTGCGCACTTACCGATCAGAAGGAGGACATGATGATGAAATTCAAGAGAAATCTGCTCCTTACAGGAATCGCACTGGCAGCCGCACTGACCATCGCGGCCGGGTTCACGACCGCCGAGGCCGCCAAGGTCCAGAAGGCCGTCATTCTTGCCACGACGACGAGCACGCAGGACACGGGGCTTCTCGACGTTTTGATCCCCATCTTCGAGAAAAAGACGGGCTACTTCGTCAAGACCATCGCCGTCGGCTCGGGTCAGGCCATGGCCATGGGCGCCAAGGGCGAGGCCGACATCCTGCTCGTCCACTCACCCGCGGCGGAAAAGAAGTTCATGGCCGACGGCAACGGTGTGGAGCGCAGGCTCGTCATGCACAACGACTTCATCATCGTGGGCCCGCCGGGTGATCCGGCCGGGATCCGGGGAATGAAAAAAGCCACGGAGGCCTTCAAGAAGATCGCGGCCTCGGGAAGCATCTTCATGTCCCGTGGGGACAAATCAGGGACCCACGTCAAAGAGATGGACATCTGGAAAGCCGGCGGCGTGAAATATGAGGGGGAGAAGTGGTACCAGCAGACAGGGCTCGGCATGGGACAGACTCTGGCTGTGACGGCCGAGAAGAAGACCTACACGCTGGCCGACCGCGGGACCTACCTGGCCCTGAAGAAAGGCCTGGGCCTCGACATTCTCGTCGAAGGGGACGGCATTCTTCTCAACATCTACCACGTCATCGAGGTGAACCCGAAGAAGTGGCCCAAGGCCAACTTCGCAGGCGGAAAGGCCTTCGCGGATTTCATGGTCTCGAAGGAGACGCAGGACATCATCAGAACCTTCGGCGTCGACAAGTACGGCTCACCGCTTTTCTTCCCCGATGCCGGCAAGAAAGAGGAGGCCTTGGGCATTTAAATGGATATCATCGTTGAAGGAATCCGACAGGCCTTCATCCTGCTTTTCACCTTCGATCCCGAAGTTCTGGGGATCACCTGGTTTTCCCTGAAGGTCTCGGGGACGGCGACGTTCATCAGCCTGTTTCTCGGGATGTCCGTGGGGACTGTGGTGGCCCTCACCCAATTCCCGGGCCGGCGGCTCGTGGTGACCCTCATCAACACGGGGATGGGTCTGCCTCCCGTGGTGGTGGGGCTCTTCGTCACGATCTTCCTGTGGCGAAACGGGCCTTTCGGTATCCTGGAAATTCTTTACACGCCGACGGCCATGATCATCGCCCAGGCCATCATAGCGACACCCATCGTGATGGGGATCTCGCTTGCGGCCATACAGCATCTGCCGCGGAAGCTTCGGCTGCAGATCCTCGCCCTGGGGGCCACGCGTCTGCAGATGACCATGATCCTCATCCGTGAGGCGAGGCTGCCGCTGCTGGCCGCCGTCATGGCCGGCTTCGGAGGCGTCATCTCGGAGGTCGGCGCTTCCATCATGGTCGGCGGCAACATCAAGGGCTACACCCGAGTCCTCACAACGGCCACGGTCATGGAGACAAGCCGGGGCAACTTCGACATCGCCATCGCGCTGAGCATCATCCTGCTTCTGTTCGCCTACCTGATCAATCTCGTCCTCACAACCATCCAGCAGCGTGAGAGGCCGAGATGACGACCATCCTGGAGGCAAGGAATCTGAAAGTCATCCGCGGGGGAAGCCTGCTGGTCGATGTTCCCGATCTTGCGATCTTCGAGGGAGAGACCCTTTCGCTCATCGGCCCGAACGGGGCGGGGAAGACGACACTGCTGCAGGCTCTCTCCTTTCTCACGAAACCCTCGGGAGGTGAAATCCTTTTCCGCGGGCAAGCCGTGGGGACAAACCACCGGGCCCTGGAATACCGTCGCAGGCTCGCGATGGTCTTCCAGGAACCCCTGCTCTTTGATACAACGGTTTTTGAGAACGTGGCGTCGGGGCCGAAGATCCGGCGCCTCGGGGCGGAGGCGATCCGGAAGGCCGTCGCTGAGCAGCTCAACCGATTCGGCATCAGCCATCTCCGGGACCGCTCCGCCCGGACGCTCTCCGGAGGCGAGGCCCAGAGGACGAGCCTCGCGCGGGCCTTTGCCATCCAGCCGGAGATCCTTTTTCTCGACGAGCCCTTTGCGTCCCTCGATCCGCCGACCCGTGAGGCGATCATCGTCGATCTGGGAAAAGCCATCGCCGAAACAGGCACGACCACGGCGATCGCCACCCATGACCGAAACGAGGCCCTGCGGCTGTCGGATCGGATCGCCATGATGGACGGCGGCAGAATTGTGCAGATCGGGAGCCCATCGGATGTGATGAACCGACCCGTCGACGAACTCGTTGCCGCCTTCGTGGGCATCGAGACGATCCTGCACGGCCTCGTCAGGGAAAAGCAGGAAGGATCTATCCTTGTCGACGTTGACGGCAGTGAGATCGAGGTCGCCGGTGATCTGGAGGCCGGTACAAGCGTCATTCTCTGCATACGGCCCGAGAATGTGACCCTGTCGCTGTCCCCGCCCGCTTCTCCAACCAGTGTCAGGAATGTCTTCCCCGGAAGAATCCGCAGGATCACGCCCCTGGGCCTGGTCGTGAAGGTCGAAATCGCCTGCGGCTTCCCTCTCGTGGCCTATGTGACGGGGAATGCCGCGGAGGACCTGAATCTTCGTGAAGGCAACGAGGTGACGGCCCAGTTCAAGGCCACATCGATTCACCTGTGTCAAAAAAAATCGGCATGCAAAACATAAACCCGGGAGGTCATGGACATAACCACATGAAAGTCTATATCGGTTTTGACGACACGGATACGGTCGATTCCGAAATGGGCACGGGAAAACTCGTCCGGCGCTTCGAGGCGCTCCTGCCCGAGGGATGCAGCCTCTGGGGCGTTGTCCGCCAGCAGCTTCTGGTCGATGACCGCATTCCCTACACGTCACATAACAGCGCGGCCTGCGGCGTTGTGCTCTTGAGGGAACCCTCGCAAGGGGAGGAGCTGCTCGAGCGGGCCGTCGCTCACATCGAGAAGGAATCCGCCCCGGGGAGCGACCCGGGGTTGTGCATTGCCCCGGAAAACGGTCTTTCGCTGGCGGTCCTCATGGATTTCGGTGCGCGCTGCACCCGATCGATCGCCTCGCAGAAGGAAGCCCTTGCAGCCGCTAAAGGGTTCCACCTCTCCGGGCACGGCGGGACAAACGACGGAATCATCGGCGCTGCCGCCGCCGTGGGCCTGACGGTCTCGGGCTGGAGCGGACGTTTTATCGAGTTCGGCCGGTTGAGGGATTTCCCCGGGACGGTTCGTGTCGATGAACTGGAGCGTCACGGCATACAGGTCATCCCCATGGACCGGGATGGCCTGGCACCCCGTGACGGCGACCGGGTGGACACAAAGGGATGGCTCCGGCCCAGGCTTCTGGGACACAGGGCGGTCGTCGCTGTTGAACCTGCCGGCGGCGGTTTGTGGCGGACACTGTGGGGAAAAAGAAAAAAACAGGGGTGAACCATCCGGATCAGTCCGGGTCAGGGCTGTGTCCGGACGAAATCGATGTAAAAGAGGTCATATTCGTTCAATCCATCAGGAAGGAGGAGAAAATGAAAAAGGTATTGTACATCTTCACTGTCTTGTGTTTCATGGCGGCTTTCAGTGCACCCGCATCCGCCGTCGACATCAAGGTCAGCGGCCAGTACTACGCGCAGGGTGTCTACGAGGACAACCACTCCCTGAGGGACGAGGCCGGCCGGAACCTTCTGACGGGCACCGGCAGGGCCTCCTCAACGGCCTTCGTCGGCCAGAGGCTGAGGCTCCAGCCCGAGTTCAAGATCGCCGAGGGCCTCACGCTCACGACCCGCTTCGACGCGTTGGAGAAGAAGTGGGGCGACGTCAGCTGGGGGCAGCAGGACGGCGTTTACACCTATGACAACACGAACCGCGCGGTGGACAGGCCGGCGGCCATCAACGGCAGTCTGATCAATGGCACGGCGATCCGGACCCAGGAGAACATCGAATGGGAACAAGCCTATGTGGATTTCAACACGGCCATCGGCCGGTTCCTCGTCGGTTACTTCAACACCATCTACTACGGCACGGACTTTCTGAACAGCACCTGGAGCCGTCCGGGAGTGGCGTACATGTACCCGATGGGACCCTGGACCTTCGGCGCCAGGTGGGAGCACGTGGCTGAGGGCGGATCCTACGGTATGGGCGGCGCAGGCGCGAGGCTCGTCTATGCGGAGGCGGACTACGATGTCTACTCCGCCATGGCGGACTACCGGTGGAAGACCGGTTCCGCCGGCATGCAGGTTCAGTATTACCACGACAGCTTCAACGATTACGACAGGGCCGCAGAGGCATTCATCCGCAGGATCTACACCTTCAACCCCTACGTGAAGGCGACCTTCGGGTCCCTCTACGCTGAGGCCGAGGGGTGGATGGGACGCGGCAAATGGCAGGACTTCAACAACCCCGCCACACAGGACGTCGATCTGAAGGCCTGGGCGCTCTACGCGAACGCCAAGTACACCATGGGGCCCTTCTATATCGGTGCCCTCTTCAGCTACGAAAGCGGCAATGATCCCAACACGGCCGACAAGCAGGAGGGTAACGTCATGCAGACCCTCTGGCTGGGCAAGAACTACGATGCCTTTCTTCTCATGTTCAACAACGCGATCAACACATGGACCGGCAACTGGGTGGGCTACAACGGCGCCTCCATCAACACCTTTGAGGACAACTGTCTCCTCGGCAAGATCTACGCCGGCTGGAACGTGACGCCCAAGCTGAGGCTCGAGGCCGGATACGGCATGGCAAAGGCCGATCAAACGCCTGCCGGTTTCGTCGATGACGACTACGGCTCCGAGTTCGACATCTCCGCGTCCTACAAGATCTATGACAACCTCACCTACATGGTCGGGTTCGGATACTGGTGGGTCGGCGATTACTTCAAGGGCACCAGCTCGGCCAATGTGATCGACGACAACTACCTTCTGACCCACAGACTGACTCTGAACTTCTAGGGTCGTCGAGGACTCGTGGCCTGAGCCGGCAGGCAAGCGGTGAGAATGACCCCGTTCACCTCGTTGCCTGCCGGTTCCCTTTTGTGGTACACTGCAGATAAAATACACGGAAGACCGCATAAAGGGAGACCTCAGGATGCCGGGTACCATATTCTACCGCGAGAGAGGAAAAGTGGGAGAGGGCGAGAAGAAACCCCGGTTCAAGCTCCTCGCCGTTTCGGGAGTCGACATTCGGTTTTACGGCCAGCACCTTCGCAAGAGGGAGCTTGAACAGATCGCGTCCGCCGTCGGCGCCAAGCTGGTCATGATCGAACGGGGCGGTGAGCCCGACGAAGAGATAGAAATCAAGAACTGAAGGGAGGTCCGGATGGGGCTCGTCAGGGACCGCGACGGGAAACGTCTGCACGTCAAGAGCAAACTCATGGGGGAGAGCCTCGTCAGCCGGTCGTTCATGGAAGGCTTCGAGGTGGTCCCCCAGCAGAGACTCTTCCCCGACGTAAACGTAGTCAAGCTGGGCGGCCAGTCCATCTGCGACCTCGGGAAAAAGGCTCTTCCGGCCGTCGTCCGGGAGATCGCGTCTCTGAAAGACAGGCACAAGATGCTTCTCACGACGGGCGGCGGGACCCGGAGCCGGCACATCTACGCCATCGGGCTCGAACTGGGAATGCCGACGGGCATCATATCGAAATTCGGCAGCTCCGTCTCCGAGCAGAACGCCCTGCTGGTCTCGACGCTCCTCTCCCCCTGGGGAGGGATCAAGATCGGCCATGACGAGATCATGAAGCTCCCGACCTACTTCTCCCAGGGTTGTATCCCCGTCATGCACGGCATGCCGCCCTACGATTACTACGCCATTCCTTCGCCGCAATGGCGGATCCCCATTCACCGCACCGATGCGGGTACGATGATCATTGCGGATCTGATCGGGGCCAGGAACTGCATATTCGCGAAGGATGAAAAAGGGCTCTACAGGAACAACCCGAAAAAGAACCCCGGGGCCGAATTCATCCCCGAAATCACGGCCGGGGAAGCTCTCTCGATGGAGTTCGACGATCTCATCCTCGAAAGGCCCTGCCTCGAAATCCTCATGAACAGCGAGGTCATCGACCGGGTGCAGGTCGTCAACGGCCTCGTCGAGGGCAACATCACAAAAGCCCTGGACGGGGAACATGTGGGCACCATCATTCACAGGGGCTGAACCCTCATGGACTGACGGAAATCGCGTTTTTCAGATTCAGCACGATCAGCATGTTTTCACAGGACGGCCGGATAAAAAGGGAATTGAGGACGGTGGAGGCCATGACCCGGATCTACTGCCGGGACCATCACGGCAATGCACCGACGCCTTGCCCGCGGTGCAGTGAACTCATCGAATATGCCGCCGGGCGTCTCGGTGGATGCCCCTACGGTGCTGAAAAGCCCGTCTGCAGCCGCTGTCCCGTCCACTGTTACAAGCCCGCAATGAGAGATCGAATCCGGGCGGTCATGCGCCATGCGGGCCCCCAGATGGCATACAGGCATCCCGTTCTCGCCTTTTACCACATCGTGGACGGATACAGGAACCCTCCCGCCGCCGAGAAGACGGCGGGGAAGGGCTTGAAAAAAAGCCTGAAGGGCTTCCGTCAGCGGACCGATCCCGGCTGAAACGACAGGAACCATGAAGAAACTGAACGGCAAACCCCTCATGAACTACCCCTGCTCCTGGGGATACAAGGTGATCGGCGAAGACGACACCGGGTTGAGAGCTGCCATCACCGCGATCATGCAGGATGTCCCCCATCGCGTCACGCCTTCCAACAGGAGCGCCTCGGGGAAGTACATCTGCCTCGATGTCGATACGTTCGTGATCAGTGAAGATCAGCGTCTCACGATCTACGAAGGGCTTAGAGGCCACCCTGCCGTGAAAATCGTCCTCTGACCTGCAGGCACCAGCGGACTACTCTCTTTTCCGGATCCGGATCTGGTCGATGGGGTTGAGATCCACGTCGTAGGCCTCGAGGACGAGTTCGCCGCCGGAAACGTAGAAGATGCAGAAATGGTTCACGCTTTTGAATACCTCGCTGACGGGACTGTAGCGCAACTGAAAATGCAAAGGATCGCCGCCGCCGCCGGTGACGATGTAGGTCACGCCGCGGATTTTCAGCCTCTCGTAGCAATGATGGTGACCGCTGAAGACGATATCCACGTTGTATCTTTCGAAGAGGGGCACGATCTTTTTCTGAAGCCCCTTCTCATCGACGTAGATCCCTGTCGAAAAAGGCGCATGATGGAGGACAACGGCGATGAACTGTTTTTTCTTGCGGGGCCGCTGAAGCTCCGCCTCGAGCCACCGGTACTGTTCCGATCCGGGCGTGATGCGGATGTTGCTGTCCAGGAGGATGAAACGGACGCCGTAGCGCTCGACGGAATACCACTTTTTGTTTCCGGGAAGCTGGAAGGTGTCGAAGTAAAGGGACGAGCCGATGTCGTGATTGCCGCGGACGGGGAAGAATTCCGCCTTTTCGGTCAGGGGGGCGATGATCTCCTTCATCGCGGCCCAGTCCTGTGGCCCCCCTCCCCGTTTCACCAGGTCCCCCGCGTGGAAGACCGCCCGGGGGTTGAACGTCAGGATCCCCTCCACGACCTTCCGGTGGACGGCGGCGCTCCCCCGCGAATCGCCGTAAATCGCCATCCGGTCGGGTATCGGGGCCTGCGCAGCCGTGGACCCGGTGACCGGCGACAGGAGTGAAAACAGGAAGGTGAACACTGCCAGAAGCGGTTTCCGTTTCATCTCGAGGAGACCTCGCGATCACTTCAATTCACTCTTTGAATTGCGGATTTTTCTACTTGATGAAAGGTCCCTTGTCAATTCAATTGTCCGGGGAGAAACGTGTCACCGGCATCGGAAATCGAGAGGACCCGCTTGATGACGAGAATTGCAAGATTTCTTTTCTGCATTTCCCTTTTGCTGCTTTTTGCGCTTTCCCTGCAGGCGGCGGAGAGCGCCGTCGTCGACCTGACCATCCTTCACGTCAACGACTTTCACGGCCACCTCCTTCCCAAGCCGGGCAAGGAGGGCAGGCCCGGCACGGGGGGGATGGCCCGGATCGCGAAAATGGTTTCCGAAGAGCGGGTGGAAAACCCGGAAGGAACGCTCCTGCTTTCAGCGGGGGACATGTTCCAGGGGACCCCCATCTCGAATCTCTTCCAGGGCAAGCCCGTCGTCGAGGTCATGAACCGGATGGGATTCGACGCCATGACCGTGGGGAACCACGAGTTCGACTGGGGGATGGATGCCTTCAACGAACTGAGAGCCGCGGCGAGCTTTCCCTTCCTTTCGGCCAACATCGTCGATGGGAAGGGCGGTCTCTTGCCGGGCGTGAAGCCCTACGTCATTTTCCGACGCAAGGGTCTCAAGATTGCCGTCATCGGCATTACGACTCCCGACACGCATTACGCGTCGAAGCCCGGCAACCTCAAGGGGTACCGGGTGATCCCCGCCGAGCAGGTGCTCCCTGAGACGATCGAAAAATTGAGAAAGGAAGGGGCAGGTCCCGTCATCGTCCTGTCCCACCTGGGTCTCGACGAGGACAGGGAGCTGGCCTCTGCCGTCAAGGGGATCGACCTGATCGTGGGGGGGCACAGCCACACGGAAGTCAAAAGGCCCGTTGTCGTCGGAACCACGATCATCGTCCAGGCGGGCTATTACGGTCAGCAGCTGGGGGTCTTCAGGATCTCCGTGGATGCCGCCTCGGGAAAGATCGTCCGGTACCCTGAACGAAAGATCCTTCGGAAGGTCAGGGCGGGCCCCAGCGATCCTTACGACGAAACCGTGGCCGCAATCATCAGGAAATACGACGCCCGGATTCGTGAGGAATTCGGCCGGGTCGTCGGGGAGACCCGCGTCGACCTCGCGAAGAGGCCCTACGAATCCAATCTCGGAAATCTCGTCTGCGACGCCATGCGCAGTGCAACGGGGGCCGATGTGGCGATCCAGAACAACGGCGGGATACGAACGACCATTCCGAAGGGGAAGATCACCCTGGAGCAGGTCTACACGCTGCTGCCCTTCGAAAACAACCTGATGACCATGGATCTCACGGGAGCTCAGATCGCGGGCATCCTGGAACAGAACGCGAAGACCCGGGGCATGCTGCAGGTGTCGGGCCTGAAGGTCGTCTACGATCTCAAAGCGCCTGAAGGCGCCCGGGTTCGGTCGCTTTCCATCGGAGGCAAGCCCGCCGCGCCTTTGCGGAGCTACCGGGTGACCACCAATGACTTTCTTGCCGCGGGCGGCGATCGTTTCGGGATCTTCCGGGAGGGAAAGAACGCCGTGATCGGAGACAACGTGAGGGACGCCTTTCTGGATTATCTCCGGGAAAAGTCCCCCGTGTCTCCCGGAACCGAAGGAAGGATTGTGGTGATGCCATGAGCGACGACAAAATGACCGTCCATGTAAACGACACCGAGGTGACGCTCCACCGGGGCATGAAGGTGAAGCACGCCCTTATCGCCTGCGACCAGTCCCTCTACGACGCCGCCGAGGCGGGTGATCTCTTCGTGCAAGATGCCGGAGGTTTCACCGTGGGCCTGGAGGGGTCCCTTCGCGACGGATCGAAGATCTACACCCGATCGGTAAGGAGCCGGTGATCGAAGGGGCAAAGAGCGCAGATGGAGCATGTTCGGTACCGGGTCGGGAATATCGGGGACCTGCTCAAGCATTCCTGGCTCATCGAGATCCTCGCCTTTCTGAGAAAACAAAGAGCGGGGGCCCCTTTCCTTTACGCCGACACCTTCAGCGGTTTCGACGAGTACCCCGTCGGGCCGGGTCAGGCGGAACGAATAAAAAAGAGGCTCTGCCGGTCGCCTCTTTTCAGGATACAGAAGGACGCCCTGTCGCTCGGCCGATACCTCGGCAGTGTCTCCATCGCCCGGAAACTTCTGGGCCCATCGGCCCGCCTGGAGGTCTTCGACGTAAATCCGCAGGCCCTGGCATGCTTCAGGCGGCCGGCCGTCGGCACCTTGAAAATAAAATCGGGCTATGATGTACTGGACAGAAAGAAGCCCTGTGACCTCATCTTTCTTGATCCCTACGACGATTTCCTCGACGAGCACGAAGAGGTCCTCGAAAGGATCCTCCGCAAGTCAAAAGATTCCTCGATCTTTCTTTTCTTTCCTTTCAGAGATCCCGCTCACGAGAAAGCCGTCCTGGGGATCGTCGGGCCGTCCGGCTCGAGATACGTCCACGGGTCGATCGGAAAAGGGAACCCTCAACTCGACGGGATCTACCGCTTCGCCGCCCTTTTCTTCCCCGCCCGTCCTCTCGACGGGAAGGCCTGCCGCCGTCTCGCCCGAAGGCTCGACGCCGTCACCGGGAGGATCGGGAGACTCGGGACAGACGGCTGACGCCTAATTTGCACAACCCTTGCATTGAATAACCTTCGAGTGGAGGGACAGAATGAAAAAAGACGTCATCATCGTGGGCGGGGGCCCGGCAGGCATCTTCGCCGCCCTCACCCTGGCCGATCTCGGCATCTCGAAGATCGTCCTCCTTGAAAAGGGGAAGGACATCGGGGAGAGAAACCGCCTCGATGCCGCCGATATGCTCTGCGGCTGGGGGGGCGCCGGCGCCTACAGTGACGGGAAGCTCACCCTGTCGCGGGAGGTGGGCGGCTACCTCGGCGAATTCCTCGAAGAGAAGGCCCTATACGACCTTCTGAACGAGGCCGATCAGATGTACGTGCGCCACGGCGCACCGGACCGGCTCTTCGGAGACCTCTCGCCGGAGGTGGAGGTCCTGGCGGAGCGGGCCAGCCTCGCCGGTCTTGAATACATCCCCACACGGATCCGTCACATCGGGACTGAAAACTGCCAGGCGATTCTCGCGCGCATGCACGAAGCTCTCGCCGGGAAACTGGAGATCCGCACGGGCTGCGCCGTCCTGTCCGTCATCGCCGAAGGGGGGAAGGTCACCGGTGTGAGGCTCGCCGATGGGACGGCCCTGGAAAGCCGGTTTGTCATCGTGGCCCCGGGGCGGTCCGGGGCCCAGTGGATGAAGGAAACGGCGGAATCCCTGGGCATCAGGACCAAAGCGAGCCCCGTGGACATCGGCGTCCGGGTCGAACTGCCCGCAACGGTCTTGAAAGGGGTCACCGATATCAGCTACGAGTCCAAGCTGATTTATTACTCGAAGACCTTTGACGACAGGGTCAGGACGTTCTGCATGAACCCTCATGGGGAGGTCGTGACCGAAAAAATCGCCGGCCTCGTGACCGTCAACGGCCACAGTTACGCGACGAAAAAGAGCAACAACACCAACTTTGCCGTCCTCGTCAGCAGTTCCTTTACGGAGCCCTTTGATGATCCGATCGCCTACGGCCGCTACATTGCGCAGCTGGCAAACCTCCTCGGGGGCGGCGTGATCATGCAGCGCCTGGGAGATCTTCTTGCCGGTCGCCGCTCCACTCGAGAGCGCATTGCCAGGTGCCTCACCAAGCCCACGCTCCCGGAGGCCACGCCGGGCGACCTGAGCTTCGTCTTCCCCTACCGGCACCTTTTAAACATCATCGAGATGCTCCAGGCCCTGGAGAAGCTCGCTCCGGGGGTCTATTCTCACCACACGCTCCTCTACGGCGTCGAGGTGAAATTCTACTCGAACCGCATCGAGGTCACCCCGGAGATGGAAACCAGGATCGAGAACCTCTTCGCCGTCGGGGACGGCGCCGGGATTACCCGCGGGCTCCTCCAGTCCTCCGCGAGCGGCATTCTCGCCGCCCGTGCCGTCGCCTGTCGTCTCGGGACATAGACGCTTTTTCCCCCGTGAAAATCCGGAAGGTTATGGATCGAGAAGGATCCGTCGGAGGGGCTCAGTAAGACGCTGCGGAAGTTTTCCGGACCTGGGTGTCCGCTTTCGAGAGATTCGTCGTTGACGCTTTTCGGCTGTACTCCTCGTAAAACCGCATGACCCGTCGCACGTAGGTCTGCGTCTCCGGGTAAGGCGGGATCCCGCGGTAGCGCGCCACGGCTTTTTCACCGGCATTGTACGCCGCCAGGGTGAGAGGCAGGTTACCGTCGTAGACGTTGATGAGGTAACGGAGATAGCGCACACCTCCGTCGATGTTGTCCTCCGGGTGGAAGCAGTCATTCACCCGAAGGCTGGACGCCGTCCGGGGCATGAGCTGCATGAGCCCCTTGGCCCCTTTTCTGGACACGGCCTTTGAATTGAAATTGGACTCGGCCTTGATCACGGCCTTGACCAGGGTGTGATCCACCCCGTACATTTGCGCCGTCTTTTCAATCAGCCCGTCGTATTTCCGGTAATCGGGACCCAGGTTGAAGAGCACACGTTTTTCCTTGATCCAGACCTTGTAGCGCGGGCTTGTGGGCACATTGGTCAGGTGAATGACACCCTCCTCATCGACATACCCGTAGATATCCGCCGAGGCGATATTCGCCAGCAACAGGGAGGCGATCACCGCGGCGAGAAAAAAGGGCATGATTTTAAAGGGGTTCGCCATCCGCAAATTTCTTTCAAGCATCCTGTAACCCCCCGGTCGGCGCGCACGGGTATGGAAATGTTGCCTGACGGGCATCGGGATATGCTTCAAGAACCATACCAGCGGGGGAAACAACAACCCCCGGTGACATCACCGCTCACCGGAGGTCAACGGGCAGCTGGACCAACGGGAATCGTAGCAGAAAAATGATTTTTTTCAATCATGTACTTTCCCCGACGGTATTCTCGAAGTCGGCGGGTTTTAACCTCTTGAGGGGAGCTGCCCCGTCCGCTTTCCCTCACCTATCTACTATCGGCACGGATGTCCTGTTATTTGAATGCTTTTTCGCACGGGCGATATTTTTTTATTCTTACTTCCGTCCCTTCCAGGCTTTCATGTTCCCCGTGACGTCCGGAATGGCGACACACCGCTGATAGAGTTCATCGGGAACCAGGCCCTTCAGAGGGATTATCGAACGGACCGTTCTCGGGCGCTTCGGAAAGCAGCGGCCCTTCACCAAGGCCGGCTCCACGATAGCTTCCGCCGCCACATCATGGTCCGGAAGAAGGGAAGCAATGACGTCTCCGATGCCTCGAAGCTTCGCCCCCTCAAACATTCTCTTGGCAATGTAGCTCCGATGGATGGTGGACCATTTGAAGCCTCCCTTCCCCCGCTCCCGGGCCTCGAACCGCATCGATTCCGTCAGTTCCCGGACACCCCGCTTCGAGGCCGCGTACCACGCAAGTTCAGGCCTCCCGAGCGTCGCCGAAGCGGAAGATATGTTCACGATGTGTCCGCAGTCTCTCCCTTACATGCAGGGCAGGGAGGCCCGGATCGTGTATAGGAATGAAGTCGGGTTCACGGCAATGGTTTTTCCCCACACCTCGTCGGGCCGGGCGGGAAAAACCCCCACATGACGTACCCCGCGTTGTTGCTTAAGGATATCCCCTTTCCCCATCTCGGAAACGGCCTGCCCGCCCAGTTCGTACACCCCGGCCTTGTCGGTCACATCGCGGATATGGGCGAAGACCTTCCCCCCATCTTCTGCACCGTGCTTTTTGCCTCCTCCAGGGCCGGGCCGTTCAAAACCCCGAGAGTGACGAGGCAATCCCCGACGACGAACCTCTTCGCCGTTGCGAAACCGATGCCCATCGCACCGCCCGTGATAACCGCACATTTCGCATTCAGATCCACCATGCCCTCTTTCTCATTCACCACCAGTAAAATTTTAATGATTTTAACATATTCCGCTTAAGGATTTTTATTTCCCCGACGATAAACCATTCAGAGCTTTCCTTTCACCTCGCCCGGGAGCGGATACAATGGACAGCGTTAAAGTCGTTTTTTCCGGCATCAACAAGAATTTTCTCTACGATTGCAATGTCCCGACGGAGATCCTGCCGAAAGCGGGCGACTTCCTTCGCATGAGCGTGCCGGGCCAGAGGGACCTCCACTGCTACATCGAATCCATCGAATGGCAGTACGCGGCGGTGGAAGGGGACATGAAGATCTCTCTGGTGGCACGGATGAAGATTCTGCAGGAAGACTGAATCCCCCCTTTTCACAATCTCCGAAGGATCAGTTCAAGAACAAGCCCCGCGAACATGAGGTAGATGTATATCTGCCCCGAGGTCACGACCACATCGGACGATACAACCTCGATCATGGCCAGCGGGACCACGACGGAGAAGTAGGCGATCCCGAGGAAAAAAAGCTTTCTCACCGGCTTGAGGTTTCTCAGCCGCTCCAGCCGTCTTGCCCGTTCACCCTCTCCCACGAAAGAAAGCCTCCTGCATCCCTGTCCTCGCCGCCGGTGGCGGGGGAAACGGCCTCCGTTGACAACAGCCGCCGTATACTTTACATTGCAAGTCGGAGAAAGAATACCATGAAGGCCCTTTACAGGTTCGCCGCCGTTTGGCTTTTTCTCTGCCTTCTTTCCTGCCTTGCCTGGCTGATTGAGAAACCCGCATTCCGCGTCAGGGAAATCCTTGTCGACCGGATAACGGCCGAGGATCTCCGCATAACACTGAAGGTGGAGGCCGAAAACCCGAACCGCTTCGACCTGACACTGACGGCCCTCGACTACACCTTAACCCTCGATCAGCGCGAAGCGGGGAAAGGCACCCTGGCGACGGAGGTGAGACTGCCGGCATCGACCCAATCGATGGTCGATCTTCCCGTCACGGCCCGCCTCGGCCCGGCCGGCGGCCTTCTGAAATCCCTTTTTTCGTCCGGCGAAAGCACCTGCAGAATAGATGGGTCGGCCCGGATCAGCACGGCCTTCGGAAGCATCGAGGTCCCCTTCTCCGGAACCGGATCGTTCCGTCTGAAAAAGCCCTGACGCCTTTCACCGCTTAGATCTCGAAAGACTCCCCGTACCGGGGAACACAGGTGGCGAACCCCAGTTTCTCCTTCACGGCCTTTTCGAAATCCAGGGCGACGTTTTCTTCCCCGTGGACGATGAACACCTCCGGGTGATTGCGGAAGAGCCCCAGCCACTCGAGGAGTTCCTTCTGGTCCGCGTGAGCCGAGAAGCCCCCGATGGTGTATACCCGGGCCTTCACGGCGATCTTCTCCTTGAGCACGGTCACGCTTTTTGCACCGTCCACGATCATCCGTCCCAGCGTCCCTCTTGCCTGGAAACCGGTGAAGACGATGCTGCACTCGGGCCTCCAGAGGCTGTGTTTGAAATGGTGCCGTATCCGCCCTCCCTCGCACATGCCGCTTCCGGCGATGATAACGGCCCCCTGCCGGATCCGGTTGAGCTTCTGCGACGCCTCGACGGAGCCGGTGAAGTGAATCTTCAGGGCCTTCCTGCCGCCTTTCCGGCCGAAGAGTTTCTTCGCCTCCTCGTCGCAAAGCTCGGGGTGAGAGTAGTAGACCTTCGTGGCCTCCTCGGCCAGAGGGCTGTCGACGTAGACGTTGAACGGCGAAAGCCTTCCTTCCCGGACCAGCTTGTTGAGGATGTAGAGGATATCCTGGGTCCTTCCCACGGCGAAGGCCGGGATCAGGACGTTGCCGCCCCTGCGGAAAGTTTCGGTGACGGCCTCGGCGAGTTCGTCGATGCTTTCCTCAAGCCCTTTGTGACGGCGGTTGCCGTAGGTCGACTCGACGACGACGTAGTCCGTCTCCGGGGTGTGTTCCGGGTCGTTGATGATCGGGTTTCCCTTCTTCCCGATGTCCCCCGAAAAAACGATCTTCTTCTCGCCGTTCCCGCTCCGGTACCACAGTTCGATCGTCCCCGACCCGAGGATGTGACCCGCGTCGGTGAAGCGGTACCGGACCCCGTCTCGGAGCCGTTCGATCCGTCCGTATGGTACCCGGTCGAAAAGAGGGAGGGAGGCGGCGGCGTCCTCCGCCGTGTAGAGCGGTTTCACCGTGACGCGCTCACCCGTCCGGAGAATCTTCTTTGTTTCCCACTCGGCATCCTTCTCCTGGATATTCGCCGAATCCGCAAGGAGTACCCTCGCGAGATCGGCCGTAGCCGGTGTCGTGATGATCCGGCCCCGGAACCCGTCCTTCACCAGCTTGGGGATGAGCCCCGAATGGTCGATGTGGGCATGGGTGAGGAAGAGGTAGTCGATCGCTTCCGGCCGGAAGGGGAAAGGGTTCCGGTTGCGGTCTTCGGCGCCGATCCCCTGGTGCATGCCGCAGTCCACCAGCATCTGAAGGCCGTTCCGGGAGAGGTGAAAACAGGACCCCGTCACCTCACGGGCCGCACCGTTGAATTTCAATATCATGGGGCCGTCTCCTCAAGTCGTTTTCTTCATCGACAGGATTCACATATAACAACCGGCGGGGCGCATCAAGAACATTTAGAAAACCCGCGGGGGGAAAGGTTTTTTTATTCTTGACATCAACGGAAGGGAATGTTTTCTTAGATCCGGAAAGATCTTTCAGAGAAGACCGGGGAACCGGATCACGGGCGGTTCCCGAAGGGCCATCAAGCAAGATGAATTATTTCAAAGCCGCTGCCGAACAGATATACCGGGATGCCAAAAGGGAAGGCCGTCTTACCGAGGGGCGTTCCCTGAAGGAGATAAAGGAAATCGCTCTTCGTCACGAGGGGGTCATACAGACCCAGATCGGCTCCGTCGCCGCCGACTCCGAACCCATGTCGAGATCGGCTCCGCACACACGCAACAGCGTGGACCATCCCTTCGGTGAAGCCGAGGAAGCACTGGCCCGGCAGGCCGTGGAGAGGCTCGGCAGAGAAAAGATCATGTGCCTGGACACCCTCGTCGGCGACGGCCTCGACGGCGTGACGGCGCGGTTCATCATGCCCGAGAGCTACTCCCAGCTTGCCTACGGCCTCAAGCTCCTCATGGACGGGCCGTCGCCGCGGGTGGTGGAGAATCCGACCTACACCATCATCTACTTCACCGACGAAGCCTTTGAGTTCAACAAGTCGAGAAAACTCGTCGAAAAGGACATCACCGTCCGCCTCATGATGGGGGACAAGCGGGGGGAACAGATCAAGATCTGCAGGAACACCATCTACCTCGGCGAGGGCAAAAAGGGCGTCTTCATGTTCGAGGACTGGCGGGCGAAGGCCATTGACAAAACCGGCATCTTCCTCCACGCCGGGGCACGGCGGGATCACCTCTGGGTCTACGATCTGCAAACGGAGAGACCCGAACTCGTCGAGATTGTCACGACCATTTCGGGGCTCACCGCCACGGGGAAGACCACGACCCTCTGCAGGAGATTCGCGAGACTGCCCCGGGAGAGTTCCGAGATGATCGGTGACGACGGAGGAATCTTCGGGTTCGACGGGAACTACACCGCCTTCGAGATCGGGGGGCTCTACGTCAAGACGGAGGGCCTCGACGAGAGTCAGCCGGAGATCCTGCGGGCCGCGGGGTCGCGGGATGCCTTCCTGGAGAACGTGGCGATCTCCAAGTACCCCTACATGCCCGATTTCAAGGACATCACCAAGACCGGCAACGGCCGGGCCGTCGTCACGAGGGACAACATCGAGATCGCCAGCAAGGGTCTCCGCGCGGACAAGACCCACTACATCATCATGCTGACCCGGAACCCCCTGTGCAATGTCATCAGCAAGCTGACGCCCGAACAGGCCACGATGCAGTTCATCTACGGCGAATCCATCGAGAGCACGGGAGGGAACCCGGAAGAGGCCGGTTCCTTCAAGAGGGTATTCTTCCTCGATCCCTTCATTGCGGGTGACCGCCTCGAGCACGCCATGATCTTCTACGACATCATGAAGAGAAACAGGATACGCTGCTACCTGGCCAACACCGGCACCATCGGCGAAAAAGAGGAGAAGGTCACCCTGCGACAGTCCCTGTCCACCTACAACGATCTCCTCCGCCACCAGCTGCGGTTCAGCTCCGAGCCCGATTTCCTCGGGTACCACTACCCGATCCGCTGTGACCGGGCCAACCTGGACCTGATGAACGCCTATCCCCTCTCCCCGGACCGGAACCTCCTGAAAAAGAAGGTCATCGCTTTCCTGAAAGGGCGAGAAGCCTTCCTCGAGGAGTTCGAAAGCCGATACGGGAAAATCCCGCCGAACATCCGGGAATCCCTGCCTTACCGTTACAAGGAGCACCTGAAAGAAAACGCCTTCCTGGAATAGTCTCCGTACATTCCCCCTTGTCGCGGGAGCCGGGAAAGGATAAAAGGGCTTGCGCCGGCCGACCGCCGGGGAATCCGTTCTTCGATGATCAAGAAAATTCGAATTCGAAAATGGCTCAAGATCGCCGCCGCCGTCCTCCTGGCCCTCCTTCTTCTCACGGCGGGCATTTCATTCTTCTACCCCGACGTGTCGAAGCTCAAGAAAGAAAACCCGAAAAAAACGGCCTTCATGGAGTACCGGGAAAACGAATGGCGGCGGCAGGGGAAGAAAAAGAGGATCACCCACCTCTGGGTCCCCTTCTCCGCCATCTCGCCTTACGCCGTCAAGGCCGTGATCATCGCGGAAGACGACAAATTCTGGCAGCACGAGGGCTTCGACTTCGAGGCCATGCAGAAGGCCCTCGAAAAGGATCTGAAACAGAAGAAGCTCAAGGCCGGGGGGAGCACGATCAGCCAGCAGCTGGCCAAAAACCTGTACCTTTCGCCATCGAAGAATCCCATCCGGAAATTGCGGGAAGCCGTCCTGACCCGGCGAATTGAAAAGGCCCTCTCGAAACGGAGAATCCTCGAGCTTTATCTCAACGTGGTGGAATGGGGCGACGGCATCTTCGGCATCGAGGCGGCCGCCCGGCACTATTTCGGGAAGTCCGCCGCCGATCTGACCCCCCGGGAAGCGGCCAAGCTGGCCGCCGTTCTTCCCAATCCCCGGAGATACCGTCCGACGGGGACATCCCGGTACGTCGAGAACCAGTCCGAGAGGATCTACAGCATCATGGTGCAGCGGGGCATCGTGATCCCCGAGTTCGAAGACGCCATGAAGGCCGACGACAACCCGTCGACCGAACCGACGGGAGCCGGGAGACCGGACAAATCGGCGATCGGCCCTTAGGGTCGGGGCGCAAAAAAATTTGAATTTTCGCCGCCGGAATGGTAAATAAAAATCATCGTCATTTCAGGCGTATCCGCCCCCGCAAAGGAAGCGCGAAGGTCCGGCCCTTTCAGGGGCCCCTTTTTTTCAACCGGCTCCGGGACCGGCCGGAGTCTTCGGCAATCATCGGACATTCGAGATCCCCGCAAATCACGACAAAACACGCAGGATGAAGAAGACGGCGATCTCATTTCTTTAAGGACACCCTCCGATGCCCAAGCGAAAGGTCTCGAAGATGATCCTGGTCGGTGATGTCGGTGGAACAAAAACCGACCTCGCTGTCGTGAGCCCCGAGAACGGTCCCGACAAACCTCTCGCCGCAAAGACCTTCAGGAGCGCGGGTTTCGGGGGCATCGAAGCGCTGCTGAAGGAATTTCTGTCGCAGGTGAAACTCCCCGTCGGGGAGGTGGTCCTCGGCATTGCCGGTCCCGTCGTCGACGGGAAATCAAAGATCACCAACCTGCCCTGGGTGATGGACGAACGGGAAATCGCATCGGTCCTGGGTGTCGGGTCGGTCAAGCTTCTCAATGACCTCGAGGCGGTTGCCCACGCCCTTCCGTTCCTGGGAGAGGGGGACGTTGAAACCCTGAATACCGGGACCCCCGAGGGGCAGGGGAACAAAGCCGTCATTGCCCCGGGCACCGGCCTCGGAGAGGCTTTCCTCCTCTGGGACGGCGGGCGTTACCGTCCGGGTGCCTCGGAAGGGGGACACGCCGATTTCGCCCCCGCAAACGACATGGAGTCGGATCTCCTCCATTATCTCAGGGGCTTCTACGAACATGTCAGTTACGAGAGGGTCTGCTCGGGTATCGGGATACCCAACATATACTCTTTCCTCCTTCACGGGGGCTACGGGGAAGAACCCCGCTGGCTGAAAGAGAAGCTGTCTTCCGCGTCCGACATGACGCCGGTCATCATCGATGCGGCAATGACGAAGGAGAGACCCTGCGAGCTTGCCGCGCTGACGCTGAACATTTTTGTTTCCATCCTGGGCGCCGAGGCGGGGAATCTCGCCCTCAAGGTCCTTGCCACGGGAGGTGTCTATATTGCCGGGGGCATCCCGCCGAGGGTCATGCCGTACCTGACCGGCGGCCTCCTGATGGAGCGATTTCTGCGGAAGGGCCGCATGTCGGAGCTTGTTTCCAGAATGCCCCTTTATGTGATAGTAAATCCCCGATCCGCCCTTTTCGGGGCTGCCTGTTACGGTTTATATACCAAGACTGCCTGAGGAGATCTTCCCATGACCGCCCTGACCGACCCCATCCACCGGCTCTGTGTCAACACCATCCGCACGCTCGCCCTCGATGCCATCGAGAAGGCAAAATCGGGCCATCCCGGCCTTCCCCTGGGCGCGGCCCCGATGGCTTACGTTCTATGGACGCAGCACCTCAAACACAACCCCGCAAACCCCCGGTGGTTCGACCGCGACCGTTTCGTCCTCTCCGGAGGGCACGGCTCCATGCTCCTCTACGCCCTTCTCCACCTGACGGGCTACGATCTCTCCCTCGATGAGATACGGTCTTTCAGGCAGTGGGGAAGCCGGACACCGGGGCATCCCGAGAGATCCCTGACCCCCGGCGTGGAAGTGACCACGGGGCCTCTGGGCCAGGGGATCAGCAACGCCGTGGGGATGGCCATTGCCGAGGCCCACCTCGCCGCCCGGTACAACCGCCCGGGGCACACCATTGTCGATCACTATACGTACGTCATCGCCAGTGACGGCGATCTCATGGAGGGGGTCGCCGCGGAGGCCTGTTCGCTGGCGGGCCATCTGCGCCTCGGCAAACTGATCGTCCTGTTCGACGATAACAGGATATCCCTTGCGGGGTCGACGGACCTGACCTTCACGGAAGACACGGGCCGGCGGCTGGAGGCCTGCGGCTGGCACGTGCAGAAAGTCGCCGACGGAAACGACCTGGCAGCCATCGACGAGGCCATCGGCACCGCTCGTGAAGAGACGATACGGCCCTCCATCATTTTCGTCCGAACCATCATCGGCTTCGGCTCCCCGCACAAACAGGGGACGTTCGAGGCCCATGGCGCGCCCCTCGGCCCCGAAGAAGCCCGTCAGACGAAAAAAAGCCTGGGGTGGCCCCTGGAACCGCCCTTCCACATCCCCGATGACGCCCTGCGGGTATTCCGGGACGCTGTCATGAAGGGAAAGGCCCGGGAGGCCCGGTGGGCCGAGAGGGTCGCCCGATACGTGGAGGATTATCCGGAACCGGCCGTCGAATTCAGGCGGCAGGTGATCGAAGAAAACCCCTCCGGCTGGGATGTGTCGCTGCCTGTTTTCCCGGTCGGCCCGAAGGGTCCGGCAACCCGTAAGGCCTCCGAGGAGGTCATGCAGGTTCTCGCCAGGGTCGTCCCCGGCCTCATGGGAGGGGCCGCCGACCTCAACCCGTCGACGTTCACATGGCTCAAAGGCATGGGGGACTTTCAGCCGCCCGGCACATCGGACGGGAAGGTCCAGGGGACCGTCGGGGGAGGCTGGGGATACAGCGGCCGGAACATCCACTTCGGCGTCCGCGAGCACGCCATGGGCGCCATCGCCGTCGGCATGGCCGCCCACGGCGGCCTCATCCCCTACACGGCGACTTTTCTCATTTTTTCTGATTACATGCGTCCGCCGATCCGGCTTGCAGCCCTTTCAGGGCATCACGTGATATTTGTGTTCACCCATGACAGCGTCGGCGTAGGAGAAGACGGCCCGACGCACCAACCCGTCGAGCAGACCATGTCGCTTCGCGCAGTGCCCGACCTGACGGTCATCCGACCCGCCGACGGGAACGAAACGGTCGCCGCCTGGAAGCTGGCAATCGAGATGAAACGACCCGTCGCCCTCATCCTGACCCGGCAGAACGTGCCCGCCCTGGATCCCGGAGAGTTTCTCATCGAAAGCGGCGTCCGTCGGGGCGCCTACGTCCTGAAGAGCGGGGGGGAGAGGCCGGACATCATTCTCATCGCGACCGGATCGGAGGTGCACCTGGCCCTCGAGGCCTCGGACATACTCGCCGGAAAAGGCATCAAGGCCCGCGTGGTTTCCATGCCCTCCTGGGAGCTTTTTGCACAACAGACCCCTTCTTACCAGGATGAGGTCCTTCCCCCCGCCGTCAGGAAGAGGCTCGCCATCGAGGCAGGGGTGACCCTGGGCTGGCGGCGATGGGTCGGCGACGAAGGGGACGTGATCGGCATCGACCGGTTCGGCGCCTCGGCACCCGGAAATGTTGTCATGGAAAAATACGGCTTTTCCGTGGAAAATGTCGTAAGCAGGGCCTTCGCCCTTTTGGGCCGAAAGAGGTGAGTTTTAAGGAGGGTTGACATGAGCCGGCTCCGGGAGCTTGCCGCACCCGGCCGGTCCGTCCCGTCGGGCTGTATCCGTCGATCCCCGATCACATCCGGGGAATTCCGTTCGTCCATCGGCGAAAGGCTTCGGGGGATCACGCCCGATCCGACCATCTTCGGAAAGGCCGTCACCGGTAGCCGTGACCGCGACGACGACATCGGGAGGCTCTCCGCCGCGGGGAAATCGGTCAGGGGGATCAACGGGGCGATGGCCTTCGCCGACATCAGAGGGGCGCTCGATCCCCTTCGCTCCGTTTATGAAGAGACGAAGGGCACTGACGGTGATGAGAGCCTGGAAGCCGACCCGACACTCGCCTGCGACACGGAGGGCACCGTTGCCGAGGTCCGCGAGCTCTGAAAACGCCTCGGCCGTCTGAAAAGCATTATGGGCAAACGGAAGCGGCTTTAATTTCCGGGAAAGCGGTTCCACGGGGTTTTCAACCCATCACAGTCAGAAAGGGGTCAATCCATGGGTAAGGATGTTTCGGAGTTGAAGAAGGAGGCGTCGGCATACGCCGTGGACCTCGTCGAGTCGGGGATGGTGGTGGGCCTGGGGCACGGCAGCACCTCGATCCACGCCGTGGGGTTCCTCGCGCAGAAACTCAAATCGGGGGCTCTGAGAAACGTGAAGGGCGTGCCCTGCTCCTTTCAGGTCGAGGAGGAAGCCCTGAAATACGGCATGCCGCTCACGAAGCTGGAAGACATCTCTTCCATCGATCTGACCATCGACGGCGCCGACGAGGTGGACCCGAACCTCAACATGATCAAGGGCGGGGGCGGAGCCCTGCTCAGGGAAAAGATCGTGGCGCAGATCAGCCGGCGGGAGCTCATCGTGGTGGACGAATCGAAGCTCTCGCCGATGCTCGGGAAAAAGAGATCGATCCCCGTCGAGGTCATCCCCTTCGGCTGGCAGTTCCAGCACGACTTCCTCCGGACGCTGGGTGCGACGGTCACCGTGCGGCGAAACGCCGACAAGAGTCTCTACCATACGGACCAGGGCAACCTCATCCTGGACTGCAACTTCGGTCCCATCGCCAAGCCGCAGCACCTCGCCGATCTCATCCGGCAGCGCGCGGGCATCGTCGAACACGGTCTTTTCCTGAACCTGGCCACGGATGTGATCGTGGCGGGGACCGGGGGTATCCGCCACCTCAAACGAGAGCCGCAATGATAAACCGTGAAAGAATCCAGATCGAGGCTTCGATCCTGTCAGCGGATTACTCGCGGCTGGGGGAACAGGCCCTGGAGGCGGAAGCCGCCGGCGCCGACGGCATTCAGGTGGATGTCATGGACGGCCGGTTCGTCCCCCGGGTCAACTTCGGACCGGAAACGGTCAGGACCCTCCGCCCGATGCTGAAGGGAATCATCGATGTTCACCTCATGATCGTAGAACCGGAACGACACCTGGCGGAATATGCGAAAGCCGGCGCCGATCGCCTGATCATTCACCAGGAAGCCTGCCCCGGGCGACTCGGCGAGGTCCTTCGGTCCATCCGGCAGCTTGGCGTCGAAGCAGGAGTTACGATCAATCCCGCCACGCCCCTCTCCGTCCTGGAGGAGGTCTGGGACGCGGTGGACGTCATCCAGGTCATGACGGTGAACCCCGGTCTCGGCGGACAGCCGTTTCTCCATGACCAGGTCGGAAAGATCCGGAACCTCGCCCGAAGACTCCATGAACTGGGGGGAACCACGCCGATCGTCGTCGACGGCGGCATCGACACGAAAACGGCCCCGCTGGTCGTCGCCGCCGGGGCGCGGATCCTCGTTGCGGGCTCGAGCGTCTACAACCGCAGGGGCTCCGTTGCGGAGAACCTCGCGGCCCTGAGAGCCAGCGTCACCGGTTTGCAAACCTAGGAGGAACGGACATGGAACTGGGGGTCATCGGCCTGGGGAAAATGGGAAGTGCCATGGCTCTGCGGCTCGCCCGCGGCGGCCATCAGGTCATCGTGTACAACCGGACCGTCCAGCGGACCTTTGACCTGGCAAAGGAAGAGCCCCGTCTCATCCCCCTGGAGACCCTGCAGGAAATCCGGACAAAGCTCAGGCCTCCCCGGATCGCCTGGACTATGCTGCCCGCCGGGGGCGCAACGGAGGATATGATCGTCCCCCTGTCGGACATCCTGTCTGCAGGCGACACGATCATCGACGGGGGCAATGCCCATTTCAGGGACAGCATGCGCCGGGCACGGACGGTCGAGGAAAAAGGGATGCACTTTCTCGACGTCGGGGTGAGCGGCGGTGTGTGGGGCCTCACGGGGGGATACTGCATGATGATCGGGGGCAGGGAAGAAACCGTCAGACGCCTGCGGGGCATCTTTGAAACGCTCGCCCCGGCGCCCGATCAGGGATGGTGTCACGTGGGGCCCGCCGGGGCGGGACATTTCGTGAAGATGATCCACAACGGCATTGAATACGGCCTCATGCAGGCTTACGCCGAGGGGTTCGAGATTCTCAAGGCATCAAAGGACTTCCAGCTCGATCTCGGAGCGGTCGCCGGGCTCTGGCGCCACGGCAGCGTCATCCGGTCCTGGCTCCTGGACCTCATATCCTTCACCCTTTCAGAAAACCCGGAACTCGTCGGCATCAAGGGCTGGGTCGCCGATTCCGGAGAGGGACGATGGACCGTCCTGGAAGCCATCAACGAGGAGGTCCCCGCGCCGGCGATCACCCTTTCCCTGCTGACACGCCTGGCAAGCCGTCAGGAGGACAGCTATTCAGCGAAGCTCCTGGCAGCGATGCGGAGTCGCTTCGGCGGTCACGACGTGATGAAAGAATAGCCCGGTTGATGATTCGTTTTCGGAGTGAAATCGGGAGATCGGCATGAGCGAGTCGAAAACACAGAAGGAAACAGCCCTCATCGTCATCTTCGGGGCCTCGGGGGACCTGACCCGGAGAAAGCTTGTCCCTGCTCTTCACAGCCTCTCCTGCGAAGGGCAGCTCGCACCGCAGACCGCGGTCATCGGGGTGGCCCGGAGCCCCATGACCGACGAATCCTTCCGGGAGCACCTCTACGGCGGCGTTCATGAGTACTCGAGACTCGAGCCGGGGCGCAAGGATCTCTGCGCCCTCTGGCCCGACTTTGCCGGACGGATCGGTTTCCTCGCCGGCGCCTACGGCCGGGAAGAGACCTACCGTCGACTGGACCAGAAACTGAACGACTGGGCCGCCCGATCCGGCGGCAGAGACAACTGCATATTTTACCTGGCCACCCCGCCGGAACTTTTCCCCGTCATCATCGACCTGATCCGGTGCACCGGCCTGAACGAGGGCAGGAAGGGCTGGCGGCGCGTCATCATCGAAAAGCCCTTCGGACGGGACCTCGCGAGCGCCCGGCGGCTGAACGCGCAGGTCCACGCCGTCTTCGACGAGAGCCAGGTCTACCGGATCGATCACTTCCTGGGAAAGGAGACCAGTCAGAACATCCTCACCTTCCGCTTCGCCAACGCCATCTTCGAACCTCTCTGGAACCGGAATTTCGTCGACCATATCCAGATCAACGTCGCGGAGGAAATCGGCGTGGAGCACCGGGGCGGTTACTACGACGGCGCCGGAGCCGTCCGGGACATGCTCCAGAACCACCTCCTGCAGCTCCTGGCCCTGATGACCATGGAGCCCCCGTCGGCTTACAACGCCAAGGCGTACCGGGACGAAAAAATGAAAGTCCTCCAGGCCGTCCCTCCGCTCTGCTGCGACGACGCCGTTCTCGGACAGTACGCCGGTTACCGGCGGGAACCCGGCATCTCCGGCGACTCCCGGACACCGACCTTTGTCGCCGCGAAGGCTTTTGTTCAAAACTGGCGCTGGCAGGGAGTCCCGATGTACCTGAGGACGGGGAAGAAGCTTGCCCGGAAGGTCACGGAAATCATCCTCCAATTCAAAAGCGTCCCCCATCTCCTGTTCCCCGAAAGCGCCGCCCTCACCGCCAACCACATCTCCATCTGCATCCAGCCCGAAGAGGGCATCCACCTCGGTTTCGAAATGAAGGTGCCGGGGACGGCCATGAAAACGACCCCCGCCGACATGGCCTTTCACTACGGTGACCGCTTCGGGGAAGAGGCCATCCCCGATGCCTATGAACGGCTGCTCATGGATGCCCTGCAGGGGGACCCCTCGCTCTTCGCCCGCAGTGACGAGGTCGAGGCGGCGTGGACAATTGTCGAACCCCTCCTCGACCCCCGGGAGAAGCCGATGACCGTCCACCCCTACGAACCGGGCAGCTGGGGGCCTTCAGCGGCCGAGGATTTCATCGGCCGGGACGGATGGCAGTGGCACTACAGCTGCAGTGAGGAGTGACCGGTTGGATGAGGCCCCAGATCTATGATAACCCCGATCTCCTCGCCCTTCAGGCGGCCCGGTACCTCACGGGGATCGCCCGGGATTCCGTCCATTCATCGGGTCGCTTCACTCTGGCTCTCTCGGGGGGGGCGACGCCGCGGAGGCTCTACGAGAAACTCGGGGGGGCCGAATGCCGCGAAAAACTCAAGTGGGATTCCATTCACCTCTTCTGGGGCGACGAGCGTTGTGTGCCGCCGGATGACCCCGGAAGCAATTACCGGATGGCCCGGGAGACCTTCATCGACCGTGTCCCTGTTCCGCCCCGGAACATCCACCGGATCCGCGGGGAGATGAAACCGTCGGAAGCCGCGGCGCTCTATGAAAAAGACCTGAAGGCTTTTTTCTTCCCCGACGCCGGAGAATCACCGGGGATCCCCCGTTTCGACCTGATCCTTCTCGGGCTGGGTGACGACGGGCACACGGCCTCCCTCTTCCCGGGGGCGTCGGCACTTCATGAACACGAGCGCTGGGTCGTGGCCTGCCATGTTGACAAGATCAAGAGCTGGCGGGTGACCCTCACGCCCCGGCTGATCAACGCCGCCCGCCATATCCTGTTCCTCGTGTCGGGCCGGAGAAAGGCCCGGTGCCTGAAGGAAGTCCTCCGGAGTTCCTACCGTCCGGACGAACTGCCGGCGCAGGCCGTCCGCCCGGAGGACGGCAGGGTAACCTGGATGGTGGATACGGAGGCAGCCTCTCTCCTGTAACAACGGGTCGCAGGGGCGGGAGCGGAAGATGTTTCCTGTTGCCCCCCGTCTCGTCATCCTGCTTCCCATTTTCGTCGCCACGGCAACTCACAGGGAAACCCCTTCCGGCAGGCCGGGAACGATGGGCTACCTTTTGGAGCAGAAAAATTTTACCGGACCGGAATAACCGCCGCGGAGACCATGGAGAAGAAACAGATCCCGGGTGTTCAGAACCTCGGCCCGGGGACCTGGGGTGTCCCGGTGAGACGCCCCTGAACCCTACCGCGACCTGCGCCGGCTTTTTGCAGAGGGTTTTTCTCCCCCCTGCGGGGACCAGTAATCGCAGTCCCTCGTGTATTCATTGATCACGTGCTCCAGGAACCTCGCGAAGCGGTAACACTTCCCCGGCACGTGAGGCGGGCAGGGGCTGTAGTACCCGCAGGTCTCGCAATTTCTCTCTTCGTTCTGTGCCATCATGGTCTCATCTCCTTTTTGCTGATCGAACTGTTGCTTTCGGCGAAACAGCAAAAAACACGGGAACGCGGTTTCATGGACAAGACGCCCCCACCGGAAGAAGCCCTCCTCCTGAAGGACCTGGGGAACGGAAGGCTCGTCATTGAGAGGCAAAACGGGGAGCAGTGGCTCCTCGATGCCAAGAGGGGCTGGTGTCCCTGGTCCTGGACGTATGAAGGCCGAAAAATCGCCCTCTGGTTCGGTCCCTGGTCATGCCGTCTGATGAGCGCCGAAGGGGACACCTGCGATTTCTGGACGGAAGAGCAGGTCCTCTGACCCGTCCGCCCTATCGCCCTCCCCGGGGTACCGATGGGCCCCTGGATGATCGGGCACCGGGAGCCCTGCATCTTGATGAGATCGGACATGGGACAGCTCCTGCGTCGATGGACGGGTCACCGGGGTCTCCCCGATGACCCTGATCGTATGACGTTTCTAATGTTCCCCGTTTCCGTCACCATGAGGGCCGTATTCACAGACCCTGTCGAGGCAGCTTTCACATTCGACCTCCAGCGTGGTGTGCGTGATGCCGAAACGCTCCGCCAGTATTTCCCTCGCCGCGCAGACGATCTTCTGGCTGTCCTGGACCGAGATGTCGTCGGTGAGCAGGTGACCGCTCAGGGCCCTCCGGCCCGTCCCGATCGTCCATACATGGATGTCGTGAAAATCCCGGACCCCCGGGATCCCCCCGATATCCCTTCTCAGGCGGTCCATGTCGACATCCCGGGGGGTGGCCTCCAGCAGGACCTCTCCGGATTCCATGATGAGATCCACGGCGCCGCGCAGGACGATGCCCCCGATCATGATGCCGATCAGCGAATCGACGATGTTCCAGCCGGTCAGGGCGATGATCACGCCGCCTATAACGACGCCCACGGACGAGAGCGTGTCGGCCAGGATGTGAAGAAAGGCGCCACGGATGTTGATGTTATCGCGGGATTCCGACCGGAGGATCAGGAGCCCGAAGAGGTTTCCCCCAAGCCCGATGACCGCCACGGTCAGCAGAACGCCGGTCCGAATCTCCTGGGGCTGAAAGAAGCGGTGGACGGCCTCGAAGAAAATGTACCCTGCGACGGCCAGAAGGAAAAGTCCGTTGACGAGGGCGATGATGATCTCGGCCCGGTGATACCCGAAGGTCCTGCGGTCCGACGGTGGTTTGCGGCTCCAGCGCAGAGCGGTGTAGCTCAGCAAGATCGCCAGCGCGTCGGTGAGCATGTGCCCCGCGTCGCTGATGAGGGCAAGGCTGCGGCTCACGAGCCCCCCGACGAACTCCACCACCATGAGGGTCAGCGTAAAGGAAAAGATGAGAAGAAGTTTTTGATCGCGATTCATGTCCTCTGCATCGGGCCGGTGGTTCCTGCCGCCGACGGTTCACGGCCGCCCTTCAGGCGACGACCTGCCGGATCACATCCACGATCAGGGCAATGCTGAGCAGGATGAGAATGACAACGGCGCCCCATGAAATCCCGTTGGACAGGCGCCCGTTCACGTAAGGGCCCATGAGTTTCCGCTTGTTCACGAGGAGCAGGATGAAGATCAGGACGAAGGGCAGAAGGATGCCGTTGATCACCTGGGAGACGATCATGATGGTGATCAGGGGGGCGCCGGGGATGAGGATGAAAGCACCGCTCAGGATGATGAGCCCCGTGTAAAGCCCCATGAACTGGGGGGCTTCCTGAAAACTCTTGTTGATGCCGGCTTCCCAGCCCATCCCCTCGCAGATGGTGTAGGTCGTGCTCAGGGGCAGGATGGTGGCCGCGAAGAGGGATGCATTGGTCAGCCCGACGGCAAAGAGGATGTTGGAAAACTGCCCGGCCAGGGGGGCCAGAGCCATCGCCGCATCTTCCGCCGTGTGAATGGTGATGTGGTTGGCGTGCAGGGTCGCCCCGCAGGCCATGACGATAAAGAAGGCCACCGTCGAGGCCATCAGGCAGCCGAGTACCACGTCCCAGCGGACGTAGGGGTATTCCTCGATCCTGACCTGTTTCTCCACGATCGCCGCCTGCTGGTAGAATTGCATCCAGGGAGAGACGGTTGTGCCGACCATCCCGATGAGCAGACCGATGAACGCCGTATTCATGTAAAACGTCGGGTAGACCGTGTGCCGGGCGACCTCACCCCAGTCCGGTTTGGCCAAGAAACCCGAAAGGATGTAGGAGAAATAGATGATGCAGGCGCCGAGAAAAACCTTCTCCACCGTCCGGTAGTTGCCGCGAACGACGAGAAACCATATCACCGCGCAGGCAACCGGGACGGTGACGTAGCGGCTGATCCCGAAGATCTCCAGGCTGGCCGCGAGACCGGCGAACTCGGCCGCGCAGGTTCCCAGGTTGGTGACGAGTAGTGCCGCCATGACGAACACCGTCGTCTTGACGCCGTACTCCTCCCGGATGAGGTCCGAGAGCCCCTTGCCCGTGACCACCCCGAGACGGGCCACCATCTCTTGAACAACAATGAGCAGGAACACCATCGGGATGAAGGACCACAGCAGGGCATATCCGTAGTGCGATCCGGCCACGGAATAGGTCGTGATCCCGGCGGCGTCGTTGTCCACGTTGGCCGTGATGAATCCCGGACCCATGATGCTCAGGAAGAAGAGCAATTTTTTCCCGTCGATCTTCCGGATCAGGCTGCGCATGGCTATCGTCTCTTTCGCAAGGGGGTGGGAAGCAGGAAGTCGACGACATCATCGACGGTGATGATCCCCTGGAGGACATTCTCGTCATCGACGGCGGGTATGGCCATGAGATTGTACTTGGAGACCATCTCGGCCACCTCCTTCCTGTTCGCGTCGACGCGGATCTTCTTCGGGTTCCTTTTCATCACGGTTTCGAGCCGGGCCTTGGGATTGGCCAGGATCAGGTCCTTCAGGGACAGAACGCCCTCCAGCCTGTCCCGGCTGTCCACCACGTAGAGGTAATAGATCATCTCGATGTCCGGGGCGATGAGCCTGAGCTCCTTCATCACCTCTTCGGCCGTCATGTCCGGCGGAAAGGAGACGTATTCCGTCGTCATGAGCCCGCCGGCCGTGTCTTCGTCGTGCTCCAGCAGCTCCACAACGTCTTCGGCCTCCTCTTTGTCCATGAGGCCGATGATTTCCTCCGCCTTCTTGTCGGGCAGGTCGCCCAGGATGTCGGCCGCCTCATCGGGGTTCATGGCCTCGAGGACGTCGGCCGCATCCTCCGGTTTCATCTGTTTGATGATGTTCGCACGGGTCTCCTCGTCGAGTTCGTGGATGATTTCCCCGGCGGTCTCCTTGTCGAAGGCGCTGAGAAGGTTCGTCCGTTCCTGCACCGAGAGCTGGGAGACGATCTCCGCCATATCCACGGGGTGCATGTCCGTCAGGCTCTTCCGGGTGATCGTCAGTGTCAGGCGATCAAGCCCGGGTTCGAGGGGCTTGAGATAATGCCACGGGATGAGGGCGCCCTTCTTGGCCCGCCCGAAGCCGAGACGCCGGATGAGACCGCCGAACCCGACGTCGATGGCAAGCAGGCCGAACTGATCCCTCACCAGGCCGAGCTGGACATCGTTGACCCGGACGACCTTGGCCCCGTTGACATCGACGACCTGTTTGTCCATGATGTGCTCCGCGATGCGGATCTCTTTTTCCTGGGGCTTCATGTGGGCCACGGCGTTGGCCTCCTCGTAGGTCGTCACGAACTTTTTGTTGAGGACATTGATGTCCTTCATGAGGATGCGGAAGAGCCCCTCGGGACCGCTGATGTAAATCCCCTCGACGACGGGAAAGGTATCCCCCGGGACCACGTTGAGGTCCTTGATCTTCCCGATCACATTTCCCTTGCGGTCCAGAAGCGGGCGGTCGAGAATTTCGCTCAGATAGATGTCGTCTGTGATCATGGCACGGTCCCGTTTTATTCTGCCTTCTTCTAAGACAAAAAAAACATAAAATCAACGAACTTGTCAGCCGACAGGCCTTTTTCTCACATCCTCTCTCCGGCGGTGCCGCCCTCCGAATCAAAAGGCTTGACAACCGGAATCCCTCTTCCTTATAGAAGATCATGAATGCCGCCGGCGGAGATCAGAGGAAGGGGGATGCCCATGGGACAGACGGTCAGGATTCTGATGGCCAAGTTCGGCGAAGGCTATGAAGAGGCCATCGTGAGGCTCGCCCTCGCGTTTCGGGAGGCGGGGTTCGAGGTCATATACACGGACACGCAGAAGCCGGAGGCCATCGTGGCTTCCGCCATTCAGGAAGCGGTGGACCATATCGGCATCACGACCCTGCCGGGCGCCGACCTGAACAACATCAGAAAGACCATCGAACTCCTGCGGACATCGGGAGTGGACGATATCCAGATCACCGCCGGAGGGTTTCTCTCCTACGACGACATCCCCAGGATCAAGGAGATGGGGATCGCGGAATTCTTCCCCCGGGGAACAACCCTCGACGAACTCATTGAGTGGTCGAGGGACCACATCAAGCCGGCGGGACACGACTGACCCCCCGCCGGGAAAACAGCCTCCGTCATGTTCATCGGGACCTGCCCGCCGTTTTCATTACGGCCGCCAACGGTCATCCGCCCGATGACCGGGACCCCTACTTCACTTCGCGGTAAGCCTCGGCGGGGTACTGGCAGTTGGGGCATTCCTCCGGTTTCCGACCGTCCTCGATCCAGCCGCAGTTCGTGCAGACGAAATACCGGGTGTCCCGGTCGATGGTCATGTCCGTAAGGGCCCTCTTGTAGAGTTTCGCGTGTCGCTCCTCGGCATTCCGGGCCTTGGTGAAACCCCCTATGACGGACCTGTCCCCGTCGGCCCAGGCGTCCTTGAGAAAGGCCGGGTAGGCCACTTCGTTGACAAAGGTTTCTTTCTCAAAGGAGCTTTTCAGGTTTTCCTCCGTCGATTTGACTTTCTCCAGCAGGGCGAAATGCTCCCCGGCGTGGACGCCCTCGGCGGCGGCAACGGCCCGGAAAAGCCGGGCGACCTGGGGATAGCCCTCCTCCTGCGCTTTTTTAGCGAAGGCCGTCAGGCGAAAATAGGCCTTGGCCTCCCCGACAAACGCTTTCTCAAGGTTGTCCCGGGTTTTCTCCGTCATGGCTGTTTCCTTTCCCGGCCGGTCCGCCCGTCTTTACCTTCGGTTCCCGGGGTTCCGGCATCTTCCCCCCGAGATCCCTGACAAGCTTTCTGAAAGGCTCGTCGGCATAGAGGAGCCTCGCGGCCACCTCTCTCAATTTGTCCACCTGCTCCGCAGGGAGGGTGAGGGTCGTGGGGATGTCCTGGAAGGATTCCCGTTCCGACTTGTCCGGCAGAGCGTCAAAGGCAATGTGGATGACGTAGATTTCGATGGGTTTCTGGCCGGCCGCCTTGTCCTCGTAGGTCCATTCACCGGCGTAACGGCGCAGAAGATCGACGGTTTCGAAATTGTACCTGTTGATCATGATGGTGGAAGACACCCCGAGGACGGCGTCAAAGCCCGGTATCTCGTCGAGAAGCCTCCAGCGAGGTTTTTTCTTCGTCTGGGCATCGACGATGATGAAAGCCACCCGCCGGGTCTTCATGAGCCCTTCCTGTTTGAGGGAATCCCTCACGCCGCCTCGCGCCGCGATGGTGTCGATGATGCCCCGGATGCCGAGGTTGTCCGAAACGCCCCCGTCGATGAGATAGATATAAGGCTTCGTCGCGGGATCGAGATAGGTCTGCATCATGACGGCGTGATGATACACCCGATTGTGCAGATCGGGCTTCTGCAGGGTTTCGTCGATCCAGGGCGGATTTTTGTGACTGCACTGCCCGGCGTAATTCTTGAGGATGATCGGCGACAGCGGCCCCGGGAAGGCCGCCGAGGCGGCAACGGCCCGGGCCAGAGGGAATTTTTCGAAATCCGAGCAGATGAGGGCAAACTGGCCGGGTATGAAACTGAAAGCGATCCCGTCGACGGCATCGGTGGCGAGGATGACAACGGCGGGGCCCCTGCCGCTCGCCAGGTCACCGAGGGTGGCTCCCTGAAAAATCATGCGGTCGTAGCACTCCTGGGCCAGATCGCTTCTGCCGAAGCGGGGAGAGGAGAGCCGGACCCAGTTGACGGGGTTCGCAAGACTCCAGATGAGGGCGCCCTGGATATCCTGCAGGAGGACCTTTTCCCGGTAGTCCCTGAAGGCGTCCCTGCCGTGCAGTCCGTAATAGGCGGCGGTGAAGCTTCCGCCCGACACCCCTGAGACCAGATCCACCTCGTCGAGCAGTGTGTGCCGGGCGGGTTTGCCGTCGGCGCCCTGAATTTCCCGTTGTGCCGGGATCTCCACCCGGTCGAGGGCTTCGAGGATGCCGTAAGATAGGGCCGCCGCACGGGTGCCGCCGCCGGAAAAGGCAAGGAGAAGAAAAAGCTCGTCGGACTTGTCCTGCGATGTCAATTTGCTCTGAAGGGGATTGGGCCTCAAGGCGCTTTCCAGTTTGGGGTTCAGCGGATACTGGGCCGTGCATGAGAGGGTCGCACAAAGACCCATGAGGGCGACCACGATTTGCAGCGATGACCCAAAAACGCTGAATCTCATGTGCTCTCCCTGACGTGTGCTCCTTCAGAACCTCAGAAAATGGAAACCCCAGGGCCCGAGGTCCACGAAAAGCCCGGGATCGATCATCCCTTTGCCGTCCCGCTCGTAGGTCGCTCCGGAAAAAAGGTCTTCCAATTTCCAGACCCTGCCTGCCAGGTCCCCCCAGGGAAGCCGTACATGTCCCTGAGACGGGGTGTCGGAGCAGTTGATGACGACAAGGCGCCTTTCTTCCCCCTTTCGCCGGCACCAGGCCAGGAGGTTTTCAAAACTTCCGTTATCGGGCCAGCCGCTCAGCCCGCAGGGCCTCCATTCCCCCTCGCGTATGGCCCCGGACCGGATTTCCCCGATCAGTTTCCGGTAGAACGAAAAACATCCCTCTTTGACGTCTTCGGCCGGGCGTCTCCCCAGCTGGACGGGAAGCCTGACCTCCCGGCCCTCCAGCTGCCCTTCGTGAAAGAGCTTACCCCCGGAGAGTGTTGCAAAGGCAACGGAGGCCGCCTGGAGCCTGCGGGGCGGGAAAACAGACGCCGCCCGGGGTTCGTCGTGATTCTCGATGAAGCGCAGAAGCTTCCGCTGAACGTCGGGGTCTGCCTCCAGGTGCCGCCGAATCCCTCCCGCATCTCCGTGGACCAGCAGGTCGTAGAGCTTTTTGTCGTAGCAGTAGTCGAACCCCTGCTTCATGAGCTCCGTCTCTAGGTCCCAGTAGACCTCGGCAATGAAAAGGAAATCAGGAGAAGCCTTTCGAACGGCCGCGATGATCTCGGTCCAGAACTCGGACCGCGGGCGCTTTCCGGCCCGTTTTCCCCAGGTTTTCTCAAAGACGTCTCCGACGAGAAGCATGGCCATGTCGCACCGGACACCGTCACACTGCCCGGAAACGCCGAGAAGGGTGTCGACGTATGCGCGTCTCAGGCCGCTTCGGAATGCGTTGACCTGCGCGGTGTCCCGCCAGGGAGGGAAAAAGGGATCCCGCCCGCAGGCAAAGACGGAACCTTCGGACTTGAAGAAGGCTTCGGGAGACCCTTTCAGATCCTTGCCGGTCCCCCGGATGAAATAGTCCGGATGCTCGGAGATCCAGGGGTGGTCGACGGCCGTGTGGTTGGGCACGAAATCGAGGATGAGCTTCAGCCCGCGCTCTGTGAGCACCTCGCGCGCGGCGGCAAGCCCCTCCGGACCGCCCAGGCGCTCGTCCACCCTGTAACGATGGACGCAGTATGGCGAGCCGGTGACGTCATCGGACGAGCAGTCCGGCAGGATTCGCCGGCAGTCGTCTCTGAGGGTCTGAAGGCCACGGGCGATGCGGATGCCCGCGGGGCTTCGCTCCCACACCCCCATGAGCCACAGGGCATCGAAGCCGGTCACCGAAAAGGCATCCCACTCCTCGGCGGGGACATCCCGGAGGGAGATCGGGCGGCTGTAGCGCCGGCCCAGTTCATCGAGCCATGCCCAGGTGTTGATTTCACAGATGATGGGGCTTTGCGGCCAGCTTTTCATCGGTTTTTGACGATCCCCTTCCTCCGGGGGTTGCGTTCCGGCAGAGATGATACACGGGTCTTACGTTAAAAGGCAAGGGAAGACCTGAAACCCACCCGCGTATCCCCTCCCGGAGATGGGCCTTGTGAGACGGGATTCACTTGGTGTAAGATTCAAACGCTCATGCCTTGTAAAGGAGGGCGCCCGCCATGCTCAGAAAAGCAGACCCGACAAGCACCGAAGCCTGGAAACTTCTCGCCGAGCACTTCCGGCAGGTCAAGGACCTCCACATGAAAGACCTCTTCGCGGGGGATCCGGACCGGTTCAGCCGATATTCCATCAGGTTCAATGACATCCTCGTTGACTACTCGAAGAACCGGATCACCGGCGACACGCTCCCCCTTTTGGTCAGGCTCGCCGAGGAAGCGGGCCTCGGGGAGGCGATCGAAAAAATGTTCACGGGGGACCGGATCAATGAAACGGAAGACCGGCCCGTTCTTCACATCGCCCTGAGAAACAGGGGCAACGCCCCGGTTCACGCCGCAGGCGCGGATGTGATGCCCCAGGTGAACGCCGTCCTCAGGAAGATGGAGGGCTTTTCGAGGAAGGTCATCTCAGGGAAGTGGAAGGGGTTCACGGGCAAAAAGATCACCGACATCGTGAACATCGGGATCGGCGGCTCGGATCTCGGTCCCGTCATGGTCACGGAGTGCCTCAGACCCTATGCCAAGGGCCCCCCCGTGCACTTCATCTCGAACGTCGACGGGACACAGATCACGGAGACGCTCAACAGGCTGAAGCCCGACCGGACGCTCTTCCTCATCGCCTCGAAGACCTTCACCACCCAGGAGACGATGACCAACGCCTTCACGGCGCGGGAATGGTTCCTGAACTACGCCCGGGAGCCCCGTCACATCCCGAATCACTTTGTGGCGATCTCGACGGATGCCGAAAAGGTCCGGTCCTTCGGCATCGACCGTGAAAACATGTTCATCTTCTGGGACTGGGTCGGGGGCCGGTACTCGCTCTGGTCCGCCATCGGGCTTTCGATCGCCTGCCGTGTCGGGTTCGAAAATTTCACCGAACTCCTCCAGGGGGCCTACGAAATGGATTGTCACTTCCGGAACGCTCCCTTTCCTGAAAACATACCGGTCATCCTGGCCCTTCTCGGCGTCTGGTACAACAATTTCTTCGACGCCCGGACGGAGGCGATCCTGCCCTACGACCAGTACATGCACCGCTTCCCGGCCTACTTTCAGCAGGGGAACATGGAGAGTAACGGCAAGTCCGTCGACCGCAGCGGCAGAAAGGTCGCCTACCAGACGGGCCCCGTCGTCTGGGGTGAACCGGGAACCAACGGCCAGCACGCCTTCTTCCAGCTCATCCACCAGGGGACGAAAATGGTCCCCGCCGATTTCCTGGCCCCGGCCTTGAGCCACAACCCCGTGGGCGAACACCACATGATCCTCCTCTCCAACTTCTTCGCCCAGACGGAAGCCCTCATGAGGGGAAAAACGGAAGAAGAGGTCACGGCGGACCTCAGGAAAGAAGGCCGCAGCGACGGGGAGATCGCGAAGCTCCTTCCCTACCGGGTTTTCGAGGGGAACCGGCCGACGAACTCCATCCTTTTCCGAAAGCTCACGCCCCGGGTCCTCGGGAGCCTGATCGCCATGTACGAGCACAAAATTTTCGTCCAGGGCGTCCTCTGGAACATCTTCAGTTTCGATCAGTGGGGGGTTGAGCTCGGCAAACAGCTTGCCGGCCGCATCCAAACGGAGCTGAAAAATGAGAAACCCGTCGCGTCGCACGACTCATCGACGAACGGTCTGATCAACGCCTTCAAGAAAATGAGGGTCGACTAAGAGGCAGGTGAATTTCATTTTTTCTTGATCTGGTCGGCCACGGCCTGGGTGGCCTTCCGCACGGTCTCGGGATCGCCGAGATAATAGCTGCGGACCGGCGTCAGGTCGTCCCTGAGCTCGTAGACGAGCGGTATGCCCGTGGGGATGTTGAGCCCCACGATCACATCATCGGGGACATTGTCGAGGTACTTGACCAGGGCCCGGAGGCTATTGCCGTGGGCGGAGATGACGATCCGCTTGCCGGCCTTCACGGCCGGGGCGATGGCCTCGTGCCAGTAGGGCAGGAAGCGCGCCACGGTGTCCTTGAGGCATTCCGTCAATGGGATCTCGTCGGGGCGGAGGTCGGCGTACCGGGGGTCTTTCCCGTTGTACCGCGGATCGTCGGGGGTGAGGGCGGGTGGGCGGATGTCGTAACTGCGGCGCCATATCTGGACCTGCTCCGTGCCGTGCTTCTCGACCATCTCGGCCTTGTTCAGCCCCTGCAGGGCTCCGTAGTGGCGCTCGTTGAGCCGCCAGCTGTAGTGGACCGGGATCCACATGAGGTCCATCTCTTCCAGGACGATCCAGAGCGTCTTGATCGCCCGCTTCAGCACCGACGTGTAGGCCGCATCGAAAACATAGCCCTCGCAGAGCAGGGTACGCCCCGCCTGGACGGCCTCGCCGACGCCTTTATCGGACAATCCCACATCGGTCCAGCCGGTGAATCGGTTTTCCCTGTTCCAGGTGCTCTCGCCGTGGCGGATCAGAACGATTCTTTTCATTCCCCGTCTCCCTGTCCCCTTTGCGGATTGATTCGGTCCTTTATAACTATTTTCAGTCGGCAAGGTCAACGAAATCCATGCGATGACTTGTCTGCTTACTGTCTCGCCGTTCGATGGTTTGCCGGGGGGGCATCCCCGCAGTTCGTCCGAAAGGGGTTGATGTCGATGCCGCCCCGCCTCGTGTAACGGGCGTAGACGGTCAGCCGCTCCGGCCTGCACCGGCGAAGGAGATCCATGAAGATCCGCTCCACGCAGTGCTCGTGGAAATCGCCGTGCCGGCGGAAGGAAACGATATACCGCAGGAGCCCCGTGCGGCTGATCCGGGGTCCGCGGTAGCGGATCTGCAGGCTCGCCCAGTCCGGCTGGCCCGTGAGCGGGCAGTTCGACTTCAGAAGATTGGAGGTCAGCACCTCTTCGACGACGGTCCCCCGGGCGGAGAGAAGCGACGGATCGGGTTTGTAACGGGAAATCCCGGCACGGATGCCGTCGATGAGCTTTCCTTCCAGCTCTTCGACCACCAGGCCGCCGGATTTCTCCGGTGGCATGATATCGACCTTTACACCGCTTCCGCAGGCCCGGCTGAGATCCCGCCGCATCGTCTCTGCAATCTGCCGGAGGCCGGCAAAGCGTGACTGGTTGAAGGAATTCAAATAGAGCTTCATGGATCTGGACTCGATGAGGCAGGGGGACTGCGCGGGGAAAGCGATCGTCGCTATCGCCACCCGGGGTTTTCCCCCGGGATCCAGCCAGGAGAGTTCATAGGCGTTCCACAGGTCGACGCCGCCGAAGGGGAGGACCCGGCCGATGCCGATCCGGACGCGATGGGTCGCCCTCGGGACGGGAAGAAGCAGCCGGGGGTCATAGTGATCCCTGTATGCGGGGGTCTCTCGCCGGAAAAGGGATTTTGTTTTTCGCCGCACCGATTCTCCTTCGCCCTTCATCAATCCCAGTCCTTCAGGATGAATCCGATACCGATACGGCTGGTCTTATGGTTATAGTCCACAAGGCTCTCCCCGTAACCGAGGAAATACTGGATATACCCGCTCACCCTTTCGAGGAGAGGGAAGGCCCACTCGAGCTGGACCGCGCCGTGATTATCGCTCAGGTCAAAGTTGTTCCGCATCATGACACCGAAGCGGTTTTGCTTCCAGAAGTAATATCCCTGGAGCTCGCCGTAACCGAGGTAATCCTCGATATCGGGATTGTCGTCGTCGTCACTGCTTTCGGGGATCCTCAGCCAGGTGTTCAGGAAAAAGACAACGTTGTCACGCTCGAAACCGAAATTGGCGACCACACGGTTCCAGCTCCTCGAGAGGGGTTCGGATTTGCCGTTGGACTGATGGTTGATGCCGACGTTGATGAAGCGGCCCTTCAGACCCAGAAAGTCATAGCTGGTCCTGAAGTTCAGGAGAAGCTCCGGCTCGTAGCTTGTTTCGCGGAAAGGCGAGGAATCCTCGAAATTGTAGAACTGCCAGAAGGATTTCTGCGTGTAGCCGAACCAGAGGTCCATATTCTTTCGCAGGATGTCCTGCCAGAGCTTGACCTTGAAGCTCAGCTGAAGCTTGACCTCGGCATTCTTCAACTCCTCCGTCGGTTCGGCTTCCCGGGCGGCCGCTTCGTTCGGGTGCACCACATAGGTATAGGGGAGGATGTAGTTGGATCGGTGGAATTTGATGGCGTATTTCCCCTTCCGCGATTCCCTGTCCAGGTCCCAGAGCCTCTCAAGATAGGTGGGAACTTCCTCAGCTTCCGGGGGCGGTCCCTTGGCGGCCGGCCTCACCTCTCCCGCCGCCTCCGCCGCTTTGCGGCCGGCCAGTCCGTCGTAGCATTTCAGGCGCTCCGCGTCGTCCCGGATGCCGGCGCAGTCCTCCAGGCTTCGCGGCGACTCCGCCCACACGATACCGGTGGACAGGAGGATGGTTGCAAGAGTCAGAAAGGCCCGGCTTCCCAGGCAGGATAATTTTCGACCCGGCAAAATTCCCCCGATCTGCATCGTTCCCTCCACAGTCTTCCGATTCTGACTTACAACTGCTGCAGACGATCCTGTTCCGGACTCAGGTCCCATCGCTTCCTTGCGTCAGGGCTTCGGGCCGATCACCGTTCACCACCGTTGAGAGAATGGAGCGGGTGACGGCAAGAACGACAGGGCCGATAAAGATCCCGATGACGCCGAAGGCGATGAGGCCGCCGACCACACCGGCAAATATGAGCAGGAGCGAAAGGTCGACCCCTTTCTTGATCAGGATCGGCCTCATCAAGTTGTCGAGGGTGCCGACGACGAACGCCCAGACGAGGAGCACCGCGGCCCAGGCGGTATGACCCTTCCAGTAAAGCCAGACCGCAGCGGGCACAAGCACAAGGAAGACGCCGAGCTGTGCCAGGGCGAGTATGAACATGACCACCGTCAGCACTGTGACGGCCGGAACACCGGCCGCCGCAAGCCCGATGCCGCCCAGGGCCGCCTGGACAAGGGCGGTGAGGCCGACGCCCAGTGCAATACCCCTGACGGCCTTCGCGGCAAGCACGGTGACCTCTTCACCGCTTCGCCCGCCGAGCCACCGCGCGAAGCGAAGCACGCCCTCCGCGGCTGTTTCACCCCGGAGAAACAGAATGACGGAAATGATCACAGTGAGAAGGAACTGGACGATCATCAGCCCGAAGCTGCCGGCATGCTCCACGAACCAGTTGACGATCCTGCCGACATACGGTGCCGCCTTCGCGGTGAGACCCTCCGGCCCCGCTGAGGCGAGTTCCTGCCATCCCGCCGCGAGACGGGGACCGACCAGGGGAAGCCCCCCGATCCATCCGGGCGCCGGCGGCAGGCCGGTATCCCGGAGGGACTTCGCCCACCCTGCGATCATGTCGGCGTTCTGCACGATCGTCCCCACGGCCATCAGGACCGGAACAAAGAAAACCATGAGCAAGACCGCCGTCATTACAGCGACGGCAAGTCCCCGTTTGCCCCACAGCCGTTTCTGCAGGCGCAGCATGAGCGGCCACGTGGCCACGACAATCATGGTTGCCCAGATAATCGAAAGCAGGAAGGGCAACAGGATCCAGATGCTGACTGCGATGAGTGTGCCGATGCAGACAATGGACAGTGTCACCCGGCTGAGATCCCGGGTGGAGGGCATCGATGCCATGAACGTCAACCTTTGTGATGGACGGGAAAACGGCCTCGTCGCGAACTTTTCATTTTCACCCGTTCATCGCAGAGGAATATGGCAGTAAATGACGGTTTTTTCAAGCACAAAGGTCGAATCGGGACCCCTATCATCCGAGTCTTCCGGCGACATCCCCGAGGCGCAGATGCCGCCCACGCGCGACCCCATGCTTGTTCCAGCAATGAAATCGACGGGGACGCGAAGTTTCTCCAGGACCTTGAACAGGCCCACATGGGCCACACCGCGTGCACCGCCCCCGGAGAGGACGAGGCTCACCTTCGGGCGACCCCGGATTTTGTAGAGGTCCTCCTGCGGCTTTTCCCCGACAGCCTCGACACTCACCGCCGACAGGAAAAACATACTAAGGATGGCACCAGGGTCAACCAGGATTTTGCGGGAGGTCTGCTTGGTCATGGCGAACCTCCAAGTGTCGAGCCTGAAAGCAGGGACGGATTCGGTTCCGTCGATATGTTCATTAGAGCCCCTTCTTCTCATTTCCTCCTCTGATCCGTGGCGGGCCGTCACGGGGGACTCCATGCGGCGGCTCCACCAAGGAGGAACCATGGCCATAATTCAAAAATGCTGTCGGGCCATGGACACGGCTCAAAAGGAGAAGGCCGAAGCTGACCGGCTCCGGCCTCCCGAAATCCCTCTCACTTCAGAATGAAATCATCTCTTCTGTTTCTGGCCCAGCACTCCTCGGTCGATTCCTTGCAGACAGGACGGTCCTCGCCGTAGCTGATCGTCGAGATCCGACCGGCGCTGACCCCCAGCGTGTTGAGGTATTTCGCCGCGGCTTCAGCCCTTCTCTGCCCCAGGGCCATGTTGTACTCGTTTGTCCCGCGCTCGTCGCAGTTCCCCTCGATCACAACCTTCCTGTCCGGGTTCCGGGTGAGCCAGTCGGCGTTCTTCTTCAGGGTTGCCCGCGACTCGGGCCTCAGGTCGTACTTGTCGAAGTCAAAGTAGATCGCGTCGAGCTTGTCGACCCCCGGAACCATGGGCGGAGGCACCATGGCGGCCGGTTTTTCGGCAGGTGCCGCGGACGTCGGCGCGCAGAAGAAGACCTTCTGGACGTAGGCCGCCATCGCCGCCGGCGTCGTCAGGTTGTCGGCATTCTCCACGAACCCGCACCCGGCATCCGCCACAATCTGCTCCGCAAGCTTTTTTCCCACCGGGTCCTTGCCGATCTGCACCGGGTAGATGCACAGGTTGTCGCCGTAATCCGCTTTCAGCTTCGCCACGTTCTCCATCACCGACTTCGGGCGGATGTCGTCGATCCCCTCGACCTCCTCGAAATCGCTGAAGAGAATGATCGCCGACTTGCCGACCGCACCCTTCAGATCCCCGCCGGCTCCCGCCAGCGCCCGGCCGATGGGCGTACGGCCCAGGCCCCGCTTCACGTTCTTCTCCAGCGCCGCCTGGAACTCCGCCTTGTTAAAGGACGTCCGGCCCAGCACAAGCCAGGTCGTCTCATCCCCGCCCACCTTCTCGGCACCAAAGAACCGAAGGGCGCCGTTTAGCTTGATGTCCGGGGGGATCGTGTCCACCATCTCGCTCACCGTCTTTTTCTCGAAAGCGAGCCTGCTCATACCCGCCGGCTGGTAGAAGGCGTTCATCGAGTCGGACCTGTCGAAAAGAACAACGAAATTGTCTATGCACTGCACCTGGCCCGCCGCCCTCACGTTCGGCATTACGTCCACGGGCGCGTAGGCCTTCTTCTCCGCGCAGCCTGCCGCCACGGCAAGGAACAGCAGGACTGCAATCCATCTGAAAGCTTTCTTCTCCATATCCATACCTCCTTCGCTTGTTTGCCTTGTTTGAACGAACGGCGGGGTCGGGCACTCCCGAAACACACGCCTGACACCGTCTTCCCGATAGAGAAACGCCTCCCCCCGCTGCCCGCTTCAGCCATCGCCGTCGCGAAATCACCGCGGACGGGCGTCTTCATCGCGGTGGCGACGTTCCGCGGATCTCTGCCCGGGCCTGGTTGGCCATGCGGACGAGATCCCAGTAGGGCGGCCTGTGGCCCTCCTTCTCCCGGAAGGCGGCGGCCCGGGTAAGAACCTTTGCCCTGATCGCCCTGTGACGGCTGTCCAGATCCAGGTTCCTCAGGGCCGCGGGGACATCCATCCCCTCGGGAATGGGCCCCACGACGCCGAACTGATTCAGCACGGCACAGTAGGCCTTCAGGATCCGTCCCGGCGCCAGGAGATACCACGGACAGGTGAGACGGTCCCCCTCGTCGGCCCCCTCGAGCATGGCCTCTACGACGGCGCTGTCGACATGGTCCTGCCAGAGCGCTTCGGGATCGCGCCACTCGGCCACGACGGTGAGTTGCGGATCGTACTCGAGGTCCGCCGGCGCCTGGGTCTCGAAATGGGTCACACCGAAATCGGTGAGCCACCTAACCACCCCCGGGGCGGACATGCGGGTTGTCCACTTCCAGAGATTGATGCCGAATTGCTGGTAGGCCGCAGAGGCCACTTCCGAGCAGAACTGCAGAGAGTGATCGCGAAAGTCCATCGCGAAATCATAGGGAATGTGCCGCGCCTTCACCTCCTCCAGGGCCTTCTGTGCGGCCTTGTGCGGAAGCATCGGGTCGGCCTTCATCTGCGGCAGGTCGGCCCTGAGACGCAGGACCATGATTCGAAGCTTTTTATCCTTGAGATACTCCTCCAGGGTGGAGACGACCACGCCCCTTTCGATGTGCGCCTCCATGATGCTTGGGACGCCTGTCTTTTCGTCGACGTGCAGGAGGGCAATGTGGGAGAAATTCCCCGGGTAGTCGTTGCCGCGGGCGATGAGGGCCGAAGTCGGTGCGCCCCCCCGGGACACCAGGATATCCCCGCTTCGCAGGGTTCCACCGATCATCTCGAAGGGGGGTACGACCGAGGATTCGTTTTGACCCATGATGAGGCCGGCATAGGTGCCGGCAGGGGCCTGCAGCATGACTTCTTCCAGGGCCATCCTTCCGCCGTAGAGCATGCGATAGAGGCGGTTCCGAACCTCGCGGCTCTCCAGGTCCCACCGCCTGGACTGGACTTTCAGGACATTTCTCGTCCGTGTGACCAGAGCGATGTATTCATCAAGACGGGCGGGGCAGACCGCCACCATGGTGCCGAGACCGAAGATGACCTTTTCCAGTTCGGGGAAAACCGGGTCGTCGGGTCCCCGTTGAGACTTCGAGAGGCGGTCGAGAGCCCGGTTGCACGCCTTCAGGCCCCTGTCCATCCGGTTCTTGAGGCCCTCGCAGCCGATCCCTTTCGCCTCGCGGAAATAAGCCCCCAAGGCATCCCAGGTTTGATCCTGCTTCCAGGTGAAGGGCTCGCCGATGATCCCCTGCGGTGGAATCCGCTCCGGAGACGGAATGGAAAGGACGGCGAGAACAAAGACCGCCGCGGCAATCCCCGTCCATATCTTCCGTCGCATCATGAGGGTTTCCTTTTCATGTAATCACTCGGATGACGGCCCTCGCCTCGCTATCGTCCATCTCCCCTTCAACTTCGTTTTTTTACATCGGTCCACATCTTCGAATCATACATTTCCTCCATCTTCTTGAAATTCGCTTCCATCATGTCGAGGTAGGTCTTCTGCATTTTTTTCGATTTGAGGGTCCATTCCTTCATCATCTTCTTCGACTCCTCCTGCAGGACCCCGCTCTGGCTGAACATCAGCTCCAGCATCTTCTCTCCCTGCTCCTGCATGGCAAATATCGACTTCAGATAGGCTTCCCACTGCGTCTTCCAGAACTTCATGATTTCTTTGTTCATTTTTCTTTCCCTCCTTTCGGTTTTATTCCCGTTTCCGTCGAATGGCTTGAAAGTGTTATTCGATCCCTCCTATCGTCTTTTCCCGCACCTGAGCGGTTCTCTCGTGCATGAATTTCCCGAAAGCATCGATAGAGTCGACATTTCCCATATAAAATAATCGGCTATCCGGGCGGACGGTCTTGATCAGGCCGGACAGGACCCTCTTGGGGCCGACTTCCACGATGGTCTCTATGCCCATTGTCTTCATCCTCTCAATGGTTTCCTGCCAGTGGACAGGAGATACCATCTGCCGCCTCATCAGATCCGCTGCATTCTCCCGGGTGTACACTATGGAGGGATCGCAATTGGGGATGACGGGGACTCTGAAAGTCTTGAAATGCACCTTTTCCAGGTCACGGGCGAAAAGGGCGGAAGCCTCCGTGAGAAGCCGCGAATGGCAGGGAACACTGATGGGCAGAGGAACAACGAGCTTTGCCTCGATCTCCTTTGCCCTGTCCATCAGCCGCTCGACAGCGCGGGCATGACCGGAAACGACGATCTGGTTAGGGGCGTTTATATTCGCAAGGTCGACGGGTTCATTCTCGCCGGAGCATTCCGTGACGAGGGACTTCACCTGGTCGAGGGTCAGACCGACGATGGCGACCATGGCGCCGAAGCCCTCCGGAAGGGCTTCCTCGTGATATTTTGCCCGTGATCGAACGAGCATCAGGATCTCTTCGAGGTCAAGGGCACCGGCGGCATAAACGGCACTGTACTCGCCCAGGCTGTGTCCCGCAACGACGGTGGGATTCAGTACATTCCGTTCTCGCAGAGTTTCATAGACGGCGACCTCGAAGATGAAAACGGCAAGCTGGGTGTTGACGGTCCGGCGAAGCTCTTCCTCGGGACCATGCAGGCACAGCGAAAGGATGTCCACGCCGAGTATGTCACAGGCCAGTGTGAATACCTTGCGGAAGGTCGCCTGCTGCTCGCAAAGGTCCGCCCCCATTCCAACGAACTGCGAACCCTGTCCGGGAAATACAAGGCCGATGCGTTCCATACATACACCCTCTACATTCAAATTCGTCAGGGCTCCTGTACATAGGTTCCGGGAGCTTTCTCCAGGGGAGGGTATTTCAGGGACCCCAGCGCGGGCGGCTCCCCGGGAGACAGGCTTCTCGCCTGCAGCCACCGCGTCCAGTCCTCCCACCATGAGCCGCGTTTATCCTCCCGGCAACTCAACCACCGATCCGAATCCGCCTCTCCTCCTGCCTCGCCGGCCCAGAATTTCCTCCGCGACATCTCCGACGGGGGATTCACGATGCCGGCGATGTGACCGTCACTGGAAAGAACGTACCGGACGGGGCCATGGACCTTGTCGCAGACCTTGAAGGTGCTCTTCCAGGGACAGATATGGTCGATTTGCGTTCCGACCGCATAGAGCGGTTGCCGGATACGCCCCAGGTCGATGGGGCGGCCACCGAGATGGAGGCTATCTTGTTCCACGAGCCTGTTGTTCAGGTAAAATTCGCGCAGATAGAAGGAACACATCGCCTCCGGCAGGCGAGTGCTGTCGCTGTTCCAGTACAGCAGGTCCGATTTCGGCGGCGGCAGGCCGTACAGACAACCGTTCATGAAGTTTCGCCAGATCAGGCTGTCCGACCCGAGCATGCGGAATGCCAGCTCGATGAATTTCTCGCTCAGGTACCCCGTCTCCTTCATCATCGCTTCGATCCACTCCACGGATTTCCGTGTCACCAGGAACCCGATATCCCCCGGCTCGGAGAAATCAACGAGTGTCGAGAAAAGAGTCCAGTCGACCACAGGAAAGGGCTTGCCCGGTTCGCAAGGTTCCCGGTTCAGCCAGGCCATGAGAGCCGAAAGGGCCGTCCCCCCGATACAGTAACCTGCCGCGTGGACGGGTGCATCACGGCAGATGGAGCCGGCCACCCGGATCGCCTGCAGGGCGCCGCTCAGCATATAGTCGTCGAAGGTTACATCGCGCATTTGAGCATCGGGGTTTTTCCAGCTGATGATAAATACGGTGAATCCCTTCTGCCGCAGATAACGGACGAAACTCATCGGCGGGGTGAGATCGAAGATGTAGAATTTGTTGATCCAGGGCTGGATGAAAACGACGGGGACAGGGTAGGTTGCATCCGTCGCTGTCTCGTACTGAATCACTTCCATCAGGTTGTTACGGAAGACGACCGCACCGGGCGTTGTGGCGATGTCGCGGCCGACCTTGAAGGCCCGGCTGTCCACCATCCGCATCAGAGGATGCCCTTCGCGGAGGTCTTTCATGAAGGACTGCAGACCCCGGGCGAGACTCTCGCCGTTGCTGTCCATGAACCGCCGGATGGCGGAGAAATTCGTCCAGAAGCTGTTGGATGGCGATATGCTGTGGATCAACTGCCGGGTCCAGAAAAGCATTCTCTTGCGCTGTTTTTCCTGCAGCCCCGGCGCCCCGTCGATGAGGTTCCGCAGCCAGTCCTCGTAGATGGAATGGTGCCTGCGTGCCAGCTGGGCCCCGGATTTCAGCATATCGAAGAAATCCGCCCGCCGGGGTTCCCCGCCGTCGGCCGGCTCCTCGGATGTCAGGAGCCGGCGCAGCTCCTCCGTCGTCGCTTCCTGAAGTTTCAACATGAGATCCGCCTGCATTCGCGCCAGCTCCCATGGGAATCTCTCCCAGGCGCGACACAGATCCATCATCGCGGAATAGATGCCGAAGGGATCCACGGTGACCACCCCTTTCCTTCACGGCTTGGTCTTGACGAAGCGGGCGATGTAGGAAGCCAACTCCCCGAGGGTCATTTCCGCCGCCAGCATGTCCAGCGACACCTTCAGGGGGAAATTCTCCTCCAGAAACGTTTGCAGGTTGACGGCCGCCATGGAATCGTACTCGGGAATATCGCCCAGACACATCTCCGCCGTGATCGGCACCTCCCCGATCTCGGGAAAGAGATCGAGAATGCCCTCTTTGATCTTCTCCATAATCTCGTTCATCGGTTGCTCCTGTTTCGTTCACGGGGTCTGTCAGATACGGATCAGGTTCGCCCCCCAGGAAAGTCCTCCGCCAAAGGCGGCAATCACGGCGAGATCCCCCGGCATCAGACGACCTTCATGGATGGCCTCATCCAGCCCGATGAGAACCGACGCGCTTGCCGTGTTTCCGTATCGATCGAGATTAACGAAAAATTTTTCTCTCGGAATTCCGAGCAGACCGGCAATCCCGTGCAGGATGTTGATGTTCGCCTGATGGCAGATGAAACACTTCACTTCTTCCATCGTCACACCGGCCTCCTCCAGAAGCCTGCGGATGATCACCGGGCCTCTGTCCAGGGAAAAGGCAAACACCTCTTCACCCCTCATCCGGAAGTAGGCCGATCGAGGACCGGGCATTTTTTCAAAGGGAAGCATGGTCCCCCCTCCGGGAACGCAGATGATGTCGCTTCTGCTGCCATCGGTTGCGAGGCAGGAGTGCAGGACTCCCCGCGAACCGCCCCTTTCGGCTTGAAAGAGAACCGCGCCGGACCCATCTCCGAAGAAAGGGTACGTCGCAAAATCCTTTCTGTTGAGGATTTTGGAGTACATCTCCGACGCGACGAGCAGGATATTCCTGCATGTTTCCGACCGGATCAGGGCGTCAACGACGGCAATCCCGAACGAGCTGCCGGAACAGACGGAATTGATGTCGAATGCGAACGCGGCCCTTGCTCCCAGCTCGTGTTGAACACGCGTCGCCGTGGCCGGCTGCAACCGATCCGGAGACGACGTGGAGAGAACGATACCCTGCAGGTTTTCCGGCGGGAACCCGACCTTCTGCAGGCATTTCCTGGCTGCGGCGATGGCCAGATCGGATGTGCACTCTGTCTCGTCCGCGTGCCGCCGGGCCTGCACGCCGGTCTTCTCCACGATCAGATTGCGAGCCTCATGCGAAAACTGAGAAAGGTCCTCGTTCGAGATAATCTTTTCCGGGAGAAAGCTGCCCGTGGATAAGATACATGCCCTTTGCATTTCTCACTCCAAGCATGATCCTTACGGTTGCGTATCGTTTCTCTCGCTGAATGCTCGGCTCCGGATCACTTCGCCGGAACCTTCATGAACCCGATACTCGTCCGGACATGACCGAACTGGCGGTGATGGGAATAGAAATCGATCCGTCCGATGAAACCCCTGTTCCTGCCCCCGCCCATTCCATGTTTTCTCTAACCGGTTTGACCGAAGAGCGCCTGCCGGGTGTGCAGGGCGATCATCAGCTCCTCGTCGGTAGGAATCACCCAGGCGCGCACCGGGCTTCCCTCGCGGCTGATACAGGGCCCGCCGGCCTCGTTCGCTTTTTCATCGAAATCGAGCCCGAGCCACCGGGCGCTTCGGCAGACCCGCTCACGGATCGGCACCGAATTTTCACCGATGCCTGCTGTGAACACGACGGCATCCAAGCCTCCGAGGGCCCCGGCCATGGACCCCAGCTCCCGGGTGATCCGGTAGACGAAAAGCTCAACGGCCTCGGCGGCCCTGTGATCCTTGCTCGCCAGGAGGGTCCGCATGTCGCTCGAAATCCCCGAGACGCCCAGAAGCCCCGACTCCTGGTAAACAAGCGTTTCGATGGCCCTCGCGTCCATGGCGCATTCGTCCATCAGGTAGAGCATGACCCCGGGGTCGAGGGTCCCGCAGCGGGTTCCCATCATGAGGCCTTCGACGGCGGTGAACCCGAGCGTGCAGGCCATACTCTTGAGGCCCTCCATGGCGCAGAGGCTCGCCCCGTTTCCGAGGTGGGCTACGACGGTGCGGCCTCCGGCCGCCTGCGGGTCATAGCCCGGCAGGACCGAGGCGATGTATTCATAGGACAAACCGTGGAAACCGTAGCGGCGGACCCCCTGCTCGGTGAACTTCCGGGGCAGGGCGAAGGCCCGGGCCACGGCGGGGATGGTCGTGTGAAAAGAGGTATCGAAGCAGGCCACCTGGGGGAGGTCAGGGTTTCTTTCGGCCATGATCCGGATGGCGGCCAGGTTGTGGGGCTGGTGAAGCGGCGCCAGGGGAATGAATTTTTTGAGGTCCTCGAGAATTTGGGCGGTGACGACGGTAGGTTTCGTGTACTCGAGCCCGCCGTGGACGACCCGGTGACCCACGGCCACGACCCGGTCATCCCCGTCCGACAGGTTTTCCCGGCCCCATTGCAGAAGTTCCTCCACGGCACCCTCCTGGCCGAGTTTTGTCCCCGGCGGCCACGTCTTTTCCCCGATCACCTTCCCCGCACCGTCTTTTACCTTGAATCGCGGCTCCGTGTAAAGCCCCTCGAACTGGCCGTCGGCGAGCGGCTGAGGTTTCTCGGCTTCGTTCCGGTAGATCGTAAACTTCAGGCTTGACGACCCCGCGTTGAGAATAAGGATCAGATCTGCCATCGAGGTCACCTCGTCTCGTATGTTCCTCTGCGCCGGGCGTGGGCGACCTGCGTCATGACCGCGACAGAGGCAAGCCTCGTCCGGAGCGAGTCTGCGCGGCTCGTCAGGACAACGGGAACCCGGGTCCCGAGAACGATGCCGGCCCCTTCGGCCCCGGCCAGGTAGGTGAGCTGTTTGAAGAGCATGTTGGCCGCCTCCAGGTCGGGTGCCAGCAGGATGTCCACATCTCCGCTCACGGGTGATGTGATCCCCTTGATCCTGGCGGCCTCGGCGCTGATGGCGTTGTCGTAGGCCAGGGGGCCGTCGAGGAGGCCGCCCGTGATCTGGCCCCGGTCGGCCATCTTGCAAAGGGCGGCCGCTTCCAGGGTGGAGGGGATCTTGGGGTTGATCACTTCTACGGCGGAGAGGATGCCGACCTTGGGCAGGGTGATCCCGAGCGCGTGGCCCAGGTCGATTGCGTTCTGGACGATGTCGCGCTTGTCCTCGATCGTCGGGAAGATGTTCACAGCCGCGTCTGTAATCATGAGCATTTTGGGGTAGGTGGCGACGTCCATGACGAAGGCGTGGCTGATCCGGCGCGAGGTGCGAAGCCCCGCCGCCGCCGGGACGATCGCCCCCATGATCTCGTCGGTGTGAAGACTCCCTTTCATGAGGGCCTCCACCTCGCCCTTGCTGGCAAGTTCGACGGCCTTCGCCGCCGAGGCGTGGCTGTGCTCCGTGGAAACGATACGATAGGGAGCAAGATCGATCTGCGCCCCCTCGGCAGCCTGCCGTATCTTCGCCTCCGGTCCGACGAGTACCGGGATGATGAAGCCGCGGCGTGCCACCTCGACGGCCCCCCGGAGAGACTCGGAATCGCAGGGGTGCGCGACGGCGCAGGGGATGGGCTCGCAGCCCTGGCAGCCTTTGATGAGTTGCGCGAAGGCATCGCCGTATCGGAGTTCCAGGTGAGGAGGTTTGATGACGTCGTAGACAAGGCGCGACAGGGGGGCCTCCGCCGTCACGGTGCCTGTCACAAGCTCCTTGCCCGCCTGGTTGACGCAGCGGCAGTCGAAGACGACGAGGTTTCCCTCCTTTCGCTTCTCCCTGGCGGTTACCTTTGCGGTGAGCCTGTCCCCGGCAGCGAAGTCCCCGCTGAAGCGCAGGTCCCGGTGCACGATCCTGGTCCCCGGGCCGGGCAGTCGTGCGCCAAGAAGGATGGAGATGACGGCCTCGGCGCCGGAGGCCTCCGTCCTCTTGGGCTCCTGACGGACATCCGTCCCCCCCGGCCCTTTCAAATAGAAAGCATCCACGTCACCCGACACGATGGCGGCCACATCGATCTGGTGTTGCGAAATCGTGACGGTCACCTCCGCGGAGGTCCCGACCTGGATTTCGTCGAAGGTGACGTTTGTCAACTCTTTCAGGGAATCTTGCAAGGGTTCCATCGGTTTTTCTCCTTGTTGCATGCGGTCTTCTCCTCTGTTCAACCTTTTTCAGGCGGAGCGTTCCCGCCCCCGGCACCGGTGATGGGAAGCCGCAGAGTCCCCCGGGCGAGAAGCACCCGTGATCCGCGGCTGTGGGTAAAGTACGAAAAGGCCCAGCGGATGAGCACGACGAGACGACTCTCGAAGTTGATCAGGAGAAGCAGGTGAATGAAGAGCCACATGAGCCACGCCGTCATCCCCCCGAAACGAAACCGGCCGATACTGGCAACGGCGGCATGGCGCCCGATCACGGCCATGGTTCCTTTGTCGAAGTAGCTGAAAGGTTCTACCGCCGGTTCCCCCTGAAGCCTCTTCCCGATGACCCTTGCCGCGTAACGCCCCTCCTGGGTCGCCACAGGGGCAAGGCCCGGCAGGGGGTTTCCGTCCTTTCCGGGAATGTGCGCGAGATCTCCGATAACGAAGATCTCCGGGTGACCCGGGACGGTGAGATCGGGGTTCACCATCACCCTTCCCATGGAATCCACCCGGGCACCGGTCTTCTCCGCGAGCAACTTGCCCAGGGAAGACGCGGCGACACCCGCCGCCCAGAGGACGGTGCGCGCCTCGATCCGCTCGGTACCGCCGGGAAATCCCAGGACGATCCCCTCCTCGTCGATGGCAGTGACCTTCACGCCGGTCCGTACCTGCACGCCGAGGGCGCGGAGCTTTTCCGCTGCATGGGCGGACAGTTCGGGGTGAAAAGCGGGGAGTACCCGACCCGCGGCGTCCACGAGAATGATCCCGGCCTCCTCCGGGTGGATCGAGCGAAAGTCCTCCTTGAGGGTGTCCCGGGAGATCTCGGCAACCATTCCGCTCAGTTCGACACCGGTGGGACCGCTCCCGACGATTACGAAGGTGAGCCATGCCCGGCGCTTCTCGGGGTCCCGTTCCCGCTCGGCCACCTCGAAGGCGAAGAAGAGCTTCTGACGGACCAGGGCGCTGTCCTCGATGCTCTTGAGCCCCGGCGCAACCTTCTCCCACCGGTCATGACCATAGTAATGGTTCTTCATCCCGGCGGCCACGATCAGCGTGTCATAGTCCACGGCCCCGTCGGCGAGGACGACGCGCCGGTTTGCCGGGTCGAAGTCGACCACTTCACCGAGAAGGACGGTGGTATTTTTCTGCCTCCTCAGGATGTGACGAAGCGGCGCGGTGATCTCCCCGGGCCCGAGAATGCCCGTTGCCACCTGGTAGAGAAGCGGCTGGAAGAGGTGAAAATTCCGCCGGTCCACAAGGGTGACCCGCGCGGGGGCCTTCTCCAGGGTCCTTGCCGCGAAAAGCCCTCCGAAGCCCCCACCGACGATAACGACGTGATGTTGTGTGTCTCCCCCCACAGGTTTCATTGGCTTTTCGTGAATAATATCACCGCTTCTTTCCGCCGGTCCTGGCCGGTTTGTCCTCCTGCGCCGTTACATCGATCAGATCGACGATCCTGTCGATCATGTCATGCTGTCCCCTTGTGACGCCGTCCAGTTTGCGCCCCCACTCGAGGAAGAACATCACCCGCTCCCGGTCTTCTGACCCGGAGAGCAGCAACGGCAGGGTATTCAGGGTGCGTTCCGGCTCCAGGAGAACCATGTTGCCGGCATCGGAGGTCAGGGCGCGCTTCTCGTTTTCGGTGAGTCTTCACAGCACCTCGTCCCGGCTCACAATCTTCTCGCCCGGTTCCAGACGAGTCAACGGGATGGTACCGGCGAAGCGGCCCACGAGGGCTCTGATGCGGGCCATGGCTTCCGGGTATCCGCCCCGGTCGATCCGTGCCGGCGCCTCCTTAATGAAGGAATGTTCGCGGGGTCGGGCTCTGCCCCTACCGCGTCACCGTGCCCGGCATCCCCGAAATACCGGGGGCCTCGATGATCTCCCTGCGTTCCTTCCGGGCGACCTTGCCCGAGATGAAGATGCCCAGAGGCCTCACATCTTCCTGCACGAGCCTCACGATGATCTGCCCGTTGGCCTTGATCCCGGCCGTTCTCGTGTAGACGTCGGAGATCATCTCCCATTCAAAGGCCGGATGCGGCGGCTTGTCCTCCCTGACATGTTCGATGTAGTTGTTGCCGCTCTCGCGCATCACATCCCAGAAGAGCACCGACCGCCGAGTGAAATCCGTCCCGTAGGAGATCCACGCCTGCCGGGGGTTTTCAGGGATCGTTCCCTCTGCAGACTTCTGGCCCAGAGCGACCTTCTGCATGTGGCCCAGAAAATTCTTCTGGGTCTCGAGGACAGGGGTCGCATAGAGACGACCGATCTTCCCCGTGAGGCCGAAAAAGTCCTCTACTTTTTTCGGCCTTTTTCCATGGCGGGTCCCTCTCTGAATGAAAGCATGGTTGATTGTGAAAGAATGACGGATATAACGAAAGAATATGCAAACCGGTGAATCGCTACCCCCCTGCCGGCCCCCGGGTTTCGCTTCGGCACTCGCGAGCGAGGAGGTCCCGGCCGTCATCTTGTCCGTCTCCACCGCCCGACCGCCCCCCACGGCCCGTTGAATGTCGGAAAGAACCATTTCTAAAAGAGGATCCGGACGGTCAGAAACAGACTGGATCATCTCTTGCACTTCGGTCACGGTAATCTCCTGTTCCGCAGGCACTTTCTTACCGCCCGGAGAATTTACACAGTTTTTTTACACTGCCTTGGCTCCTTCGGTATTTTTAAACATGATGTAGATCAGCAGGGCTACGACCGCCGGGATTGCCGTAAGGAGATACATTTGCGAATAACCGAAAACTTTAGAAACGCAACCCCAAACTATCGCCCCGGCGCCGATCCCCAGATCAAAGGCGGAGAAAAATGTGCCGGTGGCGGCTCCACGGCGGTTGGGGGGAATGAATTTCACCACCAGCGCCTGCAAACTGGGAGCGACTGCGCCGAAACCAATGCCGTAAATCGAACCGGCAATTAAAAACACCCACAAGAACTCTGCCCTGGATAAAATCAACATGGCAACGGCAATCATGAATATACCGGGGACAACCACTATGTCAAAGCCCTTTCGATCGGCGAGTATTCCCGCCGCCGGCCTGGTCGCAGCCAGGACAATGGCATAAACGGTGAAAAAAAAGCCTATATTGTCAACGCCTCGTTGGGCGGCGTATAAAACAATGAACGTTACGACCGAGCCGTATGTCGTCGTGAGCAGGAACATCACCAGGGAAGGGCGTAATGCGGATTTTTCAAACAATGCACCGCGTTGCCCGGCGCCTTCAAAGTCTCTGTAACGGATGATCAAGCCTAAAATGATGGTCACGAATACAAAAGAAGCGGAAGTGAAAAATAATGATGTAAAGTTCGCAACGCTGACGATATACAGCCCTAAGGCCGGGGCGGCAGCCATGGACAGTGTACTGGCCAATCCGAAGTATCCCATTCCCTCACCCAGTCTTTTTTTAGGTACAAGGTCGGCGGCAATGGTGCCTCCCGCCGTGTTGGCGGCGCTCCAGCCAAAACCGTGGATAAATCGAATTATCAGCAAGACCAGGACTGTCGGAGCCCAGTTATAGGCGAGCACGGAAATAAGGAAAATCAACAGACCCAGCATAAAGACTATCTTCCTGCCGTAAACATCCAAAGCCATGCCGGAAAATGGCCTGATCAGTACTGCCGATACCGTAAAAATGCCTATAACCAGCCCCACCATCGTTTCGTCCCCGCCAAGGAGCTCAACGTAAAGCGGGAGCGTCGGGAAGATCATCTGAAAACCCATAAAAATGCTGAGGTTGGCCAGGCAGATCAGGACAAAATCCCTTGTCCAAAGTTTGTCTCGCTTTTTACTTGCAATTTCCACGTTGTCCAAAATCGGACCCCCGATCCCCACATACCATGGTATGAACCACCCCGGGTTTTCCGGGGCTTCCGTTCGTTGAGTCCGGCCGGCATGGCCGGGGCTTCCTGACACTGATGATAAGCCGCTTCATGCCCCGAGGGCGGGATGCGGCCGATCGGTTCGAGCAACAGCCGGTTGTTGAACCCGTTCATCCCATCGAGAGGCTCGAACTCGAAGCATTCGGCGTTGCGCCGCGGTCCGGGACGACGGACCACTTCTACTTTGTACGGCATCACATCTGTCCAGAATAGGCATGGATAATTGAAAAGAGTGCACACGATCAGGTAAAAGTTTCTCCGGGAGAAGAAAACAGACCCTGAGCGGTATAACCTCTTCACCTACCGGGACTTACGAGACTGGATCGATCATTCTTATGAACCGCCGCCGGTTGCCGTCTATCAGGAACAACGGACGCTGAATCGGACAGCATCCTGATGGGGGTAAAAAAGAAGAAGACAACCTGATCTTTACCATGCCGAAGAATACGACCAAAAGCCCGATTTCGCAAGGACCAGTATCCACAACTCAGGTTATTTGGGACAGCCGTGTTTTATGGTTCATTTCGAATGGAGACGATGGTATAAGGAGAGCCGTTGAATCGTCAAAGGACGCGCCATGATCGAACTGCATGCAGTCACAAAACGATACGGTTCTCTGACGGCTGTTGACGGGGTCA
>Ga0302237_1000021_pt1 | contig 216212 bp, 224 predicted proteins | sample AAG_UR_Ala_MG_FD_193530 | JGI IMG/M metagenome (GOLD analysis project Ga0302237, IMG submission 193530) | Enriched activated sludge microbial communities from anaerobic digester in WTTP, New Holstein, Wisconsin, United States - AAG_UR_Ala | ecosystem: Engineered > Bioreactor > Anaerobic >... | reverse complement strand
TAGGAATGCGGGAGTATGGCATTTTGGGAAAATGGATATCAAATCGATAAATGAAAGATCGGCTAATTTGCTTATTGTTTTCATTTAGTTACACCGTGTCTTAAATAAAACGTTGGGACACTACTGAAAACTCATAATTCATAATTTGACTTGATCTGGTCTTCTGGTCCGTCTGGTCAATTGGCCTCCTTGGCGGAGGCTTATGGCTTATGGCGTAAGGCTAAAGGCAAAAGGCTGAAGGTTCATTTCCCCAATTTCTCATCTTCTTACCTTCTGATCTTCTCAACTTCTTAACTTCTTTTTTTCTTCAGGCTGTTGAACAGTTTCCAGGCGCCTTTCGGCGTCTCACCCTCGTGGATGACGGCCCGCAGCGCCCGGATCATCGCCACGGGGTGCGGGTTCTGCCAGACGTTCCTCCCGAGGTTGACGCCGATCGCCCCCCGCTGGAGACCGTCATGGACGAATTCAAAGACCTCGAGCTCCGTCTCACACTTGGGACCACCGGCCATCACGACGGGGACGGGGCAGCCTTCGACGACCTTGTCGAAGTTCTTGCACCAGTATGTCTTGACGACTCTGGCGCCGAGTTCCGCTGCGATGCGGCAGCTGAGGGCAAGGTAACGGGTCTCCTGCTTCTCCATTTCCTTCCCGACGGCCGTGACGGCCATGACGGGAATGCCGACGTCTTCGCAGAGATTGACCATGTCGGCCAGATTCATCAGGGATTCGTGTTCGTAATCGCTTCCGACGAAAATGGAAACGCCGACAGCCGCCGCGTTCAGGCGGATAATCTCTTCGATCGAAGCGGTCAGAGACTCGTGCGCGAGATCCCGCCCCACGACGCTCGCACCGCCGGAAACCCTCAGGATGACGGGCTTGGCGGCTTCCGCCCTGACGGCGGAACGGAGCACGCCCCTCGTCACAAAAAGGGCGTCACAGTAGGGCAGAAGCGGTTCAATGGTCCTGCCCGGTTTTTCCAGACAGGTCGTCGGGCCCTGGAAGTACCCGTGATCGATGGGCAGAAAAAAACAGCGCCCGTTCGGCTGGATCAGTTGCGACATGCGGTTTCTCATACCCCAGTCCATTGCGCATTTCCTCCATGATTTTTTGTGAATGATGAGAGAATCTTTTCCTGTGATCCTTTTCGTCGCCGTCCTCCCGCTGAAGGGGTGTTGGCTTCTTGAGTCAGCCCGGTTCCCCGCCTCCATGCTCCGGAGGACAACCCCCTCGATGACGCAAAACCGGTGAAAACCGACGGATCCTGTACGGGGACACAGGTCTCCTTGCCGGGCCGCCCCCGAGGGCTTCTCAGGGGCCTCTTTCATCGCCCGCCTTCGGAACGAAAACCCAGAGAAGTATATAGGGAATGAGCCCCACCCCGTAACAGAGGAAGAGCAGGGCAAAGAGCAATCTCCAGGACCAGGATGGAACGGGCGTGATCTCGCCCAGTCCTCCGCAGACACCGCCGATCCATTTGTCGCGTCGGGATCTCCTGAAACGCTGAAGCCAGTTTCCCTCAACCATGATAGGCCCCCTTCATGTTCACTGAACGGTGCGCGGTCGTGAACCGCTTTCGCTGATCGCCGGGCGGCGGGATGTACAGGGTCTTCCCGACGGGAAGACCCCGGCCTCAACAGCGTAAAGAACAACGTCTTTTTTCATCGGCGGCCACCCCTGCATATTACCGGAAAGGCGGGAAAAAGCCAAATTGAAAGAGGGGCAGAGAAGGGGGGAAGTCGTCTAATATCGTTTTCTCCAGCGATCCAGTTTTTCGAAGGCATCCGCAGCGGCCTTGAGCAGCACGTCGAGATTCACGGGTTTCGTGAAGAAATCGTCGAAGCCGGCCTCGCGGCATTCCTCGATCTCGTAGAGAGCCGCCCATCCGGTCACGGCGTAGATGACGGCCATCGGTTTCATCGTCCTGATCTTCCGACAGAGTTCGATCCCGCTGATCCCGAAGAGCTTCAGGTCGAGGAAGATGACGTTGATATCCTCACGGGACAGAATATCCAGGGCCTCTCCGGCTCCTGCCGCCGACACCACACCGTACCCCGACGCACTCAGCATTTCTTCCAGCACCTGACGGGCCGCGGCCTCGTCATCGACAATGAGAATTTTTCTTTCCATGACGTCCCCCGCTCTTCAGGCGCGTCAGCGTTATTTCCGGTCACTCACCGGAAGGGCGGTCATCTCTTCCGGAATTCGTCTGCCGTCTCCGGCAGAGACTTCGTTGAACCGGACTGCCTGCGGGTAATGCATGACGTCGGTCCCTTTCCCGCACAGCTCCGTGCATCCGCTGTTCGAAACGCGGACAGGGGTTTTCCGCCCCCGTTTTTCCGTCTCCGTCTTGAGAAAGTCCTCGAGGGCCTCATTCGCCCCCTCGCCACAGGATTTCCGTCCACCCTGACGATTGTTCGCGCAGACAAAGACATGGCGGACATAGGGGCGAAATTCTTTCTTCATATTCCTGAACGCTTTCTCCGGGGAATGAGAAAAGACGAGCGGGATGCGGTTCAAAGGACGGACAGAATGCTCTTGAGTCCGCTGAAGATTGCACGGTCATCCTTCCAGTCGAAGGAAAGGAAGTCGATTTTCAATTTCCCGAACCTGCCCTCCAGCACGGCATCGAACCCGCGCGGAACCACCATGACCAGCCGGGGCGGGCTCGGAAGGCCGAGACCGCCGAGAAGAAGCCGTGCCGCGCCGGCATAAAGTCCCGTCCGGCTCAGGTCCGTCCGGACCTCGAAGACCGCTGTGACCCGCCCGCCCGCATCCAGCGCATAGAGGTCCCTTTCCCCGTCGTTCCCGACCCGGATGCCGTACCCCCTGAGCACTGAAGCGAGGTCCTGGACAACGAGACCGTGGTCGGATTCCGCGGCGAGGTCCCTCTCTTCCCTCCTGTACGGTCTGCCGATGTGTTCTTCGCTGAAGCGATGCTCGTCGAACTGCATCTCCGTTTGTATCGGCCGGGGCGAGCCGGCATCTTTGATCCGGTCCACCTTGCGGACAAACTGGCTGACCTGCCGGGCGAATCTTGACGATCCCAGGTGGCCGATCAGCACAACGCTCGTTTCTGCGTCGCCGTCCTGTACCGGGGCCCAGACGCCCCGGTAGCGGCCCTCAAAAAGGGTCTTCCCGATGCCTTTTTTCCCGCCGCCTATTTTGCCCCGGTGGACGACAAAAACCTTTCCGGTTTCGTCCCGGGCGAATGCGCCCCCGATTCTCCGGTCCAGGCCCCGAAGCGGAAAATTGATCTCGCAGGTAGTGAAAACGCGTGCTTCCCTCGAAGGACGGCCCACACCGAAAGCGTTCCAATAGCGGTTTCCGGCCTGCTTCCCGGAAATGAACCAGATACCCAGGGATCCTGCACAGGACACCTTCCCCTCGAAACTCTCCCCCAGGTGACCGATTGTCACCGCGATGCGGTCATCGGCATAGGGCCTCAACCGCCGCAGGAACTGCTGCCGGCAGCGCCGGATCGCCGATTCGTCTTCGAGGATCCTGAGCATACCCTCTTCCTTTTCCCGGCGAGGGGATATCCGGCAACGGACCCGGCAGGCTGATCAGGTCTCTGCTGCGGACTGTTTCGCCCCGCTTCGTGATGTGTCCGAATTTGTGGGACACTTTACTACAGGCACCTGAAAAATCAACCCTTACCTGCTCCGCTCAGCGCTGGTCCTGATTGGATAGCTCACCCAGACTCTTTCTGAAATCGGCAAGCACGTCAGGGATGAAAACGGCATAATGAAGCCCCTCCCCCCCCTGCCCCACGAACTTCTGCGTGTTGACGCCCACCACCCGTCCGAACGGAGTGACCAGAGGGCCCCCGCTGTTGATGTAGGTGACCGTGGCCGTGGTCTGGATATAGTTCATGTCATCCATGGGTTTGATGCCGGAGTAAATGCCCGCCGAGATGGTATGGGTGAGGCCCATGGGCATGCCGATCGCGTAAAGGCTGGATTTTGCCGGAAGCCGGCGGGCGTCGAAGGGTTCGATACAGGGACAGTGGTAACCCTCCAGCTTGAGCAAAGCGATGTCGCATTTTCCGCTGATTTCCCTCACCCCCTGCACCTCCAGCCGGGTACCGTCGATGAGGACAATCCGGTGCATCCCCTCGGGGTTGACAATGAGCTTGTTCGTTAAAATGAACCCGTCTTTGGTAATGAAGAAGCCTGAGCCGACTCCCCTGGAGGACTGCACGAGAACGGTGGCATTTCTCGCTTTCTCCAGGGCATTCTGGGGTGGGAAATTCAGGGTGATCTGTGCCTGCAGGTCTCTGGACCTTCCGGGCTGATCCGTGACGGGCCGATCCTCGATGTGGACGATGCCGTCCTCATCGGTCCACGTCGCGACACCCGCCGCCCCCGCCGGTTGGAAGCCCGTGAGGAGAAACAGTGCACAGGTCAGGATCCGGATCAGCATCATGGCATTCACTGTATGATGGGGGTTCACAATCTTGATCGGCTGTTCACCGAACGGGCGGCCGCTTTCGTTGAACGAGTGGAGGCGGTCGTCTTTTTCAGCTTCGCAGCGGCCGCCGGCGTCTGAACGGCGGACCCGGGGATGCGGGCCATCCTGAACCCTTCTTCAATGAGCCTCCGCGCCTCCCGGTCTCTCACACCGGACGATCTTGCCCCCATGACGACAGCCATGAGCCGCATCCCGTCCCGCCGGGCCGTGACCACGATGTGATAACCGCTCTTTTTCGTGAATCCCGTCTTCAGGCCGTCCACATCGGGACACATCTCGAGAAGATGATTGGAGTTCTTCTGGGTGACATCCTGAAAGGTGTAGGACGTCATGGAGTGGATCTCGAGGGACCGGGGGAAACGTTCCAGATAGGATTCGCTGAGTCGGAGGACATCCCGGGCCGTGGTGACCTGCCCCCGGGCCGGAAGCCCGTTCGGATTTCTGAAGTGACTGCGGGTCATGCCCAGGGACCGGGCCTTGAGGTTCATCTGTCTCACGAAGGCATCCACGTCGCCCTCGATATGTTCCGCGATGGCGACGGCGGCGTCATTGCCGGAGACGATGGCCGTTCCCTTGATCAGATCCTCCAGCTGCACTTCCTCGCCTTCATCGACGTGCATTCGCGACCCTTTCATCCGGCTCGCTTTGCGGCTGATCACGACCCGATCTTCCGGAGCCGCCCTGCCCTCTTCGATCGCCTCAAAGGCCAGATAGAGGGTGAGAACCTTGGTGATGGACGCCGGGGGAATCTCCCGTCCGGCATTTTTCGACCAGAGGATCTCTCCCGTGTTGAGATTCTTGAGGACGGCCGACTGGGCTCTGATCTTCAGGGTATCCGCGGACAACGCCCGAGGGGGAAAGGCGATGAGCGCAAAAAAAACATGAATGAAAGATACCGTGAATAAAATCTTTCTATTCACTCAACAGGACCCCTTCTCTCCATTTTCCGCGGAGGATTCCGGAAAAAGGACTTTCCGCTTTGCATAAAAACATAACGGCAAAGGGTTTCTCCGGTCAAGGGCAATTCGCGGGGCGCCCGGTCACATCCATCACGCGGAGCCTCACCGGCGGAATATTTGCAACTTTCATTCCTGCCTCATGACACAATCCGGAGAATATCCGGAGCCTCGCGCTCCGGCGGATCAGGAATCGAGAGAGGGTAACCGAGGATGACAGGCGCGATGATGCGGCAGTCCTCGGGGATGCCGATGGCGTCGAGCGTCTCCCGGTCGTTGATGCTGGAACCCAGGCCGATCCAGCAGGTCCCCAGACCCCGGGCGGCCGCCGCAAACATGAAGTAACAGGCGGCCAGGGAGCAGTCGACCGCCAGGGAGGGGGCATTCCGCTCACCGATGATCAGGACCAGGCAGGGAGCATTGTAAAACACGTTAAAGGTCTCATCCCTGAGCCTTTCCTCATATCGCCGAAGCGGTGAGGCCGGATTTTCCCCCAGCGCCTCAAGAAGGCTCTGCTTGCTTCGGTCGGAGAGTCTTTTGATCCACTCACGGCTGTTCACCACGACGAACCGCCAGGGCTGTCCGTTCATGGCACTCGGGGCCAGGCAGGTGTCCTGGAGGATCTCCCGGATGAGGAACAGAGGAACGTCCCGGTCCTGGTATTCGCGAACGGACCGCCTGCATCGAAGCAACTCCGAATATTCCATGTTCTTCCTCCCTTTCTGAAACGAACCGTCCTGCGAGGCGCGGCATCACCGCCCGGGTCTTTCACTCAGCTTTCTGAGCGTCAGCATGAGAGCCTGTGTTCCCGAAGCACCGTGCCCCTGGGCCTTCACGGCCACGTAGAGCTGGTGCACCAGCGCCAGACCCGGCAGGGCGAGCCCCATGGCGGCGGCCTCCCGAAGGGCGATGCCCATGTCCTTGATGAAGTGCTCGACGTAAAACCCGGGACTGAAGTCCCCGCGGACGATGCGCGGACCCAGCGTGTTGATGGACCAGGAACTTGCGGCACCTTTCCCGATGATGTCGATCACGGACTGCTCGTCCAGCCCGGCCTTCGCCGCGTAGAGAAGGGATTCACAGACGCCGATCATCGTCCCCGCAATGAGGATCTGATTGCACATCTTGGTGTGCTGTCCGGCGCCCGCTCCGCCCATGAAGGAGATGTTCCGGCCCATGAGCCGGAAAAGCGGCAGGATCTCCTCAAAAGCCTTTTTTTCACCGCCCACCATAATGGCCAGCGACGCGTTTCGCGCGCCGACGTCGCCCCCCGACACGGGGGCATCCAGACTGGAAATTCCCAGGCCTGCCGCCGCCTCGAAGATCTTTTCCGCAAGGCTCGGCCGGCTGGTCGTCATGTCGATGACCATCCGACATTTCCCCGGGGCGGAAAAGATACCGCCGTCCCCGAAGTAAAGGGCCTCCACCTCCGCCGGCATGCCGACCATGGTAAAGACCACCTCGGCCTCCTCCGCGACCCCGGCCGGGGATTCCCGCCACGTCCCGCCCTGTTCCAGAAGGGCGTCGGCCTTCCGCCGGGTCCGGTTATAAACGTAGAGCTCGTGACCGCTTTTCTGAAGATGACCGGCCATGGAAGACCCCATGATCCCGGTGCCGATCCACCCTATCTTCATACCGTGCACCTCCTCACCATGACCGCCGGAACGAACCCCCGGACGTGAAGGATTGTCCCGATTCCGTGCTCGGAAAAAATCTAAAGAAACTTTCCGGACCTGTCAAGAATGAAAGACCTGGACAAGATTTCTCCGGAGCGTCACACCCCGGCGTGATGGAAACACAGGGATCATCTGAAAGGGGTTCTCAGCGGACGGCTGCGGCTCTGCCCTCTGAAAGGGCTCTCGGCTTTTTCTTATGGTCGGATTTGCCTTCTGCCCCCTCCCGGGAGACGAGATCACGGAAGGTGTTGCCGAACTGTTCCGCCCGTCCCTTCGGGATACTCAGAACATAGCTGCCTCTGGGAAGCGTTTCGTTCTTGATCTCGGGGTTCATCTCTCGGATCGTCTTGTAGGTCGTCCCCGCCGCCCGGGCAATGACCGTGACGTGCACTTCTTTCGGGAGAGTGAATTCGACGCGATCGACATCCAGGGGCGCGTACCTCCTCTCCCGGGGGATATGATAGCCGTATTTTTCCGGCTGGGTCAGGATCAGCTTGGCCGACAGGATCCTGAAAATGTACCGTTCCGTCTCCAGGGGGAGATCGATGTCGTAGAAACTCTGGACGCCCTGAATGCCGATATTGTTCGACATCCGTTCCTCACCGCAATTGTAGGATGCCATGGCGAGGGTCCAGTTCCCGAACATCCGGTAGAGGTCCGTGAGGTAATCGAGTGCGGCCTCGGTCGCCTTCTCAAAATTGAGACGTTCATCGATCTGCTTGTTCACCTTGAGGCCGTAGCGCTTCGCCGTCTTTTCCATGAACTGCCAGGGGCCCACGGCCTTCGCCGATGACACGGCGTAGGTTCTGAAAGAACTCTCCACGACGACGACATACTTGACGTCGTCGGGCATCCTCCGCTCCGCCAGCCTCTTCTCCAGATAGGGGAAGTAGCGGCTGGATCGCTTGAGCCAGAGGATGACCTGGTCCGTGTTGTACACGGCCACGACAAAGGACTGGTCCAGCATTTCCCAGACATCCTGCCTGTTCAGCGGGACCGGTTCCCCGCAGAGCTGGAGCTCCGCAGGAATGTCGTAGAGCGGCACGTTGATCGCCCGCAGGTCCCCGGGAATCAGGACCAACCCTATGGCCATCAGCAAGAGGGCAACCCGGAGTCTTGCTTTCATGCACCTGTCCGTTCCCATGCCGGGTTTCACCTGCCGAAGACACCGGTCGTCTGCCGCGGGGCGGTACCCGCCCCGAGAAAACCCTTCGGTCAGCAACCGGCAAGGAACAAAACCAGAGTCAAGATCAACGCCATTCCGATCCATATTCGTTTCATCGCCTTCCCCGCCCTCGAAATGTCAGGTCTTCTTATCAGATAGCCGATCCATTAGCAAAAAGTATTCCCTCTTCCGGCCGGTCCGACATCTGGAACCGACGGACAGGGGGTCATTCCTCGCCCTTCCGGGATGTCCTGATGTAGAGTTCTCCTTTTTTTATCACTCGACCCTGTTTCACAAGCCGGTCGAGATGCTTCTCGATCTCGATCCGCTCAAACCACAGGATGATGCGTACCGGTTCATAATAGGACGGGAAAAAAAGATTTCGACCGACGAGGTCATCGATTCTGCAGGGACCTCTGAGGGCACCGAGAAGGGCCCTGTCTTTACGGAGGATGGCCGCCTCATAGGCTTCAAATCGCTCAGCGACATGCTCGTGAAGAGGCCCGGTGTGGCTCGTGATAATCCGTCGAGCCTTCATGGAGCGGAGACGGCGAATGGTGGAGATGAAATCATCGACGTCGCTGAAATCGTTTCCATAAAAGGGACCCAGAGGCGTGAGGGCGACATCGGATGTGAACAGCAGGGCGCCCCCGTCCACATCAAAGGCAAGGTGCCCCGGTGTATGGCCGGGAGCATGGACGATCTCCAGCGACAGTCCGCCCAGATCGAGGATGTCGCCGTCATGAAGCTCTCTCTGAATCCGGATGGTCGGAAAGGGTCGCCCTTTTTGAAGCTCTTCCAGGTCTATTCCGCTCCTCGCAAGCCCCATGCCCTCGAAGTAGCGTTCCCGGCTCTCGATGTAGGGTACCTCCTTTTCATGACACCAGACGGGAACGTCGGGAATCAGCCGGATCGTCGATCGGTGATCGAAATGACAGTGGCTGAGGATCAGCAGATCAACTCCCTGCTCCAGGCAGGCGCCGATTCCCCCTTTTCCCATCCCCGCATCGATGAGGACGTTTGTTTCTTTTCCTCTCAAATAGAGGCCGTTACAGTAGGGGAATCGCGCCCTGTCTTCACCGGGCACGAAATAGATGTTTTTCCTGATTTCCCGCAGTGCCGACATACCCATATCATGACCCTGTCACGGATCCACAACAGCGCCGGCGCCGATCCCGATGAGGGCTCCGGGGTTGACGAGGGACCCGACGACGATACCCGTCACGGCGGCGAAGCCCCCGGTGAAATATTTTCTTCGAATCTCCAAGATACGAACCCGTACGCTTCGCTTCTCAGGACTTCGGGCGCCTTGCATCGGGCCGTTCTTGAACAGCCCGTTAAAAAAGCAGTTCACCGGAGTCGCATTCCGGCAGGAGTCACAACCGTGAAGGAGGCCTCCTGGCCGTGGGACAACCTCAGGTTGCGACAAAAACCGTCCATTCGCAGGGAGAATCCCCTTCAAGAGCATGTGAAAAACCACAATCAACGAGCAGACCGGTTGATCTTTTTACATCAAAGTCCACCTCTGTCAAGGGCATAATGGCGGCGATACCCCTCCTTTGCATCCCCACAACCCCTTGCAATTCTTGTCTTTTTCTTTGACAAAAGACGCGCAATTCAGTAGTAGATTTATAAACTCATATTTTGAAACGATTTTTCCGCTTCCTTTGCGCGGGACGCGGCGATTCTGCAGAATGGAAAAGCACGGCGGCGTGAAATTCCTGACAGAGTTTCTCGGGCAGGCGGTCCCTTGCGATCCCCGGCTCGAGGAGCTGAAATTCTGGTGCGGCGAGTTCCATCGCCTGAATTTCGCGCCTCCCTACGGGGAGTTCTCCCAGGGCAACCTGAGTTTCCGGCTGAGAAAAGACGAAGACGCCTTCGTCATCACGGGCTCCCAGGTCGGCTGGAAGGACCGCCTCTCGGACGACAAGTTCGTCACCGTCACGGGCTGTGATCTGTCCCGGGGGGTCGTTTATGCGACGGGCCTTCGCGACCCTTCTTCGGAGTCCATGATGCATTTCGCGATCTACCGGCGAAGACCCGACGTCCAGGCCGTATTCCACGGGCACAGCCGCGAGGTTCTGTCCTGCCCGGGCGAGCTCGCGATCCGTAAGACCCGAGAGAAAAGACCCTACGGAAGCCTGGAGCTGGTTGAGAGCGTGCTCGAGGTCCTGGACGAAGAGATGTTCGTTATTCTGAAAAAACACGGCTTCGTCTCCCTGGGCGGCACCATGAGAGACGCCGGCGAACTCGCCATCCGGATCCACCGCATGTGCGAGGCGCTGAAGCAGGAAAAGAGAGGTGAAGGATGAAATATTTTTTCAACCTCTATCACCACGGGTTCATCCGGGCCGCCGTCTGCGTGCCCGACGTGAGGGTATCCGACACGGCCTTCAATGCCGAGAAGACGGTTCAGATGGCGAGGAAGGCGGCTGCCGGCCATGCCGTTTTCGCCCTCTTCCCGGAACTCGGCATCTCCGCTTACTCCAACGAGGACCTCTTTCATCAGGACGCACTGCTTCAGGGCGTCCGGGAGGCCATCGAGTTCGTCATCGTCAAGACGAAAAGCCTCCCTCTCATCCTCGTCATCGGGGCGCCCCTGCAGGTCCAGGGGAGGCTTTTCAACTGCGGGATCGTCCTTTACCGCGGAAAGATTCTCGGGGTGGCCGTCAAGTCCTACCTGCCCAATTACCGGGAATTCTACGAGGGGCGGCAGTTCAGCCCCTCGGCGGAGGTCCCGTCGGACACGATCGAGCTCTGCGGACAGGAGGGCATCCCCTTCGGGTCGGACCTGCTCTTCCAGGTGAAGAACATAAAAAATTTTAAATTCTACATCGAGCTCTGCGAGGATCTCTGGGTGCCCGTTCCTCCGTCGAGCTATGCCGCCCTTTCCGGGGCGACGCTGATCGGAAACCTCTCCGCTTCCAACGTGACCATCGGGAAGAGCGAGTACCGACACAGCCTGGCGGCCGGCCAGTCCGGGCGCTGTGTGACGGCCTATCTGTATGCGGCCTCGGGACCCGGCGAGTCCACCACAGACCTCGCCTGGGACGGCCAGGCCATGATCTACGAAAACGGGACCCTGCTCGCCGAGTCGGAACGCTTCTCCATGGAGCCGCAGATCCTCTTCGCCGATATCGACCTGGACCGCCTGACGCAGGACCGGATGCGGCTCACGAGCTTCGGGCAGAATGCCCGCGTCCACAGGGACCGCGTCGGAAAATTCAGGAAGATACCCTTCACGATCAGCGTCCCCGACAGGCGTCTCCTGCTCGACCGGGAGGTCGCCCGATTCCCCTACATCCCCTCCGATCCCGCGAAACGGTACAAGCGGTGTTACGAGACCTACAGCATCCAGGTCCAGGGTCTCGCCAAGCGGCTGAAAGCCACAGGGATCCGGAACGTCGTCATCGGCGTCTCCGGGGGCCTGGACTCCACCCACGCCCTGATCGTCGCCGCCCGCACGATGGACCTCCTCAGGCGGCCCCGCTCCTGCGTGAAGGCCTACACGATGCCCGGGTTCGCGACGACGGACAAGACACACAGAAACGCCCTTCGCCTCATGAAGTCCCTCGGGGTCGAGGTGAACGAGATCGACATCCAGGCGAGCTGCATGCAGATGTTCAGAGACATCGGCCACCCCTTCGCAAAGGGAAAGGCCGTTTACGACATCACCTTTGAAAACGTCCAGGCCGGCGATCGGACCTCCCACCTCTTCCGGCTGGCCAATATGCGGGACGCCCTCGTCGTGGGGACGGGGGACCTGAGCGAACTCGCCCTCGGCTGGTGTACCTACGGTGTGGGCGATCACATGTCGCACTACAACGTGAATGTCAGCGTCCCCAAGACATTGATCCAGTACCTCCTCCGATGGGCGGCCGACGGGAATCTTTTCGGAAAGAAAACATCGGAGATCCTCCTGGACATCCTCGAGACGGAGATCAGCCCGGAACTGATCCCGGGGAAGAGGGGGGAGCAGCCCGTCCAGAAGACGGAGTCCGAGATCGGTCCCTACGAGCTCCAGGATTTCAATACCTTCTATATAACCCGTTTCGGATACCTCCCGACGAAGGTTGCCTTCATGGCCTACTGCGCCTGGCGGGACAAGAGGAGGGGGACCTGGCCCGACGTCCCCGCGCACCGTCGTAAGGCCTACACCATCGGCGAGATCAGGAAGTGGCTCCGCGTTTACCTCTACCGCTTTTTCCAGACGAGCCAGTACAAGCGCTCCTGCATCCCCAACGGCCCCAAGGTGGGCTCCGGGGGGTCGCTCTCGCCACGCGGGGACTACAGGGCCCCCAGCGACAGTGAGTCGGCGGTCTGGCTGGCGAATGCCGGACGAATCCCGGCCCGGGACAGCGAAAAGAAATGAAACGAGGAACGTACAGGGATTTCGACGCGACGGAACTCTTCTGTCCGAAGTGCCGCAGGGCCGTCCCGGTCAGGAAGAAGCTCCTCCTCATCCTGCCGAGCGGTGAGAAATACGACTACACCTGCGTCTTTTGCGGGACCTCCGTGGGGGACAAGATGGTCACCATGAAGGATCAGGGGGGGCTCATCGTCAAATGAAGGCGATGGTTTTGAAGAGGGCCACGGCCGTCGAGGAAAACCCCCTCGAGTACATCGACATTCCCGACCCCGACCCGGCGCCGGGTGAGATCCTGGTGCGGGTGCGCGTCTGCGGCATATGCCGCACCGACCTCCATACCGTCGAGGGGGAAATCCTTCCCTCCAAAATGCCCATCGTCCCCGGCCACCAGGTCATCGGGACCGTCGCGGCCCGCGGCCCGGAAGCAAAGCGATTCGTGGAAGGAGACCGCGTGGGGATGGCCTGGCTCTTCAGGACCTGCGGAGTCTGTTCCTTCTGCCTCGCGGGGAAGGAAAATCTCTGCGAAAAGGCTCAATTCACCGGCTTCGACGCCGATGGGGGTTTTGCCGAGTACACAAAAATCCATGAGGATTTCGCCTACCCGATTCCGGATGTCTTCACGGACCGGGAGGCAGCACCGCTTCTGTGTGCCGGGATCATCGGTTACAGGGCGCTCCGTCTCTCCGAAATCCAGAAGGGGCAGAGGCTCGGTCTTTATGGTTTCGGCGCGGCGGCTCACATTGCCGTCCAGGTGGCCGTTCACCGGGGATGCGAAGTCTATGTCTTTACACGAGGCGCCTCTCATCGCGCGCTGGCCCTGCGCCTCGGCGCCTCCTGGGCGGGCTCTTTAGGCGATTCCCTTCCCGCAAAACTGCAGGGCTCTATCATCTTCGCGCCGGCAGGCGAGATCGTCCCCGTGGCCCTCAGCCACCTGGACAGGGGCGGGACGCTTGCTCTCGGCGGGATCTACATGACACCCATCCCGGCCCTTGATTACATGAAACATCTCTATGATGAGCGGACGATGAGGAGCGTTACCGCGAGCACCCGTCGGGACGGGAACGAACTGCTCGAGGCGGCGGCGGAGATTCCCATACGGACGGAGATACAGTCTTTTCCCCTGGCAGAGGCCAATCGCGCCCTTCAGCTTCTCAAGGCAGGCAGAATCGATGGGGCGGGAGTCCTTGTCGTCCCGTAGCGACCGGCGGCCTGAACATTACAGACAAAGGAAGGGCCATGATCTTTCGACCATGGCCCTTCCTTACAACTCTCCATTCCTCCGGCCGAGAACGCCAAAGGCTCCCGGCCTTCAGTCTCGAATGATACCCTATCTCCCGATGATGTAGCGATAGGGATCCACCTGCCCTCTCAACACTTCGAGCTCGTGCTTGGTGGGGTGGCTGGTCTCCTTGATCTTTTTGGCCTTCAGGAGCTCGAAGCCGCAGTTGTCCTGCACATCCTTTTCGGAGTAACCCGGATTGATGCTGAGAATCATCATCCGTTTCGATGTGGGCTCGAACCCCATGACGGCCATGTTCGTAATCACCCTGTAGGGTCCCGACCCCTTTGCAAGGCCCGATTTCTCCCTGGAATCGCCGCCCTGGAGCCATCCCGGTGTGGTGATGAAGGTGCACTTTTCAGCGAACCGCTTGCTGTCCTGGGGAGTGATCATCATCATGTTCCAGCAGAAGGAGCCGAAGTCATTGGCGCCGCCGCTTCCGGGGAAGCGGACCTTCGGCTTCTGGTGATCGGGCCCGATACGGGTTGAGTTGATGTTGCCGTACATGTCGATCTGGGCACCGCCGAGGAAGGTGAAGTCCACCAGACCCCTGCAGAACGTTTCCATGGTATCCGTCATGCTGGTGGCCATGATCGCCTTCCATATGGTTCGGGAATCCCCGACTGAGATGGGCATTTCGGGAAGCAGGGGCCCCACACCGCCCGCCTCGAAGATAATCAGCAGGTTCGGCGCATGCGTTTTCTGGGCGAGCATCGCCGCCGCGCAGGGTGCACCGGTACCGACGGCGACGGAAACACCGTCGTGGAGCTCTCTTGCCGCCGTGCATATCATCAATTCCATCGTGTTATAATCAGCCATTGTAAAGCGTTCCTCCTTTCTGCTACTTTTTGTCCGTATTAAGCATAAATTCTTTTCTTCTCAGCATCATCATCTTTTCCGTGCCGCCGTGGAGGTTGATATAATCCATATGGTCCTTGCAGTTGAAGATGTTCCTGTCGAGGAACTTCTTGAACTCCTCGGGGTTTTCCTCGACCTTCAGCCACTCCCGGAGGTGTTCCTCGTCGGAGAAGTACTCATAGGCCATGACGCCGGGATAGGCCCCGTACGGCACTTCGCATACGGCGTCCACGCAAAAGAAAGGAATCTGGGTTTCATAAGGCGTCCTCCGGATCTCCTCGTTTGAAACCAGCCTTTCACAGGTGATAATCAGATGTTTCGAGGCTCTGGCGAGGTCCCAGTCCGAGACGGTGATATCGCGGATGCGCGAATTCCCGTACACGTCCGCTTCGTGGACATGAATGACCGACACGTCCGGCCAGAGGGCCGGCATCGCCGCGTAAAACTGACCCGTGAAGGGGCACTTGATTCTCTTGGCCCCGCTGAATTTGAAGGTGTCCGTACCCATGACATTTCGGATGGGGACGAAGGAAATACCCATTGCGGCGGCCTTCAGCCGTGCGGACAGCGAATAATTCGTCCACTCGGAAACCTCCACCTCACCGCTCTCCATGTACCTTCTCGCATTGGGGGAAAGACCCCTTGCTTCCAGCCCCACGATGTAGGCGATGTCGCACTTGTTGAATACCTTTCCGGCCGCGAGGATCTGGAAGTCATGCGTTGAAGTATGGCCCGCGAAAGCCATGTTCTTCTTCTTCTGCCTCACGATCTCGTGACAGGCGGCAATGGGTGTCCTGTTCGCACCGAACCCTCCAATCGCCAGATATTCGCCATCTTTGACAAACTTCGCGATGGCCTCTTTCAGGTTCATCAGCTTGTTCGTCATGGCCCGCGATTTTGTTTTGAAGTGAGCCCTCGCATTATCCGCATCCGGATCCGTAAAAATCTTTCCTATGCCTTGTTCAAAAACTTCCACGGTATTTTACCTCCTTCTTTGAATGTTGAGAGCCTTGAAGCTTGACTTCGGAATAGCGCCTCCGGAACCCGGACACAGGCCGTTCAGAGGTCGATGATTCCGGATTCGTGCTACACTGTGACGGGGTATTTATAAAACGCGTGTCACATACCACAATCACATAGACGAATCAAGCGAAAATCAGTTAACTTTAAAAGGAATTTTGTGTCAGCGGGCGGCACAGATCAACTCATTTTTTTCCCTTTTCTTCCAGGGCTTTTCTGAGCTTCTCTCCGAGGTTTCCAAGGGCCGATTTTTCTTGGGCTTCATCCTTGACTGACCGGTATACCGTCTCGGCCTGGCGGTCCCCGGGGGACCCCTGGAGGTATTCCCCCAGAAGCCCGCGGCTATGGGCATCTTCGTGGCAGAAAACACAGAGGTTTTCCCAGTTGCTGCCGTCGGGGGGGTTGTTGAAATGATTGCCGTCCTTGTGGTGTACGGTCAGAAGATGCCGATTTGATTCATCAAATTCCCGGGCACACCGCGCGCATATCAGCCCGTGGATGACCAGAGACCGCTCCCGGTAATCCTCTCCGGGCTGTACCTGGCGGTCTGCCCTGATGGCCCGGACGACCTCTTCCGGGGGTCTTGTGCCTTCCGGCTTTTTTTGCTCCGTTTTGACGGTTACCCGTCTTCCCTTTTTCCCAAAGGTCATCCTGCCCAATGGATCTCTACCTCCGAAATATCTTTTGCCAAAAAACACCTCTGACAGACAGACGATCTCGTAAAAACCGGTGACCTGCGTTCTATTTCTTCAGCAATTCTCCGGCAAGGACAAGGGCCTGCCTGCGGTTACCGACCGTCCCTTCCAGTTGTGCCTCCCGGAGAGCCCTGAGGACCCTGCCGATGACCGGCCCGGGCTTGAGATGAAAAAAATCCATGAGATCCCTTCCATCAACCAGCGGAGGACTCTGCAGGGCGGGCCCGATCTCCTTTTCATGCCACAGGAGCATCTTGAGAATTTTCTCTTTTTCGTCCCGCAGTACCGCTTTCCTGAAAGCCGCCGCCCCGGCGAGATACAGCAGAAAAAGGCCGGGGTAATCAGACTCATTTCCCGAGAAAAAAAGGGCCGCATCCCTGCGGGACACCCGCTCGGCTCTGAAGAGGGCATCGAGTTCACGGAGACGTCGGGGGATCATTCTGAGAAACACATCCTCCCTTCTCGACAACTTCAGCCGGAGGACGGGGTCACCGGGAACCTTTTCCGCTGAAGCGCCGGCAGGACTGTCAACGAAAAAAACAACGGCCAATTTGATCAGCGCCGCCTTCTTCCGGCCGCCTGCAACCTCCTCGTTCAGATAGTTTCCCAGCTCCCCGGCATACCTCCCGAAATAGTCTTCCTTTGAGCCCATCAGCGTCTCGATGGCGCGAAGACGGGCGAGCGCCTGCTTCCACGGATCGGCCCCGCAGATCCTTGTTTGTCCTTCCTCTTTCATGGCCCGGACCCCCGGGAAGAGGACTTCCAGAATCCCGGCGCGGTCCATCTCGACGACGATGGGGTGCGAGGGAAGGCAGGACAGGATCCGGAAGAACTCCTCACGAATCCGCTCCCCGGAGGCCTCTTTGAGGAGGTGCCGGTGCACCCTGATCTGTTGCAGGGTGTCCGGGCAGATCCGGAAACGCAGTTCCGCCGCAAGGCGATAGGCCCGGAGAATCCTCAGGGGATCCCCGGGCAGGGACCGTCCGGAGACGACAGATACCCGGCGTTCCCGGATGGCCCTGCGCCCGCCATGAGGGTCGATGAGCCTGTCTTTCCTCCCTTCAAGCCAGTCTCCCAGGGTCAGGGCCATCGCATTGATCGAGAAATCCCTCAGCGAGAGATCCTCCGCAATCGACGCGCCCTGCATCCTGGTAAAGTCGAAAACGCAAGGCGGCTCACCTTTGATCACGACGCGTTCCGTGAGCTGGTTCTTCTCGTCATGAAGCAGGACATACCGGCCCCCGGTTCCCTTTGCGAATTCGGCCGGAAGTCCTCCAAGGGCGCGCGGCACGACGATGTCGACGTCCGACGTCTCCCGACCCAGGAAAAGGTCTCGCACAGGCCCTCCGGCCACGTAGAGCCTGTCACGGTATCCGTCCAGGAAATCAAGGCAGGGAATGCATTCCTTCTTCATGGCGTCTTTCGTTATCCGGTGCCCCCGGCTTATCTACCCTTCCCGGAAATACAATATCAAGGAAAAATTGACGCCGCAGACCCGCTGTGATACACAGAGGCGGGCACATGGCCGGGACACTGGCCCTTTCCTGTCGTCCATGATCCCTCGCCTTTCGCCTCAACGCTTCAGCCCCAAAAAGGGTTCCCCATGATACTGGGTATCGATGTCGGCGGCACTCACACGGATGCCGTGCTGTTCGACAGGCTGCAGGTTCGCAAGAAGTCGAAGGTTGCCACCCGTCCGGAAAACCTCGTCGAGTCCCTCCTCGGCGTGGCCGACGGAATCCTGCGCGGCGAAGACCTCAGGGCGCTGGACCGGATCGTCTTCAGCACAACCATTTCCACCAACGCCATCGTGCAGGGCAGGATCGACCGGGTGGGTCTCGCCATCGCCTGCGGGCCGGGACTGCCTCCCTCTCTGCTCACGATCGATGATGAATCGCATCCGGTCTCGGGCTACATCAATCACCGCGGGGTCGAAGCGGCCCCCGTTGATGAAGTCGAGATCCGGAAACTCGGGAATCACTTCAGGGAAAGAGGGATCCGTCACCTGGGTGTCGTCGGGAAATTCTCGACGAGAAACCCTTCTCAGGAGATCCGGATCCGGGATCTCCTCATGAACGACTTCCGGCACGTCTCCCTGGGCCACCGGATGTCGGGCAACCTCAATTTCCCCCGGCGGATCGCCACCACCTTTCTCAACGCGGCCGTGTGGGAGACCCACAGCGCCTTCGTCCGGGAAGTTTTCCGGTTCAGGAAGCGGCTGGGACTGGACACGCCTGTCCACATCCTGAAAGCCGACGGCGGCACTTTCGAGATCGGATACTCCGTGGAATTCCCCGTGTACACGATCCTCTCCGGCCCCGCCGCAAGCATCATGGGCATCCTCAGCCTAACGCGATGCAACGGGGATGCCGTCGCCGTCGATGTGGGCGGCACCACGACGGACATCGCCCTCTTCAGCGGCGGCGTGCCGCTCCTGGAGCCTCTCGGGGTCACCATCGGGGGCCGCAGGACGCTCATCCGCGGCCTCAGAACGCGCTCGATCGGGACGGGCGGAGACAGCCGCGTCCGGTTCACCGGGGGCGAACTTTCGATCGGCCCCGAGCGGGACGGACCGGCCGCCGCGTTCGGAGGGCGACACCCCACACCGACCGACGCCATAATCGTCCTCGGCCTCACGAACATCGGGGACCCGCGGAGGGCTGCCGGGGCGGTCGGCGAGCTGGCCCGGTCGATGAACGTCCCTCCCCGCGAGGCCGCGGAGAGAATTTTCGAGGGGACCTGCCGCCAAATCGCGTCCTCCGTCAAGGACATGATCGACGAGATCAACAACAAACCCGTTTACACCATCCACGAGATGCTGGAGGGAAAGAAGATAAAACCCGAAAAGCTCTATATCGTGGGGGGGCCGGCGGAGCCGATGGCCGAGAGGCTGGGGGAGATCCTCGGTCTGAGCACCGTGATCCCTCCTCATGCCGAAGTCGCCAATGCCGTCGGAGCTGCGCTCGCCCGCAACACCACGGAGGTCACGGTTCTTGCCGACACGGAAAGAAGACTCATGACCATCGCCGAGGAAGGCCTTCAGACCGCCATTCCCGCGGAATTCTCACGGGGGGACGCCCTTCAGGTCTGTCGTGAAATGATCCGGGAGAGGGCCCTGCGGTTCGGCGCCGGCATCGAGGACATCGAGATGGAGATCGTCGAGGACCTGGAATTCAACATGGTGCGGGGCTTCAACCGGACGGGCAAGAACATCCGGATCAAGGCACAGATCAAACCGGGCCTCATTGCCGGCTTCAGCGGGACGGACCATCCATGAGAAAAACAGGAAGAAAGACCGGCCTCGTTTTCTTCCCCGCCTTCGACTGGGCCATCTCACCGACCCATCCGGAAAGGGAGGAACGGCTCCTCTACACCCGCGACCAGGTCTTCGAGGAGGGGCTCCTGGATTTGGGGAACATCATCGAGTTCAAGCCGGCCATGGCCGCCCCCGAGGACATCCAGCGGGTGCACATCTGCGTCCCCGACGTCGGGAGCGTCGTCACCGAATCCCATCTGATCTCCGCCGGGGGTGCCATCACGGCGGCCGACAAGGTTCTCCGGGGGGAGGTGGACAATGCCTTTGCCCTGGTCCGCCCGCCGGGTCACCACGCGATGAGGGTGGTCCACGGCGCACGGGGCTTCTGCAACATCAACATCGAAGCCGTCATGGTCGAGAACCTCCGGAAGAAATACGGCCGCAGGCGAATCGCCATCGTGGACACCGACTGTCACCACGGCGACGGCACACAGGATATCTACTGGCACGACCCCGACACGCTCTATATCTCCATCCACCAGGACGGCCGGACGCTCTACCCGGGCTCGGGCTTCCCCGAGGAATTCGGGGGGCCGAACGCCCTGGGCACGACGATCAACGTGCCCCTGCCGCCGAACACCTCCGACGAGGGGTTTCTCCACGTCCTGGACCACCTCATTCTGCCCGTCCTGGAAGAGTTCAAGCCCGACCTTATCATCAACTCGGCGGGGCAGGACAACCACTACACCGACCCCATCACCAACATGCGCTTCTCCGCCCAGGGTTACGCCACGCTCAACGACCGGCTCCGGCCGCATATCGCCGTTCTCGAGGGCGGATACTCCATCGAGGGGGCGCTCCCCTACGTGAACGTCGGCATCATCCTCGCCATGGCGGGACTCGACTACAGCTCCGTCCGGGAGCCGGATTACAACCCGGCGGCGGTGAAGCAGTCGAAGGACATCACGAAGTACATCGAGGAGGTCACCTCGGACATCTACATGTTCTGGAAGAGCAGAGAGTCGCTCAAGGCCGAGCTCGTGGGGGACGTCCGATACGTCAAGCGGGAGAGAGACATTTTCTACGACACCGATCGCATCCGGGAACAGCAGCAGGAAATCGTGAGGGTCTGCGACGACTGCGGGGGCCTCATCACCCTTGACTCCGTTGCCAGCACCGGGAATCACATCTTCGCGGTCATCGTGCCGGGCCGAAGCTGCCCGGCCTGCAGGGTGGAAGGGGAAAAGGTCTTCGACTCCATCGACAGGGCAAAGCACGGGATCCGACACCTTTATTTCCAGGACCGCGACCGGGATATCTACCTGGTAAAGTAGCTCCGGGATAGCGGAATCATGGGGATTGCAATTGAGAGAATGGGAAATGGCTTGCCTCAAGCCGTCACTCCATTATTCCACCGCTCCATTACTCCGTTCAGATCACTTTTCTCCCTTGACAGGGCCGTCCTTTTGACATAAAAACGGGCGCCTTGATCCATCGGCGCAAACACCCGGAAGGGTTTCATCCCTATTTCGCAGAGACATGGAAAGGAGGACCAGGACTGTGGCAGACGACATCAACAAGAAAACCCAGGAAACGGCGGCAAAACTCTTCGGCAAGGGGATCAAGATGGATCCCCCTTACCTGATGTGGAGGCAGTTCGACAAGGATCTGGCCAACGACCTCTCACGGCACATCACCGGAAACCTCTATTCCCGGACGGTCCTGACGATCCAGGAACGGCAGTACGCGGCCTGCGCGATGCTCGCAGCCCTTCGCGCCAGGGAGGAGTTCAAGCTCCACGTCAACGCGGCACTCAACGTGGGGTGCGACCCCCGCAAGATCGCCGAGATCCTCTTCCAGCTTTCGACCTACGCGGGGATGCCCGCCGTCAACGAGGCCATGGAGGTCTACCGGGAGGTCCTGAAGGAAAGAGGCGAGTGGCCGCTGAAATAGTGTTGATGAAGAAAAGCGGTGAGAAGGAAAGAAGGGGTCCTCGAGACCCCTTCTTTTTTCAATGGGCATGCAGGCTTTAAGCGCCCGTTCAAAGAACCCCTCAGGGCGACTTGACGGCGAGGGTGTGGGACGAACCGGCGGCCACTTTGATGATGTTGCTCAGGCCGGAAACCGCGGTGGGGTTGAACTCGTAGGAACCCGTGCTGCCGTTGCCCAGCTGGCCATGATTGTTCAGTCCCCAGATCCAGACCAACCCGTCCGACGTGCCTGCCACGGAATGGGAACTGCCCGCAGCCACGTTTACCGCACCGGTCAACCCCGTCACCGCAACGGGGGTGATACTGAAACCGCCCGCAGTGGAAGACGGGTCGACGCCGAGCTGGCCCTCGGTGTTCAAACCCCATGCCCAGACCGTCCCGGTCGATGTGACGGCCATGGAGTGATAATCACCGCCGGCGACAGAAATGACGCCGCTCAAACCCGTGACCCGGCCGGGGATTGAGGAGGGCCAGCCCGCCGTATCCCATCCCAGCCGCCCATCGATATTATCCCCCCAGGTCCAGACCGTCCCGCCTGACCCGACGGCCATGGAATGATACCCCCCGCAGGCGATAGAGGTTATACCCGTCAAACCCTGAACCTGCACCGGGACGGAGCTGATGCCAAACTGGCCATTCCCGAGTTGACCGCTCGTCCCCACACCCCAGGCCCAGACGGTGCCGTCATCGAGAAGGGCCAGCGAATGGTCCTGGCATGCGGCGACGGCAACGACCTTCTTGTCAGCACCCCAGGTTATACTGACCGCCGTGGGAAAGGGATAATCATCGTTAGCGCCGTTACCGAGCTGGCCGTATACCCCCAGACCCCAGGCCCAGACGGTGCCGTCATCGAGAAGGGCCAGTGAATGGAACCCCCCGGCGGCGATGGCAGTGACCCGCCTTCCAGCAGCCCATCTGGTTGTATCGACCGGGACGGGAGAGGCGACGGGGTTCGCCTCAAATGCGCCGGACCCGAGCTGACCGCTTGTTCCCTGTCCCCAGGCCCGGACGGCGCCGTCATCGAGAAGAGCCAGCGAATGATAGACCCCTCCTGAAACGGCAATGACACGACTCAAATTGACGACCGGAACGGGTACGGGGCTGTCCGCAGTCTGGTTGTTCCCGAGCTGACCGCTCTCCCCCAATCCCCAGGCCCGGAGTGTGTTCGGCGTGGCGTCGAAATTCACCGTCATGTCCGCGTTCAGAGTGACATCGGCGGGAGTGAAACCGTAGCCGGGTATCGGCGATGGCGTAACGGTGTAGCCGCCCCCCGGCAGGTCAACGAACCGGTAATTGCCGCCGGCGTCGGTCGTCGTTGATGCAGAGGTGACACCCGCAATCGAGACCGTCAACCCGGAAAGCGTCCCAACACCGGCGGTTATGGTGCCCGATATAGAATAGAGGGCGATGCCGGGAACCCCCTCAAAATTCACGTCCGTGACGTGTCTTTCCTTGTTCATCTTCACGGATTGGTTTTCCGGCGTGAAGCTGTAGCCGGTCAGTGAAGGGGTGACCGTGTAATTGCCCTTTGCAACCCATGGGAACCGGTAATTGCCGCAGTCGTCCGTTGTCGTCTTCGTTGTGGCACATGCAGGGCCCTCGAGCTCGACGGTCACGCCCGCGAGCGGCTCGCCGCCGGAAGACACGGTGCCGGATATGGAACCGCAACCGACAACCAGGAAAAGAGAAGCAATGAGAACCGTTGTCCACCCGTACCGGATTTTCCTTTTCCGTTCCATGACGCCCTCCTTTACAAATACAGGCCGAAATCCTGCTCTGTGGGTTTGTGACCGCGACCGGGATCGCACAGGTTCATGGGTATGCCGTCAATGCCAACCTCTTTTGCAACGAAAGCAACCGATGAACGTATTTGCTTGTTCCTTTTTCCCCGGCAAGACTCTGTAATCAGAAAAATGATTTATTTCCGGTTATCAGAAACCCGACGATCCGCGAATTCTGACGAAACAGGTCGGAATTTTTCACTCACTGCCGGTGCCCCGGCAATGGGCAGGGAAGCCGGGAAACAGTGCGGGCCTGAAGACAGCGCCTCATTTTGCATAGACAGGATTCCCCTGAAAATCAAGAGGAATTTTCAGCAAAAAACAGACAGGGATCGGCCAGCGAAAGAGCGGCGGATGGGCCGCGGGAAGAGATGGGAATCGAAAAGAAGGGGCCCCTTGAAGTCGTCGCGGAGGGCAGTCGTCTACGTGTCATCACCGGCCTGTCGGCACGGGTTGAAAAACCGATGGACATTCAGGGCGGTCCTGCAGAAAGAGATGACGATCGATCACCGTCGCCGACGTGAGGCCTTTGCGTTTCGCCGAGCAGCCCTGCAGGCTGTCCGGCACTCATCGTCCGTCATCCCGACCCTGCTCACCCCCTGCGTTTTCGTGACACTCCCGCCGCTGTACCGGCGCACCGCAACGGAGATTCGAGAAGGACCGCGAAGGTCATCCCAAACACCCCTGCGGGGATCGCCGATTCCGTAACAGATTTCTCCAACATATCCTTCACCCCCCGAAAGCGGCGCCGCCGAAGGTTTCCTCACGGACATGACGCGCGACGCGCCATGCAGCCGCTGGACGAGGGTGGGAAAGCTTCCCCTTACTGGATCGGAGCTTCCTGGACCTGCAGTCCCAGGCCGGTCATGGCCTCGACGGCCTTATCCCGGGCGTTTTTTGCCTTGGCGACCGCGTCCATCAGCCGTCCCGCTTCGTAAGTGTCTTTCGCCTCGGTCCACATATGGGTGACCGACGCCTGAGCGGCCCGGGCTTCATCGAGCTTTGCCCTGTCGATCCCGGGCGGGAGCTTCCTGCGCTTGGTGAGGTCTTCAATCCTTGCCTGAACGGCATCCGTCATGGCGGACAACTCCTTGCCGAGGGCTTCCCAGTTCCTCACCCATTCCGTTTTCCGCGCCCCGGCGAGCGTGACGAGCTGGTTGATCTTGTCGGGAAGGGCCGTGGCCGACTTCAGGGCGGCGTCGTAATCGTTGCGGTCATATTTGTCTTTCGCCGCCAGGATCGCCTTTTCCAGGTCCCGGGTCTCAGCCGGCGCGTACTTCAGCGTCTCCTCTTTGACGGCATTGAAGGCCGCCTCGGCCGATTTGATGGCCCTTTCCGCCGGCTCCTTGCTGATGCTGCAGGCTGTAAAAACCAGAACCGAAAGAATGAGAATCGCACCCCCCAACCGTCTCTTCTCCATAACGCCTCCTTCGTATCACAGAATCGGTGTAGCACCCACACCGGCATGGCCGTGAGTTTAGTCCACGGACGTCAGATACTGCAAGGTAATTTCTTGACAAGTCTCCTCACGATAAAATAAAAATCAGTCTGCCGAAACACCTCTCACAAGATGCAGGGGTGTTTCGGGTGCGAAATGCAATCCCGCTGGAATTCCCGACTCAGATCTTTCATGAAAGCAAAAGAAGATCAAACCTTCGCAACGCTCGTCGCAAAAATCGGCGAGAGGGAAATCGAAACCATCACCGGCCAGTGGTTTAATCTGGTCCTGTTCAGGCATTACCGGTTTATACAGGGTCACATTATCGATCACCGGTCGAAAGACGGCGGATTTCGAAGCCTGGCAGCCCTCGTCCATGATGTCTCCCCCGACGCCATTGAGGGGTTCTGGCCGGAAGTGAAAGGTCGCGCGATCCGGAAGCGGGAAGAATCGTTTCTTCGGAATTACCTGGCGGCCCAGAACGAAAACGACGTGGAACTCATTATCCCTTTGCGAAACATAGCCCGGGCCGTCGACTGGGACCGTTTTGACGAGTCCAGGGAATTTCCGATCTATGTTCGCCATATCTATCCATTGGTACTGTCGACTCTTCGAAACTTCAAATTCCGCCGTGTCCTCGATGTCGGCTGCGGGACCGGGGATCTGATCGAGGCCATCCTGGCAAGCTTCCCGTACGCGGAATGTCACGGCTTCGACATCAACCCGGACAACATCGACGCAGCCCGGGAAAAAGGGATCCCCAATCTCAACGTGGGGGATGCGGAGTATCCGGACGAACTTCTGCCGGGCAAGATGACCTTTGATGTCCTTCTTTTCTGCGGTTTGCTCAATCGCCAGGTCACGGACCGGGAAAAAGCATCGGGCATCCTGGCGAAGTGCCTTCCCCGGCTCGAAAAGGGGGGGCACATCATTATCACGGGTTACTCCTCATGCCATTTCTCCGCGTCCGATCTGGAAAGTCTGGGGATAACCCTTTATCGCAAAAGCCTTCCCGGAAATCTTTTCAAGGACTACAGCCGTTACCATCTTCGTCAATTCTACGCGGGTCAAAAAACATAACCGGATGTCCCGGTGAAAGGAACGCCGCCTCTTTCGACCCCGTGCCGGTCGGGTATAGATGACGTACAAAAGCCGTCCGGAGGTTCTCATTCCCGGCAGGCGGTCCTGTACTCACTGACCCTGGCCCTGACCTTGCCCACCACCTTCCCAATGCCGATCATCGAAATCCAGGAAGGCCCCTCGACGAGTTTGATGTGCGTGGCATCGATTCCAACCTGATCGAAGGTCGGATCCACGGCGATCCAGCCGCCGGCGTAACTTTCCGCCCAGGCGTGATAGACAAACCCCGTCTTCTCGAGGTAAACAAGCCCTCCGATCAGGCGTGTCGGAATCCCCGCCGCGCGGGCGAGTGCCGCGTAGAGAAGCGTGTGGGCCTGACACTCCCCCTTCTTCGCATGCAGGACTTCGAGGGCGGAGAAACTGTCCACGATCTCGTCCTTGACCTCTTCGGAAACCCATTTGGCCAGGCGCCGTATTTTGTCCAGGTCCGACGGTGCTCCGAGGATGATTTCGTCCGCCTTCATGACGATTTCCGGGTGATCGCTTTCGATATGATCCGTGGCGGCGAGATAGACGTAACGGTCCGCAATGTTGAGCGCCCCCTCGAGCCTCGGAGGGTCCGGACCGGCCCCTCCTTTGATGACATAAAGAGCGGCCGGGCTTCCCGACTCTCCGGTTTCGCTGACCGATTGACCGGGCCCCGTCAAAAGCGGCAGCTCGCCTGCAACACCGTCGAGGGCGATCTCCAGGTAACGGGCCCGCCGCGGACAGGGAAGCGGGCGGTCCGCCTTCACGAGGCTGAAAACGAGGACGAGATCCTTCCGGTTCATGCTCGCCTCGGAGAGAAACTGTTTCGCCCTGCCCTCGTCCTCCTTGTAGGTGATGAGAACCCCGTGCATTGCGAACTCGAGAATCGTCTCGCCTGTGACCGTGATCCAGCTGGTGACCGACTGTTCGAGCATGGTGGTCTCCACCCGGAAAGAGGGTTCCATGAGCAGCTCCGGACTTTTTTCAAAGGCGGCCACGGACTGCGTGACCTCGGTGATCGTCTGCGTCTGGGGGTCGAAAACGTCATAGCGGAACTTCGAACCGACGCTCATCCCCGCAAGAAGCGGATAGAAATTGACTCCTCCCGCCGGATAAAGGGGGCGGCTCAGCTCCCTCACCAGGGTTTTCTTCTCTCCGCCCGACTCCCGGAGGGCTTGCAGCTTTCCGCCCTTCACCTCTCCGTCGATCAGGAGTTTCTTCCCGTTCAGGTCCAGGTCATATCTGAATTGAAGGAGAGCGAGGTCCGGTGCCACCGTGTCCTCGCCCTTCATGGAAAGCTTCCAGTCCATGCCTGCGACGCGCAGGTGCAGATGGGCGTCGGAGGTGAGACGAAATCGCTCCCCGCCTCCGAGCGGTTCGATCTTCAGGTGGGTAAAGCCGATCTTTTCGCCGTTAAAGACGCAGCCCGCCCACTGCTCGCGCCAGGGAAGGTCGCCGAGGCCTGCGTACTCGACCTTCTCCGACGGCGGCGGCAGAATCTGGAAGTAGCGGGACGTGCAGGAAAGGCTTGAGAGGCAGAGCAACAGGAGGACGAAAAACATCGAGAAACTCTTATGGACGGGATGTGAATCCGCTCCGGTCATGATGCCCCTCCCCGGTTGGATGATTCAGCGACAGGTGCCCGCCAGGTGGGAAACGGCCGCCGGGAAAACCTGGCCCATGTATTTTTCGAAACTCAGGCTCACATCGATCAGTTTTTTGAGATCGATCCCCGTCCGCACGCCCGCGTCGTGCAGCAGGCTGACCGTGTCTTCCGTGGCGATGTTCCCCCGGGCCCCGACAATGAAGGGACAGCCCCCGAGCCCCCCCAGGGAGGTGTCGAAAATCGTGACACCCTCTTCCAGTGCGGTCCAGAGATTCGCCATCCCCTGTCCCTTCGTGTTGTGCAGGTGGAGCGAGAGTGCCTTGCGCCCTGTGAGTTTTCGGGTTCGGGAGATCACATCGCGGATCTGGCGGGGATTCCCCAGACCCGATGTATCGGCGAGGCAGATCTCTTCGGGATCCGCGTCGAGAAGCTGTCCGGCCAGTTTCAGGACCCGTCGCACCGGGACCTTTCCTTCGTATGCGCAGCCGAAGGCATTCATGACGCCGGCCCGGACCTTGATACCCGATGCATGGGCCTTCCGGATCAGCGCAAGCGCTTCTCTCAGCGCCCCGGCGATCGTCTTGTTGCTGTTCTTCCGGCTGTGGGTCTCGCTTGCCGACACGAAGACCCCCACATGGGGCACCCCGCAGGCCACCGCCCGGGCCAGGCCCCGTTCGCTCAGAACGAGCGCGGAGTACCGCACGTCTTTCCGGCGGTCGATCCTCTTCCAGAGCTCCTCGGCGTCGGCCATCTGGGGCACCAGCCCGGGGTTCACGAAGGACGAGACCTCGATCCGACTGAGGCCGGAAGCCGTCAGGCGATCGATGAGGCGGATTTTTTCCTCGGTGGAAACAAGCTTTTTTTCATTCTGGATGCCGTCCCTCAGGACCACTTCGTGAAGGACGACTTTCGCAGGCAAGGGGTCTCTCATCGATTCAACATCCCGATGAACAGGATAAGGCGTTGACGGCAAGATGCACTTTCCCTGAAATGCTACAGGACAGGAGGATGCCATTCAAGACCCGGATCTTCCGGAAAATCCTGCAAAAGGCTCCCCCCGGACAGGATATCGAAGTCCGTCAAGCGAAAGAAATAAATGCCGGGTCGCGCGACCGGTTGCGGCCCGGCATCTTCGAGTATTAGAGAAATTCACCCTGTTATTCGAGAACGACGAGGACCTGGTTGGTGTTGACCTTGTCCTGCTCGGCAACCTTGATTTCCTTGACCTTCCCTGCAACGGGGGCCACGATCGGGTTTTCCATCTTCATCGCTTCGAGAATCACGAGTTCCTCATCAGCCTTTACGCTGTCCCCGACACTGACCAGGATTTCGGTGATCGTCCCGGGCATGGGGGCTAATACATCAGCCATTTGAACAACCTCCTCTTTTTATTTTTGTCCTATAAACGCATGGAGAAGATTCCATGAAAGACCCTTTTCCCTGTGAGAGTAAAACGACAGGGGAAGGTATGGCCCTTCCCCTGTGTGAAACCCTGTTCACTGCTAGCTCCACGCCGCCGGTCCCCAGCGATCGGGAAGCTTTGCCTGGGGGGCCCAGTCGGGCGGAATCCTCTGGCCGGGCTGCTCGCCGAGCTTTTCGATGAGTTTCTTGAGGCCCGGTCGGGCGAACTTCATGTGACCCTGCTTCTGGGTCCGGCCGTTGATGACCGCCTCGGAGCGGAGCCTGCGGCCGATCGTCTTCTCCATCTTGCGACCCAGCCACAGCATCCGGTCCACGTCGTAGCCGTGCTCGATCCCCAGTTCGTCGATCTGGACCAGCAGGTCTTCCAGGCAGACAAGCCCCACGTAACGGGGGTCGTCATAGTAGTATTCGCCGGTGCCCCGGATCGGAACGTCGTCGAGGAAATTCGCCGGCTGGCCGCCCAAGCCGCCGAAGGTCCCCTCGAAACGGCAGATGCCCGCCTGCAGCGCCGCCAGCACCGACTGGGAGGCAATGCGCTTGGTCTCATGCAGGTGGCACAGGTGCGCCTCCGGCTGCGGCATTGCATCGAGGATCATGGAGAAGTACCGGTACACGTCCAGAGCGTTGGCCGAGCCGTCATGATCGGCGTGCTCGATGTCGTGCGCGCCGATCTCAAACCAGCGCTTGGTGAACTCCACGGCGTCCTCGAGCTTCGTGGCGCCGCTGATGGGGCTCCCCCAGATGGTGCTCACGGTGCCGCACATCTTGATGCCGGCATCACGGGCCTTCTTGATGCAGCGCTCGGCCTCGCGCCAGTATTGCGTCAGCGTGGTTCCCGAATTGGCAAAATGGTGCTCCGGATCGGTGGATACCATCATGAGGATCCGGTCGGGGCCATACCCCTCCTTCCGCCATTTGATCGCCATGTCCACCGAGGGCTCGCGGATCGTCACCGCCGTCAGACAGACATCCTTGAAAACGTCGATCCCCTGCCGCGCGGCGCGCTTTGCAAACTCGTCGCTCCGCATCGCCTTCAACACCTCGGCGCCGTCCACAAACTGCGGCGTCGTCCCGGCAGCCATGTTCGTCACCTCCAGCTCCCGGCAGCCCGCCAGGATGCTCTCCTGGCCGTAGAAGATCTTCGCCTTCGTCGAAATGAACTTCTCCTCGTGCTGGAAACCGTCGCGGATCGTGATGTCGCCGATGGTGACCTTCTTCGGCCATCGCGGGAAAAATTTCCTCAAATCATATTCTGTCGCCATAGTAAATTGTCCTCCTGAAAATAAATTTGTTGAAACGATTGGTTGTAAGTCATTTTTTCCCCTCCCCCGGCGGCAGCGAGAGGAGGGAAAACGTGAACTCCTACTCACCCTTGAAAACGGGTTTCCGCTTTTCCGCGAAGGCCGCGAGCGCCTCCAGGCGGTCCTTCGTCGGGATGGTCACCTCGTAGGCCTTCGACTCCAGAGGCAGGGCCACGCCGAGGCTCGCCTCCGAGCCGTAGTTGATGGCGAACTTCGCCTGGGCGACACCGATGGGCCCGTTCTTCGCGATCTCCCTGGCGAGTTCCAGCGCCGCGTCGAGAAGCTTGTCGGGCTCCACAACCCTGCTGACCAGACCGATCTCCAGAGCCGTCTTGGCATCGAATCTCCGCGCCGTGTAGATGAGTTCCTTCGCCTTGGCCACGCCGACAATCCGGGGAAGTCTCTGCGTCCCGCCGGCGCCGGGAATAATGGCGAGGCTCGTCTCCGTGAGACCCATGAGCACGTTCGACGAGCAGATGCGGATGTCGCAGGCAAGCGCCAGCTCCGTTCCGCCGCCGAAGGCAAAACCGTTGATGGCCGCGATCACAGGGACCCGCACCTGTTCCACGGCCGTGAAGGTGTTCCGGATCGTGAAGATGAACCGGCGGACCTGGTCCTGGGTGAGCGTCCTTCTTTCTTTCAGGTCGGCGCCCGTCGAGAAGGACCATTTCTTGGGGTCGTCACCGGCCTTGGACCCTGTGATGATGATGCAGCGCAGGTTCATGTCGAAATTGGCCTCGCGGATCACATCGGAAAGCTGCGCCAGGAGATCAAAATTGAAGCAGTTCATGGCATCGGGGCGGTTCAGGGTCAGCACCAGGATCCCGTCATCCGTTCTTTGCTGCAGCAGTATGTCAGACATATCATCCTCCCGTTGTGTTCGTGTTCGTCGGGCATTCCGACGGAACCGGACGGGTCCCGGATCGCGGGCGCCCGTCCGTTCCATGCGAAACGTTGCAGAGCTAGACTTTCAGATCTCCCCAATCGGTCTTCTCGATCGGCACGCGGTAGCAGAGTTCCAGAGCCCTGCCCAGCTTGTTGCGGGCCTCGCTGAAGGCGATGACGCCGTCGTGGAACAGGAGCGACCCCGTGAGGAAGGGGTGTCCTTCCGCATCGTAGCGGTCTCTCATCATCTGCCGGAACTTGGCCATCTCTTCCTCGTTCACCTGCTGGCCCTTGTCGATGATGTTCTTCCTGCGGACGGTCTCGACGATGAAGCCTGCCGTCTCGCCGGACATAACGGTCGTGCGGCCCCTCATGTTGGTGAAGCAGAATACGGGCTTGAAGGCCCTGCCGCACATTCCGTAGTTGGCGGCGCCGTGGTCGGGACCGATGACGTACTGGATCTTCGGGACGTTCAGTACGGAGCAGGTGCGGACCATGTCGGAGCCGTACTTGCCGATGCCGCCCCACTCTTCCGACTTGCCGACCATGTACCCCGGCGACCCCTGCATGAAGAGGACCGGCAGGTTGGAGTTTCCGCAGCGGATCATCCACTCGGTGGCCTTTCTTGCCGCCTCGATGTAGATGACACCGTTGCCGCTGGAGGCGATGACGCCGACGGGGAGACCGTTTATCCACATCTTGCCGGCCACGATCGTCTCGCCGCGGTTGAGGCCGTAAGTCGGTTTGTATTCATGGAAATAGCTGTCGTCGGCGATGCACTTGATCGATTCCTTGATGTTGATCCCGTGGTAGGTGTTGACGGGGTTGTGGCGCATCATTTCCTTGTAGTCGAACTTGGGCTCGGCGGATTTCTTGCGGTCGCAGTACAGCTTCTGCCCCGGCTCGAACTCGATGATGTCGCGCAGTTTCTTGATCCCCTCTTCCTGGGACCTCACGAAGTGGTCGCAGCCGCCGGAGTGCTGGGTGTGGACGTAGGCGCCGCCCAGGTCTTCGGGGGAGACGGTCTCGCCGATGGCGGACTTCACCATGGGGGGGCCGGCCAGGAACGCGAAAGCCAGCTTTTCGATCATGATGGACTCGGAGGCAAGGTAGACGATGTAGGCGCCGCCCGCCGTGTTTCCGCCTGTGGAGAGGGTGTACTGCTTGATCCCCATGGCGGACATGCGGCACATGTTGAAGAACATGCTCCCGAAATGGCCGTCGTCGGCGAAGCAGCCGAGCTGCAGGGGCAGGTTGATTCCGCCGGAGTCCGCGATGTAGATGCAGGGGAGTCTCAGCCGCTCGGCGACGGCCTGGGCCCTCATGTGCTTCTTCAGGGTGATGGGGAAGTAGGTCCCCGCGGCGTAGCGGTTCTCGTTCGCGAAGATCATGCAGTCCTTGCCGTGAACCACGCCGACGCCGGTCACGAGCCCCGCACCCGGGATGTGGCCCCTCTTTTCCGACTCGTAGATCTCGCCGCCGTAGAGCTTGACCTTGCCGATGTTGTAGCCGGCATCGAGCCCCAGTTCGAAGAACTCCGTGCCGGGATCGATCAGCGCACTGATCATTTCGCGCATGGGCTTCTTGTTCTGTTTCGCGAGACGCTGGATCTGCTCCGGACCGCCTATGTTGTACGCCTCTTCACGATGCTTGAACAGGATCGCATCCTGCTCTTCCCAGTGCTTCAGGTTCGCCTCCCGCTCTTTGGCAAGCCTTTCCGCCCTTGTCAGTTTTTTCTCTTCCGCCATGATAATCCTCCTCTTTTTCGTAATGACTTTTTATTCAGTGACACGAAAGACGGGTTTTAAAGTCGTGAGAAATGATCTGAAGAGACACCGTTTTTCGTTGTGGGAAATGCTGCGGGCTGATTCAAAGATCACCGGCTTCGAAAACCTCTTCGAACTATCATTCTGAGGATAAAAAATCAAGAGAAATTCAGATGAAATGTCAATAAATATCCCTTCTGCCGCTTTGACACTTCATCCGAATCGTGATAGAAGGACCAATCTTTTTATTTCTTCACGAAAACAGGCAGTTATGACAAAGAGCCGGACGTCAATAAAATGTTCAACGAGGGGAAGGAGTTTCGACAGGCTCCTGGCCGTCATGGTCCGGCTGAGGTCGCCTGACGGGGGATGCCCCTGGGACCTCCGCCAGGATGAAAAAAGTGTCGGACGATATCTTCTCGAAGAGGCTTACGAGGTCCTGGATGCCATTGAAAGCGGTTCTCCCGAGGCCCTCCGGGAGGAACTGGGAGACCTTCTTTTCCAGATCGTGTTTCTCGCGCGGTTGTCCGAGGAAAAGGGATCTTTCGACATGGGCGGCATCCTGGAGGAGATCGCCGAAAAGATGATCCGGCGCCATCCCCACGTCTTCGGGAAAGCCAGGGTCAGGGACGCCCGGGACGTCAAGGACCGCTGGGAGGAGATCAAGAAAAACGTGGAGAAGAAGGAAAGGACGGACCTTTTCATGGGGGTCCGGATACCCCGTTCCCTCCCGGCCCTTGCGAGGGCGCAGAAGATCACCGGGGAGACGTTTCGCGCGGGTCTGAACCGGCGTAAGACAGGAAGTCTTTTGAAAAAGGCGGAAAAAGACCTCGAAGGGATCCGAAAAGCCCTGAGCGGGGGCGACGGTGACAAGACTTTCCGTGCAATGGGTGAGCTTCTCATCTCCGCGGCGGCCTTGTCCGGTCTCTGCGGCGTGGATGCCGAGGAGGCGCTCAGACACGCCACGGGAAGGTTCGCGGAGCGCGTGACAGGCAGGGGGAAAAAACGCGCGTCCCCCGGCAAGGGTCTGCGGGGAGGTCGCCGCGGAAACAGGAGGGAATCGACAAAAGCACCCGGCACGTTCACGAAGGGGGCCGCCGAACGATGAAATTTTTCCTCTGCGTCATCGGCATGGTTTTAATCATCGAAGGGCTTCCCTACTTCGCCTTTCCGGAAAAGTTGAAGACCTACTTTCAGAAGATCGGCGCCGTACCGGATTCAACCCTGAGGATCCTCGGCCTGCTCGCGATGATCTTCGGACTCCTGCTCGTTTATATCGGCAGAAATTGAAGAATGTTATTGACTTTGACCCCTGTTTCTGCTTACCTCCGCAGCCGGCCGATTGAAGCGCTGGAATATTGGAATGAGCGGAACAGCGGATGATCCCGCCCTCGACCTGAATAAGGGGGCAAAGCCCCTGTTCGGGAGGAAGCCGGGATTCCGCCTGGGTTTTCATCCAATATTCCTTATTTTTTTATGAAGCTTTCAGATTTCGACTATCACCTCCCGGAGGAACTCATCGCCCAGGAACCGGCTCCGGTCCGTGATCAATCCCGCATGATGGTCTTGAACCGCAACGACGGTTCGACGGAAGACCGGCGTTTTCTCGAATTGCCGGAATTCCTGAGGCAGGGCGATGTCGTGGTCATCAATGATTCCAGGGTCATCCCGGCCCGGCTGGTGGGCCGGAAGTCGACAGGGGCCGTGATCGAAATCCTGCTTCTCGCCGAAAGGAAGGACGCTCTCGCGCAACAGGAAACCCTCTGGGAGGTGCTCCTGAGACCGGCAAAGAGAGTGGGAATCGGATCGAAAATTTCATTCGGCGACCGGGGAGAAGCCCTCGTTCTGGAACGGTTAAACGACAAGAAGTGGGTTGTCCGCTTTCAAACGTCGGTTCCCTTCGGGAACTTTCTCGAGGAACAGGGCCGGGCGCCGCTGCCCCCTTACATCAAACGGGACCGGCAGGCGGCAACATCCCGGGAGGACCTCCTGCGGTACCAGACGGTCTACGCCCGCTCCCGCGGATCCGTGGCGGCCCCCACGGCGGGATTGCACTTCACGGAGGCCGTTCTTGAGAGCATCCGGGGAAAAGGGGTCTCCGTTGCGGCCGTCACCCTTCACGTCGGGTACGGCACGTTCCTGCCGATCAAATCTCCCGACGTGGAAGGCCACCGGGTGGAGGAGGAGTTCTTCCGGTTGACCGAAGAGGCCGCCGCGGCGATCAACAGCGCCCGGAGGGTCGTCGCCGTCGGTACGACGGCCGTCCGTGCGATCGAGTCTGCCGCCGACGAGTCCGGAAGAGTCAAAGGCACCTCGGGCTCCACGGGACTCTTTATATACCCCGGCTACCGTTTCCGGAGGGTCGGCGCTTTGCTCACGAACTTTCATCTTCCGAGGTCATCGCTCTACCTCCTGGTCTGCGCCTTCGCGGGCCGGGACTTCATCCGGCAGGCCTACGGCAGCGCGATCGAGAAGCGATATCGGTTCTACAGCTACGGGGATTGCATGTTGATTCTCTAGCGCCACAGCGCTAGAGAACCAGGCATAAGACATCAGGCTTAAGGCGAAAGGCATGGTAAATATATGTTTCACAGCGCAGCGCCGATGCACCGTGCAATTTTGAATGATGAATTGAAAAAAAATTTAACTCAAAACTCGAAATTCAAAACTCAAAATTGGTAGGAAAAGAATGTCCTACTCATTCGAACTTCTGAAAACCGATCCGAATTCCCGGGCGCGGCTGGGACGGATCACCACGGGGCACGGCGAGGCGGAGACACCGGTCTTCATGCCCGTGGGGACACAGGGCTCGGTGAAGGCATTGCTTCCGGAAACCCTGAAGGCCCTCGGCGTCGAGATGATCCTCGGCAACATGTATCATCTTTATTTGAGGCCGGGCCATGAGCTCATCCGCGATCTCGGGGGGTTGCACCGATTCATGAACTGGCAGGGGCCGATTCTCACGGACAGCGGCGGATACCAGATTTTCAGCCTGGGCGCCCTGCGCCGGATCCGGGAAGAAGGAGTCGACTTCCGGTCGCACATCGACGGCTCCAGGCATTTCATCAGCCCCGAGTCGGCCGTCGCCATCCAGGAGATCCTGGGGGCGGATATCATGATGTGCCTCGACGAGTGCACCCCCTACCCTGCCGACCGGAAGTACGTAAAGGAATCCCTGAACCTCACCGTCCGATGGGCCCATCGCTGCCGGAAGGCTGCCCGGGAGGACAGCCGGGCCCTCTTCGGCATCGTCCAGGGGGGCGTTTACCCGGACCTGCGCGCAGAGGCCGTTGAGAGGACCGTCGGGATCGGCTTTGACGGCTACGCCCTCGGGGGCCTCAGTGTGGGCGAACCGAAAGAACAGATGCTGAGCGTCGTCGAGGGAACCGCGCCGCTTCTGCCGCGGGACAGGGCCCGGTATCTCATGGGGGTGGGCATGCCCGGGGACATCATCGAAGCCGTTTTCCACGGCATCGACATGTTCGACTGCGTGATCCCGACCCGCTGCGCGAGAAACGGATTGTTGTTTACAAATAGCGGAAAGGTTGTTATAAAAAACGCCCGTTACCGGGAGGACGCGTCTCCGCCGGATGAATCCTGCGACTGCTACACCTGTAAAAACTACTCCCGGGCTTACCTGAGACACCTGTTCATCGCGAAGGAAATCCTCGCGATGGTATTGAATACGATCCACAACGTCCGGTACTTCATGAACCTGATGGTGGGGATCCGCGCGGCTGTCCGCGAGGGGCGGTTTACGGAATTCCGCAGGGAATTCCACCGGCGGCACGCCCGCGAACGGGAGGATGAGGCCTGCAGGTATTCGGCGGCCGACGAAACAGAATAGTCCGTCTGTCATTCCCGCTTCCGGATCGAACCGGCGAGCGGGATTTGGCATTGACGTAGAACCGCAGCACAGGAGGAATCATGTTGACCGGCTTGGCTTACGCAATGGGCGGCGGAGGGGGAGGCGCCCCCGGGGGAGACATCGGTTTCATCATCATGATGACGAGCATTTTTCTCATCTTTTACTTTCTCCTCATCCGGCCCGCCCAGAAAAAACAGAAGGACCTGAAGGAGATGGTCGCCGCCCTCGCGCACGGCGACACCGTGGAGACCTCGGGAGGACTCCACGGAAAAGTCGTCGCCCTCACCGACACGGTGGTAACGCTCGAAATCGCCGACAAGGTCCGGGTCAAGGTTTCGAGAAGCCACATCGGCAACGTCCTCCAGAAGGCACCCAGGGAATAAAAGGGAAGGGGAAAGCGCATGTTTCAGGATATCAGACTCAGGACACTGATCGCTCTGGCTGTCTGTCTCGTGGGACTCTACTTCCTGATCCCGAGCATCGTGCCGAATCTTCCGGACTCCCTGAAGAACCTCTTCATGAAGAGGAAGATCCAGCTGGGCCTCGACCTCCAGGGCGGCATGCACCTCATCATGGAAGTGGACTCCCAGAAGGCGATGGAAAGCACCATGGAGAGGTTCGCCAACAACCTCAAGGAGAGTCTCATGGCCCGGAAGATCAAGTTCAGGAACGTGGAACGGACGGGCGACTCTCTGGTCTCCCTGGATCTCTCCGCAACGGAAACCCGGTCGGAATTTGAGAAGATCCTCAGCGAACAGTACCCGGATCTGGAAGTAAAGTCGTCCGAGGTCGTCGAGAGCCGGGAAAGGGTCGTGCTCAAAGTGAAGGACAAGCGGGTGGATGAGTTGAGGCGGGCCGCCCTGGAACAGAGCGTCGAGACCATCCGCAACCGGGTGGATCAGTTCGGCGTGACGGAGCCGGAGATCGTCCCCCAGGGCGACAACCGGATCCTGATTCAGCTCCCCGGCATCAAGGACCCGAAAAGAGCCGTCAACCTCATCGGGAAAACCGCTCTTCTGGAGTTCAAGCTCCTCGATGAAGAGAACAGCCTGGAACAGGCCATGAGGGGGAACATCCCCACGGGGGACATTCTCGCGCGCGGCGTCCGTCTGGACGAAAGAACGGGACAGCGCACGGAGCTCTACTATCTCCTGAAGGAGAAGACGCTTCTGACGGGACAGAACCTCGAGTATGCCCAGGTCAAGATCAGCGATCGATTCGGTGAACCCTATGTCGCCATCAAATTCGATGCCCAGGGGGCCAAGGATTTCGACCGCATCACCTCGGAGAACGTCGGAAGACGCCTGGCCATTGTCCTGGACGGGGTCGTCCATTCCGCGCCGGTCATCAAGGAGAGGATCTCCGGGGGTGAAGCGCAGATCACGGGAACCTTCACGACGGAAGAAGCCCGGGATCTCGCGATCGTGCTGAGGGCGGGCGCCCTCCCGGCTCCCGTCAAGGTCCTGGAGCAGAGAACGGTGGGTCCATCGCTGGGCCAGGATTCCATCGACAAGGGAATCATGGCCACCTTGATCGGCTTCCTGCTCGTCGTCGTCTTCATGGTCGTCTACTACAGGCTCTCGGGGCTCGTGGCCAACGTGGCCGTCCTGCTGAACATCATCCTCATCCTGGGGACCATGGCCGCCTTCCAGGCCACGCTGACCCTCCCGGGCATCGCGGGGATCATCCTCGTCATCGGCATGGCCGTGGACGCCAACGTCCTCATCTTTGAGAGGACCCGCGAGGAGCTTCGCACGGGGAAAACGCCGAGAGCCGCCATCGACGCGGGTTACGACAAGGCCTTCCTGACCATCCTGGACTCGAATGTGACGACTCTGCTGGCGGCCATGTTCCTGTTCCAGTTCGGCACGGGGCCGGTCAAGGGATTCGCCGTAACGCTTTCCGTCGGTATCGTCGCCAGCATGTTCACCGCCATATTTGTGACGAGGATCATCTTCGACTATTTCGCCTGGAAAAGAAAGATCAAGACGATCAGTATATAAACGGACGGGCGCAAGGCATGAGGCCCGAGGTGAAAACATCTGTCCCGCCATTCGCCGTATGCCATTGGCCTTATGCCCCGAGCCTTTTGCGGAGCACAGCATGGAATGGATCAAACCCAACATCAATTTCGACTTCGTCGGGAAGATTAAAATCGCCTTCTCGGTTTCGCTTGCGGCGATTCTTGTCAGCATCCTCTCGCTGATCATCCACGGGGGTCCGAACTACGGCATCGACTTCGCCGGCGGGACACTCGTCCAGGTCAAATTCCAGAAGGGAACAGACGCCGACAAGGTCCGCAGCTCGCTGGCGGCCATCGGCATGGGGGACAGCGTCCTTCAGGAGTTCGGTGCGAGGGAGAACAACGAATATCTGATCCGCACGGCGGAATCGAGCGATGACCTCAAGGGCCTCTCCGAGCGGATCGAGGAGTCCCTCTCTTCCGCATTCGGGAAAGGCTCCTTCGAAGTCCGGCGGGTGGAGGTCGTCGGCCCGAAGGTGGGCAGGGAGCTGGCCGAAAAGGGTATCCTGGCCATGGTGTTAGCCTGGATCGCCATGCTCGCCTACATCAGCTGGAGGTTCGAGTTCCGCTATGCCGTGGGGGGCATCCTGGCCCTCGTCCACGACATCATCATCACCGTCGGTGTTTTTTCCGTGCTGAACAAGGAATTCACCCTGGTCATCGTCGCCGCCCTTCTCACCATCATCGGTTATTCGATCAATGACACGATCGTCGTCTACGACCGGATCCGGGAAAACGTCCGGAAGTATCCGAAGCAGGCCCTGGCCGAAACCATCAACTCGAGCATCAATCAGACCCTGAGCCGGACGATCCTGACCTCCTTCACCGTCGTTCTCGTGCTGATCGCCCTTCTCTTTTTCGGCGGCGCCGTGATCTTCGATTTTTCCTTCGCGCTTCTCATCGGCGTCATCGTGGGAACCTATTCCTCCATCTTCATTGCCAGCCCGATCGTGCTGGCCTGGGAACGGGCTCGACCCGCGAAGAAGAGGAAAAAATAGCGTGTCGCCCATTGAAGCCATCGGTCTGACGCTGTTCATACTCACGCTTTTTGCGGGACTCTTTCTCATCATTTTCGGTTTGCCGGGAACGGTGATCATCCTCGTCGCGGTGATCCTTTACGCCCTCGCCACGGGGTTTGCCCAGATCGGATTCGGGACGATCCTCATCCTCCTCGGGCTCGCCCTCGTGGCGGAATCGCTTGAATTTCTCCTGGGCATGGCCGGCGCCCAGAGGCTCGGGGCCTCCCGGGCGGCCGTCATCGCCTCGGTCATCGGCGGCATCGCGGGAGCGGCGATGATGGCACCGCTTTTGCTCGGACTGGGGGTCATCATCGGCTCCTTTGCGGGGGCCTTCACCGGGGCTTTCGTCGTGGAATACGCGGCCCAGCGGAAGCTCAAGCCGGCCGCCCGGGCGAGCTACGGGGCGATTTTGGGAAGGCTGGCCGGTGTTGCCGTCAAGGGGTTCTGCGCCGTTACGATGATCGTCACCGCTCTCATGAAAATTTACTCCTGAGGACCATGAACACCATTAAAAAACCTTCGAAAGTCAAAGAGTACGCCGAGGCGATCGTCATCGCCATTCTCATCGCCATTTTCATCCGAACCTTCATCGTGCAGGCGTTCAAGATCCCATCGGGCTCGATGAAACCGACGCTCGAGATCGGAGACCACATCCTGGTGAACAAGCTCTCCTACGGCGTCAAGGTCCCCTATCTCCGGAAAACGCTGATCCCGACGGGGGAACCGAAACGGGGCGACATCGTCGTTTTCATCTATCCCGTCGACACGACCAAGGATTTCATCAAGAGGGTCATCGCCGTGGGCGGCGACGTGGTTGAAATCAAGAACAAGAAGGTCTTCGTGAATGATACCCTTCTGGCCGATACCCACGCCGTGCACAACGAGGAGGTCATCTTTCCGAAATCGATCCAGCCGCGGGACAATTTCGGGCCCGTCAAAATCCCGGAGGGAACGATCTTCGTCATGGGCGACAACCGGGATCAGAGCTATGACAGCCGCTTCTGGGGTTTCGTGAGGCTCGAGGACGTGATCGGCAAAGCCTTTATCATCTACTGGTCGTGGGACAGCGACGCCTTCAGCCCCCGCTGGGGCCGGATGGGCAAGATGCTGGATTAGGGAACCGGGTTTCGGGTTCAGGGTCCGGTGCGAGGGATGCCGGGCTCTGTCGATCCGTTTCCCTGCACCCCGCATGCGGAGATCCCGATCCGCCACCCGGAAATGCGACCTGCCATGACCTTGCAGGATCTACGGTCAAAACTGCGGAACATATGGTGCGCCATCGAGAAGAGCGGACGCAGTTACGGCTGTATGCCTGCGGGTCCCCCGACGGACGAAGGAATTTTGGAGACGGCCCTGTCCGACCACCCGTCCGATGGCCCCGAGGCCGGCCCCCATGAAAAGAATTTCTGAATTTTTGATCATCCCGGCTGCCGCCGTTCTCCTCCTCGTTGCGGGCTGCGCCCAGCAGGAAAAGGGCCCGCCCGGCGGGGACTCGTCCGCCCCGGCCCGGCCCGCCTACGGCGACATCATGGTTGAGGGATCCATCGGGGACGCCAGCAACCTGATCCCGATGCTCTCCACGGACAGCACCTCGCACAGCATCGGCGCCCTTTGTTACAACGGGCTCGTGAAGTACGACAAGGACATCCGGATCGTCGGGGACCTGGCCGAGTCCTGGGAGATTTCCCCCGACGGGCTCGTTATCACCTTCCATCTTCGCAAAGGGGTGAAATGGCACGACGGCCGCCCCTTCACGGCCGATGATGTCCTCTTCACCTACAGGGTCACCATCGACCCGAAAACGCCGACGGCTTATTCCGGCGATTTCCTGAAAGTCAAAAAGGCCGAGGCCCCCGATCCCCACACCTTCCGGGTCACCTACGACAGACCCTTTGCGCCGGCCCTCATGAGCTGGGGAGCCGCCGTGATGCCGAAGCATCTCCTCGAAGGTACGGACATCACCAAGAGTCCCCTCAGCCGCCGGCCCGTCGGCACGGGCCCCTACATCTTCAGGGAATGGGTCACGGGGCAGAAGATCGTTCTGATCTCCAACCCCGAGTATTTCGAGGGCCGGCCCTACATCGACGGCTACATCCTGCGCATCATCCCCGACATGGCCACCATGTTCCTGGAGCTCCGGGCCAAGGGCATCGACATGATGAACCTCACACCGCTGCAGTACACCCGGCAGACGGAAAATCCCTTCTTCAGAAAAAATTTCAACAAGTACCGGTATCTTTCTTTCGCCTACACCTACCTCGGCTACAACCTGAGGAACCCCCTCTTTGCCGATCGGAGGATCCGCCAGGCCATCTCCTATGCCGTCAACAAGGAAGCCATCATCGATGGCATCCTCCTCGGTTACGGGAAACCCGCTACAGGACCCTACAAGCCCGGCACCTGGGCGCACAACCCCGATGTCAAAAAGTACGCCTACGATCCGCAGAAGGCCCGGGAGTTGCTCGCCGCGGCCGGCTGGAAAGACACCGACGGCGACGGCATCCTGGACCGGGGCGGACAGCCCTTCGTGTTCGAGATCATCACGAACCAGGGGAACGAGATCCGGGCGAAAACGGCGGAGATCATCCAGAAACAGCTTGCCGAGGTCGGGATGCAGGTCAAGCTCCGGACCATCGAGTGGGCCGCCTTTGTCAACGAGTTCATCAACAAGGGTCGGTTCGACGCGACGATTCTCGGGTGGACGATCCCCATGGACCCCGACATCTACGATGTCTGGCACTCGAGCAAAACGAAGCCCGGCGAGCTCAATTTCATCGCCTTCAAGAACCGGGAAGTGGATGATCTCCTGGAAAAAGCCCGGGGCACCTTCGACATCAGGGAGAGAAAACGCTGTTACGATCGGATCCAGGACATCCTCGCCGAGGAGCAGCCCTACACCTTCCTCTACGTGCCCGACGCCCTTCCGATCATCAACGCCCGTTTCCGCGGCATCGAACCGGCCCCCCTCGGGATCAGTCACAATTTCATCAAGTGGTATGTGCCGAAGGAGGAGCAGCGGCTCGTCATGACGAGATAGACAAAGAAATCAGCCTGTCCTTTTTTTCTTCCGGTACGCATTCAAGTTTTCGGACAATGGTTCGATCTATGGAGCATGAGGATTTCAGCGCTTCCGGAGGATGCCCCTGCGATGGTAAAAATAGCCCGGATCGTCATCGTCCTGGCCGTCCTGTTGACCCTTTTCCCCATGCCCGGCGCGCAGGCCCGCACCTTGTGCTATCTGCAGGAGAAGTCCCTCCTTTTTTTGTCCTCCGTGGATGCCCGGCTGTTTTTGGATACCCTGATGACGGGAGAGCGGCAGCATATCCTGAAAGTCACGAAATCCCTTCTCGACGCGGGACGAATATCGGCGACGGATCGCATCCGGGAGATCCGTATCGAGGAAATCGACCGGCGCCTTCCATGTCTCGTGAGGGTCCGGCTGGAAGGTTACGCCCGGAGCCGCTGGGTCATCGACTGGGAGCAGGTCGACATCCCGGCCATCGAGTAGAAGAAAGAAGGCCGCCTCCCCGGCGGCCCTCCTTCTTCAGATTTTCTTGGGATTTTCTGTTCAGCCCCTCACCACCCTGCGCGAACCGTCTGTTTTATGCTTTCCCCGTCCACTTCAGCCACAGTGCCGTCGTCCATCCCCAGACGGCATTGAAGAAAACGATGAAAAGGGGTGTCCACCTCCCCAGATCGACGCCCATCATCCCCTTGTTGAGCCAGTAGGGGAAAACGACGAAGAGCTGAAACAGGGTCGGCCCCAGGCTGAAGATAAGCCCCTTCAGGAAATGATTCTGCTTTGTCAGGGGTATCAGAAAGAGAAAACCCCAGATTCCTCCCCAGACGATGCGCTGGTACCACCAGGGGGGCGTCATGGGCGCGCCGACCCTGACGTTGAAAGCCGAGAGAATCCCGAACTCGGCAAAGATCCAGAGGGTGACGCTGCTCACGAGACCGCCCAGGCATCCCGCCGCGAAGGCGAGTGAAAGGTTTTTCGCCGCGTTCTTCATGGGAACGTCTCCTTTGAAAGCCTGCACATGGTCTTGCTTCCGATCGAAAAGCAATCCATCGCTGTTTGCCTGTGTCCAGCACCCTCTGCCCGATACCCTGTACCTTTGACCCGGGCCGAAGGTCCCCTAGACGGCTTCGATCGTTGACGGCGGTTTCGTCGCTATATTGTAGGTCACGCTCACCACACCGGGAACCTCGTTCAGAATCCGTGAGGCGATCTTCTCCAGCTTTTTGTAGGGGAGCCGTGTGGGCGATGCCTTCCTGGCGTCGACACTGTCCCAGCAGCGGATCTCGACCTGCATCCCGAAATCCCGCCTGCCCTTGCGCATCCCCGTCACACGGTCTTCGTGCAGGATGGCCATGTACTGAAAGGCTTTTACTCCCTTCAGTTCCCTCTCCACGATGGAGGTGGCCCGGCGGACGAGTTCGATCCTCTTGGGCGTGGCCTCGCCGATCACGCGTGCGGCAAGGGCCGGCCCCGGGAAGGGGATGCGGTCGAAAAGAGTCCTTGGAAGGCCCAGCGCTATGCCGACCTTTCTCACACCGTCCTTTCGAAGCTGCACGATGGGTTCGATGATCCGGTAACCGAAGGCCTTCTTCGGGTCGATCCCGATCTGCTCGAAGACGTTGTGCTGGCGCTTGATCCCCGCGGCGGTCTCCTGGACATCCGTGAGGATGGTCCCCTGCAGGAGGAAGGTGGCCTTGCTCCGGATGACCAGGTCCCGGAAAACCTTCCTGTAGAACGTCTGAGTGATCGCCTCCCGTTTTTTCTCCGGGTCGGTGATGCCCTTCATGGCATCGAAAAACTTTTTCCGGGCGTTGATGATCGTGACGGGGATGCCCACCTTCCGGAAGAGGTCGGCCACCTCCTTCGGTTCGTCCTTCCGCATCATGCCGTTGTCGATGAAATAGGTCTTGAGCCTTCTGCCGAGGGCCCGGTGGGCCAGGGCCGTCACGACGGAGGAGTCCACGCCGCCCGAAAGGGCACTGATGGCGATTCCCTTCCCCACGGTCCTTTGGATCTCCCGGACCTGATCATCGATGAACTTCTTCGGTTTCAGATTCTTCGCCTGGATCTCCCTGATCTTCATGCCTCCTCCTTTGTGAGAAAAGGGGACAGTCCCCTTTTTCAGATGTTTATGACGCGACCGGCCGTCATGAGGGATTCCACGATTTCATGCATGTTGGAAACACGGCCGATCTTCAGCTTTTCCCGGACGCCGTAATAGGCCAGACAGGTCCCGCAGGAAAGGATCTCGACACCCTCCCGTTCGAGAAGGGTGAGGCTGTCGAGGACGTCGGACCCCTCGACGGTGAGAAAAACGCCGGCGTTGAGAAAGATGATCCTTGACGGTCTCCGCTGGTCATCCCAGAGAGTGTTCAGAAAGGCCTTCATGAGAATGCCGCCCAGCTCCTCCGAGCCTTCCCCGAGCCTCGCCGTCGTGATGCAGACGACATCGGGCCCTGAAAGGGGGGCCTTTTCCTCCGTGATGGTGCGGCCGGGTCTCTTCGAGATCGTCAGGTAATGGCAGCCGCCCCTCTCCGCCACCTCCACGTCACAGCCCTGGTTCGCGGCATATCGCCGCACATTTTCCCGGCTTTCCATGCTGTCGACGATGACGGTGACCGTCCCCGCATTCACTCCGTCCAATGCTTTCCTGGCAAGGATGACGGGCTGCGGGCACTGGAGCCCTCGGGCGTCGATTTCCCTGTTCACGCGAAGCCCCTTTCAGTCTTTCGTCTTCAGAGTGTCCTTCAGGTAGGTCCTGAAGAGGCCGTAGTCGCAGGCGAGATGCTCCGGCTCACCCTTCCGGCTTTCGATCCCCCTCATGCCGGGCGGGAGATCCGGTCGGATGCCGAGCAGTTCGATGATCTCGTCGGGAAACTTGGCCGGGTGGGCCGTCTCGAGGGAGACGCAAAGAGGGGAACTCCCCGTCTTTTCAAGATAGAGCTCGAGCCCCTTCCAGCCCACGGCGCCGTGGGGTTCGAGGAGCACACCGTACTTTTCATAGGCCTCTTTGATGGTCTCCTTGGTCACGGCATCGGAAACGCTCACCGAGAAGAGCCTTTTTCGCATTTCGGCGAGATCGGGCTTCCGGTAGACCTTCCCCTGGCGGTCCACCGTTCCGCCGTAGAGGTCGAAGAAGCGCGCCAGGTTGCTGGGGTTGCCCACGTTCATGGCGTTCGAGAGGCAGGCTCTCGAGGGCGACACTTTCTCGTAGACGCCGCTTTCCAGGAACCGCGGGAACTCGTCGTTTTCGTTCACAGGCATGACGAGCCTCCGGACCGGGAGGCCCATCCGTCGGGCGTACTCGCACCCCAGGGCATTGCCGAAGTTACCCGAGGGGACGGAGAAGACGACTTCCTCGTCTCCATGCCAGGCAAGCTGCGCGTAGGCGTAGACGTAGTAGATGATCTGCGGGAGGATCCGGCCGAAGTTGATCGAGTTGGCCGAGGTGAGATTCAGCTGCTCCAGGGATGGGTCCGCGAAGGCCCCTTTGACCAGGTTCTGGCAGTCGTCGAATTTCCCGTCGATGGACAGGGCCCGGACGTTGTCTCCGATGGTGTCGAGCTGCTTCTTCTGCATCCCGCTCACCTCGTCGCGCGGATAAAGAATGTATACGCCGATGCCGGGCACCCCCTTGAAGGCCTCGCCGACGGCGCTCCCCGTGTCGCCGGAGGTGGCGACGAGCACGTTGAGCTTTTTCCCCTCCCCCCGGAAGTAGCCCATGAGCCGCGCCATCATCCGGGCGGCAAAATCCTTGAAGGAGGCCGTGGGACCCCGGTCGAGCCGCATGAGATATTTCCGTCCGATCACCGGTTCGAGGGGGACGGGGAAGTCGTAGGCGTCCTCCACGATACGGCGAAGCACATCCCGGGGAACTTCCTCCCTCAGGAAGGCCTCGGCCACGAGCATCGCGCTCTCGACGTAAGGAGCCCCCTTGAGCATCATGAGTTCGTCGGGAGGAAGGAAAGGAATCGCGTCGGGCATGAAGAGCCCCTCGTCGGGCGCCTGCCCCTGGAGAAGGGCCTCCCTGAACGTGACGGACCCCTTGAACGGGGCGATGCCCTCGACACCGTCGAGGTTCCGGTTGGTGCTGGAATAGCGGATGGTCATGGCGGAAAGGGGGCTCTCCTCTATAAACAAAACCGGCAATTTCTCAGGCCGGCGGGATGTTTTCGATACGATGGTTCTTGATGAAATCGAGAAACAGTTTGTGGTGATGCATTAAAGCGAATTGGCGACGATAAATCAAATAAAAATATCGTTCGACCCTGCAGCCTCTGATCGGCACCTCGGCGATCTCACCGCGTTCGATCTCCCGGGCGATGGCGCGTATGGAAAGGACGGACACGCCGAGGCCGGCGATCACCGCTTCCTTGACGGCCTCGGAGCTTCCCACCTCCGAAATGACATTGAAGTCTGAAATGGAAACGTTCTTCCGGTCCCTCAGGCAGGCCTCGAAGATCTCCCGTGTGGCCGATCCCCTCTCCCGGATGATGAAGGGTTCCCTCGAAAGTTCGGTGACCGTCACCGGTCCTTTCTTCACAAAGGGATGATTCGACGGCACGGCGAGGACCAGCCTATCCTTCCAGAGGGTTTCAGCGTGCAGCCTCGAGCTCCGGGGGTCTTTCCCGACGAACCCGACCTCGCCCCGGTTCCCCGCGATCATTTCGATTACCTCGTCGCTGTCGGCGTTCTGCAGATAGAACCGGACGTCCGGGTGGGCCTTTCTGAAATCGCTCAGGACAGGGGGGAGAACATAGGTCGCGGGGATGGTGCTCGCGCAGATGAAGATATTTCCCGATTCGTTTTCCCGGACCCTCCGGATTTTCTCCTTCGCCTCCTCCCGCAGCTTCAGAATCCGTTTCGCGTAGTCGTAGAGGATCCTGCCCTCGGCCGTGAGGGTAATTCCGCGGCTCCGCCGGTTCAGGATCCTCACCCCGAGGATGTCCTCCACGTTCTGGATGTGTTTCGTGAGCGACGGCTGGGTCAGGAACATCTTCCGGGCGGCGCCGCTGAAGGTACGCTCGTCGACGATGCGGATGAGCGCCTCCATCTGCTGCAGGGTGATCCCTCTGAAGGCCTCATTTTTCATGGCGGTACCGTAGCATTTCGCTTCTCTATAATCAATGAGATATTATAACTTTAATGAATTTGTGTTATTCAACAAATTGAGATAAAAAACTGCCCGGCAGAAAGGAACGGACCCGATTCAGGTACAAGATGGCAATCGATCATCCGGGAAAAAACAGCTTCGCGGGGGGCGGTCTCGTCCTCTTCGCCGGCGTGGAAGAGGCCATCGCCGCCGAGAAGGATCTCAAGGCCGGGGGGTACGAAACGAAACTCGTGGCCCCGCCGCCGGAGCTGCGAAAAGGCTGCGACCTGGCCCTGGAGATCAACCTGGTCGAAAAGACGGGCGTGGAGCGGATGCTCCGGGAAAGAAAAGTGCCCTTCCTGGACATTCTGCCCGCGAAAAGCGGAAGCGAACTCCTGCAGATCGTCCAGGTGACCGATTTCGGCGGCGCCGTCATGGTCAAGGCCGGGAACATGAAGCTCACCTTCGACAGGAAAAGCGGCATCATCCTGAACGTCTCGGGGGGAGGCTGCCCCGACATACCGTACCTTCATGCCGAGATGCTGGACAAGAAGCTCCCCGACGCTCCGAAACCCGGGGACAGAGGCTACACCCTCTGTTCCCTCATGCTCGACCGGGCCTATGTCGAATCTCTCGATATCTGGTCGAACGGTCATCGGTGATCCCATGTTTCTGATCTGCGGGACCGTGCCGAGGAAGGATCTACCCCTCACCCTCGGCGAGGTAAAATTCCTCGGACCCGTCCTGTCGCTGGACGGCGTCGAGATCCCCTGCACGCAGGGGACGGCGGCGCTGATCAGTGCGGCCTGCGTGACGGCGGACTGCCTCCGCCTCGAACCGCCGAGGGCGCTTCTCGTGGGAGACGACGGGACCGGGAAGGGAAGTCGCCTCCTCTACGACCATCTCATCCGTCATCTGCCCGACCTTTCGCCGGACGTCCTTCTTCTCCACTACATGCTCCCCGTCATGGGCCTCATGAAGAAAGTGAACGAATCGGCCTCGAAGGCGGAGAAGAGACCCTTCATGATCGCCGATGCCGCGGCCATGTACGCCGCCAAGGCGGCGGGTATCGCCGGCGACTTCGATGTTTTTACCCCCGATCTCTCCGAGATGGCTTTCCTGGCCGACCCCGATGCCATGCACCCCGCTTACGTGAGCAGACACCTCTTCGAGTCCGACGCCTCGAAGATCCCGGAACTTGTGGCGGCATCCTGCCGTCACCAAAACGCGGCGAAGTTACTTCTCGTGAAGGGGTCGACGGATCATATCGCGGCGGAGGGACGGATCATCGAGACCATATCGGAGCCCGATGTCCCCGCCCTGGAGGCCATCGGGGGCACCGGCGACACCATCAGCGGCATGGTTGGCGCCTTCATCCACGGCGGCTTCAAGCCCCTCGATTCCGCCCGTATAACCTTCCGGGCCAACCGCATGGCAGGGGAATACGCCGGGGCCACACCGGCGACACGGATCAGAAAGATCATCGAGGCGCTCCCCCGCGTGTTCGAGAAACACCTGGCGGAGTGGAAAAACCCGGGGACTCCCCCCGAAGGAGAAGGCAGATATGAGCGGTGAGAAAAAGATCCGCCTCACGGAGATGGTTCACGGGGCCGGCTGAGCCTGCAAAATCGGTCCGGAGGATCTGAACCGAGCGCTGAAGGGTTTGACGGTGAGACCCGATCCCAATCTGATTGCGGGGATCGAGGGTTTCGAAGACGCCGGGGTGTATAAAATTTCCGACGATCTCGCCCTCATTCTGACACTGGATTTCTTCACACCCATCGTGGACGACCCTTACCTCTTCGGCCAGATCGCAGCGGTGAACGCCCTGTCCGACGTCTACGCCATGGGCGGAAAACCGCTTACGGCCATGAACATCATCTGCTTTCCGCCGAAAAAGCTTCCCATGGAGATCCTGAACCGGATCCTCCAGGGGGGGCTTGACAAGATCCACGAGGCGGACGTGACCCTCGTGGGGGGCCACAGCGTGGAAGACGACGAACCCAAGTACGGACTATCCGTCACGGGGGTCATCGACCCGAAGAAAGTCCTGCGGAACAACACCGCCCGGCCGGGAGACAGGCTCATCCTGACGAAGGCGATCGGCACCGGCATCGTGAGCACGGCCCTGAAAGGCGGCGAGGCACCGGCGAGCCTTCTCGCCCTTTCCATCGGGGCCATGACGACCCTGAATCGGCGGGCCTCCGAGCTCATGGTGAAAACCCCGGGCGTCCACGCCTGCACGGACATCACCGGTTTCGGCTTTCTGGGCCATGCCTGCGAGATGATCGAGGGAACCGAAACGGGTCTGCGGATATTCTCAACCGCTGTTCCCGTCTTCGACGGCCTCAAGGCCGTCATCGACGAAGGCTACCTGCCGGGGGGGCTGTACCGGAACAAGAATTTCCGTATGTCCATGATCGAGGTCCGAAAGGGCGTGCCGGAGTGGCGGCTGGATCTCCTCTTCGACCCGCAGACATCGGGCGGTCTTCTGATCTCCCTCGAGGCGAAGGAGGCGGAAGGGCTGGTGAAGCGCATGCGCGATGCCGGGGTGACCGACGCGGCCGTCGTCGGCGAGGTCACGAAGGCGCCAGAGGCAAAGATCATCGTCGAGTAAGGTAGGGTTCAACGGATGTCAAAAAAGAGCGCGGGCCTTCTGGCCTACCGGCGCCGGGCCGGCCGCGTCGAAGTTTTCCTGGTTCATCCCGGGGGCCCGTACTGGGCGAGGAAGGACGATGGCGCCTGGTCTCTTCCGAAAGGCGAATTTACAACGGAAGACCCGCTGGAAGCGGCTAAGCGCGAATTTCTCGAGGAGACGGGTTTTGAAACCCTGGGGCCTTTCAAGGCGCTCGCCCCGATCCGGCAGCCCGGCGGAAAACTCATCCATGCCTGGGCCTTCGAGGGGGATTACGACCCGTCTTTGATCGAGAGCAACACCTTTTTCATGGAGTGGCCGCCCGGTTCGGGCATGGAAAGAGAGTTTCCCGAGGTGGACCGCGCGGGGTGGTTTTCGATCGAAAAAGCCCGGGAAAAGATCACCCGGGGGCAGGCGGGTTTTATCGACGAACTCGAAAAGCTCACAGGACCTGATGAGACAAAATGATACCGCCTGCCTACGTTCGCTCTTCCGGTAATCGGATCACACGATCAAAGAAGGTCTGAAGGGTTTCCATCTCCTTCTTCTCCCGCCGGGACAGGGCGCCGCTTCCGAGTTCCTTCCCGAAATACCCGTTGGCAACGACCGTTTTCGACCCTTCCATCCACCGCGCGAGTTGAACCGACCGGCCTGCCTGGAGGTAGAGACTGATGTCATTCATGAAGAGGATCCCTCTTCCGAGCTCGTGATACTTCCGGAAAAGGGCCTCTATTTTCCGGGCATTCTGAATGGCCTTCTCTTCCGCCTCGGCATCGCTTTTCGAACTGAGCCTCGGCGGTATAAGATCCACTCTCATATAGACGACATCCCCTCCTGCGGGAGGCCGGAGTCTTCCGCCGATCCCCGTCAGACCTTTCTCCCGGATCAGCTCTTCGGGAACCTCGGGGGCCATGTCGATGATGACGATTTTCGGACCCAGACCCTGCCGGCACAGGACATCGAGAATCCGCCGGGTCAGCGTGGTCTTCCCCGTGTTGATGTCACCCACGATCAGGGTCCGCTTCCCGAGAAACTCCGCCGTGTCGATCTCCCGCCTCATTTTTCATGCCTTTCTCTTGAGCGTTTCCGGCAGGAACAGGAGAAGTAACGCCCCCAAAACATAGACGACGCAGGTGACGGCAAGCCCCGTCTGGAGCCCGTAATGCTTGCCGAGGTACCCGATCGTGTAGGGGGCAAGGATGGCGCCGATCCGACCGGTGTTCCAGCAGAATCCCCCCGCATAAGCGCGGATACGTTCCGGGAACAGCTCCGCGTAGTAGGCCCCGAGGATGCCGCCCACACCGGGGAGTCCGAACCCCACGACGATCCCCCACCAGAAGAGGAAGACCGGGTTGGGAACAACGATGTAAACGGCGATCGAAAACGCCACCATCAGAAAGGCGACGATCATGGCGTTTCGCCGCCCGATGCCGTCGGAGAGAACCCCGAAAAACTGAAAGCCGAAAAACATCCCTATGTACATGAACAGGGAGAAATTGGCCATCATCGTGAGGCTGAGTCCCCGCTCGAAGGTCAGAAAGGTGGGGATCCAGTAGGCCGCCCCCCAGTATCCGGCAAGGTTCACGATACTGACGAGTGTCGCGAGAAACGTGGTTCTGGCAAGCCCGCCCCTGAAGATGGCGCCGATGCCGATTCTCTCTGTTTTCCCCCTCGATCCCCCGGCGACCCGGACGGGATCGGGCGGAACGATCCGGGCCACCATGACGGCGAAGAGAATGGAACTCGTCCCGGCCAGAAAGAGGAACCGCCAGTCCACGGTGAGAACGAGCCTTCCGACGAAAGAGGCGAGCATCGCGCCGATGGCAAAACTGCTGAGGACGAGCGACGCCGCCCGGCCGCGGTACCGTGGCGCCCAGTGCTCGGCGATCAGGGCGGAACAGGGGCCCCAGATGCCCCCGACGGCGATACCCGTGACAAAGCGCAGGACCAGCCAGGCTCCCCAGGTATGAATGAAGTAGATAAAACCCATCGTGACGCCGAGCCAGAGCAGGGCGAGGATCAGGGAAAACCGCCGGCCGTAATTTTCGGCGATCAGCCCGAAGACGACCCCGCCCGCCACGGCGCCCACCATCGTGGCCGAGCCGATCAGCCCTCCCTCGGGAAGGGAGATGTCGAGGACCTTGAGCAGGACCGGCATGGCGATGGCGAGCACGATCAGGTCGTAGCTGTCGAGAAGGTAGGTGACGAAGGCCGCCCACAGAACCTTCCATCGGTGAGCCGTTCCGGAGGGCTCGGGGGAGCCCGCGGAAGCCGAAATCTTTTCTCCTTTCAGCGTTTCTTCCCTCATCGGACGCGACCTTTCCTTTTCCTATATCTTACAATTTTGCTGAAGGGACCTGCGAATTGTGTTAAGACACGGTCTGTCCACACAAGGCCGGAACGCCGTCGCATCGGATAAACGTATACAGGAGATCGGAGTGCACTTCAATCCCATGAATCGAGCGGAAAAAATGAGCGGCACAGACGTCCTTTCCAGAAAGACTTTTTATGTGGAGGCAGGCGGTCACCGGCTGTTCGCCGAAAGGATCCTCCCGGGCAAGAACCTGTCAAAGGGAAAGTCCCCCACGATCGTTTTTCTGCACGAGGGGCTGGGCAGCATCGGCCAGTGGCGGGATTTCCCGGCGGCGCTCTGCATGATGACCGGGCTTGCCGGGCTCGTCTACGAACGGTGGGGATACGGAAAATCCGACCCTGTGAGCCTTCCGAGACCCACACGATACATGCACGACGAGGCCCTCACGACCCTCCCCGAGATCCTCGAAAAGTGCGCCGTAAGGGAATCCATCCTCGTCGGCCACAGCGACGGGGGCACGATTGCACTTATCTTCGCGTCCGTCCACCCGGAGCATGTCCTGGGGGTCGTGACGGAAGCGGCACACGTCTTCGTGGAAGATGTGACCGTGAAGGGAATCGAAGAGGCCGTCCAGATCTACAGAACCACCGACTTCCCCGAACGCCTTGCGAAATATCACGGCGCGAACACGGACGGGATGTTCCGCGGTTGGGCTGACACGTGGCTGTCGGAGGAATTCCGAAGCTGGAACGTGGAAGAGTACCTGCCGGGGGTTCTATGCCCCGTGCTGGTCATCCAGGGCGTGGAGGACCGGTACGGCACACCGGCTCAGGTGGAATCCATCACGGGAAAGGTGACGGGACCCGCCGGCAAACTCCTGATCCCGGCCTGCGGGCACATTCCCCATCACGAAGCCCGGCCGACGGTTCTCGCGGCGGTCAGGCAATTCATTGACGAGATTCTGACGTACGGGCAGGGTGCTTGAACCGCAGGCCTGCACGCAACGGTTACCGGTAAAAGAGAACCAAAAAAAGGGGGCTGATTTCCCTGGGAAACCATCCCCTTGACAATATCATCCCGGGCGCTGTTTCAGTCCGTCTTCTTACTCTCCGCGCCGGTTGCCGGCTCCGAGCTTGCCGCTGTTTCGGCGGGCGATTCGCTTTTTTCTTTTTCAACGGCCGGCGGCGCCTTCTTTCCGCCGTAATCCGTGACATACCAGCCGGACCCCTTCAGGTGGAAAGTTGTGACCGACATCATCCTCTTTACGGGGCCTTTGCAGAATTTACAGGACTTGAGCTCCGGGTCCGATACTTTCTGAACGACTTCGAATGCCTTCAGGCACTTTCTGCACTGGTATTCGTAAATGGGCATGTGACGGAACCTCCCTTGAAAAACTAATTCTTGCCGATCGCGTCGATATCGTAACGTTCGTTAAAACAATCCATCACCAGCCGGACGCTGCAGTCGGCGTTGGAACTTAAAATATTCTGGGTGAAGGCGTTGACCTTCCGCTCCTCCTGATCCTTTTCCGCCTCGGGGGCGTCGAAATCGCTGTGACCGCTCGAAAACCTCACGACGTGAGTGAGCTCGTGAACCGCGATGTAGAGCATGAGGGGCTCGAGCTTTATGAAAGACCCCCCCCGGTCGACCGCATCGAGGATCCGGTGATCCTGCAGGCACACCCTGTAATGAGGCAACCCCCCGAGATCTCCCGTCCCTTCTTTTCCCCGGATGAAATAACGGCACAGATGCGCGAAGGCACTGTCCGAGACCTCATGTTTCTGAAGCTCGGCGAGGGTTTTGACGTCGTATCGGTGAGGCCGGATCGCCTCCGGGCTGAGGCGGAAATACTTCCGCGTCATGATCTCCGCGCGGTCAAAAATCTGTCTGGCCTGAAATATCTGCTGGGACGTGAAATACCTCATATGGGGAGCCTTCCACCGGCGACGTTCTCGAAGGCGCTCCTAATATAATGCGCCCGATGACTTTGTCAAGATCTCTTTAAATTCTTGCGTTTATAAGTATCGAGCAAGGTTTTTAACGCTTCCTCGCCTCAGGCTTCACGTCCCTGTACCCGATCCTCTGTACCCGTAACCCGGGCTCAAAGCGGTCCCTTTTTCCTGGCATGCGCCTCGAGTGAAAGCTCGATGACGCGGCTGATGAGGTCGGTCTGGGTCATGCCGGAAGCGGCCGCCTGGTGGAAGAGCACCGTCGACGGCGTCATGCCGGGAAGGCTGTTGGGCTCCAGGACGGCGATTCGTCCGTCTTTCCGGATAAACATGTCGATCCGGGAATAGACCTTGAGACCGAGCGCCCTGTAGGCGGCGACGGCCGTTTCCTGGATTTTCTTCAACAGGTCCTCGGACACCCTGGCGGGGGTCTTGTTCTCCCCCTGCCCGTAGAGGAACTTGTCCTCGAGGGAGAGGATCTCCTGGGTCGGGATCGTCTCCGACGGCGTGAGGGCCGTGGGGTCGTCGTTGCCGACCACACCGCAGGTCACTTCGATGCCGGAGAGAAACTCCTCCACGATGACCGTGTTATCCCATTCAAAGGCGGCGTCGAGGGCGCCTGGAATCCCCTCCGCGGAGACGACCTTCTTGACGGCCGTGCTGCACCCCTCCCGGGTGGGCTTTGTCACGACGGGATACCCCAGTTCCCTGTCGATGCTCTCAATGATCCCGGCACTGCCGTTTTCCCAGGCCGTCTTCTCGACGGGGATCGTCTTCGGCACGTCGATGCCGCTCATGGCGAGGACTTTTCTCGCCGTGTACTTGTCCATGCCGAGGGCCGAGGCCAGGACGCCGGAGCCCGTGTAGGGGATGTTGAGGAGCTCGAGCAGCCCCTGCACACAGCCGTCTTCGCCGTACTTCCCGTGGAGACCGAGGTAGATGAAATCGTATCTCTTCCGGAGATCCTCGTAGGGGACCTGCGTGGCCTCTTCGCTGAGATCCACCTCGATGTCCCGGGTGCTGTTCCGCATGAGGAGCTTGATGGGGATCTCCCAGAAGGCGCTCCTGCTGTCCATGAAAACGGCTGCGGGCTCGTATTTCTTCCGGTCCATCTTGCTGAAGATGTTCCTGCCGCTCTCCAGGGAAACCTCCCGCTCCGAAGAGACACCCGCGAGCATGACGCCGACCCTGATCTTTTCCTGTTTTTCCATGATCCTCCCGAACCCTGACTGTTCATTTCAAGCTGCGCCGCGGCGCTGCCCTGTGAAACTTCTTTTTCCCCGGGCTTTCAGCCGGTTCCCATCCCTCCCTGCGCCGACTCATGTCACGATGCGGCATCGGCGGTTTTTATTATGAGTTGTGAGCCGTGAATGTTGAGTTGAAAAATTTTTTCGAAAAGATCCTGATTCAAAACTCGACATTCAACATTCATAACTGGATCAGGTCTGTACCCTGTCTCTTAAAGGGGTCCCTTCTTTTCCCGGTGAATCCTGAGTGCGATTTCGATGAGCCTCGAGATAATCATGGAAGGAAGCATCCCCTGTTCAGCCGCCTGTTCAAAGAAAAAGGAAGAGGGCGCCATACCCGAGGATGAATTCGGGTCCGTAATGAGAATGCGACCGTCTGTCAGAACAAAGCCGTCGATTCGTCCGTAACAGCGGAAGCCCAGAGCCTTGAAGGCACGAACCGCCTCTTCCTTGATCTTCTCCACCACATTCTTCGGGAGGTTCTTGGGCGGCGTGTACTTCCGGCACCGGCCCGGCATGTACTTGTCGTCGTAAGTGTAGAACTCGCTCTGGGGGTAGATCTCCGTGAGGGACAGAGGAACGGCATCGCCGTTTTCCTCCAGGATGATCGAGGAGAACTCGACACCGTCCAGGTATTCCTCTACGAGGGCCACGTTGTCCCACCTCAGAGCCTCGTCGATTCCCTCCTCGAGCCCTTCAAAATTCCGGACGATCGTCACGCCGATGCTGGACCCTTCCCTGCAGGGTTTTGTCACGAAGGGGAAACTGAATTTATCCGTCAGCCTCCGCGTCACGTCATTCCGGTCCCTGTTCCACTCGTATTCCGTGACCTCGTCGCTTCGGGGTACCCCGATTCCCTCGGCGGCCAGGATTTTCTGCTGGATGACCTTGTCCATCCCGAGCGCCGAGGCCAGGACCCCGGGTCCCGTGTAGGGAATGCCGAGCAGTTCCAAAACCCCCTGGATGCAGCCGTCATCGCCGTATTTTCCGTGCAGGGCCAGGAAGGCGACATCGACGCCGTCTCTCAGGGATTCGTAGGCGATGCGCCGAGCCTCGCGCTCCAGGTGCTCCGATATGTCGACGGTGGTGTTCTGCGAGATGAGCTGCCAGGGAAGGACCCAGAGAAGCCCCGAGCCGTCCATGAAGACGGGAACCGGCTCGTAGAGCTCCCGGTCGATGTTGTCGTAGACGTTTCGCCCGCTGTTGAGCGAGACTTCCCGCTCGGAGGACATCCCGCCGAAGATAATTCCCACACGCAACTTCTTCATTGACTCTAATTCCCGTGTTGCTTCTCAGATCGTTGTTTGCAACGGAATCACGCAGATCAATTTTGAATGCCGAGTTTTGAGTGTTGAGTCGAAGGAACGGTATCTTTTTGAAATTCAGAACTCAAAATTCAAAACTCGTAACTGCGAGCTTGCTCGCTAAAGGTCCCAGATAAAGGTGACCCCGCTGTTCGGAAAGACCCAGTCGTTCTCGTCGACCATCAGGCGGATCAGCTTTCCCCTTTCCGTCGTCACCTGCGGGTAGGGGTGCTTCCCCGCGAAGAAGCTCACCTCCCGGACGTTCTTGAGATTCGTTCCGGCGTAGTGGAAGGAAATATCGAGCCCCCGGGTGGGGTAGACCAGATAGACGGAGAAGTTGTTGCTGCTTTTGTATTTCTTCGTCTGGATGTCGATCTTCAGCCGGATGGGACGGTTGATCTTCTTCCTGAGGACATCGCCGCCGCACCAGACCTCGTAGCCCCGGGTGGTGTAAGCCGTGCGGGTGATGGGAACCACCTCGCCGTCCACGCAGACCCGGTCGACCTGGAAGTCGCCCTCCTTGAAGAGGGCGTCGCGACTGAAGAGAAGCCAGCGGTACTCGCAGCGGGGGTCCTCGAAGAGGTCGGAGAGCTGCTGGTTGTTCAGGGCGCAGCCGATGATGAAGGGGTTGTTCCTCAGGGTCTTCGTGTACTCGATGTGGGTCGTCACCTTGAAGTAGTTGACCGCCTGGGGATCGTCCCGGGTCTCCCTGGCCGGGAAATCGGAGACGGTGATGTCGTAGCGGAAGTTCGTCCGCAGTTCCAGGCGCCGGTCTTCTTTGCCGAAGAGGGTTTCGAACATCTCGTAAAAGACGGCATCGCCCATTTCCGTATCCTCGGCCCTCGCCTGGAAACAGCGCCGGATGACGTTGTCGATGCGGGAGAGGGACCTCTCTTCGTCGGGGATGAAAATCCGCCGGAGCCGGGGCTCCACGGTGTCGGCCTTCCCCTTGTGAACGAAGACCCTCGGGGCCCTCTTACCGAGGGCGCAGAGGATCTCGTAGCTGATGGTCCGGGCTTTTTCGGCGATCTCGTTGGCCGATATGTACTCTTTTCCCTGCCGGCCGAGGAGCACCACCTCGTCGCCGATTTCGCAGTCGCGGATGTGCGTGACGTCGATGGTGCACATGTCCATGGAGACGCGCCCCACCACCGGCGCGCGCTTCCCCCGGATCAGCACGTCGCTCTGGTTGGAGAGGATGCGGCCGTAGCCGTCACCGTAGCCGACGGGGATGGTGGCGATGCGGGTCGGTCCCTTCGTGACGAAGGTGCGGTTGTAGCCGATCCCGTGGCCTTCGGGGAATTCTTTCAGGAGCATCACCCGGGTCTTGAAACTCATCACGGGCAGGAGTCTCGCCTTCGACTCAAGATCGGGCGAGGGGTAGATGCCGTAGGACATGATGCCGGGCCTCACCATGTCCAGGTGGAACCGTCTGAAGTTGAGGACCCCGCCGCTGTTGGCCATGTGCCTGATGGGGAAGGTGATCCCGCTCTGTTCAAGCCGGTCGAGCAGGGTTTTGAAGAGTTCCCACTGCATCCGGTTGTACTCGTCTTTTTCCGCCTCGCTCGATGACAGGTGGGTGAAGATGCCCTCCGGAGTAAGCTGGGACAGACCGCTCACCTCCCGGATCATGTCGAAGGCCTCGCTGTACAGTGTCCCTCCTCTTCCCATGCCGGTATCCACCTCGATGTGGATGGGGAGTTTCATGCCCGCCTTCTTCAGCCGCCGGTTGATTTCCCGGGCGAAACCGATGTCCGAGACGGAAGGGGTCAGGTTGTACTTGATGATCTCGGGGATTTCCGATTCGATGGACGGGCTGAGGATGATGATGGGCGCTTCGATGCCGCCGACACGAAGCTGAACGCCCTCGTCGGCATTGGCGACACCCAGGTGGGTGGCTCCGTTCTGGAGTGCGACGTTGGACACCTCGATGGACCCGTGGCCGTACGCGTCGGCCTTGACGACCTGCAGGATCCTGACCTGCGGACCCACGAGTCTGCGAATCTCGCGCCAGTTGTGGGTGAGGTTCCCGAGGTCCACCTCCACCCAGCTCCGGTACTGTTGATCCTGTTCCGCCGCTTTTTTAGACCTGGCGTTACCGCTATTTTTCATCCCGGGGACCGTGTTTTCCTTGAAGGTCGCGCAGATATTACCAGACTGGCGACGAAAGTCAAGGTAAAGGATTTTCCTGAAGATTTCCTGCGGTTGGATTGCGCTTGACAAAGAAAAAAGGCCGGATTAAGATCACGTCCCGTCAGAGAAGCCGATGTAGCTCAGCCGGTAGAGCAAGTGATTCGTAATCACTAGGTCTGGGGTTCGAATCCCCACATCGGCTCCAGTGATTCCAGGGGGTCATCCGAAGGGCTGACCCCCTTTTTTTACGCTGTGAGATTTTTCGGTAAATCCGGCCGGGACACGGCAGCCGAGAAGCCCCGGGAATAAGATACAGGTCTATGCAATAAAGAGGGCGTGGTCAGGAATAACTCCGCCCTCTTTATTCGGCAATGATAAGAAAGACTGCTTTTGCGCCGGGAAATATCAAGTGATCGGACCCTGACTCATAAAATCCCGACTGATGAAAAGGCAGCTTACCCTGTCTCTTCATTAATTCAATTATTCATGCCTGACCCCGCACCCACCCTCCGGCCTTCCGGCAACCCTTCGATTGAATTGATTATTAACTTCGCAAAGGCACCCATTTTCAGTGTTGAAATCTGGAAACAGACACGCCTTTCGTCCGTCCACTCACCGATGTTATGGCAGGCCGGAACTTGAATGCAGGGTTCACCCGTTTCAATGGTGTATACAACGGAACTGCGGATGGTACAGTCGGGACAATAAACCGTCCGGCCACACCCTTTTGGCTCCTTTGAGTGAATGCAGCCAATGACTTCGCCGCACAGTCGTCCACAAAGTCTGTCCACCGGCTCAGGCGACAGCTTGCGGACCGCTTGATTGCCTGCGACAACCCTCAGATCCTCCTGCACAACCATAATGGGAATGCTTAATTCATCGAGATACTCTGAAAGCGATTGGCCGAGGTCTTTGACAAGCCTCGAAGTGCAGGTTTGGCAAACCCCGTAGGAAACGCCCGGGATTACCGGCGGCGCAACCTGGATGCGGGCCTTGCAGTAAATACAGATCACGTCCATTTTCATTGACTCCGCAATTTAAAGAATTATGCTGAGATCGAGGCTTAAAAAATTCGGACGCCGCTAAGGGCAGGGGAAATGGATATGCGTGTATCGTCAATAATGATTTTATACGTTTTTTCCCTGAAGAAACTCGCTATCCAATCATCCATCCCGAAGTCAATCGAATCGTGTAAATCTCAGATAATCCACAATAATTTATTGAATATCGATGTTTCGTCCGGTCACTATTACCATGTTTATTCCAGATGTCAAGTGAAAACAGGCGTTCAAGTCTTTATCCTTGATTTATTCGGGTTTGCACTCTCGTCAGCAGCAACTCGGGCTCGGGATCGGCCTTCATCTCCACCTGAAACCGTCACCGGCCGATGCTCACGACATTGCCGTCGATCTCCGTCATCGTGCCGATCTGCGGCCGCGTGACGGACCACCGGCCGGCTGTTGACGGTCATTCCGGTAAAGCTTTTCAGAAAACCCCGCCGCGTCGCGCCCAGCCCGGCGAACCCCTTTTGAACGTTGCAGTCCATCGGGTATCCGCTTCTGTTCGGTCGGGGCGGGATGGCTCCTTCCCGTCCCCGTCACCCGGTAATGATGTCTTTCAGAACGACGGCGTTATTGTGTTTCTCATCCCGTGCGGAGTAAAGAAGGGTAACCGTCCTCTTTCCGGCCTCTTTCCGCAGGCGATCCACGACATCCGATCTGTCCTGCAGTTCCTTGCGGTACCGCTTCTGAAACTCGGACCATTTTGCGGGGTCGTGGGCAAACCATTTTCTCAGCTCCGCACTGGGCGCCAACTCTTTCAGCCACTCGTCGATGGCCGCATCCTCTTTCCGGATCCCCCTGGGCCACAGCCGGTCGACAAGAATTCTTCTGCCGTCGCCGGGGGATGCGGGGTCGTAGATTCTCTTGATCTTCAACATGGTTTCCACCTCACACAGGGTTGTACCGCCTCACATGACCCATCATTTGAATGTCTTCAATATCTATCCCGCGATGGCCCGCACCGTCTTGATGGAATCGGCAGGCCCATGAAGACCGCCGCATTCTTCCCGGCCTGCATCTTCTTCATCTCGCACTCCCTCTTCCGTGAGGATCGGTCGGCGACGGCCGCTTCGGCCCCGAACAGGGCTCAGCCTCTCACGGCCGACGCGCCTCTTCTCATGAGAGAATAGGATTTCACGACGGCGATGAGCATGGGGACGACCCCCAGGATGATGAAGATCACATCCGCCGGCATACGGAACCATTCGATCAGGATCGAAAGCCGGGCATTCATGTACTCCGGCCCGCGGGCATGCCAGTAGCCATTCTGCAGGACATCGACAAGCTGCAGGACGCCGCCGGGGAAAAGGTTCGTGACGACCATGAGGGCAAGGCCCGCGTTGAGACCCCAGAAAGAGACCCGGACGTATTTCTCCACCGAAGGCCACTGCTCGTCCGGGAGGACCTGGCGCATGGCAAAAACCATGAAGGCAAGGGCGAACATGCCGAAGACCCCCATCATGGCCGAATGTCCGTGATTCGGTGTCAGGATGGTCCCGACCTCGAAGTAGCTCACGATGGGCAGGTTGATGAGAAACCCAAAGATCCCGGCGCCGACGAAGTTCCAGAAACCCACGGCGATCATGAACGAAAAGGCCCACCGGTGAGGGATGACCAGCGGATCGCCGCAGACATCACAGGTCCCGCGGGACAGCTTGACGAAGTCCCAGGCATCGAGGGTGAGGAGGGTGAGCGGCACGACCTCCATGGCGGAGAACACCGCCGAGAGGGCCATGGTGACGCTCGTCTGCCCGGTCCAGTACCAGTGATGGCCCGTCCCGATGATCCCGCTGCCGAGAAAGAGGATGGCATCGAGATAGATGACGCGTGTCGCCGTCTGGCGGGACACCATCCCCAGGCGATAGAAAAGAACGGCGATCATGACCGTGACGAAGAGCTCGAAGAATCCCTCCACCCACAGGTGAATGATCCAGAACCTCCAGTTGTCCACGACGGTGAAGTTGGTGCGGCCCGTGAAAAACATGGCCGGCAGATAGAAAAGGGGAATGCAGAGGGCCGCCAGCAGGAACACCGTCGAGATCTCGCGCTCTTCGGGGTTTGCAAGGGCCGGGCGGACGGCCCGAAAGATCAGGACGAGCCAGAAGACAAGACCGGCGGCCAGAAGGACCTGCCAGGCCCTGCCGAGGTCGAGGTACTCCCACCCCTGGTGACCGAACCAGAACCAGAGATTCCCCAAAAGCTGATAGACACCGAGCATCTCTCCCAGGAGACTGCCGAAGATTACGGCGGCAAAAGCCCAGAAAAGAACATGGATGCCGCGGGCCTGCCCCCGGGGCGCCTTCCCTCCCAGGGCTTCCGCCAGAAAGAGACCGCCGGCGACGAAGGCCGTCGCGATCCAGAAAATGGCCAGCTGGAGGTGCCAGGTCCGGAAGACATTGCCCGGGAAAAAGCTCGAGAAATCGATACCGTAAAAACTGCCGGGATCGGCACGGTAATGGGCGGTGGCGCCGCCGACCATGACCTGTGCGGAGAACAAAAGCGCGACGACGACGAAATACTTGATCGTCGCCCGCTGGCTCTCCGATGCCGTTCCCGGAAGAAGTTGAGGGTGAACGTGATCTCCCCTCCCCTTCCAGCCCAGGAAATTGAACCGGCCGAAAGCGAAGAGCACCGCCGCCGTGCCCGCCAGAAGCGCGATCAGGCTGAGAGCGCTCCACAGAACCGTATCCGACGTGGGCCCGTTTCCCGCGAGTGGGTCGTAGGGGAAGTTGTTTGTGTAGGAATAGGACTCACCGGGGCGGTTGGCCACCGACGCCCAGGCCGTCCAGGCGAAGAAGGCCGTGAGCTGCCGGATCTCCCGGGGGTCACGGATATGCCCGTACAGGAGGCCGCGGTTCACGAGAGGATCCGAGAAGTAATCGGTCCACTTGCCCACCTGATGGTGGAACGATTCGGCTTCGGGCGGCGTCAGGACGAGGGTCTTCGTCAGGGGGTCGTAGCGGTTTTCCTTAAGGAGATAGTGGATCTCCGATGTGACGGCAGCCGCTTCGACCGGGGTGAGCTCTACAAAAGGTCGTCCGTAGGTCCGCCGGGCAAGGTAATCGCCCGTATCGACGGCCAGCGTGTGGAGGTACTCGGCAGAGAAATCCGGTCCGAGGTAGGCGCCGTGCCCCCAGATGCTTCCGTTTTCCATCAGGCCGTATCTGAGAAACACTTCCTGACCGTCCAGGATGTCCTCCCCCGAGAACAGGACCTCCCCCTGCCGGGTGACGGCCTTTTCGGGGATCGGCGGTGAATGGTCATAGGCCCTGCCTGCCAGCCACAACAGGACGGCAAACCCGGACAGGATCACAAAGACGACGGCGTATCTCCACCACGTTGATAGATCGCCGGCCCGGCTGTCACTGTGATTCATACGGATGCCTTTCGCGATGCAAGGATTTTTGAGAAAGTCACTTCCGCGGTACCATCGACTCCCCGTTCTTTTCCAGAGACAGGCAGCTTCCCCGTCCCTGGACGTATTTTCAGTTGAATATCCTTTATTTATGCATCCCCGGCAATCGACGAAAGCCTTACTTTGAAAGTGGAAAAACCTGAGTCCATGATCAGGGAAACACTTAGATATTCGGCCCGAAACCCGCCCTCCTCATGGACAGGATCAGCGCGAAAATCCGAATCGGCTCCGTAAGTAGGCGAGACGACACGTCATCGGCTTCGATCTCTCCCTGAAGGGAAACTAAGGCTTTTTGAACTGTGAAGTGAGGCTTTCCCCGATTGAAGGGAACTTTCGATTCCATTAGTTTCTAAGAAGCTCAGCCGTCACTATTCTCCGAAAGCCCCCCGGAACGGGTGCTCGCATTCTCCGGGTACCTGAAACCTGAAAGGCTGTCAAGGCCACACCACAAAATTTTGAAATCGGCAGGGAGGTCGTCATGCTTCAAGAAAACATGAGAAACATCCTGCATCAGATGAGGGACGGTAACGGGTTGAGACTCCGTTTTAAAAAAAATTGCCTGCCTTTCCTTTCCGGCCTCTACGAAATGATCGGGCGGAGCGTCAAGGCGGACTGGGTGAACACGGATCTTCTCAAGATGATCTGTCAAAATCCGGGCGAAATGGAGGTGCTGGAATGGGACGATCTGACCTTTGATGTCTTTCCGATGAAGGACCGATTCGATGAGGAGGATTTTATCGCCAAATTTTCCCATCCCCTGCAGGGGATGGAGGTCCTGCGATAGGCAACAGGCCGGTCGGCTGTTCGGGCGGGATCAAAGGATCAGGGGGCCGCGGAGCTGATTATTTATGATACCGCTCAAGGACACGGTCTACCGAAGAGAATTTCCCATCATGACGTGGCTGATCATCCTGGTCAGCGCAGCGGTTTTCTACTATGAGCTGTCTCTCCCCCGGGAGGTCCTGGAGCAGGTCTTCTACAGCTTCGGTGTCGTACCGGCAAGGTATTCGGACCACGGGGCACTTTCAGTCTCTCAGGTCCCTCTGCCGGCTTACCTGCCCTTGATCACGAGTCTGTTCCTGCACGGAAGCTGGCTCCATATCATTGGAAACATGTGGTTTCTCTATATTTTCGGCGGAAGCGTCGAGGACCGGATCGGTCATGGACGATACCTGTTTTTCTATCTCCTGTGCGGCATCATCTCGGGACTGACCTTCGTCCTCTTCGACCTGCAGGCCGACAGCCCGTCGATCGGGGCGTCCGGCGCCATTGCCGGGATCATGGGCGCTTATTTCATCCTCTTTCCCACCGCCAGGGTTCTCACCCTGATCCCGATCATTATCATCCCGTTTTTCGTCGAATTGCCGGCCTATTTTTTTCTCGGCCTGTGGTTCTTTCTCCAGGTCGTATCGGAAACGACTTCTCGTTTATCCCCGGAAATCAGCGGCGGCATCGCCTGGTGGGCCCATATCGGAGGGTTCCTCACGGGAGCCTTTCTCCTTCTTCTGTTCAGAAAAAAGCGGCCGCTCCGCCGGCGCGAACATCCCGACAGGGCATTGCACTACCTGAAATAGAAAGGGGTCTTAAAACATGAAGATCGACTTCTTCAGCCTGCTGTGGATATTTTTCATAATCGCAGCGCTGCAGCCCGTCCTCAAACAGAGGATGCAGGATTCCGCAAGGCAGAGGCTCATTGCCCGCATAGAGAAGAACAGAAACTCGCGGGTCATCACCCTGGTCCACCGTCAGGAAACCATGAGCCTTCTGGGCTTCCCGCTGATGCGGTACATCGATGTCGATGATTCCGAGGAAGTGATCCGCGCCATCCACATGACGGATCCCGAGGTCCCCCTCGACCTGGTGCTACACACCCCGGGCGGGATCGCCCTGGCCGCTTTCCAAATCGCCCACGCCATAAAAAATCGGAACGGAAAAACCACGGCCTTTGTTCCCCATTATGCCATGTCGGGCGGTACCCTGATCGCCCTGGCGGCGGACGAAATCGTCATGGGTGAACACGCCGTCCTCGGCCCCGTCGATCCGCAGCTGGGCGAATTCCCGGCCGCGTCCCTTCTGAAACTCATCGCGACCAAACCCATTGCAGACATCGATGACAGGACCTGGATCCTGGCCGACATCGGGAAAAAGGCGCTCGATCAGCTCCGATCCCAGATCCGGTATCTCCTGGGAGAAAAATACGATCCTGAAAAGGCGAACGAGCTTGCGAACGTCCTCACCGAAGGCCGGTGGACGCACGACTATCCCATCACCTGCGAGGAAGCCGAATCACTCGGCCTCCGCGTCGGCAAGGATCTCCCGCAGGAGTTCTATCAGCTGATGGGGCTTTATCCCCAGCCTGTCAGGCATCGACCCTCGGTGGAATATATCCCGCTGCCCAGGTACAAAGGCCCGGGGGAGAAGCCCTGAAGCCGTCGAGGAAGATCGAGGCGATGTTCGAGGCCCGGGACGTTACAACCCGTCCGGAAGGGGAGATCTGCCCTGAGACGTTTGAATCGGATCGTTTCAGCCGCCGACGGCTCCCGCGACCTTTGCGGCCGTCTGCGCCCCGGCGACGGGGATCCTGCTCATCCTTGATCCTGTCAACCGTTCGACGTACGGAAAAGACATCGTGCCGCGGTGAAATCACAGAAGCGATTTCGCCGGGATGAATCAGGCACCTCAAGAAACGGGGTCCGCCCGAAGGGTTCCACGAGAGGAGAGATCCCTTGAAAGAAGTGCAGGTCGGGGCACCTGAAACAATCCGCACCCGCGACGGCCTGCGATCGCAGGACGTCGACGAGAGACTCCGCCGGTACGGATACAACGAAATCCCGGAAAAAAAGACCCGTCCGCTCGCCCGGTTGCTCAAAAAATTCTGGGGTGTCACCCCCTGGATGCTGGAGATCACCATCCTCCTGGAGTGGGCATTAGGGAAGTTCCTCGAAATGTCTGTCGTAGCAGGCCTCCTGGTTTTCAATGCCGCTGTAGGCTTTTTCCAGGAGGAACGGGCGAACGCCGCCCTGGCGCTGCTCAAAAAAAAGCTGCAAACCAATGCCAGGGTCAAGAGGGACGGGAAGTGGACCGTCCTTCCCGCCCGGGAACTGGTCCCCGGAGACGTCGTCAGGCTGCGGGCCGGGGATTTCGTTCCGGCCGATGTCGAAATTGTCGAGGGCTCCGCAATGGTCGACCAGTCCTCCCTGACGGGGGAATCCCGAATGCTTGACAGAAAGGAAGCGGAGATTCTGTACGGCGGTTCGATGATCGTGAGAGGCGAAGTGACCGGCATCGTCGCCGCTACGGGGATCGGGACCTATTTCGGTCGAACGGTGGAACTGGTCCGGATCGCCAGGCCGAAGCTTCATATGGAGGAAGTCACGTCGCGGGTGGCCCGGTGGCTGATCGCCATCATCGGATTTCTCCTCCTTGTTGCGATGGTCTTTTCGGCACTGCACGGCAGGAATCTCATGGAGATCCTCCCGCTGGCCGTTGTGCTCATGGTGTCGGCCGTACCGGTGGCGCTGCCCACCATGTTCACCATCAGTATGGCCCTCGGCTCCCTTGAACTGATGAGGAAAGGGATCCTCATTACCAGGCTGAGCGCCATCGAGGACGCGGCAACGATGACGATCGTCTGCGCGGACAAAACGGGCACTCTGACCGCCAACCGGCTTGCCGTCGTTGAAGCGCTGCCCGTCGCACCTTACAGTGAGCGCGACGTCAAGCTCTGCGCCGCCCTCGCGTCCCGAGAGGCGGACCAGGACCCCATCGATCTCGCGGTCCTCTCGGCGGCAAGAGACGCCGGGATCCCCCTGACGGACCATGTGCGGAAAGATTTCGTACCTTTCGATCCCTCCACGAGAAGAACGGAAGCGATCCTGGAAAAAGGCGGGCGACAGAGCATCGTCGTGAAAGGGGCGGTGAATGCGATATGGCCTCTATGCAAAAAAAGCGGAGCCCGGGCGGAACTGGAACGGGAAGTGGAGAGCCGGGCCGCCGAAGGCTATCGCGTCATTGCGTGTGCCAGGGGAACGGCCAGGGACGACCTTGAACCGGTCGGAGTCATCTTTCTCAGCGATCAGCCCAGGCCCGACTCCCGCCGGCTCCTGACGGAGCTCGGAGATCTGGGCCTGGAAGTGAAAATGCTGACCGGAGATTCCCTGCCGCTGGCGAAAGCGGTGGCGAAAGAGCTCGGACTGGGCGGCCGCATCGCGAAAATCTCGGATCTCAAATCGGGCCGGGAAGCCCGGATCTCCCGGCTGGCGGAAGAAAGTGACGGTTTTGCGGAGATTTACCCCGAGGACAAATACCTGATCGTCCAGAGCCTGCAGAAGGCGGGCCATGTCGTCGGCATGACGGGCGACGGCGTCAATGACGCACCGGCCCTGAGGCAGGCCGAGGTGGGCATTGCCGTCGGCAGCGCCACGGATGTGGCGAAAAAGGCGGCAAGTGCGGTTCTCCTCACCGAGGGGCTCGAGGGGATTGTGGATCTGGTGAAGATCGGAAGGGCCGCCTACCAGAGAATCCTCACCTATATATTGAACAAGATCATCAAGACCTTTCAAATCACGGTTTTTGTCGTCCTCGTCTTTCTGGCCACGGGGGAGTATGTCATTTCCGCCCTTCACATGATCCTGCTTTTATTTCTGACGGATTTCGTGAGTCTGGCCATTTCCACGGACCGCGTTCCCATCTCCGGTAAACCGGACCGGTGGGACATCACGGGCCTTGTGAAGGTTGCGGTATTGATTGGAATGCTCGTGATCGCGGAACTGGCGCTCCTTCTCTACGCAGGTTCTTCGTACTTCGGAATCTTCAGGAACCTGAACCGGCTGCAGATGCTCACCTTTGAAACGTTGATCTCAATCGAGCTGCTGAATGTCATGATCATCCGGGAGCGTCGTCATTTCTGGCGTTCCAGACCCGGCACCGGCCTGCTCGCAGCGGTCACGGCGGATCTGGGCCTCGTCCTGCTGATCTCGGTCGCGGGGTTTCCGGGCATCACCCCGGTTCCCCTCTCATCGGCGCTTGGGGTTCTCGTTTTTTCGGCGATCGCCGCTTTTCTCATCAACGACCCCGTCAAGGTCTTCTTGATCGAAAAATTCTGGCATGAAAAGAGTGTTGCCTGAGAGGCCCGAACCCCGGAAGTCCTGTTCACTTCGGCTCCGGCCCCCGGGTCATCCGGACGGGGTCGACGTACGCTGCGCCTGCAGCGGATCGGGGTACCCGTAAATCACCGGCGCGAACCACAGCGTCAGGGCCTGCGAAAAATGAGGCTGAGAGCGACAGGCACGGAAGGCTGCGCCGGCGGTCTCTGCGACCCCGAGGAACAGGCGCATAAGACCATTAAAAGCAAGAGCAGGCCTCGCAGACAAGGGACCCCTTGCTGTGTTGTCATGGCTTCCATCTTCGTGCGGCCGGTTCAACGGTTTCCGGGACAAGACAGCCGGCACGGTATGCTCTGTTCATCCGCTTCGAGGCTCTTCGGCCGATGCAACAACCACCTCGTAGTCACTGCCCTCCCACTGCCCCGAGGCCGTCCAGAAGAACGTCAGGCAGATGACGCTTCCGGGGTCGAGTCCTTTCGTCGGGAGGTCGACGAAGTGGACCCCCAGGCCGGTGTCGACCGTGTCCTGATCGTGGATGCTCCGCCACTCGTCGGCGCTCCAGCGGACCCTGGCCGGCGCCAGCAGCTCAAGGCGCAGGACCCGGCCGGCCGGGATTTCCCGGCACTTGTGGTTGAACCGCCAGATGGTCAGGGGGCATGCCGTCCTTTCTTTCTGATACCGCTCCACCGTCTGCAGCGGCATATCGAAGACGCACCCGTCGCGCAGGGATCGCAGGAGCTTGATGTATTCCGCATGGGCCCATACCAGGGGCATGGCCGAACCGGAGGGCCTGCCGAAGTAAAGTTCCCGCGCCGGGATGTCGGGTCCGTCCCAGACCTGCTCGGAGATCATGCCGCCGTCATTGGCGAAAGAGGCCAGAGCCCGGCCCAGGTGCTCCGCCTGCGGAAACCGTCCCGCGGCGAGTTCATAGTGGGCGCGCTCCCCTGTCAGCAGCGGCCAGAGCCGGCCGATCCCCGTACCGTCAAAGGGCTGACCGTCGGGGTGTTCGCCGTAGCCGTCGTCGTTGTACCGATGCCAGCAGGGCCCCGAAGGCGTGTCCACCTTGAGAAGTGAATCGATGACCTTGATCGTGTTGACGATGCGAGGGTCGGCGGCGCTGCGAAGGCCGAAGCGGACAAGGGCCAGGGCATCGGTGCTGATGATCCGGGCGACGGGGGCTGCGCTCTGCCCGCCCGGCCGGTTCTTGATCTGAACGAATCCGGTCATGGGGGAAGCCGCCTCGGCCGCCTCGGGCGGCGCGATCCTGACGTAGTATCCGTCCACACCGGCCTGTTTCGCCAGGTCCGTTCCCGTCACGTACGTCCACCGCTCGATGCTGGCATTCCAGGCATCGGAGGTCTCCCTGAGATAGTCCGCAACGGAGGGCTCCCCGTTGAGTTCGGCCATCTCCGCGGCCGCAAGCATTCCCGCAATCTCGACAGCGAGCGTGAACGGCGAATAGCCGGAATCCTCCTCCCAGCGGTCCTGCTCGGTGGCCGGGCCGTTGCGCGCCAGGAATCCGGCCGCCCTCCGCACCATGGGCCAGAATCGGGCCGCTTCGTCGGGCCCGAGCAGCTTCTCCCTCCGGGCGAGATCGACCAGGAGGATGGGAAAGGCCGTCTCGTCCATCTGGATGCCGTCCCAGTAGGAGGTGCCGTCGAGCCACATGTTCTGCGGCCAGTGTCCGTCCGCTTCCTGCGTCCCCTGCAGGTAATGGAGGATGCGGATGACATCGTCATGGGCCCCGGACGCCAGAAGGGCGCCGCCCGCCTCCACCAGATCCCGGGGCCACACCAGATGGTAGCCTCCGATGTCCTCGTCTCCCCGGGCAAACCCCCACGGAATCGAAAGAGAGGCGATGATCCCGCCGGGGAAATTCTTCGCTTCGTGGACGCGCAGCACGGCCGCGCTGGCACGGTAGATCCTTGACTCATCATCCTTCCTGTCCAGAACCACCGGCAGCGTGTTCTGCCAATCCTGCCATTCACGGACATACTGCTTTTTCGCCTGTTCGAAGCCGCGGAGGATGCTCGTCAGTGCACGGTTTCCCGCCTCGCTGCTGTCACGACCGAATCCCAGGGCGAGCAGGAACCGGCCGCCGCCGGCCCGAAGATCGATCTCGCCTGTGAGGGCAACGTTCCCGTTTTCCGCGCGGTCGTAAGACCAGGTCATCCCCTTGTGTCTCATGATGTCCTGCCATCCGTCCGACGTCCCCACAAACCCGGCAGAGAGCTTGAGCCACGGGACGGACGAGGCAAGGGCAAGGGCCACCCCCGCCCTCTGTGCGAAGAGCATGCTTGCCCCCTTGTACTCGCCGACCCAGGCCGTGTTTCCACCCCCGCAGTTGGCGAGGTGCGGAGCCAGGAGAACATAGAGGCGGTAGTCCGCCAGGGTACCCTGGAGCGGCACGAAGATTGTTTCCTGAAGGAGACAGTCCCGCAGAGGGTCGGTGAGGACCTCCTTTTCAATCCGGTACTGTCCCAGATCGCAGCCGTTCACGAGGCGATAGGCGGGCACGCCTTCCGCGATGTAGGAGATCCGGGACCGGGCGTGACGCTTCTCTTCGGAGATAAAGCCCCGGCTGCCGGTCACAAGGAGGCCCATGTCCCGTGTGCAGGCCTGGTCCACCCGCGGGTAGTAGACCTCGTTGATAATCCCATGGCTCAGGGTGAACCACACCAGGCTCGCGGAGCTGAGGGAAGTGCCCACACCGCTCTTTGCGCTCGAGGTCCAGCGGGCCGGACTGCCCGGCCATCCCGGGGCGGATGTCGGATTCATCTTTGGTCGCCTCCTGCAAGACGTCCCGCCTGTTCGAGCGGGACCCTTCTTGATCACTGCTCCGTCGCTATGCTTTCGTCCTTCCTTCCGGCCGGCTCCACACGATGACGGCCTTGATCTCATCGGGTTCATGTCTCGCGAAAGGAATCGAAAAATCCTCCCAGGGGTATCGATGCGTGATCAGACCCGTCAGGGCATCCCTCCAGCGGAGCCGGGCGTTGCGGAGGTCGTCCACCGCCATCTGAAAATGCCCCCGCGATGCGTTCACACTTCCGACCATGACCTGGTTGCCCAGAACGAGATCGCGGATCAACTCTGCGCCGGCCAGCTGAAGGAGCCGCTCGCCGCCCGGAATTCCCGTCAACACATAGACCCCGTTGAGGCCGAGGGCATCCAGGAGATTGAACTCCAGCGAAGCGACACCGGTGGCCTCGACGATGAGGTCCATCGGCCCGATTTCCTGAGGCACACGACCCGGAGCAACCCGCCGGCCATCGATATAGGTCCCGCCGATCCGGGAAAGCCACCGGGGACGTGCCGTGCCCTCATCGACAACATCAAGGCCGAAGACCTCGGCGCCGCGCAGTCGCAGGACAAGCGCCGCCAGCAGGCCGACGGGACCCAATCCCGCCACCAGACAACGACGGCCGGAGAACCAGGCCAGGGATGCCGGGGCATCGGGAAGTCTTGCAAACTGGATCCGCAGAGCTTCATCTATGGCTTTCTCCGCGATCGACAGGGGCTCCACGAGGACGCCGATCTCGGCAAGCTCGGTTTCCAGCTGCACGACGTAAGACTCGCGGTCTACCACATACTGGCACTGGTAGCCGTCCAGCCCCCAGATCCCGCGCTCACGGTAGCGCCCGGTGAGGCACATGTCCGGACGGTTCATCTTGCAGGGCAGACAGGCCCGGCATCCGCGACGCACCGTAAAGACGGCCAGATCCCCCGGCTTGACACGAGTGACTTCCTCCCCGGTCTCGAGAACCTGTCCCAGCATCTCGTGGCCGATGACCAGTTCTTTCATTCCCTCGGGGGCAAGCGCCCGCCCCCCCGAAACTTCCTCTCTGTCGGTACCGCAGATACCGACCTCCAGTACCCGAAGCTTGATTTCATCGACCTCCGTGATTCGAGGCTCGGGGCGGTCCACCAGGTTCAGGGTCGTGGTGCCCGGGATGAGGGCGATGGATTTCATTGTTTCCCCCTCCAGTCGGGTGTTCCGGCAGCTTTCCGTATTTCCTGCCGCGTTATTTGATCGTCACCTCGAGGGAGCCGATCTCGCCTGTCCGGTGATCCAGCACGGTGAGGGCGATTCTGCGGCCTGCCGGCAGGGCGTTGACGCGCCGGACAAAGGTATCGACTCCGTCGATCTGTTCATTTCCAACCGCGAGGATGACGTCCGAGACCTCCAGCCCCGCCCTGGCGAGGACCCCCCCGGGGTCGATCCGGGTGATCACCACTCCCTGCGGCCTGTCCAGGCCGTATTTTTCAGCTTCCTTCGCCGTGAGGTTCCGGACTTCCGCGCCGAGACGGTTCTTGACGGAGGCCTCCAGGAGCTTCGCCGAATCCTCGAGCCTGCCGATCCGTACCGTCAGTTCCTGCTGCCGCCCGTCCCGGAGAATCGTCAGCGTCACGTCCCGGCCGGCGGCTGTGGCGGCCACTTCATTCTGAAGGGTGCCCGAGTCGTCGATGGGCTTGTCTCCGTAACGGGTGACGATGTCATCTTTCTTCAGCCCGGCCCGGTCGGCCGGTCCCCCTTTGACCACGTCCATGACCCGGGCCCCTTTCACGCCCTGGGTGCCGGCCGCCCCCGCGGGAACGTCCCGAATGGTGACCCCAAGCCAACCCCGCTCCACTTTACCGTGGGCCATCAGTGCCCTGGACACATAGACCGCCATATTGCTCGGGATGGTGAATCCGATCCCCTCGAAACCCCCGGACTGGGTGGCGATGACGGCGTTGACCCCGACCACCTCCCCGTAGAGATTCAAAAGGGGGCCCCCGCTGTTACCGGGGTTGATGGGGGCGTCCGTCTGGAGAAAATCCTCGTAGCCCGTCGGATCCATGATGCCCCGCCGGTGCACGGCACTGATGATCCCCTGGGTCACGGATTTGTCCAGACCCCGCGGGGCGCCGATGGCGACGACCCACTCGCCCACGCGCAACCGGTCGGAATCGCCGAAGGTCACCGCCGGCAGAAGTCCCGGGGGCGAAATCTTGACGATGGCCAGGTCGGTCCTTCGATCCGTCCCGACCACCTTCCCCGCGTGACGGCTGCCGTCCGCCATGACGACCTCTATCTTGGAGGCGCTGTCGACCACATGGTAATTGGTCAGGATGTGGCCCTGCGGATCGATGATCATCCCCGACCCGAGCCCCAGCAGCTGCTGCTTGAACTTGGGCGGCATCTTGGGCAGTCCGAAAAAGCGCCGCAGGAAGGGGTCATTCTCGAAAGGCAGAAGGGGATTGGCGACTTCCCTGCTCATCGCCACCTCGATGTGGACCACGGCGGGGATGTTCTTCTCGGCCACCCGGATGATCGCCGTGCTCAGATCCACAGGGGGCCGTGTCTTCTCCGCCGTGCCGACGGCGATCGGGGCATCCGAGCCCGCACAGGTGATCATGGTGACCAGCCCCGCGGCCATCACCACCGTGATCACCCTAAAAAGCCTTCTTGCTTTCACATGCCCGTTGTCCATTTCACTCACCTCCTCATGGTTCGGGTTCCGTCCTTCCGGGGACGAATTCATTGTTTCCCTCTTGCGCAATCACGGTCGGCATCAGCCAGCTGCGACCGTCACGGGCAATCAGGCCCGCTGCCGGCTCCATTACCCAGGTGCCGGCCGGATAGTTGGGAAAATCCGGCGGTGCCGACATTTCCCAGGCCTCGAGGATGGGGGTGATGATCGACCAGGCGGATTCAATCTGGTCGGCGCGCTTGAACAGGGTGGCGTCCCCCAGCATGATGTCCACGAGCAATGTCTCATAGGCCTCGGGCGGCTTCGCCCTGAAGGCCTCCCGATACAGGAAATGCATGTCGACGGGGCTCAGGTTGACCTTCAGACCCGGCCGCTTGGCCTGAAACCTCAGCAGAATGCCTTCGTCGGGCTGGATTCGAAGCACCAGGCGGTTCGGCTGCCAGTCCCTGACGGCCGTCTGAGGAAAGGACTGATGGGGTACAGGGCGAAAATGGATGGAGACCTCCGACACCCGTGCCGGAAGCCTCTTGCCGGTACGCATGTAAAAAGGCACATCCTGCCAGCGCCAGTTGTCGATGAAAAACTTGACGGCGGCGAAGGTTTCCGTGGTGGAATCGGGGGCCACATCGGGCTCTTCCCGGTACCCGGGGACAGGCTCACCGCCCATCCACCCGGGCCCGTACTGACCGCGGACCGCGATTTCATGGGCATGATCCGGGTGTATGGGGCGGACGGCACGCAGGACGTCCGTCTTTTTGTTTCGTATCTCATCGGCATCGAAGGATACCGGCGGCTCCATGGCGACCAGGCAGAGGATCTGGATCAGATGGTTCTGAATCATGTCCCGGAGAGCCCCGGTATGTTCATAGTAGGCACCCCGGTGTTCGACGCCGACCTGCTCCGCTACCGTGATCTGTACATGGTCGATGTAACGGCGGTCCCAGATCGGTTCAAAGAGGGCGTTGGCGAAACGAAAGGCGAGGATGTTCTGTACCGTTTCCTTTCCCAGGTAATGGTCGATCCGGTAGATCTGTGACTCCTGGAAGAACCCGGTCAGGATCTGGTTCAGCCTGCAGGCGGAGGCCAGATCGCGGCCGAAGGGTTTTTCGACGACAATGCGGCTCCGCCTGCGATCCTTTGCGAGACCCGCCGCGGCGAGCTGGCGCGAGATGATTTCGATCATCTCGGGCGGCGTGGCCAGGTAGTAGATGCAGTTCGTTTCAGCATCCCATTGAAGATCCTTCTCGCGGAGTCTGCCGGCCAGGGCCGCGTAGGTCCCGGGAGATTCGAAATCCGCGGCGAAATAAGACACTCTGGCGGCGAAGTCATTCCAGGATCCGTCATCGGTCCTGCCCCCGCGGGAGAACCGGTCGGCCCCCCCGCGAAGGCGGAGGCGGAATTCCTCGTCACCCATGGGTTTCCGGTCCAGGCCGATGATGGCGAATCGCCCGGGGAGCCACTGCTCCCTCTGCAGGCTGTAAAGGGCGGGGACGAGTTTGCGCCACGTCAAATCGCCGCCCGCTCCGAAGATGATGATCACGGTGGGGCCCGGTTGTGTCGAGGGTTCCATGATTTGATCCTCCCGGTTCGTTGTAGTATCAGTCCATTTCCCACTTCGTGTGAAACACGCCCTTGGCGTCGACCCGTTCGTACGTGTGGGCGCCGAAATAATCCCGCTGGGCCTGAATGAGGTTTGCGGGGAGCCACTCGCTCCGATAACCGTCAAAGTAAGCGAGAGCGGCCATGAACGCGGGCACCGGTATGCCCAGTCTTGCCGCATTGCAGACGACCACCCGCAGATCCTCCTGGCGCCGGGAAACCTCCGGGCCCAGGTGCCGGTCCACGAGCAGATTCGGCAGACCCGGGTCGCTTCGAAAGGCGCTGCGGATTTCTTCCAGAACGGCTGCGCGGATGATACAGCCCCCCCGCCAGATGCGGGCGACCTCGTCCAGCGCCAGCCCGTAACCGCGGGTCGTCGAAGCCGCCTTCAGAAGGGCCAGCCCCTGCGCGTAGGTGATGACGGAGGCTGCATGGAAGGCCCGTTCGAGCCGATCGACGAAAACGGTGCGCCTGCCCCCGAAACGAGCGCCCGGACCCTTGATGAAGAGGCTCGCGGCCGTCCGCTCCCCCTTGATCCCCGAGAGGTCTCGGGAGGAGACGGCGGCGTCCACGACGGGGACGGGGATGCGGAGATCCATGGCCGACTGGGACGTCCATTTTCCCGTTCCCTTCTGCTTCGCCTCGTCGAGGATGGCGTCGATCAGGCGCTTGCCTGTTTTCTCATCGACGTACCGGAAAATGCGGGCGGTGATCTCCAGAAGGTAAGCGTTCAGCGCCCCCCTGTTCCAGCGCTCATAGACGGCTGCCAGTTCGTCCTCCGTCAGCCCCGCCCCGCGCCGCATGAGATCAAAGGTTTCGGATATGAGCTGCATCAGGCCGTACTCGATCCCGTTGTGCACCATCTTGACGAAGTGGCCCGCCGATCCCGGCCCCAGGTAGGCGACACAGGGCTCGCCACCGGCGCGGGCGGCGATCGCCTCCAGAACGGGTCTCACCCTCTCGTAGGCATCCCGGGGACCGCCGGGCATGATGCTCGGGCCATGGCGGGCACCGTGCTCTCCTCCGGATATGCCGACTCCGAGGAAATGGATCCCCCTTTCCGCGAGGGTCTTCAGTCGCAGATCGGTGTCCTCGAAGTGAGAGTTCCCGCAGTCGATGATCACATCTCCCCGGGCGATGCACGGCAGCAGGTCGTGAATGACCGCATCGACCGTCGGACCGGCGGGCACGAGCATCATCACGGCCCGGGGGGTTGCGAGCAGGGCCGTCAATTCCGCCGGGCTCACGGCGCCGCGGATGTCCAGTCCGCCGGCCTCCGCCCGGAGTGCACGAACACGGCCGTGATCCCTGTCGTAACCCGCAACGGAAAAGCCGTGATCGGCCATGTTCAGAAGGAGGTTTCGCCCCATGACCCCCAGGCCCACCATGCCGATTTCATATTTCTTCTCGTCCATGTCCGCTCCGTCCTCTCTGCCCGCTTCCGGGCAGGGTTTTCCGTTTTTTTTTTAACTGCGGGGTCTCCCGAGCAGGGTCATGAACTCCTGCCGGGTCGCATGGGAGTTACGAAAGACGCCCAGGAGAGAGGATGTCACGAGCATCGAATTCTGTTTCTGCACCCCCCGCATCATCATGCAGAGATGGTGGGCCTCGATCATGACGCCCACCCCCTTGGCACGAATGGCCTTCATGACCACGTGGGCAATCTGTTCCGTCAGTCTCTCCTGGATCTGCAGCCTCCGCGCGTACATGTCGACCAGGCGGGCCAGTTTGCTGACCCCGAAGACGATCCCGTCGGCGATATACCCGATGTGGCACCGGCCATAGAAAGGGAGCATGTGATGCTCGCAGAGGCTGTACAGCTCGATGTCCTTGACGATGATCATGCTGTCCGTTTCCTGTGTGAAACAGGCCTCATTGATCAGCTTGTTCGGGTCCTCCCGATACCCCGATGTGAGGAAGCGGATGGCCTCGGCGACCCGGTGAGGAGTCCTTACAAGGCCTTCCCTCCCCGGGTCTTCCCCGATGGCGACCAGGATTTCTCTGTACAGATCCTCAAGCGTTGTCTTGTTCGCACCCATGGCAGAACTCCTTTCTCAAAGAATCGGTGTAGTCGAAAAGGGGCTTCATCCCGTCGTGACGATCCGTCGCTTCGATTTCCCCGACGCCGGGACGACCTCCGGGAAGCACCAGAGCCGGTTCCAGTTCCCTGAGGGAAAGGGCCAGGAACGGGCGCTCCAGGATCTGCGGATCGGGAAGCCTGAGACCCTCCGTCTCGAGAACCAGATCGCCGTAGAGGATCAGATCGAGATCGATGGTCCTCGGGGCGTACCTGTCCTCCGTTCGCTTCCGCCCCATGTCCTGCTCGATGCGCCTCAGGACCTGCTCCTTCAGGACCAGGGGGTCCCGCCGCGTCTCGACGGCGACGACGCAGTTGTAGTAGGGATGCTGTTCGGGTCGGCCCACCGGTTCCGTCTTGTAGACCGTCGAGATTCGCAGGATTCTCTCCGCCCGGGAGAGTCTTCGCAGGGCCTCCCTGACATTGTCCCCGGGGTTGACGTTGGACCCGACACTGATGAATGCCCGTGTCATTTTTTCTCTCTCCTCTCTCTCACGATCTCCACCCCGACGCTGCGCGCGAAGCGCAGTGCCGATGGCTTGTCCACCCGGACCTTCACCCGGCGCACGGCCGGATGCTCCAGGCAGACCCCGGCGACGGCCTCCGCCAGCGCCTCCACCAGGTGGTAACGGGAATCTTCCACCATCCCCATGATCTTCTTTTTCAGGGTGCGGTAATCCAGGGCATCCTCAAACCGGTCGGTCCGGCCCGCCTTGCTGAGATCGGTGCAGATGACCAGATTGATCAGGATGTCCTGCTTTTCGCGCCGTTCCTCTTCCGTCACGCCGAGGATGCATCGCACCCCCAGGTCAGATATCCGTATGCGGTCCATGGCCATACTCCATGAGGTGACGGCCCCCGTCGATGTAAAGGACCTCACCGGTGATGAAATCGCTGCGCAGCAGGTACAGAACGGCCCCGGCAATGTCGACGGGATGGCCGCGCCTCTTCAGGGGCACCGTCCGACTGAGTCGATCGAGGTAAGCATCATCCTCCCCCGGCGGCGGCAGGATCAACCCCGGGGCGATGCCGTTGACGCTGATGCGGGGCGCGTATTCCAGGGCCGCCATTTTCGTGAGCACCAGGAGCACATGCTTGCTCAGGATGTAGGCCACGTGGGACATGTCATAACCGGCAACCCTCGTGTCGAGGAGGTTTACGATCTTGCCCCGGCCGGAGAGCCTCGCGAAATCCCTCATGAGGACAAAGGGCGCCCAGGCGTTGATCTGCATATGACGCGTCAGGTCGTCGTACCGGATGTTGCCGAGCCTCCCCGGAGAAAAAACGGAGGCACAGTTGATCAGGATGTCGAGCGACCCTGAACTCCGGAACGCTCGTTCCAGCAGGGATTCGCCCTCTTCGGCCTTCTCGAAATCCGCCTGAACCAGCCACGATGCCACGCCCCGTTCGGCCAGACGGGCCTGAAGGTCCCCGGCCTCCTCGGCCGAGTGCCGGTAATGTGCGACGATGTTCGCCCCCGCCCCGGCAAGGGCCAGTGCGATCTCCCGGCCGATTCTCCTGCCGGCTCCCGTGACGAGGGCCGTTTGACCCGTCAGAAACTTGTCCATATCGTCCCCTCTCCTCAGCGTTTCAGCGCCCGTGATTCAGCCGGCGCATCGATCCCTGCCGCCCCGGTAAAATCCCTGAAGCGGAACTCCCTCCCGATCTGCCGGTCCCCGAGGGTCCACGCCGGGGTTCCCCGGGCGAGCGCCTCCTCACGCTCCCCGGTCCGGGAGCCCGTTGCCGCGGGGAGTCGTCTGATGTTTTTCTTTCCCGTCATCTCCTTCACCTCCCGGCCTCACGGGATCCGGTCACAGATCTCGGGGCCCGCCGATACCCTCATCCGGATGAGCTCGCGGGCCGCGTCGATCCTATCCCAGAGGTTGCACATCATGACCCCCCGGATGATCTTGTCTTTCAGGTAATAGATCACGCCGGTGTCGTTCTCCTTCCGCCAGCAGGGAATCGTCTCCAGTCCGGAATCGACCTCGCCGACGGCTTCGTATCCGAACTCGAAGAGATCGGAAAAGAAGTAGGGCATGTAATCGAATCGCCTGCGGGCACCGGCCATGTTCCTTCCCGCCCACCTTCCCTGGTTCAGCGCGTTGTCCCAGTGTTCGACCCGGACACCCTTCCCCAGCGCCTCGTAAGGAAACCAGGCGTTGTCCCCGGCGGCGTAGATATCGGGGTGAGATGTTTGAAGGCAGGCATTCACGACGATGCCGTTGTCCGTCTCCAGTCCCGCTGTTCGGGCCGTCTCGACCTCGGGACGGATGCCGATCCCAACGATCACCACGTCCGACTCTATTTCCTGACCATTCCGGAGCCGGGTGACGAAACGGTCACCCTGCCTGCTGAAAGAGGCCGGTGCAGTCCCGGAAAGGACCCGGATGCCCCGTTGCCTGTAGCGCTCCAGTACGGCGCGCCCGAGGTATTCCGGGAACACACGGTTACACAGGTAAGAGGAGGGAAAGACCATGGTCACGTCCACCCTGCTGATGTTCAGGGCCGCGGCGATCTCCGACCCGATAAAGCCTCCGCCGATGACGACCGCCGATTTTCCCTCTGCCGCCTCCCGCCGCAGGCGCAGGTAATCATAGAGCGTGCGGTAATAGCAGATTCCCTGCAGGTCCCCGCCGGGTACGGGGAGGCGGCGGGGGGACCCGCCGGTGGCAAGGAGAAGTTTTTCGTAACCGTATGTCCGTCCCCGTTCGTCCGTGATCTCTTTTCGCCGGGGGTCGATGGACATGATTCTGACCCCGGGCCTCAGCTCCACGCAGTGGCGGCTGTAATAGGACTCGTCGTGGAGGAAGATTTCCTGCACCTTCTTCTGTCCGAACCACAATTTCTTTGTGAGGGGCGGCCTGTCATAGGGGAGGTGCCTCTCACTTCCGATGAGCAGGATGGACCCCTCCGGGTCCACTTCCCGTATGCCCTCCACGGCAGACGCCCCGGCGAGCCCGCCGCCCACAATCACATACCGACAGCCTTTTTTTGCCATGGAAAACCTCCTTGATCCCTTTGTCGAATGCAGGCCCCGCCGCTCAGCGCGGGTCCCGAATCTGTTTCATGATACCGGGACTCTCCTCGTCACGCCGCGGCCGTCAGACACCGAGACCGAGCCCTGCCAGCGCGTCCCTCGTGGATTCGTATTTCCTGTGCACGATGCCGCGGATCCCGAGGCCCTCGGCCACATCGACAAACATGTCCCGGTCCTCGATGTATACGACCTCGGCCGGGTCCGCCTGGGCGATGTCCAGACTGATCCGGTAGATGTCCGGATCGGGCTTGCGGTAATGGACAAAGCAGGATGAGATGAAAAAATCCACGAACTCCGCCAGCCTGAACTTCCGGATGCGGTAGACCGTCAGTTCCCGCCCCTCGTTGCTGACCGTCGCAATCCTCAGGCGGTATTTCGCCTTGAGGTGCCGGATCAGCTCGATCATCTCCGGAACGGGTCTGGACTGGCCGAACATGAAATCCCTGAAGTCCTCCTTCGAGAAAGGCCTGTCCCTGTAAAAGACCAGCCGGTAGAGGTATTCATCCAGGCTCAGTTTCCCCTCCTCATAGGTGTCGAAGGTCAGATGATGCCGTTCATTCAGTTCATCGCAATCGAGGCTGAAGATCTCCGCCGCCTTCCGCCGCATGTGCCGGTCCCACCCATTGGTGAGGAGGACGTTGCCGATATCCAGAAAAAGGGTCGTGATACGCGCCGCTTCCATATTCTTCCTCCCTTTTCAGATCTTTTGGCCGGCCTCTCCGCGGAGCACGGCGGATCGTTTTCCTGCAAGGGTCTTCATCAGCTTTTCATAGGGCCGGATGAACTTGTCGATTCCCTCATCCTCCAGCGCCTGCGTCACCCGGTCGAGATCGATGCCCAGCTCCGGGAGCCTCTCCAGGATTTTTTCGGCCTGAGCAAGGTCTTCTTCGAGTCGCGGCGCCGGCCGGCCGTGATCCCGGTATGCCCGGAGGGTTTCCGGGGGAACCGTGTTGATCGTCTCCGGTCCGATGAGAGGCTCCACGTACTTGACGTCGCTGTAGGCCGGGTTTTTTGTGCCCGTGCTCGCCCACAGAAGCCTCTGAACCCGGGCGCCCCGGCCCGAAAGACCCTCGAACCGGGCGGCGTCGAACATCTCCCGGAACATGCGATAGGCGGCTTTGGCGCAGGAAAGAGCCGTCTCCCCGTGAAGGGAAGCCGCCGCTTCCCCTCTGGAACCGCCGGCTGTCATTTCCTTCTCCAGCAGCGGATCCACCATGACATCGATCCGGCTCAGGAAGAAGCTCGCCACGGAGGCGACCCGGTCAACGGGTTGTCCCGCGGCGAGCCGGTCCTCCAGTCCGGCCATATAGGCCTCCGCCACCTGCCGGTAGCGGGAGAGACCGAAGAGAAGCGTGATGTTGACGTTGATTCCCTCGCCGATCAGCCGACGGATGGCGGGAAGCCCCTCCCGGGTCGCCGGGACCTTGATGAAAATGTTCGGACGGCTCACGGCTTTCCACAGCTTTCGAGCCTCCGTCACCGTACCCGGAGTATCGTGGGCCAGGCGGGGGGAAACCTCCAGGCTGACAAAACCGTCCCGGCCGTCCAGGCGATCATAGACGAAACGCAACTCGTCGGCGGCAAACTGGATGTCCGAAACGACCAGGGCCTGATAGATTTCCTCCACGCTTTTTCCCTCCAGGGACAGGGCGCGGATCCTGTCGTCATAGGCCGCGGTCTCCGCGATGTCTTTCTCGAGAATCGCCGGGTTGGTGGTCACCCCCGAAACGCCGTCCTCCAGGATGAGCCGCCGGAGTTCGCCGGAAGTGAGCACCTCGCGGCTGATGTAATCGAGCCAGACACTCTGGCCGAATTTCTTGAGCATCAAAAGAGGGTTTCCCTTCATGATGGATCTTTCCTTTCACTTAATAACCGATCGTTCCCATCGCCTGGATCATCTCCACGACCGGGCCCGGGTAGATGCCCAGCCAGAGGAGCAAAAGGACCATCGCGGTCAGGGCCGCCGTCGCCGCCGGCAGGGCGGCGGACACCGCCGGCGTTTCAGCCTGCGGCTCATAAAGGACGACCACAACACGAAGATAATAGTAGAGGCCGATGGCGCTGGTAATCACAAGGCTCATGACGAGCATCCAGAGGGCGGTGCCGACGCCGGCGGTCATGAGGTAAAACTTGCCGATGAACCCGGCCGTCATGGGGATTCCGGCAAGGGAAAGGAGCATCGCCGTGAAGATCCCCGCCAGCCAGGGGCGGCGGTAGAAGAGGCCGCGGTAGTCATCCAGGGCGTCGGCATCCCTGCGCTCCCCGGACAGAACGGTAACGACGCCGAAGGCTCCGAGGGTCGTCACAAAGTAGGCCACCAGGTAAAAAGCGACGGCCGCCACGCGGATGGGTCCGTCCGCCAGAAAGGCCACCAGGAGATAGCCCATGTGGGCGACGGAAGAGTAAGCCAGAAGCCGTTTCACATTGTCCTGGAACAGGGCGAGGAGGTTCCCGGCGAACATGGAGGCGACGGCCATGAGGGTGAAGAAGACCGCGATGGCGCCTTCACGGATAAAATCGACCTGGCTGAAAGAACGAAGGAGAAAAGCGAAGACGGCCCCCTTTGAAACCGTGGCTATAAAGGCGGTGACCGGGGCGGGTGATCCCTCGTAGATATCGGGCGCCCACATGTGAAAAGGCACGACGGCCAGTTTGAAAGCGATGCCGATGACGATCAGGATCGTCCCCGCCTGAAGGGCAGGCCCTGCTCCGGGAGCGACGACGGCCAGCGCCATCCGGGTGATTTCCAGCGTCCCCGATTCGGCGTAAACGAGGGCCGTCCCGAATACGAGAAAGGCCGATGAGAAGGATGCAAGAACGAGATACTTGATTCCCGCTTCGATCGAGGATCTGATCCCGTGATGATAGGCAATGAGGGCGTACAGAGAGACACTGAGGATTTCGAGTCCCAGGAAAAGAGAAGCCAGGTGACAGGCGCAGGCAAGAATGGCGGAGCCCAGAAGTGCCGTCAGGACGAGAATGTAGAACTCCTCACGCCTCTCCGCGCGGACTTTCATGTACTCGTAGGACAGGAGAACCACAACGAAACCCGCCGAGACCATGAGCCCGATAAAGAAGAGGGCGTACCGGTCGATCATGAGAAGGGGTGTGACCTGGAGCGGTGCCGGCGCGAATGACCCGAAGAGCGCAAAAAAAGCCAGCAGGAGCCCCGCTGCCGCAATGGTACAGGTCATCCGGTAGCTTCTGCGGACCGTCAGGGCGACCATGGCCGCCGCAGGCGTCATGGCCAGGATCACGAGCGGGAGCAGGGCTGTCCATTCAATGGCTGTCATGGACTCCTCCCGGATCGATGGAAGGGGACAGGCCCGCCGTCAGCTCCGTCCGGCCTGTTTCGAGCAGACGGTCGAGGCTTCCCCGGGCTGTGTTCAGGAAGGGCTGAGGGTACAGACCCAGCCACAGGATGACGACCATCATGGCGGCCATCATGCCCGTTTCGCGGATGGTCAGATCGGCGATCCTCCATCCGCCCCGGTTCGGACCGAAGACGGCCTTCTGGATCATCCGGACGGCATAGACCGTCGACAGGATGAGGCCCGCGGCGGCTGCCGCCGTCATGGGAATGCTGACGGGATAGGTCCCCAGAAGGACCAGGAACTCTCCGATAAAATTTCCCATGCCGGGGAGTCCCAGGGAAGCCAGGGCGAAGAAAAGCCACGCCCCGCCCAGGCGCGGGGCCACGGACCACAGACCGCCCATGCGCCCCATCTCGCGGGTGCGAATGCGTTCCTGGATGGACCCGACCAGGATGAAAAGGGCCCCCGTGCTGACGCCGTGACAGAGCATCTGGATCAGGGCGCCCTGCAGGGCCGTCTCATTGAAGGCGAAGATGCCCAGCAGGACAAACCCCATGTGACTGATACTCGTGTATGCGACGAGCCGCTTCAGATCCGCCTGCGCGAAGGCGAGAACGGCGCCGTAGAGGATGCCCGCGACGGCCAGGGCCATGGCGATCGGCGCCAGTTCACGGGTCGCGGCGGGAAAGAGCGGCAGGGCGAACCGCATGAGACCGTAGGCCCCCGTCTTCAGCAGAAGGCCGGCCAGGATGACGCTTCCCGCCGTCGGCGCCTCGGTGTGGGCGTCGGGCAGCCACGCGTGGAAAGGCACGGCCGGCAGCTTGACCAGGAAGGCCGCGAGGAATCCCAGCAGGATCAGGCGGGCCGCGGGTTCCGGCACGGCGGTCCCGAGCAGTTTCACATAGTCGAAGGTGTAGGTGCCCGTTTCCCGGCCGTGTATGAAATAGAGCCCCAGGATGGCCGCGAGCATCAGGAGGCCGCCGACCTGGGTGAAGATGAAGAATTTCACCGCGGCGAAAAGCCTTCTTTCGTGCCCCCACAGCGCGATGAGAAAGTACATGGGGACCAGCATGAGTTCCCAGAAGAAGTAGAAGAGGAAAAGATCGACTGCGACAAAGACACCCATGATCCCCGTGAGGGCGGCCATCAGGTTGAAATGAAAAAAGCCCGCCTGCCGGCCGATCTCCCCCCACGAAGAAATCACGGCGGCCATCCCGAGAAAGACCGTCAGAAGCGCCAGGAGCAGGCTGATGCCGTCCATGGCCAGATGAAAGCCGATGCCCAGACGGGGGAGCCATGGCAGGCTCACCTGAGCGATCCAGACGCCTCCCGTACCGGCAGCCGGGAGATTCGCGAACCACAGATACAGGAGGATCACCAGGTCGGCGCCGAGAGAGGCAAGGCAGACCCGGCGCGGCGAACGGTCGCTCCGGAGACCGAGGACCCAGGCCAGCAGACCGCCCGCGAGGGGAATCAAAATGATCCAGAGAAGAATCATGGGGACTCCTTGAACCATATGACAAGACCGAGGGCGATCACGACGCCCGCGACGATGCCGATGGCATAGCGCCGCAGCCTGCCGGATTGCGTCCGCGTCAGCAGCGACGAAAGACCCGCGCTGTACCAGGCGAGCCCGCCGTAGATCAGGTCCACGGCGTCGTCCCGGTTGAGGCGGGCGAAAGATGTGAAGGGCCTGACGAAAACGGCGCCGTAGAGCCCGTCGAACCCCCACCCCGAGTGCCAGAAGCGCCGAAGCGCGCTTCCTGCAGCGGTGCCCGCCCATCGTTCCGGCAGGCCGGGCCGCCGGAGATAAAGCCACCATGCGGCCGCAATGCCGAGCACCGGCATGATCATGGCGTCGAGAAACAGGATCACCTCCGTCGTGAAGGATACAGGCACCCCCCTGAGCGGCGGCAGAGACCGGGAGAGGAAGTCCGAGAAGATCGTCACCGGCGCAAGGGCGGCCGGCATCTGCAGGAAACCGCTCACCAGGGAGAAGAATGCCAGGACGACCAGCGGGATCGTGACGGCCCGCCCGGGTCTTTCCGCCGGGGCGGTCCTGCGCTCACCGAAGAAGATCAGGAAGACCATGCGGAAGGCGTACAGGCCGGTCAGGAAGGACCCGGCGATACCCGCCGCCCAGAGCCAGGGCCCTCCCGTCCCGGATGTCCAGGCCATGAAGAGAATGAGATCCTTGCTGTAGAAGCCGGCGGTCACCAGCGGCAGTGCCGACAGGGATGAAGCGCCGATGAGAAAGGTCCAGAACGCCGCCGGGAGATCGCGACGGAGCCCTCCCATCCTGCCCATGTCCCGCTCCTCCCCGAGGGCCGCGATCACGACGCCGGCCGAGAGAAAAAGGAGGGCCTTGAAGAAGGCGTGCGTCATGAAATGGAAAATGGCCGCCGACCAGGCACCGACCCCCAGGGCCAGAAACATGTAGCCGATCTGGCTGATGGTGGACCACGCCAGGACCCGCTTGACATCGGATTGCGCAAGCGCGCTCGCGGCGGCCATGAGCAGGGTGACGGCGCCGACGACGGCGACGAGTCCCCCCACGGACGGTGCCAGGGTGAAGAGGACATGCGTCCGGGCAACGAGGTAGACGCCTGCCGCAACCATCGTGGCCGCATGGATGAGCGCGCTCACCGGTGTCGGGCCCGCCATCGCGTCGGGAAGCCAGACCTGGAGCGGGAGCTGGGCCGATTTGCCCACGGCCCCGCCGAGGATCAGCAGGGCCGCCCAGACGGCCACCCCGGAATCGGGGGACCATCTCTGCGGCGCCTGAACCAGGATCTCCCGGATGCTGAGGGTATCGAGCTGGATGAACAGAAGGATCAGGCCGATCGCAAGTGCCGTGTCGCCGATCCGGGTGACGATGAAGGCCTTGTTTGCCGCGCGCACATTGGCTGAGTCCTCGTACCGGAACCCGATCAGGAGATAACTGCAGAGCCCCACCCCCTCCCATCCCAGATAGAGCACAAGGAGATTGTCCGCCAGCACCAGCGTCAGCATGGAGCCGACGAAGAGATCCATGCAGGCGAAGAACCGGCTGAAGCCCTCCTCCCGGGCCATATGCTCCGAGGAGTAGAGCAGGATGAAGAAGCTGACGACGGTGACGGCCAGAACCATCACGGCCGACAGGGCATCCAGGCAGAGGGAGACCTGCGGGGAAAAACCCCCCACCGTCACCCACCGCCAGAGGGGAAGCACATAGGCGTTCCCGGGAGGCGGTGAGATGCTGAAGCCCGCGAAGGTCGCAACGGCCAGGGCGGCGGAGAGGCCGACGGAGCCGGTACCGATAACCGAAACGACGCCCCGGGACAGCCGCGAACCCGCCAGAGCCAGGACGGCAAAGCCGGCAAAGGGCAGAAGGGGGATCAGCCAGATCAGTTCGAACACGTCAACCTCTCATGCTGCAGGCACGGTCCCCGTCGAGCGTCCCGTACCAGTGGTACATCCAGAGAATGAGGGCCAGGCCGAGGGCCACTTCCGCCGCGGCCACGGCGAGGATAAAGACAAACATGACCTGGCCGTCGGGCTGGAGCCACCGGGCGCCGGCCACGACAAAGGCCAGCCCCGAGGCGTTGAGCATGATCTCCAGTGAAAGAAGGATAAAAAGCACATTGCGGCGGATCAGCACGCCGGCAACGCCCAGGACAAAAAGAAGTCCCGCCACGATGAGCCCCTGTTCCACCGGGATGCCGTTCATGATTGCCTCCCCTCCCCCGCTCCGTCTGCACGGGAAACGCCCAGCCGCCAGGCCAGGTGATAGGCTCCCACCAGGCCGGCCAGCAGCAGGATCGACACCAGCTCGACACCCAGAAGGTAAGGCCCGAAAAGCGCCATGCCGACCTCCCGGGGGGTCACGGCGGTCCCGTCATGGAAACCGACCGTGCCGGATGCCAGAAGGAAGATCAGCTCTGCCGTCAGGATGAGCGCCAGGACGGCGGGGCAGGCCCAGGTCCCCGGGCTCAGCCGGTGCCGCTCCTTGCGGACCGACCGGGGTCCGGGATTCAGCATCATCATGACGAAGACGAAAAGAACCATGATCGCCCCCGCGTAGATGATGACTTCCAGAGCGGCGGCAAAATGCGCCCCGAAAAGAAGGAAGATCATCGCCACGGCGAGAAGCGAGATGATGAAATACAGGAGGGCATGGACGGCATGCCTTCCCGTGATCACGCCGAGGGTCGAGATGACCGCAACGGCCGACGCAATGTAAAAGGCGTAAAGCATAACCCGTACTCCACCGTGGCTGCGAAGCCCTTCAGGGCAGGAGACTTTTCACATCCACCGGGGGCGCCTCCCCTTCGGCCTCCCCCTTTCCCTTGCCGCCGACGGCCAGACCGGCGACCCGGTAGAAATTGTAGCCGGGGTGCTTGCCGGGGCCGCTGATGAGCAGGTCCTCTTTCTCGTAAACGAGGTTCTGCCGGTCGTATTCCCCCATCTCGAAATCCGGTGTGAGCTGAATGGCGTAAGTCGGGCAGGCCTCCTCGCAGAAACCGCAGAAGATGCAGCGCGAAAAATTGATGCGGAAAAAGGCCGGGTATCGCCGTCCCTGCCCGTCTTCTGCGGCCTGCAGCGTGATGCAGGATACGGGGCAGGCCGCCGCGCAGAGGTAGCAGGCCACACATCGTTCGCCGCCGTCCGGGTCCCTCGACAGGATGATCCTCCCCCTCCATCGCGGCGGGATGTCGGGCCGGACCTCGGGGTACAGCACAGTCTCCCGTTTCCGGAACATGTGCAAAAACACAAGGGCGATGGTCCTTACGTGACTCCACATGGTTTCATCTCACCGCCATGACAGGAGGATTCCCCCCGTCACGAGAATGTTCACCAGCGCCAGGGGCAGGACGAGCTTCCAGCCCCAGGCCATCAGCTGATCGTATCGCGGCCTCGGAAGAGAGGCCCGAAGGAGGATGAAAAACACGATGATCAAAAAGGTCTTCAGGGCGAACCACAGAAGCGGCGGCAGCCACGGCCCCAGCCACCCCCCGAAAAAGAGGGTCGTGATCATCGCCGAGATGAGAGTGATGCCGAGATACTCGCCGAGGAAGAACATGCCGAACTTCATCGCGGAGTACTCCGAGTGATATCCGGCCACCAGTTCGCTTTCCGCCTCGGGAAGATCGAAGGGAAGCCTGTGCATCTCGGCCACCCCGGCGATGACAAAGATCACGAGGCCGAGGACCTGGGGGAAGCAGAACCACAGGCCCCTCTGCGCCTCCACGATCTCCCGCAGGTTGAAGGAGCCGGCCAGCATGACGACCCCCATGACCGAAAGGCCCATGTAGACCTCGTACCCCAGCATCTGTGCAACGGCCCGCAGACCCCCGATGAGGGCGTACTTGCTGTCCGACGCCCAGCCCGCGAGGACGACGCTGTACACCCCGAGGGAAGACATGGCCAGGAAGAAGAGGACGCCCGTGTCCAGGCGGACGACCTCTATGCCGGGCGCGAAGGGGATGACGGCGTAAGCGGTGAGGACCGTGACGACGACGATTCCCGGTGCGGCGACGAAGACGGGCCTGTCGGCAAAGGGCGGAACCCAGTCCTCCTTCGTGATGATCTTGATCATGTCGGCCAGCACCTGCAGGAGCCCGAAAGGGCCGACCCGGTTCGGGCCGTAACGGTCCTGCCAGAGTGCAAGCAGCCGCCGCTCCAGCCAGATGTTCAGGGCGGCGACAACCAGGGCGGCCAGAGCAACGCCGAAGATCACTGTGAGTATTTGAAGCTCGCCCATGTCAGTGTTGCTCTCCCTTTCCGCCGGGGAATGACAGCGCGCACCAGGCCGGAAGCCCGAGGCCCGCAAGAGCGGGCAAACCCTCCGGCAGCCCGGCGACCCCGGGCGGGAGAGACGGGTCAAGCCGGACGGGTAGGTCCAGTTTCCGGCCGGAGATCGTCAGACCGACGATGTCCCCGGCCCGGCATCGATTCTTCTCCCCTTCCACCGGGTTCAGCGCCAGGTAGGGATCGGGGCTTAATTCGGCAATGCCCGGTGCGTGGATGCTCAGCTCCTCGGAACCGAAGACGTGATAGAGCGGAACCACAAGCCACTCGCCCCGCCGGCGCTCAAAAGCAGCCGGGATGGCGATGTCCGCCGTCTTTTGGGGGGTGCCCTGGGGCTCCAGGATCCGCAGGCCCCCGTCGCCTCCGCGGAGAGTCCCGCCGATCCCGTCCTGGTACTTGTTCACGGCCTGGATCGAGTTCCACCCCGGAGACCAGAAGCGCGCCATCAGCGGTCCCGGGGGGGCTGCGCCGGAGCCTTCCATCGAAAATGCAAACGGGGAGTCGGGATCATTCGGCGGTTTCGGTTCATGGACGGTCCTGTCGGCCGTCATGGCCGTCCGTCCGCTGAAACGGTGGGGCTGCCTCGGGATCTTCTGCCCCGTCATGCGGAAATCCGCCGGGGGTATCGCGTTCCGGAGGTCATGAAGGACGGGGACGGCGTTGCTCAGGGAAGAAGCCACGTCGTCCAGGTTCTGCCAGGACGGGGTTCGGGGGTGCTCCGTGGCGATCATGATGTCCCGGATCCAGCGCCAGCTCTCCTGGATGTCGCCGCGGGGTTCCAGGACACGGTAGTAGCGCTGGGCCCTTCCTTCCAGGCTGACCAGGGTTCCGCTTTCTTCGGCGAAGGTTGCCGCCGGCAGGACGAAGTCCGCCCTGTCCGTGGTCGCGTTTTCCGTATGGTCGATGACGATGACGTGACGGGCCGACGCAAGAAGTCGATCCACCCGGGACGGCTCCGCCCGCCGGTAGAGGTCGTTCTCGACGATGACGAGCGTATCGGCTGTTCCCTTTTCGAAAGCCTTCCATGCCGTCCCCAGAGGCTTCCCTCCCAGAAGACCCGGCCCCAGGCTGTTGCACTCCGGCACGATGAAGCACAGGGATACCTCTTTTTTCCCTCCGGCGTGCAGGGAGGCGGCAACCTGTGCCGCGGCACGGATCATCGCCTCGCTCCCCAGGGCCGTGCCCGAGATGATCAACGGCCGGTCGGCCTCCCTCAGGGCTCCCGCAATGATCGCCGCGCGGGCCTTCATGTCATCGGTGAGATCGGGGACGGGCGGAGAGTCTTTGTCCAGTTCGTAGGCCACGGCAAAGCCCAGCCGGGCCAGGTCATCCGGCGCGGCGCGGCAGGTATCCGTCGCCATCGGATCAAGCCGGCTTTGTGCCGCACCGGCCGTGAAGAGAAAACCCCGCGCCTCCTGCAGGGCCTCCCGGACGGCGGCATCGTCCCAGGGAGGGATGTGGAGCTTTTCCGCAACGGCCATGGGCTTCCGGCGGATCGACTGTCGAAGCGCCAGGGCAAGCCGGGGGGCCCTGTTGGGAACGTCCTCCCCGAGGACGAAGACGGCGTCGGACTCCTCCACGTCCTTCAAAGACGGGGTCCGGGCCGGGCCTTTCGTCAGGCACTCCAGGATCAGGGCGACAAGCCCGTGGTCCCTTTCGCCGGTACCCCCGTAGAAATTCTCCGGTCCCACGAGGGTGAGGAGGGCGAAATTGGCTTCCAGGGAGGCCCGCGGGGACCCGATGCCGATGACGCCGAACGCTCCCCTGCAAAACAGGGGTGCCAGGAGCTCCATCATCTTTCCACGGTCGAGAGGCTCCGGGACTCCTCCGTCCCTGCCGTTCCGCCGGCGGAGGGGATGCAGGATCCTTTTTTCGCCGTTGACGAACGCGTAGCCGTAACGCCCGCGGTCACAGAGAAAGTAGCCGTTGACCTGACGGTTGTAGCGGTTCCGGATCCTCCTCAACGTGCCCTGGCGCTCACCGGGGATGGTGTTGCAGCCCACGCCGCAGTGGACGCAGACGGAAGGCGCCGTTTGAAGATCCCACTTGCGTGTGTAATGCTTCTTCAGGGACTTGTCGGTCAGGACTCCCGTGGGGCAGACCTCGACAAGGTTGCCGGCGAATTCGCTCTCCAGAGGGCCGTCGCTATGGCGGCCGAAATAAACATTCCGGTGGGATGAAAAGACATCGAAATCACGGCCGCCGGCATAATCCCGGTAGAACCGGACGCACCGGTAACACTGGATGCAGCGGTTCATCTCGTGGTTCACGAAAGGGCCCAGATCCTGGTTGACATGGGTCCGCTTGGGAAAGCGGTAGCGGCGATAGACATGGCCTGTCATGACCGTCATGTCCTGGAGGTGACATTCGCCCCCTTCGTCGCAGACGGGGCAGTCGTGGGGATGGTTGGCCATGAGCCACTCGATGACGCTCGCGCGAAAGGCCCTTGCCTCGGGGTCGTCAATGGAGATGCGCGTTCCGTCGGCGGCGGGGGTCATGCAGGACATGACGATCCTTCCTTTGCGATCCTTCTCGTCCCGGAAGATCTTCACGGCGCACTGCCTGCAGGCCCCCACGGAATGCAGGGCCGGGTGCCAGCAGAAGTAGGGAAGATCGAAACCCAGAGACAGACAGGCCTCCAGCAGGTTCTGACCGTCCCCGATTTCGTATGGCCTGTCGTCGATGTAGATGGTGGTCACCGTTTACCTCCAGGGGCATTTCTTTTCCCGGATGTGCCGCTCGAAGTCGGAGCGGAAGTGCCTGAGCGCGCTCTGGAGCGGCTCCACGGCGCCGGGCGCCAGGGCACAGAAGGTGTGTCCCGGCCCGAGAAGCCGGGTGTGGCCCTCGAGGATGTCGAGATCCCCCTCCCGCCCCCTGCCCGTTTCGAGCGCCGCCAGGATCTCCGTGAGCCACGGCAGTCCCTCCCGGCAGGGGGTGCACCAGCCGCAGGACTCGCGGACGAAAAACCGCATCAGGTTATGGACCATGCCCACGGGGCAGGTCCGGTCATCGAGGATGATCATCGTTCCCGTGCCCAGGCGGCTCCCGGCCTTCTGAACCGAGTCGTAGTCCATTTTCACATCCAGATGTTCCGGGAGCAGGAAGTCCGTCGAGGCGCCGCCCGGGATGATCCCCCGCAGACGGTACCCCTCCGCCATGCCGCCGGCACGCTCCTCCAGGATCTCCCTCATCGTGACCCCCATCGGGAGTTCCCAGAGCCCGGGGTTTTTCACCCGACCGCTCACACCGTAGATCTTTGTCCCCCCGTCGGGCGACCGGCTGAGCCCCCGGTACCATTCGGCGCCTTTTGCGATGATGTGCGGCAGGTTGGCGAGGGTCTCGGCGTTGTTCACGATCGCCGGTTTTCCCCAGAGCCCCGAGAGCTGCGGGAAAGGGGGTTTCGACCGGGGGATGCCCCGCTTGCCCTCGAGGGCGTTGAGGAGCGCCGTTTCCTCGCCGCAGATGTAGCGGCCGGCGCTGATGTGGATGCGCATCTCGAGGCTGTATCCCGAGCCCAGGATGTTCCGGCCCAGATAGCCCCGGGCGTAGGCCTCGGCGACGGCCTTTTCAACACTCCTCGCCGACCGATGGTAGGCCCACCGGAGAAAGACATAGGCGCGGTCCGCCTGGACGGCATAGGCCCCGATGATGAGGCCTTCGATCAACTGGTGGGGGTTTCCCTCCATGAGCAGGCGGTCTTTGAAGGCGCCCGGTTCCATCTCGTCCGAGTTCGAGATGATGTATTTCGGGCGGGGCGCGTCGACGCCCATGGGGACGAAGCTCCACTTGACGCCCGTGGGAAACCCGGCCCCGCCCCTCCCCCGCAGGTTCGACGCCTTCACCTCTTCCTGCACCCGGTCCGGGGGCATTTCCCCGAGCATCTTCCGGAGAGCTCCGTACCCCCCCGCTCGCTCGTATTCATCGATGTCGAGAGGGGAACGGTCGGGTCGAATATCCTGCGTGAGGGGACGTTCCATGATCTTTTCTTATTCGTACCGCTCGAGGAGTCCGTCGATTTTCTGCGGGGTCAGGTCGCCGTGGAGGTCCCGGTCGATCATCACGGCGGGGGCGCAGTCGCATGCCCCGAGGCAGGAGATGGGCAGCAGGGTGAAGCGGCCGTCCGGCGTCGTCTCACCGAGGGTGATGCCCAGTCTCCTTTCCAGGTGCTCCAGCAGGTTTCCGTATCCCATGACCCAGCAGCTCACGGCATCGCAGATGAAGATGACGTGACGCCCCACGGGCCTGCGGAAGATGAAGGGATAGAACGTCGCCACGGCGTCGAGTTCCTCCGGCGTCATGCCCAGAAGCGGGGCCGCATCCCGGATGCCCTCATCGGAGACCCATCCGCGCCCCGCCTGCAAGACTCTCAGAACCTCGACGCAGGCGGCCTTCGGGTATTCCTGTTTCCGGATCTCCTTTTCGATCTCCCTCTTTTCTTCTTCCGTCAACATGGCTTCAGCCTCTTCGTCCCTGTCTCAACGGTCCACATCGGCCAGAACGTAATCGATGCTTCCGAGAATGGCGATCAGGTCGGCGATCATGAGGCCCCGGGCAAGCAGCGGGACGGCCTGGATATGGGCAAAGGAGGGCGTGCGGATGCGCGTCCGGTACGAAACGGTGCTGCCGTCGCTGATCAGATAGTACGTGCTGTTTCCCTTGCTCGCCTCGATGCCGAAGGCGCACTCGCCGGGCGGAATGACCGGGCCCCAGCTCACGCCCAGGAAATGATCGATGAGCGTCTCGATGTGATGCATCGTTTTTTCCTTCAGCGGCGGGGTGGCAAGGGGGTGATCCGATTTGTAAGGACCCTCGGGCATGTTCTCCAGGCACTGTCTGATGATGCGCAGGCTCTGGTGCATCTCCGCGGTGCGGACGAGGGCCCGCGCGTAGCAGTCGCCGCCCTGCGCCGTCGGGATCTCGAACTCCATCGCGTCGTAGCCCGAGTAAGGTCGTTTCTTGCGGAAATCCCATTCGAAACCGCAGGCACGGAGATTCGGGCCCGTGATGCCCCACTCAACGGCTTCATCCAGAGTGCAGACGCCGACCCCTTTCGTCCGGGCCTTCAGGATCCGGTTTCGCATAATCATCCCGTCGTACTCGGCAAGCCTTTTCGGAAAGTAGTCCAGAAACTCCCGGATGAGACGGTCCCATCCCCGCGGGAGATCCTGAGCGACGCCGCCGATGCGGAACCAGGCCGGGTGCATCCTCCCGCCGCAGACGGCTTCGACGATGTGGAAGGCCCTCTCCCGGTCGTTGAAGGTGTAAAAGACCGGCGACATGGCCCCCAAATCGAGGGCGAAGGTCCCGTACCACACCAGGTGGCTGATGATGCGGAAGAGCTCGGCCATCATGATCCGGATGACCCTGGCGCGATCGGGGACCGTTATCCCCGCGAGCTGTTCCACCGCCAGAACGTAGGGGAAGTTGTTCATGACGCCGCTGAGGTAGTCGATGCGATCGGTATAGGGGATGTAGGTATGCCAGGACTGCCTTTCGCCCATCTTTTCGGCCCCGCGGTGATGAAAACCGATGTCGGGCACCGCCTGCCTGATCTCCTCGCCGTCCAGCTCCAGCACGATGCGCAGGGGTCCGTGCGTGCCGGGGTGCTGAGGCCCCAGGTTGAGAAACATGAACTCCGTGCCCGCTCCGTAGCGCGTCAATCCCCAGTCCTCGGGACGGAACTGCAGTGCTTCTTCCTCGGCATCCAGCTTCGCCTCCGGAAGCTCGAAAGGGCCCATCTCGGTGGCTCTGGCAGGGTGGTCTTTCCGCAGGGGATGTCCCTTCCAGGTTGCGGGCATCAGGATCCGGCGCAGGCGGGGATGCCCTTCAAAACGGATGCCGAACATGTCCCATGCCTCGCGCTCATACCAGTCGGCCGACGGCCAGAGACCGGTGATGCTGGGAACGGACAGGCGGTCCTCTTCGAGGGCCGTCTTGATGCGAATGTCGGCATTTCTCTCATAGGAAAGCAGATGATAGACGACGGTGAAATCGCTCTCCGGCTGACCCTGCCGATGGGAACGGGTGCGTTCATCGATGGCCGTAAGATCGTAGAGCACCCGGAAGGGCTCGCTGATCCCCTCTTTCAGGTATCGGAGAATCTCCGGGGCCTTTGCAAACGGCACCCACAGGGTCGTTATGCCGTCGCAGGTGGGCTGCACGATGATCTGATCCTGCCCGAAGCGTTCCTGAATAGACGCGGTCACGCCGGTTTGTTCATTCATCGGTGTCCGCTCTCCGGTCAAAGCCGCTGCGCTCTTTATCGGTCAATGCGAACCGTCCCGTCAGAGCTCGTCGGGCGAAGGGAAAACGGCGGCTTTCCGCCTGAGATCCCTTTTTTCATCCCGCATGGACGGGCCGGCTTTCGGTCGCGTGTCCACGCGCCGAGGCCCGGCCACCCGGCCGAGCGGTCGCCTCTCCTCCCCGACCGCTTTCCGGAGCAGAAGAATGGCCTCGAGGAAGGCCTCCGGCCGGGGCGGACAGCCCGGGACATAGACATCCACCGGCAGGATCCTGTCCACACCCTGGACGACACTGTAGATGTCGTACATGCCTCCGGAGTTGGCGCAGGAACCCATGGAGATCACCCAGCGGGGCTCCATCAACTGATCGTAGAGCCTGCGGATCAGAGGCGCCATCTTGATGAACGGCGTTCCTGCGATCACCATCACGTCCGCTTCCCGGGGAGTGCCGCGGAGGATCTCGGCGCCGAAGCGGGCAATGTCGTACCTGCTGGTCACGCTGGTCGCCATCTCGACGTAGCAGCAGGACAGGCCGAAGTTGAAGGGCCAGAGGGAATTTTTGCGGCCCCAGGCCACCAGGTCCTGAAGCCTGGCGAGCACGACACTGCGGCTGATGCCGTCGTCGCCGGGACTTATTCCCCTGTTTCTCCGGTGAGAACGGGATCCGGTGTTGAAATATCCTTTCACGGAGACCTCACTGTCGGGGGTGTCGCCTGTTTCCTCCTCAACCCGCCCCAGTCCAGACCGCCCATCCGCCACAGATAACCGAGAGCGACGAGGAGGACGCCGATGAATACCGCAATGGCCAGATAGGCTCCCCAGCCGGCTTCCCGCGCGACGACGGCCCAGGCGAAGATGAAAACAGACTCGATGTCGAAAATCACGAAGAACATGGCCACCAGGTAATACTTGACATCGAAACGTATCCAGGCCTCCCCGGTGGGAACCACACCCGATTCGTAGGGCTGTCCCGTCGCCCTGCCCTCGTGCTTCTCGCCAAGCAGATAAGAAAGCCCGATCATGGCGGCCGCGACGAAAACAACGGTCGCAACATACACGGCCAGAGGCCAGAGGGCCTGGACCGTCCGGTTATCCGGCATCTGCTATCTCCTGCGTCATCAGGTTCGCAAAAGACCCCGTCCCGCTTTTCCCGCGGACTTTTGCCTCCTGGAACCCGGCCTGTTTTTCCGTGCACCTTTCTCCGGGAGACTCGCCGGGGGCAGGTCATCGGCCGGGGCGTCGTCGGGTTCCGTCGTGTATCTCTTCTCCACGATCTTTTCCGCTTCGAGCCAGTGAACGAGCGCCCGCCCATCCCGGCAGCCTTCCTTCAGATACAGATCGTAGGCGACCTTCGCAATTTCGTTATGCAAATCCGGTTTCATGAGACGCCCTCCCTTCTTGACAATGTTTCCACCTTTGTACCGTTTCCACTATCGGGGAAACACTTAAACCACATTCTTAAATACCTGATCTCCTGCTCAGCAAACGGATGAGTGGTCGAGGGATTTGTTTTTGAAACCGGGCGATCCCGACGGCCCGGACGTCCTCGCCGGCGAACTGCGCCTGCGGGCCGCCGGGGGAAGATCCCCGGGCGACGGGCTTCTTCAGGGGTCCGTAAAGAGGGTGAAATGTCCTTGAAAAAAGGCGGGAGGGCGCCGGTCAGAGGCACCCTTCCTCGGCAAGACCTGAAAGCAGCAGGTGGATGTAGACCAGTCCGGCATAAGCTCCCCATCGCCGGAGCCGTTTTCGGATGTCCCTGTCATCGAGTGGTTTCCTGGCACGCAGCACGCTCTGCAGCTTGTTGCGGGCCCCCACATCGCCCGATGGAAAGACCGTTAATCGTCCCAGCCCCCTGAGCAGGGCGTAATCCGCCGTCCAGGGACCGATGCCTTTCAACCGTAGGAGCTGATCGCGGGCCTCTTCGTCGCTCGACGCCTCGAGCTTCTCGAGGTCGATGTTCCCCCGGCTGACCTCTCTTGAGAGGGCGAGCAGGGCCTCGGCCTTCTGACGGCTGAATCCCAGTTTTCTCAGGTCGGCGGCGTCCACAGGGGCCAGCCTCTGCGGCCGCGGGAAGCCGAAGGAAACCCCTTCGGGCGTGACGATGCGGTCGCCGCAGAAGCGGGCCAGACGGTTGAGAAGGGTGATTCCCACCGTCAGGGAGAGCTGCTGGCAGGCGATCCCGTTCACCAGCGCCTCGAAGACCGACGGGAATCTCGGGAGTCTGACCCCGCGGAATCTCTCGACGAGACGGCCGATCGACTTTTCCCCGCCTGCGAGGCGGTAGAAATCGGAGAGTTCCGTCTCCAGGCCCAGCATCCGCGTGAGAAGGGTCTTGACCCTTGCTTTTGAGTCCGCCGGCAGACGATCGCCGAGGACCCGGACCCGGAGCATCGGCTTTTCCGGCACGCCCGCCTGGGTTACCTGCACCTCCAGGACGCCCTCGGCCGCGGCGTGGACCCGGCGCCAGGTGATCCCATCCCATCGATCGATGAGGTTGACGGGCCGCCGCCGGATGGCCCAGACGGTGCAGTCGAGGCGAAAAGGGGGAACGGCAGTCATGACAAATGTCGCTGTGTCCATCTTCGTTTCCTCATCCTTCCCTGCCGCGTCCGCGACCGGCCCTCCTCACTCCGGCGGGACTTCCGGCATGATCCCCATTTTCCGGTAGATCGGGCGGACGACCTTCCGGATTTCGGGGAGTTTTCTGTAGAACAGAAGCGCCCCGAGAATGCAGCACAGACCCGTGATCACGAGTGTGTCCGGCGCACCGATCCGCGAGGCCAGCGAACCGGCAAAGAGACTCCCGAAGGGCGCCACCCCCATGAAGGACACGGCAAAGAAGCTCATGACGCGTCCCCTTTTGTCGTCGTCCACGATGGTCTGGAGAATGGTGTTGCTGGATACCGTCAGCACCATCATCCCGAAGCCCGTTACCAGCATCATGACGATCGAGAAGAGAAAAACCCTGGACAGGGCAAAGGCGATGATCCCCACGCCGAATGTGCCGGACATCAGGGCGATCAGCCTGCCCATCCCCAGAACCGACCTCCGGGACGCCAGAAAGAGCGCTCCCACGAGCGCCCCGAACCCCGAGGCTCCCATGAGAAAACCGAGCGTGTGAGGACCGCCGTGGAGAATGTCCCGGGCGAAAACCGGCATGAGGACCGCGTAGGGCATCCCCATGAAGCTCATCAGGGAAAGCTGCAGCAGGATATACCGCATGGGGATGAAGTCCCGGATGTAACGGTACCCTTCGATCAGGCTTTCGCGCAGGGGCGCGTGTTTTGTACGCACTTCTTTCTTCGGGATTCGCATGGCCAGGAGGGTGATGATGATCGCGAAAAAGCTGACGGCGTTCAGGAGGAAACAGATCCCCTCGCCCACGAAAGCGATCACAACCCCGGCGATGGACGGCCCGACGAGTCTCGCACCGTTGAAAAGCGATGAATTCAGGGCAATGGCGTTTCCCAGGTCCTCTTTCCTCTCCAGCAGTTCGATGACGAAAGACTGGCGGATGGGGATATCAAAGGAATTGACGATGCCCAGAAAGAAACTCAGCAGGACCAGGTGCCAGACCTGCACGAACCCGGAAAGCGTGAGGAAAGCCAGGACGAAGGCCTGCAGGCTGGCCAGGGACTGCGTCGCGATCAGGAGATGATAGCGGTTCCACCGGTCCGCGTAGACACCGGCGATGGGGGAAAAAAGGAAAGCCGGGATCTGGCTCGCAAATCCCACAAACCCCAGGAGAAAGGGGGAATCGGTCATGCGGTAGACGAGCCAGCTCATGGCGATCTGCTGCATCCAGGTGCCGACGAGGGATACAGCCTGGCCTCCGAAGAAAAGGCGGTAGTTTCTGTGGCGCAGCGCCCGGAGGATGAATTTCACCTGGTGCGTCGGTCCTGCCATGCTCGTGGATGTTTCAGCGGCTCATCCCCGCGACACCCGTGATCAATCGGCTTCAGCCCGTTGATGAATGCTCGGATGTTTGTAGTGCACGGTTTGAAAGTACCTGACGAGCCTCCTGACGATAGTCCCGGGGTGATCGTCATAGAAGATCCTGGCCCCCGTCTTTTTTCTGATCTTCTTTACGATATTCTTGATCTCGGAAGTGAGCCCCCCCGTCCCCAGAAGAACCCCGATCAGTTTTCCCTCGTCATAGGCAATGGAGAATTCTCCCAGCGTGCCTGAACGACCTCCGAGGATGATCACGATATCGGAACTCCGGATGTTGACGACTTCCCGCCCCATGAGCCCGCTTCCCGTGAAAATCAGGACATCGTGATACAAAACGGGGGAATCATATTTATGCACGTGTTCCCATTCACTCAGGGCCGGTGATATTCCCACGACGAGCCCGCCGGCCTCGGCGGCCCCCCGCGCGGACTCCAGGGGAAGGCCCGGGCATGCGCCTGTAACGGTAATACAGTCCGCCTGTGCGATCGCCCGGCCCAGTTCATAAGCAAGCCCCTTCTGATGTTTCGACAGCCTTCCCGTCGCGGAACCCATGACCCCGATCTTCAGCTTCATGTCCCCTCCCTCACCTGCTGCTTCGGTAATGCCCGTCTGCTCTCTTGAAATCGACGAAGCCCCTTGTTACATCCGTGCGAATCAGCCTGACCTGAATGCGATCCCCCACGTCGACCCCGTTGAACCCCTCCACCAGTTTCCCCTCGATGGGCTGGTGGAGGATGCGAACCCACGTCCCCTTGGGTGCCGCGCCCGTGACAACGGCCTCGAACCGTTCCCCGATTCGCGACGCCAGGAGAAGCGCGGCGGCGGATTTCCGCACGAGCCTCTCGACCTTGTTCGCGTCATCCTCCTTCTCGGTGCAGTGCCGGGCCAGTTCGTTCAACTCGTATCGTCCGTACGGCACCGGGGAGCCGTCCAGTGCCGCTTTCAAAAGCCGCTGGGTGACGAGATCGGGGTAGCGGCGGTTCGGGGCCGTCGAATGCGAGTAGTGCTTTACGGCAAGCCCGAAATGCCCCTCGGATTTCTCCCCGGGGTATTCCGCCACGTATTCCCCGCGGCCGATCAGCTTGATGATCATCTGGGACAGGTCGTGAAAGCGAAGGGGATCGGCGGTTCTTTGCCGGACGAGAAACTGTTCCAGCGCCTTCGAATCCGGTTCGTCCGGCAGCCGATAACCATATTCCGACGCGAGCTTCACGATCCGCTCCCAGCGTTTTGGGGTGTGGACGACGCGACGGATCGAGGGGAAGTTCACGGAATCGAGGTACCGCGCCGTCACGCCGTTGGCCGCAATCATCAGGTCCTCGATGAGCTCTTTCGCCCGGTTCTTTCTGTCGATGCCGAGTTCCCGGATCTCGCCTCCGTCGAACAGGGGGCGCGACTGCACCGTTTCCAGGCTGAGGGCGCCCTGTTCATAACGCAGTGCCCTGAGCTTCCGGGCCACCCGATCCTGGATACGCAGGTTGTCGTCCAGCCCCGGCACCGCACGGACCGCCTCGGGGATCGGGCCGTTTCCCTCCAGCCACGGGGCGACGGAATTGTAGGCGAGCTTTGCATGATTGCGGACCACGGCCCGGCAGATCTCGAACCCCCGGCATCGACCGTCGTCTCCCGGGATCATTTCAACCACGACAGACAGGCGGTCCTGACCGGCGTTGAGGGAGGTGAGGTCCGTGGACAGACGCTCGGGCAACATGGAGAAGATTTCGGCGAAAGTATAGATGGACGTCGTGTTGTGGCGGGCGTGCTGATCAATGGCCCGGTCTTTTCGCACCATGGAGTCCACGTCGGCAACCGCCACCAGGACCTTGATGGTGCCGTCCGGCAGGGATTCGGCGACGGTGAGCTGATCGAGATCCCGGGAGTCGTCATTGTCGATGGAACACCACGGAAGGTCCCGCAGGTCCCGGATCCCGTCTCCTCCATCCGCCGGGGAGGCCGGAAGCCCTTCCGTTTCCTTCAGGACTCGACGTGAAAAATCCGGCAGAAACCCCCGGTCGTACATGGCCCGTCGGGCGATCCGCTGCAGGACTTCAACGTGCCGGCCGGCATATTTCTGGATCATCGAAGAACATCCGGTTTGAGATCAGGAAGTGATCATCATTGTACAGAGGGCAACGTCAAATAGCAATTCGAGAAAAAAGACGCCGGTGCGGGTGCCCGAACGGCGCTCGCCGGTATTGAATGCCGGAACGGTTTCTGGTAATTTGGATTCAGCTTTCGTCACCTGCTCTTCCTGCCGGGCGGTCGTCTGCCCGTTCTGTTCTGCCTTCTCTCCCGTCGACGGCGCGCGATCGGCCGGCTCCTTCCGGAACGAGAGCCGGGCACTGCCGGGAACGCAATAATGACGATTCGGATCACCCATCCAAAAAGGAGAAGGACATGAAAAAATCGATCAAGGGAACGCGGACGGAAAAAAACCTCATGGCCGCCTTCGCGGGGGAATCACAGACCTTCAACCGGTATTCCTATTTTGCGGAATCCGCCCGGAAAGAGGGATACGAACAGATCGCAAACATCTTCCTGGAAACGGCGAATAACGAAAGAGCGCACGCCCGGACGTTCCATCAATACCTGGAAGGAGGCGGTGTGGAGATTACGGCCACCTACCCCTCGGGGCCGGCGGCCGACACGGAAAAAAACCTGGAAGCGGCCATCGCCAGTGAGAACGCGTCCTGGACCCTTCGCTATGAAGATTTTGCGAGGATCGCCCGGGAGGAAAACTGCGCCGATATCGCGAGCGTCTTCGAGGGCATCGCCGTTGCGGAAAAATTTCACGAGACCCGGTTCGAAAAGCTGCTGGAGAACCTGAGAAAAAACCGGGTTTTCAAAAAAACGGCGTCCGTCAAGTGGCATTGCATGAACTGCGGTTATGTCACGGCGGAGACGGAGGCGCCCCGGCACTGCCCCGCCTGCCGGTTCCCGCAGGCATTCTATGAGGTGCTGGCGGAGAATTACTGATGCGGGGTCCGCGCCCCTGGCATCAGGGACCTGATCTGAACCTGACGACTCTACACCTGCCTGAACCGGTTATCGAGGCTCAGCGGACCGGAACCGAAGTGGACGATCAAGAAAGCGGTTCCAAGCATGGAGAGGTTCTTCAGGAACATGAGGTACTGAATGTGCGCCTCTCCCGGGTCCGCAACGGCCCAGAAATTGTGCATCATGACGGTGACCGGGATCAGGAAGATCACAAGCAGCCAGGCTCCGTACCGGGCCCTGTATCCCAGAATGATGCTCAACCCGCCCAGAAACGCAATGATCCCCGACAGGGGTACGAGGATCGAGGCCAGGGGGACGCCGTTGCCTGCGGCGTAGGCGATCGTCCCGGCCTTGAAATGCCCGGGCGCCGACGACACAAAGATCGCCGAGTACAATATCCTTCCCAATACGACCAGGTACCTCATTTCCTCCGCCCTCCTCTCCCTCGATCTTTGACGGGGCCGTCCTACAGGAGTTCTTCGTCTCCACGGTGATCCCATCATCATGGATCAAGGCTTGCCACTCCATAAGGTCGTCCCTCATTTTGCCGGTAAAAATACCCCGGAAGAAATTTTCGCGGCCCGATGGTCACGCAGCGGACCTCTCTCATCCGGACTCTTAGCAAAAATCAGATTTTTCGAAGCCCGGAATCAGTATTGGACGGATTTTAAAAGTCCCTCCTTTGATGTACTGAATCATGCAGGAGAGGCATGATTGAGACCCGGTCAACCCGAAAGAGGCGCCGAAAACGGCAACGGGCAGGCCGGTTGCCTGCTTTCCGGCAAGGAGGTTCCATGCGGATCGGCTATGGATTCACGAGGGAATTGGATCTTCCCTTCGAAACCGTTGTTGCAAAGGTGAAAGAAGCCCTGGCGGAACAGGGTTTCGGGATCCTGACGGAAATCGACGTCAGGGAAAAGTTCAAGGAGAAGCTCGGGATCGACTTCAGAAAATATCTCATTCTGGGCGCCTGCAACCCGTCGAATGCCTGCAGGGCGATCCAGGCGGAGGAAAACATCGGTTTGATGCTCCCCTGCAACGTCATCGTTTACGAGAAAGGGGGGAAAACGGTGTTTTCCGTCATCCGGCCGACGGTTGCCATGCAGATGATCGACAACCCGGAACTCGGGAAGATCGCCGAAACAGTGGAAGGGCAGTTGAAAAAGGCCTTCAACGCCGTGCACTGACAAGAAGAAGTGAAAGAGGATGGACATCATGCGGAGGCTTGCGTCCCTCTCGTCGTCGCTTGCGTGCCTGTGTTCATGCTCGAGATACGACGGTTACGGACCCATGGGCGGCCCCGGTTATGCAGGATGGCCCATGATGCACTATGGGTACGGGGGGTTTTTCATGTGGATCATCCCGATCGCGCTCGTCGCCGTACTGATCTATATCTTCATCCGGCTTCAGGAGGGAAAAACCGGGGGGACGGAGACGCCGCTGGATATTCTGAAAAAACGCTACGCGCGGGGAGAAATCACCAAGGAGGATTTCGATCGGATGAAAAGGGATCTGGAAATGTAGGATCAAAGAGCTTCTGCCGAAGGCCGGGAGTCGGACCGTCGCACCTTTTGGGTGAGACAGGCCTCGGTGACAACCCCATACCCTGACGGCCGTGACTCTTATCACGGCCGTCTTCGGTTTGCGGGCCCGCTGTTCCCCAGCCCTTTCAGTCCGTCCGGGGTTTGCCTATCCCCCGGCCGCCTTTCTTTTCCCGGGGGCAGCCTTGGTCCTTGATGCGGTTTTCTTCTTCCCTGCCGCTGCCTTTCTCCTGGCCGGCTTTCTCGCCATCGGGACATCGCAACAGATCAATTCGCAAGAGATGCACTCGCAGGGGTCTTCGACACAAACGACCAGCCCGCACTCGTCACACGCGTACAGATCTCCTTTTTTTGCCTTTGCCATAAAACCGACCTCCTTGCTGATGGTATCTACTCCCTTTTTCACTTCCCCACTTTCACCGTTCATTTTTTTCTTTCGGCGGAATAAAGGCAATCATGGAAAGACGGATTGATACCGTACAAAAACCTTAGACGACATCAGGGAATGGCCCGGTTGTTCCATGAGATCAGATGCCGGCGAAGTCGTCTCAGAGATCCACGTCCCTCAATCGGAGGGAGTTCCCTATGACGGACACCGAACTGAAACTCATGGCTGCCGCCGCGATCACCGGACTGAGCAGGATGCCGAAGAAGGGATAAAGGACCCCCGCGGCAATGGGGACGCCGAGGGCGTTATAGACAAAGGCAAAAAACAGGTTCTGCTTGATGTTGCGCATCGTCGCCCTGCTCAACCTTCGAGCCCGCACGATCCCGCGAAGATCACCTTTCACCAGGGTCACCCCCGCACTCAGCATCGCGACGTCCGTCCCCGTCCCCATCGCGATGCCGACTTGCGCCTGGGCAAGCGCCGGGGCGTCGTTGATGCCGTCCCCGGCCATGGCCACGATCCTTCCCTCGGCCTGTATCTGCTTGACCATTTCCGCTTTCCTGTCGGGCAGGACTTCGGCGATCACCCCGTCGATCGCAAGCTTTCTCCCGACAGCCTCAGCGGTGGTCCTGCTGTCGCCCGTGATCATTACGACCCGGATCCCTTCCCGGTGCAGACTGTCCATCGCCTCGGCCGTCGTGGATTTGATCGGGTCCTCCACGGCAAGGATTCCCGCTGCCTTTCCATCCACGGCCACGAACATCGCGGTCTGCCCCTCTTTTCGCATGGACTCCGCCCTGTCCGGAAGATCGCCCGGTTCAATGCCGATCTCTTCGATGAGCCTGAGGTTGCCGAGAGAGACCTTCCGGCCGTCGATCACGCCCGTGACCCCGCGCCCGGTGAGCGACTCGAATGATCCAACCTTTGAAGAAGGATGAACACCCCTGTCCTTTGCGCCTGCGACAATCGCTTCGGCCAGGGGGTGCTCGCTTCCCCTCTCGATGCTCGCAGCGAAGTGCAGTATCGTTTCTTCATCGAACCCGGCCGCAGGGACCACGTTGACCAGCTTCGGTTTGCCCTCCGTGAGAGTGCCGGTTTTATCCGTGACCAGGGTATCGACGGTCTTCAGGACCTCGATCGCCTCGGCGTCCTTGAAGAGCACCCCTCCCGTGGCGCCTTTGCCCATGGCCACCATGACGGACATCGGTGTTGCCAGGCCGAGCGCACAGGGGCAGGCAATGATCAGCACCGCCACGGCATTGACGAGGGCGTAGGCCATGCGCGGTTCAGGCCCGACCCATGCCCAGACCACAAAGGTGATAACCGCAACACCGACGACGATCTGGACAAAATATCCGGCGACGATATCCGTTAATTTCTGGATCGGCGCGCGGCTGCGCTGGGCCTCGGCAACCATGTGAACGATCTGCGCCAGGAGCGTCTCGGACCCGACCTTTTCCGCCTTCATGACCAGCGTGCCGGTGCCGTTCACCGTCGCGCCGATCACGCGGTCGCCCGCCTGCTTCGACACGGGAATGGGTTCCCCGGTGATCATGGACTCGTCCACGGCGCTGGAACCCTCGGTGACCGTGCCGTCGACGGGCACTTTCTCCCCGGGCCTGACCCTCAGGAGGTCCCCCGCCTGAATCCGGTCCAGGGGGACGTCCTCTTCGCCGTCATCCCTGATCCTTCGCGCCGTCTTCGGGGCAAGCCCGAGAAGGGCCTTGATGGCGGCACCGGTTCGCGACCGCGCCCTCAGTTCAAGCACCTGGCCCAGCAGCACGAGGGTGACAATGACCGCCGCCGCCTCAAAGTACATTTCCACCTCGCCGCCTGCGCCGCGGAAGGATTCCGGGAAAAGGCCGGGGAAGAAGGCGGCCACAATGCTGTATAGATAGGCAAGGGCGACGCCAAGCCCGATCAGCGTGAACATGTTCGGGTTCCAGGTGACCACCGACTGCCAGCCCCGGACAAAGAAGGGCCGGCCTCCCCAGAGGACCACCGGTGTGGCGAGAAGGAGTTCCGCCCACTTCAGATATTCAGGAGGAACGAAACGGCCGATGAAGGAGAGTCCGGGAAAGAGGTGACCCATGGCGATCACGACCAGGGGAGCCGTCAATACCACACTGACCCGGAACCGCCGCGTCATGTCGGTGAGTTCGGGGTTTTCCTCCTCCCCTTCCGTGATCGTTATCGGCTCGAGGGCCATGCCGCAGATCGGGCAGCTGCCCGGCTTGTCGCGGACGATCTCAGGGTGCATCGGGCAGGTCCACCGGGTCTCGGTGGCCGCAGCCGAAGGTGCAACCGGCTCAAGCGCCATCCCGCATTTCGGGCAGGAACCGGGTTCTTCCCGTCTCATCTCGGGATGCATGGGACAGGTATACATCTCAACCTTTTGGACTTTCTTGAAAAAATGATGGTCGGCCTTCCGGCCCGGTCACGGGTCGTTCGCGAGGCCGCTTATGACGTTTTTTTTGCGGCATCCGGCTTTTCGAGGCTTGCAGAAGATGGAGCCCGTCGAAAGCGGTGAAGAGCTGACCCTGTGGGTCGCCGAATCAGCCCGGCACCGCGGAGACGAGAATGAATGTGCCCGCGGCGGCTCGTACCCCCTGTTTCATCTTCATGATGGACTCACCCCGCCGTTCGGCTTCTTCAGCGCCCCTCAATGGAATGCCGGATGTAGTCGTATATCTGCTTCATCTCGGCGTCCGATACTTTTTCAGGCGGGATGGCCGGCATGAGGCCTTTCGACCCGTCGGGCATGTGCGGCTTTCGGTTGAAATCGAGGAAAGCGTTAAAGGTCTTCATGTACGTCGAATCTTTTACAGGCAGTGCGGGCGTCAGGATATTTCCCCCCTGCGGATGGCAGGTCCCGCAATGGGCTGTGTACAGCCTTTCCCCCGCCTGGAGATCCCCCGTCGAAGCCGGTTTCTCACTTCCGAATACCAGGCTCCCCCCGTAATAGCCGAGCCCGGCCACCGCCAGGACGGTGAGGAAATAAACCGTGAGAATCGTTTTCATGGATGAGCCCTCCCTGTAATTCAGGTAGATCCCTGCGATCAAAAGCACGACCAGCGCCCCGCTCAGGGCAAACTTGATTTTGATCGGAAAGGTCCAGATGCCGTCATAATAGTGCACCCAGTCGGTGTAACCGAAGAATATCGTCGGGAAGACAAAGACCAGGGCGATCGCGAGACAGTGGCGGGCCGAGACCGCAAAGGCATAGCGCCTGAATAGCGCCGCAAGAAGGCCGAGGATGAGCGCACCGACGGCCAGCCCCCCGGGCATGTGGGTGAGGGGCGGATGAATCGGATGGGTGTACCCGACTTTCTCGATGACCTGATAAAGGGCTTCGATCATGGATTCCCTCCGCGCATGATTCTCAAAGAACCCGGATGTACCGTCCTGTTTTGTCGATGTATCCCACGGCCCGGCCGACTTTCACCATGGCGAGCCCCGGAAAGGCAGGCGCATCCCGTATCCTCTTTCTTCCGGACCGTCCCATATGATCGCCTCCCCTTTCGTCTGTCTTTCCGCCCTAATATTTGTACGTGAGATTCAGAAACAGGACATTCGCCTCATAGGAGGGCTCCCTGTACGCCCCCGAGAGATACGCGCCGCTTGTCCCCGTTGTGGCCGGGACATATGGATAGCCGTCATACTGCGCATCCTCATAAACGAATTTCTCATAGGCATAGCCGACCGTACAGGAGAGTGCGACTGTGGGCTGATAGGTCAGTTTGACCAGGTAGTATCTCAGGCTGTAGTCGTCCCAGTTCGTGATGTCCACATTGTCCTGTGTCCTCCCCCCGGGGGACAGTCCGGCCAGCGTTGCGGGATCGAGCATATAGGAGTAGTCCACCTCCCCATTCGACTTGAGATAGCTGTGCTGGAGCTTGAGGGTCCATTTCTTCGGAACAATGTAGATGTCGGTGCCGACCGTGAACCCGTAGCTGTCGTTCTTTTGATCGGTAGACCAGTTGTAATTGGCGGATGTCGACGCAGCGGGGTCATACACCGGGGTCGTGAGATTGATGTTTCTCTGGACCTGTTTCTCTTCCAGGCGCTCGTAATCGAAGTTTCCATAGAGGCGGACCCTCCCGGCGATGACGTAGTCCACGTCGAAATTGAACTCATTGCCCTTGCTGTCCGTGAATCCCAGGACCGTGTCCTCATAATCGGAATGTCTGTATCGGTAACCCAGGGAAACATTCAGGTTTTCCATGGGGAAGAAATCGAGGGTCGCCTTGACGGTGTCCCGGGTTTGAGACGCGGCGTCGAATCGCCTGATCCACGGCTCGGCGTCCCCGAGGTTCTGGCCCTCGAAATCGGCTCCCCGGTTGAGCCGCTCGTAACCCAGCCTTGCGACCATGAAGCTCAGGCCGCTCCACCGCAAGCCCGCATTGTAGAGGTAGTCATCGTTGCTGGGAATGTCCTCCCTCTCGCGGTTCACGTGGGCGTACGTGCAGGCCCCGGTGAGGTAGAGGTTCGCCGGAAGCCTGAACCCGAGTTCGGCCCCGGCTTTGTTTTTCTTGTAGCCGAACAGGGAATTGGTCAGCGTCGTCGCGCCGTCCGTGGTCGTGACCTGATCGGACCGGTTGTCCCTCTCGTAGTATTTGTAGAAAATCTTGCCGTCCATGAACGAAAGGGGGGTCGAGGTCAGCGAGAAGCCGTAGCTCTGCGTCTCGACTTTGCCGTTGAATTTGGGGGAACTCAGGGTGACGGGAGTCGACCCGCCCGCCGTCACGTAAGAGGTCAAAAGACCGGCGTCGGATTTCGCCTGGGAAACCCCGAGATCCACATTGAACTTTGTCCTCATCGGCAGTTTCAGCGCACCCCTGAAATCGAGCTTCTGGCAGGTGTTGTCCGGCGGGAGCGTCAGCACGTCCGTCACGGCGGCCGTGGCCGCATTCGATGGATTTCTGAAATAGATGTTGTGGCTGTTATTGTCGAAGGTGCTGTAGGAATACCCAACGGACATGAGCAGGGGGTTCCTGCTGTAACCGGCCTGGAAGGTGACCCCGTCCGTCCTGTAATCGATCGGCGCCGGGAGTTCAATCGAAATGCCCCCCGGGGTGGTTCCCGCGACCCCGTAGGGATATGCCCCGGTCCTTTTTTCACTATCGGCCGAGACGTTGAAGAAAAAGGGCTTCAGCATGTTCATCTTGAAGCCGCCGCCGAATTTGTGCCTCATGACGTCATAGTCGAAGATGCTCCAGGTGTTGACGTTGGTGCCGGGCGGCTGCGTGGGATAGGTGAGGCTGCTCGAGCCGGGGTTTGCATAAATGGTCCTTGCGTCTTCCGTGAAATTATGGGGGATCTGATCGTAGAAGAGCTCCACACCGAACTTTCCCCACCGGCCTCCCTCGAGCCGGTACTGCTGATCCCGGTAGCCGATGTTGCCGGCCTCGCCACGCAGGTAGGAATTCTCGGTTTCATGACCGGCCTCGGCGCCGACATGGACGCCGACCCCTTCTCGAATGTCCCGATACTCGTTGAACTTCGACCTGTTGCCGCCGATGTCGGTGTATTGCCCGGTGACGGAAACGTTGCCTGTAACGGTTTTCCCTCCCTCCGCCTTTTTCTCCTCCGCCGACGCGCACGGAGGAGACAAAATCAATGCAACGACGGCCACGACGCAGAATGTACGTTTCATGTCGCCTCCTTGCTCATCGGACAAAGGTCTGTCCCATTGCGGCAGGTCCCATGCCGCCGTGGATGTTCGAGTGGCAGTTGAGGCAGCCGCGCGCAAACATCCTGTTCTTGCTCCCGGTGGCGCGGCCCCCGAACGTCTCGAAGCTCGTGTAGGGAGTCCCCGGGTGGCCCGAGGCATCGTGGCATCCCTGGCAGAGCTTCGGCGGCTTGTCGACAAGGAGTTTTGAGTGATTGCTTCCGTGCGGGACGTGACAGGTCAGGCAATTTTCCTCAACGGGGGGGTGCTCCCGGAAGAAGGGCCCTCTTTTCTCCGCGTGGCACTTGTAGCAGAGTTCATTGGCGGAGTTCGCCGCGATCATCTTCGTCCCGAAACCGCCATGAGGTTCATGGCAGTCGGTGCATTTGACCTTTCCCTCCCGGATGGGATGGTGGGACTGCTTGTTGTGCTGGGCCCTGATGCTGAGATGGCAGATCAGGCAGAGGTCCGGCTGTCTTGCTTTGAGGTTCTTCGGGGTCCCTGAATGGACGGTGTGGCAGTTGTCACAGGAGATTCCCGCCGCTCTGTGCCTCCCCATGTCCCAGAAATTGATGCGGAGGGTCTCCGTGTGGCAGGAAAGACACTTCGCCGATTTCCGCTCGGCATCGGCCGGTCTCTTGCTGAAAATGAAAATCCCCGCGCCGCCGGCGCCCATCTTTTCCAGGTGCGGGGCTCCGGGACCGTGACAGGTCTCACAGGCGTCTCGGTTGGCCGGGGAACCGGGGATTGCCTTTCTGGCGTGAATGGACCCCGCATAGCTTTCATAATGCTTCGCATGGCAGGCCTTGCAGGTGGCTACACCGACGGTGCCGTCGCTCCCCTGCGTGTCGCCCGTCATGAGGGCACTGACGCCGAAGACAAGGAGAGAAGAGAGGAGCAGGAAGACGATAAACTTTCTCATGGCGCCCTCCTTGTGGAACCCGAAATCCCGTTAAAGAAAATTCATTGTCGTCCCGGCGCGTTTGTTCGGGAAATCCGCCAGCACTGGGGGTCATCGGCGAAGAGATCCGCATCTCCACGGGCCCTGCTGTACGCGTAGGCGACGGCGCGGCAGCCCCGGCAGGAGGGCCACAGGGCACACTCGCCGCATCGGCCTTTGTAGCTGGCCCTGTTTCTCAACCTCCACAGGGTCTTCGAGTTCGCCCAGATGTGCCTCAGGCTTTGCCTTTTCAGGTTACCCACGGAAAGGCCGATACGCCGGCAGGGCATGACCGTACCGTCACAGCAGATGGTGACCCCGGAAAAACCGGCGCTGCAGCCCGAAAGGGTCAGTTCGCACCCCGCCGGTTGAACACCCTCCTTGAGCGTCACAGCCAGTGGGTCGCCCGAGACGACCTCGAAATCAGGACCGTCCAGGGAATGGATGTTCTCATATATCCGACGGGTCTCCTCCGGCGAAAGCAGGTGCGCCAGCATGTTTTCCCCGCTCCCGCAGGGGACCAGACGGGAAAATCCAATGCCCGCAAAGCCGCTGTCACGGGCGATCTTCACGGTCTCCCCGACGAAAGGCGAGTTGAGCCGTGACAGGGTGACGTTCGCGCTGACCTTGTTGCCGGCACGCCGGAGACGCTCGACTCCTTTCAGGGCGGCTTTGAAGCTCCCCCTGCCCCGTATGGCGTCATGGAGGGCCTCCGGGCCTTCGAGGCTCACCTGAACCTCGAAGACGCCTGAGTCCCTGAACCGGCGGGCGTCGTCATCCGTGACGAGGCAGCCGTTGGTCATGACGGCAACCCCGAAACCCGACTCCCGGGCGTATCTCACCGCATCCAGGAACCCAGGGTAGAGAAGCGGCTCTCCCCCGGTGAAGTGGATCGAAGGGACCACCCGGACGTTTTGCTCGGACTCCCAGGCCTCGAACATCCCGGCGGCCCCGTCGATTTCACGGAACAACTCACCCGGGGACATCTCCGGCGGCACCTGCCGGTCCTGGTAGCAGTGCCTGCACCGGAGGTTGCACCGCTCGGTGAGATGCCACTGGATGAAGAACTCAAAGGTTTGAATTGCCGGACCGGCAATTACGTTTTCTTTCACTTCTTTCAGCTGAAGCATTGCCTCCCAGATTCCGCGGACCGCATCATGGCCCAGAACTTCGCCTCGCGACGCCTGGCAAGCTCGTTCAGCATGACCTTTTTCCTGGTCCTCATCTGTTTCACCTCCTTTCCTTTGGTTCTAAAGGCCCGGGGTTGTAATTACTTTTCATCGTCCCATCATGAAAAGGCTTTGTAAATGAGCGTAAACCTGATTCTTGAAGGTCCGCTTGCTTAGTTCAGGATCAGGGATTCCCTTAGACCCGACCCGGGACAGTCCCTTCCCGGCACGGGCTTCACTTCACGGATGATGTATGATAGAAGTATCGCTGCCAAAAGCGGGAATCTTTTATAATGGAAGAAAAGGAGGTCCGATTATGCCGGCCGTCAGAATCAGCCCCGAGGAAGCCTATCGGAAGGTGAAGGCGGGTCAGGCGATCCTCGTGTGCGCGTACGCGGACAAGGACAAGTTCCGGAAAATGTGCCTCGACATGGCCATCTCCCTCGACGAGTTTCAGAAGCGCCTCCCGACGCTCCCCAAGGATCAGGAGATCATCTTTTACTGAGCCTGAGTGAACGAACACACATCTGCCAGTTTGGCAGTGCAGTATCAAAAGATGGGGTATTCCAACACGAAGGCCCTCCTGGGCGGCGTCGAAGGCTGGAAGAAGGCGGGCTACGGTGTCCTGTAGAAAAACACGGTCACAAATCCCCGCCCGTTTCCATCATCCATCTGAGGGAGACAAGAAATGAGGATGTGGATCGTCTCTGCGTTGATTCTAACCTTTCTGTCCCTGTCCGGCTGCCCTGAAGTCTATTTCCATGAGATGAAAAAGAAATCGGCACAACACACGGGATGCAGGGTTGACGACATGGTCATAGTGGACGACGAGAATGAGGTCGCGGAAGGGGTTCACAGGTGGACCGTCGAATGTGCGGGAAAGAAATACCGGTGCACGGAGATACCCAAGAAATCCCTGGAGTGCAAGCCGATTCCCGACTGAGGGCTCCCGGGAGAAAAGGGGACAGTCCCCTTTATTTCCGCCAAATGTCAAGATGTCAAGCCTGACCCCGAGGTGAAGCCGTTCAACAACGTTCTGGAAGCAAAAAGAATCCGGTCCTGCCTTCTTTCCCGGGCCCTGACGAAAAAAAACATTTTCTTGTGAAGTCGGACAGGCTCATTTCCTGCGTTAAGCAAATTCGCCCTGACCTCCTTTGCGAGTCTTTCCAGGCCATGTTCTGATTGGACGGCCCGCTCTACGCCGGGGGGAAGCTCTACCCGGAAGAGATCACGGGCCTGTCGCAGACCGAGAAAAAGCATCCGTCTGCAGCCCGAAGAAGAGGAGATAGAAATAATCCGGTCCCAGTCCAGATTCTTTGTAACTGAAACAAACCAGGCTATGTCGCACAGCCAGAGCAGCTTTTCCCAGAGATGTTTTGTCCCGTGAACCGTGAGGGCCAAAAGCAACTCCTCCGGCGGAAGCGTCGGGCATGTCGTATTCCCGACCTTCACGTCGCAGGAACGGCTGAATGTATCTGATATATCCCATCGGAAGCCGTAATGCCATGGGACGAACCCCCACTGGATCTCCAGGGGAGCCCTGTCGTCGCTCATCATGGTCAGTTCGTTGTGGGTAAAAAGATAGAGAGCCCCCCGGACTCCTCTCAGGGGAAGTTCGGGGTGATATCCCAGGTCGAGGAGCGCCTCAGCCGCACCTCGTACATCCTGAAGCCGCACCAGGATGTCAATGTCACTCGATACCCGCAGGTTTGCATCGTCGTAGATCTGCGCGGCCAGCACGGGCCCCTTGAACGCAAGCGCCGGGATGCCTCGTGATGTCATGTGTGAAAGGACGGCGTCGAGCTCCCGTAGATAATAGAAGTTCTTAGCGCTGTTTGCGAAGTGGAGACGGCGGAGCCTCTCCATGGTTTCTTCCGGGATGCGATCCGGAAAGAGCGCGCGGAGCTTCCGGTAAACGATCGAGACCAGCCCCTGCCGGGCTGAATGCTCCACAAAGGCGGTCCAGTTTACCTTGCCGTCCGCGAGGACGCCGGCGATTTCTGCTTCCGAGTCAGGGTTTGGAGGCGTCGCGCAGCGGAGGAGGAGTTCCTGTTCCGTGGTCATCGATCGGATCCCCCTCCTCACATCACGCACCGCTCGATTTCCTCCCAGAAGGCCCCCTTCAGTGTCGCCCGAAGAAGGTAGCAGGGCACTTCGTTCACGAGGGTGGATACATTTCGGAAAAAAGTCGTTCTTTGTCTCCGGTAATCGTCGAGTTCGAGATCGAACCAGAGATCGTTGAGCATGTGACTAGGAAGCGCCAGGGCGCGTGCAGCAACCTCGAGCTTGTTGATGGTCACAACAGAGTCTTTTTGCTCCGCCCTTTCGAGGAAGAGGATCGCCTTCAGGGGCAGGCTGCCCTGGACACACCATGAACTCTGACAGGAGCCGTCGACAAGCCGGCTCCATGTGGGGAAAGGATGCGCCGCATACCCCTCCCCTCCTTTTTCCCTGACGATGAGGGTATCGTCGTCACACAGCGGGTTCCACGGCGGCGGCACGCGGGCACAGCAGGTCGATTTGCCCGTCCCGCCGCTCGCCGCTATGACAACGGCCGCACCGTCCCTTTCGATGAGGGCTCCGTGGATCGGCACTCCGCCCTTCTTCTGGGCGGTTTCATAAATCGGGAAGAGGGCATTCTGGAGCTTGAAGATCTCAAGCACGTCCTGCCTGTCAGGTCCCATTTCGCAATGTATCTCCGGTTTGTCCGGGTGGTAGTGCAACTTTATCACTCTCAGGTGCTTCGTTTGCCATCCGTCGGCCGGATGACAATACCACTTGCATGGACCATGGCGGGAGAAAAAGAGCCGCCAGTCGCTCACAGAACCATCAAAGGGGGAGAGTCCGAGAATGCGGGCGAAGCGGGCGAGGCGCGGAGCCGTTTCCCCGTCCGCCCAGAATCCCCATCGGGTTCCATCCTGAAGCCGCAAAGAAAATAGGGGTTCCATCTTCTCCAACCGCGATTTCTGTCGTACAGCCGGATCCATTGTGATCGATCCTTTCGCCTATCCGGGACAGCGCCCATCATCAGGGACTCGTCCCGGCCTTGCACAATGTTGACTTCGTTGTCCCGGTCTGGCAAGTAGTAGCGGGGTAGGTCCCATTATAGCAACCGAGCCATGATCCTGCCAGGGCGGTCGTGCCGGTCTTGCAGCAATAATAATTGGGGGTACCGCCTGCGTTGCAGGTTTTGGGGGTACCGCCGTTTGTACAATTATAGCTCTGGCTCACGCACTGGTTGTCACGGTGACCATCGACACAGGTCACAGTCGCCGTGTAGCCGGCCTGGCAATTACCGGTCCCGCCTGATCCTCCGACACAGGCAGCCTCGGCTACCATCTCCTGGAGTGACTGGATTCTGGGGACCGTGTATTTGAGTTTTCTTTTTCTCCTCTTCATGGCCTGTTCTCCTCTACTTCTCTTTTTTTACGCAACGCTCCTAAGATGAGGCGGGGCGAGATATTTCACCGCGGCTTCTTGCCGCCTCACTCATATCTCCCTCAGCAAAGCAGGGCCCGGTCAGGAAGCCTTCCGCCCTCTGCCAGGAACTTCCTGAGGCAGGCATCGGGGGCCGGGTGATAGGGATCGCCGCTCAGAGTAAAGGCCAGAGCGGGACAACTCCCCGTACAGTATCGGATGTACTCGCAGCCCGCGCAGAAGGCAAAATTGCCGAGAGGTATCTCGCATCGCCTCCTCAGCCGGTTCAGTTCGGGATGCCGCCGCCAGACCTCCTCGAGGCTGTCCCGGTTGATCCGGCCGAGTTCGATCATGGGCAGCTGTGTGCACGGAACCATGACACCGTCCGCCCGCACGGCTATCTTCGACATCATGCCGCTGCAACCGGTGAGGCATCCTCTCCCGTTTAACTCCGTGAGACCGTTCCGCCTGGCATCCTCCATGCCCCGGAACATCCGGGCCTCGGCCAGGGGGCCCGCGGAGGCACTGATCCGGCCCCCATATTTTTCGTTCAGCTGCAACAGTGTCTCCATGGCCAGCGAGCGTTCCGCCGGTGTGAGCTGCACCATCTCGGCATTCTTCCGGCAGAGACCCATATGCCCCGCGCTGTTCGTAGAAAATTCTGCAAGGCCGATCTCGTCGAGAAGAAGTCGCGCAATCCCCTCAAGATCCAGCACGTTTTTCCGGTGAATGGTGACACGGACCTCGACATTGATGCCGTGACGCTGCAGCGTGCGGATGCCCTCGATCGCCTTCTTGAAGCTGCCCCGGCCTCTCATGGAGTCGTGTGTCACCGGCATGGAACCGTCAATGGACACCTGAACCTGGTTGCAGCGACCTGTAGCGTGGATGAAAGCCGCCACGTCCTCGGTGATGAGGGTCCCGTTGCTGAGCAGGGAAAAACGCATCCGATTGCGCACGACGCCCTGGATGATCTCCTTCAGATCCTCGCGGATGAAGGGCTCCCCGCCCGCCATCACCACCTCCATGACGCCGCACCGGCCCAATTCTTCAAAAAAGAACAGCCATTCACCCGCGGGGAGGTCCCTGCCCGTGTCGTCCTCACTTCCAAAGTGGTAGCAGTACTTGCATCGCAGGTTGCATTCATTGGTGATATTAACATCAACCTGCTTCGGCGTCCGCATCAAGCGCATCGGGACGGCGGCTTTCCTCTTTTGGGACATATTTCTCCCGGGGATCGGTCGCGGTTTCGTCTGTTTTCGGTTTTGCATCCTGCTCACCTCTTTGATTTCCGGATCGCAATCAAATCCGACCATTTCAAGCCGATGCCATACTTTTCAGCCACGACTGCCCGTGTCTCAACACCAGCCTGAGCGGTCTGAAACAATAAGATAGAGGGAAAAGACTGTCCGGCAGGGGGGCCGGGTTCCACTCCCCTGCGGCAAGTGTCGCCATGAGCTTTCCCGCAAAGAGAAGTTGGTCCCGACGCCGCTCCCTCGCTCTCAGATAAAAGAGATACCTCCGGGGGTCCACGTCGGGGTTCACCGGTGCTTCCGCGATGACGGCGAGGACCTGCCGCATCAGGCTCGATGCCATGAGGTCGGAACCAACCCGCGCCGAGATCTCCCCGGGCATACTCACGCCAGCCACGCGCCCTGCCAGAAGAAGGGCCAGGCAAAGAAGCCTTGTCACACCGCAGCGCCGGGCAAGCTCGAAACTGCGATCGAGGTCCGGCGGCCTTTCCGATATCAGCAGGCCCGCCACGTCGCAGAGCCATGCCAGCTTGCACCAGAGGTGTTTCGCGCCGTGGACGGAGAGGAGAAGGAGCGTCTCCTCCGGCGGGAGCACGGGGAAGGAGAAGCCGTTCCAGTCACGTCTCTCCAGGATGGACCAGACGCCGAGCCTTTCGTGGTCGAAACCGAAGAAGGCCGGGGCGACAGCCCACTGAAGTTCGACGTGAAGTTTCCCGTCCCGGCGGGAGAAGGCCGTCTCGTACTCGGTGCGGCGATGGGCCGCGAGGCGGACCCCGCTCAATCCGTTCCCGGCACCGTACCCCAGATCACCTAAAACCTTCATGGCCTTTCGAAGTTTTCCCCCCGGGACCAGGATATCGAGATCCTTCGATTTCCTTCTGGCCGGATCTCCGTAGAGCATCACCGAAAGCGCGGGGCCCTTGAAGGGGTATGCCGAGACGCCACACGATTCAAGAGCCTTGAGTATCCTGTCGAGTTCCGAAGCAAGGGAAAGCGCCCGTACCGTGTTGGCATGACAGAAGCTCCGCAGGCGGTTCATAACCGTCGCGGGGATATCGTCCGGGCACGTGGCAGGTAGCGCCCTGTACACAAGAGGTGCAAGATTGTGCCAGTCGGTGAGCCCGAGGAAACGGTCCCAGTCCACAACCGCGGGCAGGGCCGGCCGCGGGCCTGTCCGTTTTCTTGTGAATGCGTCCCTCACACAGGAAAGGAGGAGGTCATTTTCCGGGCGCATACCAACGGGCCTCCTTTCCCGGAACCATCGCCTTGAACCTGCCCAGATCAATTGCCGCAACACCTTCCAGCAGAGGCGCCATCTTGCGTTCGTAGAGCCGCGCAATGACATGACGGGGATGGAGCATGACCGCCATCGACAGAGATGCCGCAAGGCGCAGGCAGTCCCCGCAGGCGTAGTGAAGCGCCGCGCGCTGAAAGAGGCGCTCTCCGAGTTCCGACCGGCGTGAATGAAACCTCAGGGACCACGGGCGGTTTTTTTCGCCCTGGAGGAATTCCTGAAGGCACGGCTCTTCACTCCCCTCCCGTCTCGCCCCGGCACAGGCCGCGGCCCAGCGGTGATGCAGCCTCTGCTCGGCGCTTCGCGACATGGTGAGCGATTCCCCGTGAAGTCGATACATGATCAGCGGCTCCGGCACCTTCAAGAGAAGATGCCCTTTTTCGGCCGTTCTCAACCAGAGATCGACATCCTCGGCCTGGGCGAATTGCTCCCGGTAGCCGCCGATTGCAAGCATCGTCTCGCGATGCATCAGGGTCGAGGAGTGAATGAAGAAAACGGGCTCGCCCCGGGCCGCCATGTCCTCAAACTCCTCTTTCGTGAAGGGCCCGTCGGCGTTGACGAGACCGATGACGCGGCCGGTATTGTTGATGAAACACCCCAGGGTACCCACAATGCGTGCGTCGGGGTTCTTTCGGATGAGGGCGCCCTGCCTCTCCAGTTTCCCGGGCAGGAAGACGTCGTCGCAATCGAGCCTGGCCACCCACTCCCCCCTCGCCTCCTCGAGGCCGCGATTGGCCGCGGCGGCCACGCCCCGGTTCTCCTGGGACAGGCAACGGATACGGGAATCCCCGGATGCGCAACGTCGCATGATCGCCGCCGTTGAGTCCGTCGAGCCGTCGTCGACGATCAAAAGCTCCAGGTCCCGGTGCGTCTGCGCCAGGACGCTTTCGATCGCCTGCGTCAGGTATTTCTCCCCGTTACGGACGGGTATGACGACGGATATTCTCATAGGGGATGATCTTGCCTTTTTTCTCCCGGTCATCGGGGATCAGCTGGCACTCCACGAGTTCACGGTAGTAACCGCTGGACCGCAGGAGCTCCGAATGCTTGCCTTCGGCCACGAGACGGTTTTCGTTGAGAAGGAGGATCCTGTCGGCATCGACGACGGTCGAAAGCCTGTGGGCCACGACGAAAAGGGTTTTCCCCCGCGTCTCCCCGGGGAGTGCCTCGAAGATCGACCTCTCCGTCGGACCGTCCAGGGACGCCGTGGGTTCGTCGAGGATGAGGATGTCGGGGTCCTTGACGAGGGCCCGGGCAATGGCGAACCGCTGTTTCTGGCCCTCCGAGAGGTTCACGCCCTTTTCCCCCACTTCGCTTTCATACCCTTCGGGGAGCCCCGCGATGAAGTCGTGAATCCCCGCCACACGGCAGGCCCGCACGACCTGCTCATCGGCGGCATCGGGGTTCCCGTAACGGAGGTTCTCCATCATGGTCCCCGAAAGAAGAATCGGGCTCTGGGCGACGTAGCCGATGCGCTGCCTCAGGGAGCGGACGTCATAGTCTCCTGCGGATTTCCCGTCGAAGCAGATCTCCCCCTTCGACGGTTTGTAGAACCGCATCAGGAGGCTCAAGAGCGTCGTCTTGCCGACGCCGCTCGGCCCCACGACGGCCGCTTTCTCGCCGGGTCTCACGAGAAACGACACGTCCTGCAGGACAGGGTTCGCGGGATCGTAGGCGAAGGAGACGTTCCTGAATTCTATTTTGCCCTCCAGCCTTTCGACCCTGCCGCCCGCCCCCGCGTTCTCCTCGGGGATCACGTCGAGAAGCGCCGTCAGCCGCTCCAGCGACGCCCGGATGTTCTGGATCTGGAAGCCCGTCGATGTCAGAGACTGGGCCGGGCCGAAGACATAACCCAGGTAGGCCTGGAAGGCGAAGAGGGTTCCCAGGCTCCAGTGTCCCGTGATGACCCAGTAGGCGCCGATGGCGAAGACGGCGAAGTTCACGAGGCTCGGCGTCGAGGAGAGCGCGAGCCCCGTGAGGGATCCCACAACGGACCTCTCCGCCGACACACGGAATACTTCCTTGAGACCCGCCATGATCCCCCCCGCGGCCCTTTCCTCCGCCGCGAAGGCCTTGACGAGCGGTATGGAGGAGAGTGTCTCCTGGAATCGGCTCATGTAGCGGGCCTGCTCCTCGTTCCCCGCGTGGTTGAGGGCGTGCATCCGGTCCGAAAAGTATCGAAGGGCGAGGAGGAAGACCGGCACGGCGGCAAGGGCCGCCAGGGCGAGGCGCCACTCAAGATAGAAAAGGATGGCGATCCCGCCTCCGAAACGAAGCACGTTCTCCACGATTCCGATCAGGCTCCCCGATAGGAACCAGGTCACGCCGCCGATGTCCCCGGTGATGCGGGCCATCAGGTAACCCGTCTGGTTCCTGTCATAGAAGGCCTTCGGGAGGCGAAGGGAATGATCGAGCACCTGTTTCTGGATGTCGAGGGTGATCTCCTGGCTGTAGCGCAGGAAGAACCAGCCCTGGAAAAGACCCAGGGCCCTCGAAAAGAGGGCAATCGCCACCATGAGAAGGAGGACCCATGGAAGAAGTGAAAGCTTCCCGGCCAGGATGACATCGTCGATGACAAAGCGCGAGATAAGCGGCATGGGGAAGGCAAGGACCGAGCCCGTGAGGATGAGAGCGGAGCCCATGAGGGCCTTCTTCCAGTGCCGCCGGAAAAACGGCAGGTGGCGGCGCAGGTTGGCACCGATACCGGTGCAGGTCTTCCCCCCGGCGATCCGGTCTTCGGGCGCCTTGCGCCTGAGGCCGCTTCTTAAATATTCAAACCAGGTCTTCATATTTGTTGAAAAAGCACAGCTCTCCCTTTTTCTCCAAAAGATGCCAAATTCATGCCCGGCCAAGAAAATCTAAGGGCGGGCACTTCCTTTAATCCGAAAGGGGTCATGGCTCACCATATGAGGCATGATTTCGGTAATTTATGAGCAGGACTGAAAAAATAAATCTTTATCGCGGTCTGTTTTTTAGCTTGCTGTTCGGCAAGACTTATCGTAAAAAGGAATTGGGTTTTCCATTTTGAGGCGCAATATGGAAATGATTGACAGATTTTTCAGACCCCCGGCATCCAGTTTTTTCCTTTTCGGGCCCAGAGGCACAGGCAAATCAACTTTTGTGAAAAGGCATTACAGCGATGCCGTCTATATCGACTTGCTTGACCCGGAGCGGATTCGCTTTTTCTCTGCCCGGCCGGAACGACTTAAGGAGATCGCAGATGCAAATCCGCCTTCGGTATGCATCGTTATCGACGAAATTCAGCGTGTTCCCGAAATACTCACCGTCGTTCACAAACTGATTGAAGAGAGCAAGAGAAGGACATTCATATTGACGGGCTCGAGCGCACGAAAGCTCAAAAGAGCAGGCGTCGACCTTCTCGGGGGCCGCGCCCTGCTCCACACGATGCATCCCTTCATGGCCGGTGAACTTGGAAATGAATTCAATCTCGATCGGGCGCTTCAATACGGGCTGCTTCCGCTCGTGATCCGCGCTGAGACACCCGGAGAAGTTCTGAGGTCTTACACGGCTCTTTACCTTCGGGAGGAAGTGCAGATGGAGGGCCTCGTGAGAAACGTGGGCAACTTCTCAAGATTCCTCGAGGCCATCAGTTTCTCCCATGCCTCGATCCTCAACATCAGCAACGTGTCACGTGAGTGCGAGGTGGAACGGAAAGTCGTCGAAGGGTACGTTTCTATTCTCGAAGATACTCTCCTGGGCTGGCGTCTCCCGATCTTCACTCGCAAAGCCCAGCGTGCGTTGGCATCCCATCCGAAATTCTACCTTTTCGACACGGGCGTTTTCAGGGCTTTAAGACCCGGAGGGCCTCTCGACCGATCGGCGGAAATCGAAGGTCAGGCGCTGGAAGGACTGGTCGCACAGCATCTAAGGGCCTGGGCCGCATACTCCCGAACGAAGAGGAATCTGTACTGCTGGCGCACGCGCCATGGTGTCGAGGTCGATTTTGTCGTTTACGGATCTGAGGGGTTGTGGGCAATCGAAGTCAAATCCGCGTCCAGAATTCACTCTGGAGATCTACGCGGGCTTCTCGCTTTCCGCGATGAGTATCCTGAGTCTAAAGCAATTCTTATCTACAGGGGACAGGATCGGCTTGTGAAGGGCGGGATTTCATGTGTTCCCTGTTCCGGTTTCCTGATGAGGCTCCATCCTGACCGCAGTCTGGATGAGACCGATGTTGGATGAAACTCGGAATTCGCTCTCTCTTGAATTTCCCAGTCCATTCACGGCAGTGTCCGCTCGTCGACAAAGAGGCGGAAGGGACGCCGGATCCGCCAGGCCGCCTGACCGGGCAGACGCCTCCCGATCACCTTCTTCCCCATGAGAAGCTGTCTCTCCGTCCCGTTCTGCTTCGTGAGCGTTATGATTCTCGGGGTCATGGACTCCGGAACGAGCCTCCTCGCAATGCCGCTGCGCGAGAGTAAATGGTACAGCGGATGAAGAGCCCACGAGGAGCGGTGGTCCAGTTTTCGGAGAATCCCCAGTACGCACGCCGCGAGATGCCCCGCAAGGCCGCCCGCAACGGAGGTCACCCTGTCCCCGCGCTTCACCGACAGGGCACGGCCGAGGATGTCGTCCTGACGAATTTCCCAGACATCGCGTGAGAGGTTCGCATCCCCCTTCGTCCGGATGCCGGCGGTACCCTTCGTGACGACGCGGTGGACGACGAGTTCCTCCTGTCCCTGTGCTTTGAAGATGATCACATCCCCCCGGCGCAGGTCTTCGATGCGGCAGGGCTCGAAAAGGATCCGGTCACCGGGCCGGAAAAGGGGCCGCATGCTCTCGCCGCGGCAGAAGACGGCCTTTTCGCTTTTTTCACCCGTTCCGGTCATTCCTTTTCATCCCCGCTTGAACGAAAAAGGGGACTGTCCCCTTTTCCAGCACCTCTTCGATCTTCTCCCAGAAGCGGCCCTGAAGGCTGACATGAAGGACAAATGCGGGCACGGCAGCCGCCATGGCGGCGGCGTTCTCGAACAGCGTGCGCTTATAGGTCGAACCGCCGGGGATGTATGCCGAATGGTCGACGGACGAAAATACCTGCATCGCCGCATCGTAGATCGATAGAGCCGCCCGGGCGCCGCTTACCGGCGCCACCTCGTCCGCATCGCCGCGGGCCAGAAAAAAGACCGCCCTTACGGGAACGGAATGCGGGAGAACGCACGGCCGTTCGAGCGTCCGCGCTTTTAGCGCGCTCCATGTCGGCAGCGGGTGGGCCCGGAAGACTCCATCCCCGCAGGGCACCGCAACGGCCATGTCATCGCCCAACGCGCGCCATGGCGCCGGGAACCGTCTGCAGCAAGTCGATTTCCCCGCCCCGCTGACCCCTGCAAGAAGAACCCCGTACCCCCGGATTTCCGCAAGCGCTGTATGGAGAGGCAGACCCCCTTTCGCGGAGACCGCTTCGTAGAAGGGCAGCATGGCGCGCCTCATTTGCTCTATCCGGGCTTCCCGATCGGCTGCATCCGCAATTCCGGCGAGGACGTAGGACAACTCCTCGTGGTTGAGCAGAGCGAGGTCAGGCCAAGCACGGATGCACCACCCTGCAGGGCAGACAACCCCATGAGAAGAGAGATCCAGCGCGGCTCGCGCGTCGTATCGCCGCCCCGCTCTGAATTCAGCCCGCTCAACCCTGAAATCGGCGCATGAACCCGCGTTTTCGCCGGAGACGCCCAGGAACCCGGCCATGTTGCGGAGCCACCCTGCCGTTTCGGCTGTCCCACGGGCTTTCCAGATGAATCCGTTCGACAAGCGGATAGTGAACACAAGCCTTCTCACATCCCCGAACCCGGCGGCGAATTCATGTCATCACGGGGCAAGCGCTTCAATCCCGTCGCTCGGAAGAGATTAAGCTGATCCGGCCGGTGCCCGCAATGACGTATGAACGGGAGCGACAACCCTCTTATCGCCGGGTCAGGGGAATTGGCATTAACATCTGCATGCCACGATAGTGGTACCCCTAGAGCATTGCCTTCCCGCAACAACTCCCTGGATGCAGTGACCAGCGGCTGTACCACCCGTTGTGCAGAATAGAGTGTCAAAACCAGCATCAACGCCGTCGCCTGTACCACAGAAGCTGCAGGTTCCAAGAGCAGTGTTTCCAGTTGAGCAATTCGTCGGGTAATCTCCGTTTCTGCAGGATGCGAGAGCCACACAGCTTCCAGACTTACAGTTGGCCTGATTGATCCCCGAATAACACACCGTCGCGCCTCCTGTGGCTGATTGCATGCTCATCTCGATGAGCACTGGCCTGTCATATCGGAATTTTGTCTTCATAACGGGGTTTCCTACATTCCGATCGAATAATAATAAATAATAAAGGGGACAGTCCCCTTTATTTCTTCTTAGGTCGTCCTCTGGATCGGATGGTCGATTCCAGATTGAACTCTCTTCCGATTTTCTCTCTCCAGATGTCCGATCCGAACGGTGCCTGACGGTTGACACATTGCCTGACAAAATCGAGATCGCTGCTTGTCCACGGTGCATCGATGTATTGTGTCCAATGTCCCGGCAAGTCCCGCGGGGCGATATCCGTCAATTTCCTCGGCAATGCCCCTGTATTTTCCCTATGGGAAGACCACTCCCAGTCCCGTGCACTCGAGACCAGACCCGCACGCACAGGATTGCCTTCGACATACCTCATAAGAACCAGGAGGTGATCATCATCCTGAACGGGAAAGCTTTTGAATCGCCCCTGCCAGAGATGGCCGCTTCTATCATAGTGTTTGTTGTATCGACGAATATGCGTCGTCATCAGCCATTGCATCCATAGACTCAGCGAGATGTCACCACCCGGCGAGACGACAAAATGGAAATGATTCGGCATGAGGCAGTAGGCGAATAATTTAAGGGGGCAGCGTTCTTTCGCCATCGCCACCACATCCAGGAACGCCTCGTAATCAGACCTCTTGCGAAAGACAACCTGCTTGTCATTCCCACGGTTGATCACATGATAAATAAGGCCACCGGCCAGTTTTCTTGACATCCTGGGCATCTTTTGTTCACCTCGCATGAGAAAAGGGGACTGTCCCCTTTTCTCGCTTACCTATGTGTCGAGCCTGACCAGGTAATAGCTCCCCTCCCTGCAATTGCCGCCGCAGCAGGATTTTGCTCCCGGCGGGAACGGGAATGCCGGCGGGGATTCTCCATTGTAGGGATTGAATCCCCTGATGCCCACCGGACTGGTCGTCCATTCGTAGATATGGTCAATACCGCGCTCATGAAGCCTGCGGACGAGCCTCTCCTCGTCGCCGGGGCCTTTCACAACGAGAAAGACCCTGTCGAAGAAAAGCGGCCCGGCGTGGTCCCTGCTTCCGATGTCGGTGAAAAGGACGGCGTCACCGGCCGCGGTGTGTTTGCCGAGAAAATCGATGCGCGCGGCGTTGTAGGCCCTGTATTTCAGCACCCCCTCTCTTGAATCCCGGATCCCGTTCACGAGGGCGACACCGATGAAGAAGGCAAGCACCAGGACCATTCCATCCGTGGCAAAGGCGGCTTTCCGGTTCGCGGCGATCAGAACGACGACGAGGGGGATCATCGGCACCCATACCGTCAGGACAACCCACTCGCCGGGACGAAGGATCGCGGCACCGAGGATCAGACAGAGGACGACTGCGGCCGTGAGGATCCCTTCAAGGGTCCCGCCACGTCCCTTGAGCCGTTGAAGCAGTTCCGTCATATTGCAGAAAACGAAGAGCACCGCCGGGAAAAGGGCCGCGAGATGGTATACCGTGATCCGGGAGGCCGTCGCCGCTATCGCGGCGAGAAAGATGCCGACCGGCAGGATCGCGAGGAGAGACTTGAGGCCGGGACCGGCATTCCTCCGCAGGGCGAGGGTTAAAAGGACACCCGATGAAACGAGGGCCCCTCCAAGAACTGCAGCGCGGATCGGTGAAAGGGCATAGAACGGAATCATCAGTCGCAGATAGGGACCGGGAAACGTTCCATGAAGTACCAGGTCGTGCAGGACGAGCATGGCGACGCCCACAACGAAGCCCGCCAGAATAGTCCGCAGATCTTTCATCCGCCTTTGAGCCGCAAGAACCATCGCGGCGCAGAGATAAAAAGATGAAACAATAAGCAGGCACTCCGGTCTGACGAGCACGGCTGTCCCCATCAGCACGGATGCGCCGAAGAGTTTCGCTTTTGCAGGCGGGTTCTGAAAATGGCTCACAAGGAGCCCGAGGGCCGAGACGATCAGGAACAGGGCGAGGGTCATCCCCGAAAAAAACAGACCCTGGATAAAGACGGGGGAGCCGATGAGAAAGACCGCAAGCAGAAGATAGTAGATCAAATCCCTCTCCATCAGCCGGTCCAGGACGAGTCCCAGAACCAGCGCCGAAAGGAAGAGGAAGAGGACCGGGACGTAATCGACGGCCCTTTCGCCCGAAAGCGGATAGAAAAGGCTTGCAACCCAGGGGAAGATCGGGGGCGCGACGGCCTGAAGCCTGCCGCCGCGGGGCTCGAAGAGACCGAACGGTCCCGCAACGTCTTCCACGCCGAACCCGAGGCTCAAAGACGGCGAGTCGATGTCGAGGGTCCCGTGAAGGGCGAAGTTTTTCATCTGGACATACTGGACGGCCTCCTCATTGGAGGACAGCCCCGGGGGCATCATGGCGAGATAAACAGCCGCCAGCGCCGCAAGGACAAAAAGGAGAAAGATATTCCGGCCGATGCTTTTCGTCATCTCGATATCCCCTGTTTCAGCAAAGGAGGGACCTGTCAGGCAGCCTCCCGCCCTCTGCCAGGAACTTCCTCAGACAGCAATCCGGGCTCGGGTGGTTGACCTCGCCCACCAGCGTGTAGGAAAGGCCGGGGCAGCTCCCCGTGCAGTAATTCATATATTCGCAGCCCTCGCAGAAGGCAAAACTCGAAAGAGGAATGTGATGCCTCTGCCTGAGTGCATTCAATTCGTCGTTGCCCCTCCAGAGCTCCCCGAGGTCGTCGCGGTTGATCCGGCCCAGCTCGATCTGAGATAACATCGTGCAGGGGGTGATGACCCCGTCGGCCCGCACGGCGAGACTCGACCGGTAACAGCCGCATCCGGTGAGCGCCCCGCGGTTCGGCATCGAGGGCCGCCCCTCGAGCCTTGCATCTTCCATCTCGAGCCACCCCCTTGCCTCGGCAAGCGGCCCCGCCATGGCCTGGATCCGGCCGTTGTACCTCTTCGTCAACCGGAGGAGGGTCTCCATGGCGATCATCCGCTCTTCCGTCGTGAGCTGGACCATTTCAGCATTTTTTTGACAGAGCCCCATTGCGCTTGCCGAATTGGTCCCGAACCCGGAAAGGCCGATTTCATCCAGAAGCAACCGGGCGATGCCCTCAAGGTCATGGACGTTCCTGCGGTGGATCGTCACACGCACTGCCGCGGGAACACCCCTGCGACGGAGTGTCTGGAGCCCCTCCAGAGCCTTTTTAAAACTCCCCTTGCCCCGCATGGCATCGTGACTTTCGGGCATGGAGCCGTCGATAGAGACCTGGACGTAATTGCAGCGCCCTGTCGAGGCGAGATAGGCCGCCATGTCATCGGTGATGAGGGTCCCGTTACTCAGGATCGCGAAGCGCATGCGGTTCCGGACGATGCCGTCGATGATCTCCTTCAGATCCTCGCGGATGAAGGCCTCCCCCCCGGCCAGCGTCACCTCCGTGACGGCGCAGCGGTTCAACTCCTCGAAGAAGCGGAGCCACTCCTCTGTCGGGAGATCACCGCCTGCGTCGCCGGGACTTTCAAAGTGGTAACAGTATCGGCACCGCAGGTTGCAGCGGTTCGTGATGTCGATGTCGATCTTCTTCGGCGTTCGCATCAGCTTCATGACAAACCCTGTCTGACTCTCCTTCCATGCCCTGCTCGGTTGGTTGCAATATCAGCAACTTGGTTCACTTAGACCCCCACGGCTCACCGCCGGGCCGGCCGCACAGGGAAATTTTGCAAGAAGCATACCGGTGAAAAATCAGGAGAATCAGGGACTTTTCAGGGAAAAAGATTAGAGCAAACGTCATGGCGGCTAAAAAAGGCAACATTGGCATTGACAATTGACGGACTCTAAGCCTATAAGAAAATTGAAGATATCATTTCTTCAGGCCTCAGGGGCGAAAAAACCATAGGTCAAAACTAAGGGTGTTTCGATGGCTCCCAAAGAAAAAGAGGACAGAGCCAGGATAGAAACGGAAACGAAAAAGGGGGGCATAGCATCCATCATCGACCTCTCCGATGATCTGCTCCGGGAGAGCGAACTTCTCCGGAGCGTCATCGACGGCTATCCCATCCCGGCTTTCGTCATCGGGAGGGACCACAAGGTCATCTACTGGAACCGCGCCCTGGAGGAGCTGAGCGGGATCAAGGCCGAGAACGTCATCGGGACACGTCAGCACTGGCGGGCCTTCTACGAATCGAAGCGGCCCTGCATGGCGGACCTCCTCGTGGCCGAAGCCAGGGAGGGGATCGAGAAATGGTACGAGGGGAAATGCCGGAAAAGCAACCTCATCGACGAGGCCTACGAGGCAACGGACTACTTCCCCTACCTCGGCGATAAAGGCCGCTGGCTTCGCTTCACGGCGTCGGCACTCCGGGACGTCACGGGGGAGCCCATCGGCGCGATCGAGACCCTGGAAGACATCACGGAAAGGAAGGTCGCCGAAGAGGCCCTCCGGGACAGCGAGCAGAAACTCTACTCCCTCATCGAGGGCTCTCCCATCCCCGCCTTCGTCATCGGGAACGACCACCGGGTCCTCCACTGGAACCGCGCGCTGGAGGAACTCTCGGGCATCCGGGCGGGCGACATCGTGGGGACGAACAAACACTGGCGCGCTTTCTACGATCATGAAAGACCCTGCATGGCCGACCTGCTCGTGGAAGGCGCGCAGGACAGGATCCCCCGGTGGTACGAGGGAAAATTCGTGAAATCGAGACTCATCGGGGACGCCTACGAGGCCACGGATTTCTTCCCCGCCCTGGGCACGGACGGCCGGTGGCTCCGCTTCACGGCGGCGCTCATCCGCAACCTGCAGGGGAACAGCATCGGCGCCCTGGAGACGTTAGAAGACGTCACGGACCGCAAGCGCGCCGAAGAGGCCCTTCAGAAGGCCTATGACGGCCTCGAAATCCGTGTGCAGGAGCGGACCCGGGAGCTCAGCGAGTCGTCCCGGGCCCTTCAGGCCGAGGTCATGGAGCGCCAGCAAAAGGAGAAAGAATTAAAGGATCGAGAAAAGGAGCTCAAGATCAAGTCCGAGCGCCTCGAGGAGATGAACACGGCCCTCAAGGTTCTCCTGGAGCAGCGGGACCAGGACCGGAAGGAACTCGAGGAAAACATCCTGGGGAATGTCAAGGAGCTTATCCAGCCGTACATCGATAACCTCAAAAAGACCCCCCTGAACGAAACCCAGCTGTCACACCTCGAGGTTGTCGAGACCAACCTCGGAAACATCATCTCGCCGTTCCTGAGAAGCCTGAAGTCAAAGTACCTCAACCTCACACCCCGGGAAACCCAGGTCGCCACCCTGATCAAGGAAGGGCGGACGAGCAAGGATATTTCCGGACTTTTGAACATGTCCCTCCCCGCCGTTGAATTCCACAGGAGCAACATCAGAAAAAAAGTCGGTTTGCGTAACAAAAAAGCAAACTTGCGATCACATCTCTCCTCTCTTCTTTAGCATAAGTGAAAACCTGACATAATTTTATACTAATAGTTTTATCCTATCATTATCCTCAAAATCTCTTCCTATTGTATTTCTACAGTATCTCGCGTATCAAAGAATCATAAAGGGGAAGTTTCGGGATCATCATCTGCCCTGATCCATCCGGCGACCGGGCAAAAGGGGGAAGAGAAACAGATGGAGACTGCTCAGCGCATGCCGGACCAGGCCGTTTTTCCCGGGAGGTCATTCTAATAAACAGGTGTTGAGAATGTGGGGGGTCACAATTAACAGACCATAGATCAGCAGAAAGGGGGCGAAGGCGATGCAAGCATTCTCGACAAAACTTATCGAAATTACCGAGCTTCACGCCAAGACAATCGCTAAACAGTGGTACAACGACGTCAGAAAGAACCCGAAAACACCTTCCTACTACAACATCACCGAAGACCGTGCCATCCCTCAGGCCATCGAATTCTACAGCCACTTCCGGGAAGTGTTCATGAGCGACAAACCCTTCGAGGCGGCAAGGAAGTTTTTCTCGAAATACGCCGAGGATCGTTACCGCGACGGCGTGCCGCTTCACGAGGCCATTTACTCGCTCGTCATGATGAGACGACACATGTGGCTCTACGCCGAGTTCCAGGCGGTCTGGACATCGGCCGTGGACTACCAGCAGTCTTCCGCCAGTCTCAATCGCACGATCCTGATGTTCGACTACGCCACCTATGTCATCACGGAAAGATACCAGGAACTCATCCGCCACGAGGTGGACGTGAAGGTCGGCGCGCTGGGCGTCATTTCGGGGGGCCCCGCACCGGCTTATAAAACAGCGATCATGACGGCCCTGGTCTTCCTCGCCGTTCTCGTCACCTGGTACTACCACGCCGCCCTGAAAACCGATGTCATCTTCACGCATCTCTTCTACATCCCGATCGCTCTCGCGGCCATCTGGTACCGGCGGAAGGGGATCCTCGTCGCCGTGCTCCTCGGCGCTTTCGTCCTCATCAGCCACATGATCTTCCTCAGCGGGGCACCGATCATCGATGACCTGATACGGGCCGTCATGTTCATCATCATCGGGGTGATCATCGCCACGCTGACGGAGGGGCTCTACAAGATCGTGGCGCCCTTCCAGAAAGGTGAGGCCTGACGGGTCCGCACTGAACCGGGGCCTGTCGATCCGAATGATCCATGAACTACCCCGCGCGCAGGAGATAAAAATGGACAGCACAGACAACCAGGGAACGGTGATATCGGTTCGAGGAAGCGTTGTGGACGCCCGGTTTACCCGGAAACTCCCGGGCATCCGGCACGTTCTCAGGGCGGGCGACGACGGGAGAATCCAGATCGAGGTCATGTCCCAGCTCAACCGAGAGGTCGTGCGGGGCGTGGCCATGACATCCACCCAGGGTCTCGCCCGGGGTTCCACCGTGACCGACACGGGAAAGCCTTTCATGATCCCCGTGGGCAAGGAACTCCTGGGCCGGGTCTTCAACGTCTTCGGGGACACCATCGACCACCTGGGGGAAGCCCCGGTCCAGGAACGGCGACCCATTCACGGGGAGCCCGTGCCCATCACCCGCCAGTCGACGGTCTCTGAAATCTTCGAGACGGGTATCAAGGCTCTCGACATCCTGGCCCCCCTGGAAAGGGGCGGCAAGGCAGGGCTCTTCGGAGGCGCAGGCGTGGGGAAGACGGTTCTCCTGACGGAGCTCATCCACAACGTCGTGAGCGGCCACGAGGGGATCAGCATCTTCTGCGGCGTCGGCGAACGCTGCCGCGAAGGCGAGGAACTTTACCGGGAGATGAAGGAGGCCGGCGTTCTCCGCAACACCGTCATGGTCTTCGGGCAGATGAACGAGCCCCCCGGAGCCCGCTTCCGCGTCGGCCACACGGCCCTCACGATGGCGGAGTACTTCCGGGACGACGAACGGCAGGACGTGCTTCTCATGATGGACAACATCTTCCGTTTCATCCAGGCGGGGCAGGAGGTGTCGGGCCTCATGGGGCTTCTCCCCTCGCGGCTGGGCTACCAGCCGACGCTGGCCTCGGACCTGGCGGAGCTCGAAGAGCGGATCTGCAACACAACGACGGGCGCCATCACCTCGATCCAGGCCGTTTATGTCCCGGCCGACGACTTCACCGATCCGTCGGCCTCGCACACCTTCGGCCACCTGACGGCATCCATCGTGCTCTCCCGCAAGAGGGCGAGCGAGGGCTTCTACCCGGCCGTCGACCTCCTGCAGTCGGGCTCCAAGATGCTCATGCCGAACATCGCCGGCGAGCGGCATTATCGCATCGCCCAGGAGGTGCGGAGGAACCTGACCATCTACGAGGAGCTGAAGGACATCATCGCCATGCTCGGGATCAACGAACTGTCCCGGGAAGATCAGCGGATCGTTTTCCGCGCCCGCCGCCTGGAGCGGTTTTTCACACAGCCTTTCTTCACAACGGAGCAGTTCATCGGCAAGGAGGGGCGGATGGTCACCCGGGAACAGTCGCTGGAGGGGTGCGAGCGGATTTTGAACGACGAGTTCGCCGATTTCCCGGAGAGCGCCCTTTACATGATCGGCACCATCGACGAGGCGAAGAAATCCGATGAATCTTAAAATTCTGCTGCCCGCGGAGATCCTGCTGGAACACGAGGTGACGAAGATAAACGCCGAGGCGGAAAACGGCTACTTCTGTCTTCTGCCCCAGCACGTCGATTTCGTCGCCACTCTGGTTCCGGGCGTCCTCTCCTATGCATCGCACGGCCAGGACCATTTTCTTGCCGTGGACGGCGGTACCCTCGTGAAGCGCGGCCAGGAGGTCCTCGTCTCGATCCGAAACGCCGTCAGGGGCCCGGAGCTGGGGAAACTCAAAGAGGTGGTCGAGGAGCAGTTCGAGGAGCTGGATGAAAAGGAAAAAAAGGCCCGGACGGCCGCAGCCAAGCTGGAGGTGGACCTCCTCCGGCGATTCCTGGAGCTGAAAGAACATGTCTGACCATCATCCGGATTCGAGAGAGAGACGGCGCGCACTTTTCGAAAACTTCCGCGGAAAGGTCGAAAAAAAAGAGGCGCGCAAGATCAAGGGAAAGCAGCACGAGGACGAGACGGTCTGGTTCGGACTCGGAATGTTCGGCATCGTGGGCTGGTCCGTCGCCATTCCCACGCTGGTCGGGGTGGCCATCGGCCTGTGGATCGACCGGACGTTCCCGAGCAAGTACTCCTGGGCGCTGATGATGCTCATCGTCGGCGTGGCCGTCGGATGCTGGAACGCCTGGTACTGGGTGAAGAAGGCGGGCAAAAGGATCGTCGAAGATTAGAACGGACACCGGGAGGGTGAGGGAACTCATGGCGGATTTAACTTCGTTGATCATCGCCTTTGCGGCCGGCCTGGCGCTGGGGGTCTTCTATTTCCGCGGCCTCTGGTACACGGTGAAAAAACTGCCCGATGCCGGGAGACCCTTCCTCACCGCCGCGGGAAGTTTCGCTCTCCGGGCATCCGTCGTTCTCGCCGGTTTCTACCTCGTGATGGGTGGCAACTGGGAGCGCCTCGTCGCCGCCCTGCTGGGTTTCATTCTGACCCGGGAATTTCTCGTCCGCCGCCTCGGCGCGGGAAAGATGACCTCTTTCAAAGGAGCTCTTTATGGAAATCGTGGCCATTGACCAGATCAGCCCCGACGCCGTTATCCTCCTGCAGATCGGCTTCATCACCATCAACGCCACCCTCGTTTACACGTGGCTGGTCATGGCCATCCTCGTCGTGGGGTCCATCCTGATCACGCGCCACCTCTCGACGGACAGGAGGCTTTCGCGATGGCAGAACGTCATGGAACTGATCGTGAACGCCGTCATGGGGGAAATCCGGGAGATCAGCCGGGAGCGGGTCAAGCAGTACTTCCCCTTCATCGGGTCGCTCTTTCTCTTCATCGCGCTGTCCAACATGCTCACCTTCATCCCCGGATACGTCGCGCCGACATCGTCCCTCACCACGACGGCGGCCCTCGCCCTCACGGTTTTTTTCGCCGTGCCGATCTACGGCATCGCCAGCCAGGGCGTCCTGGAATATCTCAAGGAGTACTTCCGGCCGAATTTCCTCTTCTTCCCTTTCCACGTCATGGGGGAATTCTCCCGTACCCTGGCCCTGGCCGTGCGGCTCTTCGGGAATCTCATGAGCCACGAGAAGGTGGTGGGGATCCTGCTGGCCGTGACACCGCTTTTTTTCCCGGTCGTCATGCAGGTCCTGGGGCTTTTGATCGGCATCATCCAGGCTTACATATTCGCGGTACTGACGATGGTTTATATCGCCTCGGCCACACAGGCGCACGAGGAACATGCGCACAAACACAAATGAGGGTTCACCGGAGACACGGTAAAAAACAAAGAAAGGAAGGAAAAACGGGTATGGAAAGCACGACTCTTATCGCAATGGCATCTATTGTGACCGCCGGCATCACTATGGGGATCGGCGCCATCGGACCGGCCCTCGGACAGGGACGGGCCGTTCAGGGCGCCCTGAGTTCCATGGCGCAGCAGCCGGACGAGAGGAACTCGCTGACGAGGACGCTTTTCGTGGGTCTTGCCATGATCGAATCGATCGCCATTTACTGCTTCGTCATCTCCATGATCCTGGTGTTTGCCAACCCCTTCTGGACGTATGTCGTTAAAAAAGCCGGAGGATAGGCCATGCACATCGACGCGTTCGTCTTTTTCGCGCAGATCGTCAACTTTCTCCTCCTGGTCTGGCTGCTGAAGAAGTTCCTCTACGGGCGGATCATCGAGGCCATCGACACGCGCGAAGCAAAGATCACGGCGACCTTCGAGGAGGCCGAGAAGTCCAGGGCGGAGGCCCGGGAGGCCGCGGAGCAGTCGGCCAGGAAGCTGCAGGCCCTGAGCGATGACTACGAAGCCATGATGAACAGGGCCAGGGCCGACGCGGAGACCCACCGGAAGGAACTCATGGACAGGGCCCGCGAGGAGATCGATCGGATCCAGAGCCGCTGGGTCGAGACGGTCAGTGCCGAGCGGAAAGCCTTTCTCCAGGACCTTCGGCGGCTCGCAGGGGTTCAGATCTACGCCATCGCCCGCCAGGTGCTCAAGGATCTGGCCGGAGAGGACCTCGAGGGGAGGATCGCCGACATCCTCGCTGAGCGCCTGGAGCGCCTGGACGACGACGAGAAGGTCAAATTCAGGACGGCCGTGACGGAGGGCGGCAAGGTCGTCATCCAGAGCGCGTACGAAATCCCGGCCGGGGCGAGGAACAAGCTCGATGAGGCCATCCGGCGCTACATCGAATCGGACATTGAGATCGACTACGAGCAGTCTCCGGACATCATGACGGGCTTCGAGCTGAAGACCGACGGCCACAAGCTCGCCTGGAGCGTCAACGACTACCTGAACACGCTGGAGGAGAATTTCATCCAGGCCCTGTACGCCGAATCGAAGGAGAAGAAAGAACAGGAAAACCAAGAGGGAGCTGAAGCATGAGCACTACAGCATCAGGGCGTGAAGAACTGTCATCCTTTCTCGACGAAACCTTTGAAACGCTCGACACGGTCCTTTCGGAACAGCACGCGGAGCTGAGACAGCGCGAGGTGGGCGTCGTTGAGTACGTTGGTCACGGGATCGCCCGCGTCACGGGGCTTCCGAACATCCGCGCGGAGGAAATCGTCCGTTTCCCCGGAAACCTCTTCGGCCTTGTCTTCAACATCGACCCGGAAGAGATCGGCGTGATCCTCCTCGGCGCGAGCGAAGAGATTCAGGCCGGCTCCGAGGTGCGCCGTACCGGGAGGATTCTGGACATCCCCGTCGGGGATGCCCTGATCGGCCGGGTGGTGGACGCCATAGGGCAGCCGCTGGACAACCTCGGGGAGGTGAAAGCCGTGAGGCGCCTGCCCGTCGAACGGGAAGCGCCCCCCGTCATGGCCCGCTCCCCCGTGACGGTGCCCCTTCAGACGGGGATCAAGGTGATCGACGCGCTGATCCCTATCGGCCGGGGGCAGCGGGAGCTGATCGTGGGGGACCGGCAGACGGGCAAGACCGCCATCGCCATCGACACGGTCATCAACCAGTGGGACAAGGATGTCATCTGTATCTACTGCGCCATCGGCAAGAAATCCTCGGACGTCGCCAAGGTCATCGCCGACCTGCGGGAACACAACGCCATGGCCTATTCGATCGTCGTCGTGGCCACCGGGGAAGACCCGCCGGGGCTCCAGTTCATCGCCCCCTACGCCGCGACCTCGATCGGCGAATATTTCATGGAAAAAGGAAGGGACGTCCTCGTCATCTACGACGACCTGACCTATCATGCCCGGGCCTACCGGGAACTTTCGCTCCTGCTTCGCCGCCCGCCGGGCCGGGAGGCCTTCCCGGGGGACATTTTCTACATTCACTCCCGTCTCCTGGAACGCTCGACCCACCTCCGGGAGGAGAACGGCGGCGGGTCCCTGACGGCCCTGCCCATCACGGAGACAGAGGCCCAGGACATCTCGGCCTACATCCCCACGAACCTGATTTCCATCACCGACGGCCAGATCTACCTTTCCCCCCGGCTCTTCCAGAAGGGGATCCTGCCTGCCGTCGACGTGGGCAAATCCGTCTCCCGCGTGGGCGGCAAGGCGCAGCTCCCGGCCTACCGCTTCGTGGCCGGCGACCTGCGAATCTCCTACTCGCAGTTCGAGGAGCTGGAAACCTTCTCCCGTTTCGGCACCCGCCTCGACGACAACACCAAGAGGGTGCTGGAGAGGGGCTGGCGCATCCGGGAGATCCTGAAGCAGCCCCAGTACGAGCCCATGCGGGTCTCCGAACAGATCACGGCGCTTCTGTCCGTCACGGGAGGAGCCTTCGATGCGGTGGCCACCGAGAAGGTCGGAGAGGCCGAAGCGCAGGTGAGAAAACAGGCCGTGGAGCAGCATGGAGATCTGTGTTCACGGATCGAAACGGGAGCAAAATTGACAGCCGATGACAAGGCCACCCTCCAGCACGTGGCCGAGATCACGGTCCGCGACATGAAGGAGGACGGGAACCGTGCAGACCACTGAGGCCCTGAAGAGAAAGATTCAGAGCGCGCAGGATCTCCTTTCCGTCGTAAAGACGATGAAGGCCCTTGCCGCCGTGAGCATCCGGCAGTACCAGCGGGCCGTCGAGTCGCTCAACGAGTACAACCGGACCGTCGAGATGGGTCTGCAGATCGCCCTGAAAAAAATGGACCGGGACATCCCGGCCGCCCGGAAGACAGCCGTCAGCCGGGTCGGTGCCATCGTTTTCGGTTCCGATCAGGGGCTCTGCGGTCAGATGAACGCCCTGGTCGTCAACCACGCCCTGGAGGAGATGAAAGCTCTCGGGATCCCGGGAGGGAATCGCTCCCTGATCTGCGTCGGGTCGCGGCCCGCGGACATCCTCGCAGACATGGGTCATCCGATAGCGGAAATTCTCGACACACCGGGTTCCACGGCCGGCATCACGCCCATGGTCCAGGACATCACGATGCTGCTGGAAGAATGGCGCTTCCGAAAACAGATCGAGCACGTCTACCTCTACTACAACGAATACCTGTCAGGGGCGAACTATCGACCGAAAACGCTCCGCCTGCTGCCCGTCGATCAGGTCTGGCTCGAATGTCTCCGCAAAAAGAAATGGGCGTCGAAGACCCTGCCCATGTTCACCATGGACTGGGGAGTGCTCTTCGGCTCACTGATCCGGGAGTATCTCTTCGTGTCGCTCTACCGGGCTTTCGCGGAATCCCTCGCGAGCGAGAACGCCAGCCGGCTCGCGGCCATGCAGAACGCGGAAAAGAACATCGAGGAACGCCTCGAGGAACTCTTCGGGCAGTTCCACCGCCAGCGGCAGATGGTCATCACCGAGGAACTCCTCGACATCGTGGCGGGGTTCGAGGCGCTTTCGGGGAAAGAAAAGAAACCGGCGAAACCAAAAATAATGAAAGGGGGCCTCTGAATCATGTTGGACAGAAGGGCTTGCTTCATCTGTGCCTGGCGGGCCACCTGCCAGAAACGATACACCGTGTCGAGCGACATGAACCTGAACGTCAACTGCCCGGACTACTCCCGCGACGTCACGATCCGGGACGTGGATGTCGATAAACTCATGGTGGAGGAACAGATCGCAAAATGGAAAAAGGAAAAGAAGCCGAAATACCCCTTCGTGATCACAGTGTCGCGGGAGTCCGGCAGCGGCGGGAGCGAGATCTCACGGATCCTCGCCAGTGAACTGGGCATGGACCTCATGGGCGGCCAGATCATTCAGAAGGTCGCCGAGAGCGCCAAGATGAGCACCAAGGTCATCGAATCCCTCGACGAAAAGGCCGTCTCGGCGCTCGACAGCCTTGTGACCTCCATGTTCTCGGCCCGCAGCATCTCGGGGACGGAGTACTTCCGGCATCTCACTCAGGTCATCCTGACGATCGGCCGGCACGGCAACGCCATCATCGTGGGCCGCGGCGCCCACATGATCCTCCCGAAGGACGAGACCTTCCGGCTGAGAGTCATCGCACCGCTGACCCTGCGGACCCAGCGTCTGATGAAAAGCCGCCACTACACGAAGAAGGAGGCCGAAGAGTACATCAAGAAGCGGGACGGCGACAGGGTCGCCTTCCTGAAAAAGCACTACCAGATAGACCCGGCAGACCCCTCCTCATACGACCTGGTGATCAACACGGAAAAAATCGGTCCCGAGGGAGCGGCGGAATCCGCAAAAGCCGCTTATCTCGCCTGGGTCACAAAAAAAGGATTTGTTTCTCCCGGGATGGCGCGGGCCGGCGCACACTGAAGAATCGCTCCACCCCATTCCCTTCGGACGGCCGCCCGGCAGGGCCGGAGGGTTGACGCGAGAGCCTCATGAGAAAGGAGGGCTTCATGAAAGCAAAGACATCGAAAAAAAGTGCAACCGGAGGGAAGGCCCCGGCATCGAGAAGAAAGCCGGGCGCGTCCGAGGGCCCCCAGGTGCCGGCTCTCCTGCTGCACAGCATCGTCCAGGGTTTCTCCATCCCCGCCTTCGTGATCGGCAAGGACCACCGGGTGATCTACTGGAACCGGGCCCTGGAAAGATTGAGCAACATACCCGCCCGGGAGATTGTGGGATCCCGCCAGCACTGGAGGGCCTTCTACGGCGAGGCAAGACCCTGCATGGCGGACCTGCTGGTCGACGGGGCCATGGAAAAGGTCCCGCAGTGGTACGCCGGCAAATACCGGAAATCGGAACTTCTCGAGGAGGCCTACGAGGCCACGGATTTCTTCCCCGATCTGGGAGACGACGGGCGCTGGCTCCGTTTCACCGCCGCGGCCATCCGGGATTTCGAAGGCCGCATTGTCGGGGCCATCGAGACCCTGGAGGACATCACGGAACGCGTCACCTCCGAAATGAAGCGGGAAGAGATCGAGCAGGAACTTTTCGGCATCATCGAGGGGTCACCCATTCCGACCTTTGTCATCGGGCTCGACCACAAGGTGATCCACTGGAACCGGGCGCTCGAACGGTTGAGCAGGATACCGGCACAGGAGATGATCGGAACGAACCAGCACTGGCGCGCATTTTACGCGGAAGAAAGACCCTGCATGGCCGACCTGCTCGTCAACGAGACACCGGAGATCATACCGGAGTGGTACAAAGGCGTCGCCAGATCGAAGCTCCTCGACGAGACCTATGAAGCGGAAGGTTTCTTCCCGGACCTGGGCGAACGCGGGCGCTGGCTCCGTTTCACGGCGGTCCCCATCCGCAGTTCCAAAAGGGCTCTGATCGGGGCCATCGAGACCCTGGAAGACATCACGGAACGCAAAGAAGCGGAGCAGAAATGCGCTGAAAACGAGAGGCGGCTCTACAGCGTCGTTCAGGGCTTCTCCATCCCCGCCTTCGTGATCGGCAAGGATCACCGGGTGATCTACTGGAACCGGGCCCTGGAAAGATTGAGCAATATACCCGCCCGGGAGATCGTCGGGACCCGCCAGCAGTGGAGGGCCTTCTATGCGCAGGAGAGACCCTGCATGGCCGACCTGCTCGTGGACAGGGCGCTGGAAAAAATCCCGAAATGGTATTCGGGAAAGTACCGGAAATCCGATCTCATCGAGGAGGCCTACGAAGCCACGGATTTCTTCCCCGACCTGGGGAAAAAAGGCCGCTGGCTTCGATTCACCGCCGCGGCCATCCGGGACTCCCGGGGAGATCTCGTCGGGGCCGTTGAAACACTGGAAGACATCACGGAAAGGAAACTGGCGGAGGCCGCCCTGAAGACGGCCGCCAGGAAGAAAAAAAATCCGTCGTAGCGGGCCTTCCGGGCGTTCAGCGGAAACACGTACCGGGATCCGGAGCTTCGAAGAAAGGAAGGAGGTCAGGTCATGGGATCTTACGCCATGAAATTAATCGAGATCACGGAGAGTCACGCCGCGACGATCGCCCAGCAGTGGTACAACAATGTCCGGATGAACCCCCGGACGCCGTCGTACCACAAGATGCGGGAAGAGGAGGCGAAAAGCCAGGCGCTGTATTTCTACAGCAATTTCGGCAAACTCTTCGTGTCCGACAACCCCTTTGAAGAGGCCAATGTCCTGTTTTCCAAATATGCGGAGAAACTCTACGGGGAACGAATCCCGCTGCCCGAGGCCATTTACGCCGTCATCCTGATGAGGCGTCACATGTGGCTTTACGCCTCCTCGCAGGCCGTTTTCACATCCGCGATCGACCACCACCAGGCGGCGGAAAGCCAGAGCCGCACGATCCTCATGTTCGATTACGCGGCATACACGATCGTGCAGAAATACGACGAGCTTCTCCGGAAGGAAATCGCCGATACGCTGAAATCATCGAAAGTCAAAAGCCCCTTCGCCGCGTGGCTGGGTGCCAAGACATGACGGAACTGCGGCCCGAACGAAGGGTATCGGGTAAAGGGTTTTGGGTATAGGTAGTGAAAAACAGGGGTGAGAGACAAATATAATTACAGGTTGCGACGTGATCAACTTTGTCGCTCACCACTAAACGGGCATGGGGCGGCAAGAAATTTTGAGTAATGAGTTTTGAATTTTGAATTTCGGGGAATGATTTCATCATTCATAACTCAAAACTCGAAACTCATAACTTAAAACTGATTTTTTGATTCCCCTCCCCCCCCACTGCGATGGCGATCATTACATCCCCTCCGGAAATGATCGCCATCTTCTTCTTATGGAGCCGTCCGGGCGAGCCATCTCCGGTTACGAATCATGAATTTTGAATCTTCCAATACGGCACCCTTCTCAACCTCTCACTCAAATTTACGATTCAAAACTCGTGGTGACGGCAAAAGCCGCTACATCCTGTCCGTCCGGTCGTCGCCGGCGTCCGGGGATCTTTCCCGTCGATCGGGGAGAAAGTAAACAAGGCCGAGAAGGAGCGCGGGGATCACCGCCACACCCGCGAGAACCGTCCGGATCGAAAGGGCGTCGGCAAACGCACCCGCGACGGGCGTCATGGTTCCGCCGAAGCCGAAGGCGAAACCCATCATGAGGCTCGCCACCATCGACCGCCCCTTCGGCGCGAGCTCCTGCCCCATGGTCACCCCGAGGGGGAGCGTGGCCATGATGAAGAACCCCGCGAGGAAGACCGCCGGGTAAAGCCAGAATCCCGAGGCGAAGAGAATCGCCATCAGGGACGGCACGGACAGCAGATAGGTCGTGTAAAAGATCTTTTTGAATCCGATCCGGTCGGAGAGATGGCCCGCGAGCAGGCCGCTCAGGGTGCCTGCCAGCGTGAAGAGCGATATCATGACCCCGACGGCGACCAGGGAATAGCCTTCCTGGACAAAAAGAACGGGGACAAAGGTCCGGTACACGTGCTCCGCGAAGGAGCGAAAGACCATGATCAGCCAGATGAGGGCGATCCACCTCCAGATCTCGCCGAAGGTCTCCCGGAACGACGCCACGAAGCCGCTGTTTTCGAACCTCTCCACATCCGGAACGGGAACGACCCGGTAAAGATAGACCATGAGCATGAGCCCCGGGAGCATGATCACCGGCATTGCCTCGAGACCCCTGCTGCTGACGTACCAGGCGATGAACACCGGCCCGAGGGCGAAGGCAAGCGTCCCTCCCGTGTTGAATATGGACATGGAAAGGCCGGGCCGCGACCCCGCGTAAGAATAAACCATCCCCGCGACGGAGGGATGAAACATGGCGGACCCGGTGGAACCGAGGGCGACGAACACAAGCAGCAATAAAAACGTAGGGGCGATGCCCGTCAGCGGGATGAAAACGATGCCGATGAGAAGCCCCCCCAGGATGAAAAACCGCGTCCTGTATCGGTCGGCGAGATATCCGACGTTCGGTTGGACGATGAAGGAAAGAAAGCGGCTCAACCCGCCGATGAGGCCGACCTCCGTCAGTGTCAGGACGAACCGGTCGGCAAAGACCGGCAGGAGCGGCGTAACAAAGGAATTGTAGAAATCACCGGTAAAGTGGATCAGGGTGAGCGCGAAGATGACCCTGACATTGAGATTCTCCGGACGCGTGGACATGTTGGTTCCCTTTCCGTCGACAGGGGCTGGATATTAAGGGAAAGCCTCCCTGCTGTCAAGAAAAGCCCCCGGGGTTCTTCGACGGACGGGACAGGCATCTTCACCGTGATGATTTTTTCGCAGGGAATAGAAATAATTTTGTTGTCTGCCGCGCGGAAATCCCGTATAAATCATGATCAAATTTCAAGCAATGGAGGCAGGGTCAACTTGAAATCTCGTGTTGGAAACGGCAAAGGGGACCCAGCGGACGAACCTTTATTCGGGAGGGAACCAATGATCGATGAACTGGACGACAAGTTCAAGGATTTGAGGGACAGCGACATCTATGTCCCGCCGGATCGCAAACCCCCAAAGAGCCCCAAGCGTTTTCTGCTCATCGCCGGAGGGGGGTTGATTGCGCTTTTCTTCGTTCTCGCCGTCTTCTCCTTCTTCTTCGGGCGCGGTCCGGGAGGAACGGGGGAGCAGGACCTGGTCAGGAACAAGGTCGCAAATATGGAAGCAGAAGTCGCGCGACTCAAGGCAATGGAGGAGCGGGTGATCAGCCTGGAAAAAAGCCTTGCCCTCCAGGCCGTGCCGGGAACGGGCGCGGAGGGGGCCCTGGCGGAGAAGATCGAGACCCTCACCAGGCGGGTCGAAGCCCTGGAGAAGAAATCGGTCTTCGCGGGAAAGCCGCCGGCTCCCGCGGTGAAGGAAAAGACGAAGAAGGAGACGACGGCCGCCGCGTCGAAAAAGCGCTATCACGAGGTCAAGAAGGGCGAGACCTTATACCAGATCTCCAGAACGTACGGCATCTCCGTCACGGAGCTCAGAAACATCAACAACCTGAGTGCCGAGCAGTCCATCCAGCCCGGCCAGAAGCTCCAGGTCTCCAAATAGGACGCCTCCTCGGGGTGAAAAAAGAAGGCCTCGCTCCTGCACGCCGGATCGCGCGGCGAGGGGGTGAGGCCTTTTCTTTCGGTTTTCTCCCTTATCCTCTCATTTCTCTCCAGAGCAGGAATGCCAGCCCCCCGGCGACGATGAACCCCGGGACGCTGAACCAGAGGGGAACCACGAAGCCCGCGGCGACGATCTCCCAGCGGAAGAACAGACGGAGGACGTGGATCAGGGAGATCAGTGAAAAGAGAACGATCGCGATCCTCGTGGCGGGTTTCACGGGCTCACCCCTCCCTTTCCGGTCCGTCACCCCATAAGCTTTCTCAGCGCCGAAAGGAGCCTCTCGACATTTTCCTTTCTCGCCGTGTGCCCCATGAGGCCGACACGCCAGATCTTGCCCGCCAGGGGCCCGAGGCCGCCGCCGATCTCAATTCGGTACTCGATTCGGAGGCAACGCCGGAGCGAAAGCTCGTCGACCTCCCCGGGGCAGAGGACCGTGTTCAGCATCGGAAGCCGGTACGGTTCCTCCACGAGCATCCTGAGATCCATCTCCTCAAACCCCCTGACGAGAAGCAGATGGTTTTCCCGGTGGCGCGCGAAGACTTTTTCGACCCCTTCCTCCAGGATGAGTCGAAGGGCCTGATAGAGACCGTAGATCATGTTCACCGGCGCCGTGTGGTGGTATACGCGGTCCTTGCCCCAGTAGCTTGCGATCAGCGAAAGATCCAGGTACCAGTTCGGGACCTTTGTCCTGCGGCCTTTGAGCTTTGCCATCGCCTTTTCCGAAAATGAAAGGGGCGCAAGCCCCGGCGGGCAGGAAAGGCACTTCTGGGTTCCGCTGTAGAGGGCGTCGATCCCCCAGTCGTCCATCCGGACTTCGATGCCCCCCAGGCTGGTCACGGTGTCGACGAGATAGAGGGTGTCCGAGCCCCTCAGAAGGGATCCGATCTCTGCCACGGGGTTCAGGACACCGGTGGACGTCTCGGCATGGACGAGGGCGACGATCCGGTAGGCCTCCTGCTTAATCCTTTTCTCGACCGCTTCAGGGACGACCGGCGTGCCCCAGGTGAACTCGATGGCGTCCACGTTCGCGCCGAGCCTCGATGCGACCTCCCGCATCCGGACACCGAAGACGCCGTTTATGAGAATGAGGACCCGGTCACCGGGTTCCACCAGGTTGACGAAGCAGGCCTCCATCCCGGCCGAGCCGGTCCCCGACACGGGGATGGTCAGCTCGTTTTTCGTGTTCATGACCGTCCGGAGCATTTCCTTCAGTTCATCCATGATCTTCAGGAAATAGGGGTCCAGGTGCCCCAGGGTCTTCCGGCCGAGGGCCCTGTAGACTTCGGGGGGCACACAGGAGGGCCCCGGTCCCATGAGCAGGACTTCCTCGATACCTTCGAGCATGTTTTCCATTTTGACTGTTCCTCCTCCCTTGTTCTACAGCCGAATATAATCTTTTCGCCGCCCGTTGACAATAGATTCGTCGGGGGTATCGAGTCAAACCACTTGCTCTTCGCCGTACCGGGAATTCGAAATACGAAGGCGGTGAAGGTCGGGGAAAGCCTCATGAAGAACAGAAAGTCTTATGATCCAATGTAACTCCGCAAATCCACCGGCTTTTGAAATTACGAAAACTTTCAGTAATAAAACTTGAAAACCGGACGGCTTTGTTACAGTATTCTCGTGATTGCTGACGTTTAAACCCGTTAAACTGTGAGTTACGATATCGTTGTTTACATTTTCGGGGTAATCAGACCGAGGAGACCTATTTCAACTCCTCGGCGCATCGCAAGACGGAACTCAAATGGTTCCTCAATTATTACAAAGGCGTCCGTCCCCACAAGGAGATCGACGGCGTAACGCCGGAGAAGTTGATCAGGTACTTTGATCTCGAAAAACTGTAAACAACGGTCGACTTTCTTACACAATTTAACCGTACCGGCAAGAAAAGAGGAGGTCTGTCATGAAAAAGTTTGGGGGAGTTTTAGGAATCGCATTGATGGCGCTCGTGCTCGTCCTGACCCCGATGGGCACGGCAATGGCCGACAATCAAAAAGGGTGGTATGTGGGTCTCTTTGCAGGATACGTCATCCCGAGCGATCTGGAATTGGAGCCATCGGGGGAGCCCAGCAGGGATATTTCTCTCGACAACAGCTGGAACCTCGGGATCAAGGCGGGGTACATCTTCCCGCAGGTCCCTTACCTTGCCGTTGAAGCCGAATACAACTATATGTTCAAGCAGGATGTGGACAAACAGACCGTAGGAGACATCAATTTAACGGGAGAAGATATCAAGACTCAGGCCCTCATGGCCAACCTGATCTTGAGGTACCCCCACGAGATGTTCCGGCCTTACATCGGATTCGGTATCGGCTGGGCATGGATCGATGCGAAAATGACGGGGACGAACGTGGCAAGCGGTGATGCATTCTCGTATGACGAGAGCGATAACGACTGGGCATGGCAGTTACTCGCCGGCATCAACTTCGCCTTCGCCAAGAACTGGTCGGCCGACCTCGGTTACCGCTACATCGTCGCCGAAAATTTCAGTGTTACTTTCGAGGGTACGGACACCGATCTCAAATACAAGAATTCGACAATCACACTCGGCATCAACTACCACTTCTAAAAGCGGCTGCTGAAGAACGCGGATTAATGGAGGGGCAAAACCTTTTTTTGGTTTTGCCCCTTTTTTGTGACCGCCGCCTGCAAAACCTTCGCGGACAATCGGAATGATCCTGGGTGGCCTCATCCATCATCTGCGGGTAGGCATCACCGCCGGTTCGGTGTGTCCAGCCCAAGGGTATCGGCAAAGAATGCATAATGAAATCAAGCCCTACGGGCACAGGATTTGCAAGAACATTTATATGCGTCACTTTCGAGGAGTTCGAACACAGGAAAATTTACGATATCCGTAACAAAATCAATGCTCTGAAATATTTACAGGTGCCTGTACCGCTTAAACCACATCCATAAAACACACGAGGAGGTTTTCTTATGAAGAAGATCGGCGGAACTTTTGCGGTCGCAATGCTGGCCCTTGTGCTCGTCCTTGCCCCGGTGGGCGCAGCCATGGCAGACAATCAGAAGGGGCTCTATGTGGGCCTCTTCGGCGGATACCTCATCCCCGATGATCTGGAACTGGAATCAGGGGGTACGGAAGTGAACGTCAATTTGGACAACGGCTACATGGCGGGCGTCAGGGTGGGTTACATATTCCCGGCTGTCCCCGCTCTGGCTGTCGAGCTCGAATACAATTACATGAGCGAACAGGACGGGGACATAGCAGAGGTGAAATTAGGTGATGTGACGCTCGACAATCTCTTCGGCAACATCATCTTCCGGTATCCCGGCGAGTGGATCCGGCCCTACTTCGGTGCGGGGATCGGCTGGTCGTGGATCAAGGTGAGTCCCAACGAGCTTTTCACGCCAGCGACAGGAATGGCCATCCCCGCGGAGCGTGACAACAACTGGGCCTGGCAGTTAATGCTCGGCGTCAACTTCGCCTTCGGCAAAAACTGGTCGGCCGACCTCGGCTACCGATACTTCAACGCGGACAACTTCACTCTCAAGATCGACGCGACAAACATCGATGTGACCTATTCGTCCTCGGTGGTCACGGCCGGCATCAACTACCACTTCTAAAAGCGGCTGTGAAGAAGCGAAATATTCAGAAAAGGGCAGAGTCTGGAAGGGCTTTGCCTTTTTTTGTGGCCCAGCCGCCGCATTTTTTACTCGCCGATGACCGGCGGGTTCCAGCCCGATGAAGACCCCGTCGGTGCCGTCTGGTGTCAGGGAATTGACCTCCGCAACCGGGTGAGGGGACTCGGGTGACGGAGGTCGCTATATCACATTCACAGGCCTCATCCGGTGACGCCCGATGTCTAAAGTCGGATTAAATTTTCCCGATTTTATAAGTAAGATGGTGCGAATGTTGCTAATAAAGAGATCGGGGAGGACCGTATCATATGAGATCATCGGCGTTGAAACTCATGGATATTATTGAGGATCGTTCTGGAGACATGGCGCGTTCCTGGTATTTCAATGTCATAAAGAACCCGAGAACGCCGTCCTTCCATGATATTTTTGACGATGACCTTGTTCCGCCGTTAAAGGAGTTTTACGGCCAATTCCGCACCATCTTCTCGAATAACGGTGATAACAGCGCCGCCGTCAGGTATTTCAGACAATTCGGAGATTACTGCTATCGGAAAGGAATCCCCGTTGACCAGGCGCTCTATGCCGTTACCCTGATGAGAAGGCACATCTGGCTTGACTCGGACTACCAGATCGCATTCGCCACCTCGGTGGATCAGGCCCAAGCGGTTGAGACGCAGAACAGGGCCATCCGTCTGTTCGATCATGGTCTCCACCTGATCCCCGTGATCTACAAGGATCACACGAAAGAAGACGTGGACAAGGACATGAAGGAATTGCAAGTGATCATGATGCGGGGGTCCCTTGAAAAATTCAAAAGCTCCATCATGGCGCTCATCCTGTTCGTTGCCGGCATGACCATACTTTTCTATCATGTCTTTCTCAAAGCCAACATTCAGCACACCCATCTGTTCTTTATACCGATCGCCCTTGCCGCCCTCTGGTGGCAGAAGAAGGGCGTTGCCATAGCGGTCGGTCTCGGTGCATTCCTCGTATCCAGCAATTATGCTTTTCTTGCAGGGGCCTCCTGGAAACGGGATTTGGTCACAGCCATCATGTTCGTTCTGATTGCCTTTATCATCGGCGCCCTCACGGAAGCGATCGGAAAAATACAGACGGCCTACAAGGCCTGACCCGGCAGGCATCCTCCCGAGAACGATGGACGTGCATTCCGTTTACGAACCCCTCTTTCGGCTTCCCGCCGCGAACAGGGGCGACCGGTTCAAAAGGCGGGGACAAGGAAACTTCCCGCGTGAACAACAGAAGGCCGGCCTCGCGCAGCCGGGATCACTTCGAGGTCAGACGGAAAAAGAGTCTCGAACTCACCTTTTTGTTGCCTTTTATCCTCTTAAGTGGATCATAAAACTGACCCGTTCACGGCGTTGAGGACATCGGATCGGGCAACCCGCATCCGTCCGCGGGCTCGCAATGTTCCCCATGAGGAAATTCTCACCCGTCTTTAACGCGCGGTTACAAAACAACCCTGCCCTGCATTCATACCTCCAGGGGAGCATCTTCGTCCTTTTGGTCTTCGCTTTTGCGCTTGCCTGCCTGTCCTTCCACGTTACGTCGTCCATTGCCATCCTGCCGGCCATTGCGGCTTACGCGGTTCTTACCGGTTATCACCATTACGCCGAAGCACAAGCCAAGGAAGTCGCATCAAAAGTCGAATCCGCTACGGACTATTTCATCGGCGGGCCGGCCGATGTCGGCCACCGGCCGAGGACTTCCCATTCAGCGGATTACTGCACGAAAATAAACATGGGCTTCGAAGAGTGGATGCATCACTTTGCTCGGGGAACCAAATTTCAGCGTGGTTTGAGAGCGTTGATTGAACAGCGGTTCGACGAAGCGGCCGCGCTTTTTGAGGGAAGCGCCGAGGAGGGCGGAACGGAAACGGCCATCCGTTATCTGTATCCGGGCAACACGCTTTCTATCTCGCCGGGAACACAGACCCCCGGAATATCAAGCAATCGCCCTTGCCGGACTTGATCGGGGACATGAAGCTCCGGCCGCGATTGAAAAAGCGATCGCCTTGAATACGACCCGGAGCATCTTGTGGTTTCGCAAAGGGAGCCTCTTGCAGCAACTCGGGCTTCTCAAGGAAGCGCTGCCGGCCTATCATCAATCCATCAATCTCGAACCGAAGAATCCGGAGACCCGGTATAACGTGGGGATGATCCGGATAAAACTTGGACGAAATCAGGAAGCCGTGGAAGCCATTGACAAATCGAAGAAATTGAAATCCGCGAAGTAGACTACTCGGCCTGGACGGTCGTCGGGTCTGTTTCTGCACGCTGCACGGCGGATGTCACCCTGTTCATGTTCTCGTGAGCTTTGACGTAATAACTGGGCCTTTTCTCTATGGCCATTGCGAAGGCCTGACGGGCCCTGTCATACTCGCCTTCCGCCATATGCAGACAACCGATGTTATTGTACGCTGCGGGCTCCCCTCCCGCCTTCTTGAAGGCTTCAAAGGACTGCTGGTGACGACCCGTTTTGAAGAGGGCAAGGCCGAGGTTATTGTAAATCAGGGAATTTTCCGGATCATGCCTCAGGGCCTTGATGAAGGCATCTACGGCATTCGGGTATTCCCCCTTATGGAGGTACGACAATCCGAGATTGTTGAACAGGATACTCGTGTTCGGATTTAATTCAACGGCTTCCTCGTATTCCCTGATGGCCGCATCATACCTCTTTTGCCTGTCATAAATGATCCCCAGGTACGCCTTGGCCTGCCAGAGCGTCTTGTTGATCTCCAGGGCTTTCTGAAAGTTTGCGGCCGCCTTTTCAGGTTCGTTTCTTGCTAAAGACACCCTTCCTTTTCCCTCATAGGCAAGATCGTGGCAATCCCTGTGTCTCAGCATTTCGTCGAACTCTTTATCGGCTTCATCCGTCATGCCCCGGCTCAGGAGAAGAACCCCGACTTTATGACGAACCGCCCCCCGTTCCGGATCAAGCCGCAGGGATTTGTAGTATTGAAGAAAGGCCATGCTGAGATTGCCCTGCCTCATATGCTGATCGCCCAGTCTCTCTGCGCCCTCGGCGGTGGCGTCCGGAATCTTTTGCTCGGACTCCTCCGCGGCAGCCAGTGTTGCTTTGTGTTTCTGAAGCTCGAGTATTCTCCGATACTCGGTATCCCTCGACAGGGTTTGCTGCCCTCCCCCCATCAAGGCACATCCGGACAAACCACCGAGGAACACGATTAAAATAACGATGAGGGCCCCTGTCGTTGATCCCTTTGCTGTTTTCATCCTTTCCGCCTCACAGAACCCCCGCGTACATTTTCACGGGGACGAAATCTTTACCGATCAGGACTTTCACTTTGATGTCCGGTCTCCCGAAGGATTCCACCTGTTGCATGTCCGGAATCCGGGGCAGCAACGTTGCGATTTCCTGCGCCATGTCCAGATAATCTTTCGTGTAATAAATCCGGCCTTCCGAATAGTTGAAATGAGGAGCATTGGTGAGCCTCACGACGCGATATCCATTTGCCGTCAGATACACGCCCAGATTTCGGGCCATATGCCTCACGCCGTTTCCATTGGATACCTCCACCCCGCTCCCCTTCCGGACCTTGGAAAGATCCCCGGCCGCGAGAACCCCGGAGGCCGAACGCCCACAGGCGGTCTCCGCTCTTGCGCTCCGGTCATTGGCCGCCATGATCCTTGCGAGGGTGCTTGCCGCCGCGAGCCCCTTCCGGGCCTCCGTGCTGGAAGGATCGAGACAGAGGGCCTTCCTGTAATGCTCCCCGGCTTCCGCGAACATGTTTTTCTGATAATAGGCGGAAGCCGTGATGTATTCAAAACGGGCCTTCTCCTGTGCGGCACGGATTTGCCGCATGTTTATTTCGGAAGGCCGTGGTGGATCGGCTTTGTCTTCTCCGGCAAAATCTTCCCGTATCTCCTGCCCCCGGGAGGCTGTCCCGGCGATGAGGGCCTCCGAAGCCTCCACCCCCTCCCGGGCGTCACGAAGGGACGGGTCCAGGCTCAATGCCTCGGCAAAATGTTTCCCCGCTTCGGCATACAGCCCCTTTTTGTAATAGACACGCGCCAGATAATAATTCGCTTTGACCTGATCCCCCGCCGACTTGAATGTCGCCAGCGCCTGGTCATAAGACCCGGCCATGGCATAGGCCATGGCCAGGTTGTTTTGGATACGGCTGTTTTTACCGTTCAGGGAAGCGGCGTTCTTGAAAGCGTCGATGGCCGCCTCATACTTTCCCTGGAGCAGGAAGGAATACCCGAGATTGTTTTGTACGTAGTCCAGATTCGGATTGATCTTCAGCGCGGCTCTGTAGGATTCCGTCGCCCTGGAGAAATTTCGCAGGCGGTCGTAAGAAACCCCCATGCCGTTCAGTGCCTGGACATGCTCCGGATCAATGAGGAGGGTCTTGCTGAATTCTTTCAGTGCATCGTTATGTCTCTCCCGTTCCTGATAATGGCAGGCCAGAAGATAGTGAGATTCGGGGTTTCCCCGGTGTACCCGCATCTTCGAAAAAAATCCCGATAGGTCCTTGCGGGAGACTTTTTGAGGATTTTCCCTTCCTTCTCCGCGACCGAAGAACCTGAACGAGCTACCCGGAGAAGAACAGCCGTTCAACACGAGGAACAGGCTCAGGCAAAACAAGATCAGCAGGGTCCCGTAGGATGTTTCTTTTCGTGCATTCATTTTGTCCTCCCGATCGATCCGAAAGAAGGCGTCCCGTCCCCGAAAGGCGTTCAATGCCCCATCATCCGGTAGAGCTGTACGAGTGCAGACCCGATGATGGCGACAAACAGCGAGGGGAAAATGAAGAGAATCAGCGGGAAAACGAGTTTCACCGGCAGTTTGTGCGCCAGTTCCTCTGCCTTCTGGTATCTCTTCATCCGCATGGAATCCGAGTAAACCCGCAGCGTCTGCGCGACCCGGGTCCCGTATTTGTCCGTCTGAATCATGAGCGTGACGAGACTGTTTACATCGGCGATGCCACACCGGAATGCCAGGTTCCGCAGCGCGTCTCGACGGGCCATGCCGGCCCGGAGTTCCAGGTTCAGCACCTTAAACTCGTCGCTGATGACCCTGTTGGTGAGTCTCATCTCCTCCGAGACGCGGCTGATCGCCTGGTCAAGTCCCATTCCCGCTTCGACACAGACAACCAGAAGATCAAGGGCATCGGGAAACCCTTTTTCGAGCATCTCCTGCCTCCGGAGAGTCGCGAACTTCAGCCAGCCGTCGGGGAGGTAAAAACCCATGATCGCGGCAACAATCAACGACAGGGAGACATGCAGGGAGGTAAAAGGCTTCTGGAGCGAAAGGATCGCGACATAAAGGAGACAGGGAAACAGGATGGCGAAAAACACCTTGAACCCGAAGAAGGCGATCACGGCCCCTCTCATCCTGTACCCCGCTCTCAGGAACCTCTGGTTCAGGTGACCCTGTTCCGCCTCTTTCTTCGGCTTCGCAAAGCTCCCCAGCCGGCCGATCACTCTCATGAAATGACGCCTGGCGCCCTCCCCTTCCACGGGAAGAACTTCGTCGGCTGCCTCTACCGGCTTGGCCGTTCCATTGTATTTGACTTTATTTAGAAGATTCGAGTGCTCCCATCGAAATCTGACGACCTGAAGGACCGTCGTGGAAAGGAACAGCGTTCCTGCAAAAACAACAATGACGATGACGAACAACCCTGCTTCGGACATGTCGATTCCCTCTTTAAACCCTTATGATGATCATTCTCCGCATAAAAACGATGCCGAGCAACATCAGAAACAACGCCGCGGCGACCACCATCTGTCCCAGCGGGTCGGTGATCAGCACGTTCACGTAACTCGGATTGACAAAGGAAAGCGTGATAAAAATGGCAAACGGAAGGATGATGAGAACGCCCGCCGATAGACGCGCCTCGGCGGAAAGCGTTCGAATCCGGCCTTTCAGTTTGAACCGCTCGCGGATGAGGCGTCCGATATTCTCGAGAATCTCCGCCAGGTTTCCTCCGCTGTTCTTCTGAATGATGACGGAAACGACAAAAAACTTGACGTCCTGGCAATCCATCCGTGACGCGAGGTTTCGGAGCGCTTCCTCGTAACTGATCCCGAAATTGATTTCATCGAGTGTTTTTTTGAACTCGCTCTTGAGGGGTTCTCCAAATTCATGGGCCACCATTTGCAGCCCCGTCGGAAAGGCATGTCCCGCCCTGAGAGTCCTCGCAATCATCTCCAGCGCGTCGGGAAGCTGTTTTTCAAACTCATCCAGCCTCTTTCTCCGCCTCACGAAGGCGTACGCAAAGGGAACCGTCGCCAGAAGGAGCGCCACGGGAATTGCAATAAGGATCGTCTTCGAGAAATAGGAAGTCACCAGAAACCCCGCGACACCCAGGAGAATCGCCAGAAGGATATAAACGCCCAGTGGATAGGGTGATTTCGCCTCTTCCAGAACGCGGTCAAAACGCCACATCGCCGGCAGATTGAGGTTTTTCAGAAAATCGTTCAACCAGGGGATGTCGCTCAGTTCCTTCTTTTTCAACAGATTCACGGAACCCTGACCGGGTTCTTCTTCCGAAAGCCCCTTCAGTTTCTGCTTGATTCTCTGGACCTCGGGATTCCACCGGGTCCGGGCCAGCAGGAAAACCCCCTCCATCACGAGTATGATGGCGATAAAGATGCCGACGCCGATCATCAAATCCATCTTTCTCCCTCGTTATTTGATTTCCATTACCCTGTTCGGATCAAAAAAATCATAGGGAATGGGGATGGACAGCGCTTTGAACCGCTCCACAAACCGGGGCAGGACCCCGACCATCCGAAATCTCCCCTTGACTCTCCCGCGCGCGTCGACACCGGTTTGCTCAAAGGTGAAGATCTCCTGGGTCGTGATGACGTTTCCTTCCATTCCGGTGACTTCCTGCAGCGTGAGGATCTTTCGGCTCCCGTCGATCAGTCGCGAGACGTGAATGATGACATGGATGGCCGAGCTGATATAACGCCGCGTTGCATCGTTTGGAATGCTGAGTCCGGCCATGGCGACCAGTGTCTCCAACCTCAGGAGGGCGTCACGGGGCGAGTTTGCATGAATCGTCGTCAGAGAACCGTCATGGCCCGTGTTCATCGCCTGGAGCATGTCGAGAACCTCGGCACCGCGGACCTCTCCCACGATGATACGGTCGGGCCGCATTCGCAGGCTGTTTCGGACGAGATCGCGCTGGGTGATCTCCCCGTGCCCCTCGATGTTCGGCGGCCTCGTTTCCATGCGGACGATATGCTCCTGCTTGAGCTGAAGCTCCGCCGAATCCTCGACGGTGATGATCCTCTCCTCGGAGGGTATAAACCGGGAAAGGACGTTCAACAGGGTCGTCTTGCCGGTTCCCGTTCCGCCCGAGATCAACACGTTGAGCCGCGCCCTGACGATCCCCTTGAGAAGATCACCGATCTCGGGGATCAGGGTTTTCAGGGTTATCAGGTCATCCAGTTCCAGAGGGTCGACGGCGAACCGCCGGATGGACAGGGCCGGCCCGTCCACGGATACGGGGGGAATGACGGCATTCACGCGGGATCCGTCGGCGAGTCTCGCGTCCACCATGGGTGAAGACTCATCGATCCTGCGGCCGACGGCGGAAACGATCCGGTCAATGATTTTTCTCAGATGCTCGTCGTCCTTGAATTTCACGTCGGTGGGGTACAGCTTGCCGTATCGTTCGACGTAGATCTGGTTGTAGGTATTGACCAGGATATCGGACACGGTGGGGTCATGCATGAAGGGCTCAATCGGGCCCAGGCCTAAAACCTCATCAAGGATTTCGTTGTAGAGCCTCTCTCTCTCGGCGGCATTGAGCGGAACCCGGAAACCGTCTTCCGTCAGGATTCTTTCGGTCAGCCTGCGGATCTCGGCTCGCAACTGACCCCGTTCGAGCCTGTCGATCAGAGACAGGTCCAGGATATCGACCAGACGGTTATGGATATTTGTCTTCAGTTCGTTATACTCGGCCATCGTGACCGGCGATGTCGTCTTGTTTTTTACCATTTCCATTTCTGCTGTCCTCGGCCTTCTTCGTTCAGTCTTTCAGGGGGCTGTCGTGCCCTGTTCACCGATCAGGCGCTGCTTCTCAAATACCGGCGCCAGGAAGAAGCACTCTCCTTCCTCTCTCTTTTCCCCGCAATGGTGGAGGCCAGGTCCTTGAAGCTCGCGGAGATCTCCGTCTTTTCGCCCACGACGGAAATGGGTTTCCCCTGGTTGATGGCGCTCATGGTCGTGTGATAATCATTCGGGATCGTCCAGAGAAAGCTCTTGCCGAAACTATCCTCGGCCTCTTTCAGCGAAATCAGGGATTTTTTCAGATACCGGTTCACGACGATATCGATGTTGCCGTCAAAGGGGTAGCCGAACCGGTGGAACGTATCCTGGACCCTCTTGAGGTTGATCAGACAGGGGAGACTCAGGACCGTCACCAGCAAGACCTTGTCGGACAATTTCAGAACCATCTTCGAGACCTCGTCCAGGCACTGCCCGTTGTCGATCACCACGTAATCGAACATGGTCTTCATCAGGTTGAGAATTTTCTCGATCACCGCGGGGCTCACCCTGTAATCCTCTATGACCTTCGCAGGCGAGGGCAGCACAAACAACTCCGAGGTGTGACGGTACAGGATGCTCGAAAGGTAGGTCGCATCCAGTCTCGAAATGTTTTTTGCCACTTCCACCCAGTCGAAGAGCGGCTCCATTCCAAGGAAGAGGGGGATTTCGCCGAAGACAAGGTTCATGTCCATGACGGCAACCGACTGGACCCCCTCGAGCCTGGTGAAGTTCGCCGCCAGGTTGACGGCCACCGTGGTGGCCCCCACGCCTCCCTTGCTCCCGAAGACGGTGATGATTTTCCCGCTTTTTTCCGGTATCCGGGCGGTCTCCTGCCGGACCTGTCTGGCTTTAAAGCCGAGCAGGGCGCTCTTGGCCTCTTCCCGGTCGACGGGCTGGAGTATGAACTCCTTTACCCCCGCCCTCATCGCACGGATCAGCTTGTCGGGATCGGAATCCCTGGAAGTCAGAAAGACATGGCTGACGATCCCGTCGCTCTGCAGCTGGTGGATCCGTTCAAAATCTTTCTTGGAGTCGTCCCCTGTCTCGAGGATCAGGAGATCGCAGCTTCCCCTGTCCTCGGGCGCCTGAAGGACGAACCCTCCTGCAGAGTTCATGATCTCCTCGAGAACGCTCCTCGTCTGTGAATCCCTTACCTCCAGCCTTACGGTTATTGTATCTGCCTGCATAAAAGCACAACCTCTCAGCGATTTTTTCGATGATGGAGGCCCCCCTACTGCACGAGCCTCAGCTTGATCTGCATGGCCACCTGCTGAAAGATCTCCTCGAGCTGTGACGAATCCGGTGTCTGATAGTAGTAGCCGCTTCCGCTCGAAAGGGCGCGGAGGAAAGCAGGGTCAATGGTCCCGCTGCTTCCCAGCCCGATGGTGTAGATTCGGATCCCCTTGTCTTTCAGCGCCTGTGCGTTTTCCAGCGTCATCGCACTGGCAAGGTTGCAGACGTGATAATAGACGTTTCGTTCGGGGATACTGCAGTGCTCCGCGGAATAGCCGGGAACGGGCCGGCTTTCAAAGATGTGCCATTTCGTGTTCAAGTACCGTCCATAGGGTGCGCCGCAGCGGGTCGGGCCGGATCCCGAAGTGCTCCTCCCATCGCCGGTCGGCAGAGGGTCGATCCCCAGCCATTGTTCCCTGTCCGGCCTCCCGAGGTTGTTATAGACGTCCGGGGTATCGCCGGGCCGGCAGTTTCCGGTGACGCATGTCACGGCATCGTAATGGATATTGTTTTGCCGGAAACCGCCGCGGAAAGCCGTCGGCATCCCATCGGAGAAGAAGATCAGAAATTGCTGGACTCTTTGGTCGCCGGGCAGCCCGCTCTGGTCTGAGAACCCGTAAGGCCCGTCCGATTGAGCCAGGGCGTCCTCCGCGTTGGTCGCACCTTCACAGTCGTTGCCGGGACACATGGCGTTGATCGCATTCGTCATTCGGGTCACATAATCGGTCCCCAGGGGGGAACTCACGGTGACCGATGTGGCAAAAGTGATCAGCCCCATTCTGTCTTCATCCTGAGTGTCCGCGAAGTAAGCTACGAAGCTGCGCGCCGCTGATTTCAATCTGCCGATCTTTGCAGAACCATCCATGGACCCCGACCGGTCGAGGATCATCATGATTTCCACTTCTTTCTTCTGAGCAACGCCGGTGGCCGCTGTCGCCACGCGATCGACACCGAAGAGACGGGCCAGGGTGGCCAGCGCGGTCACACGGCCGGATACCCGGACGGTACTGTTGGAGTCCATCGATGCCTCGAACTGCACCGAGCCGTCCGCTCCGTCAGCGGGCGTCCCCAGGTACCCCGCAGGGAAGTTCTCATTCCCGAATTCCCGGGCGATCGCCGCCGTATCGACATAGGGGTTTGATATGTTCGCCGCCCCGGCAAGCGCCGCCGCGTCCACCGATTTCGACAGCTCCGACCGGACCAGGTACCAGTAGCCGGCCTCGTAGGCAAGGGCGGTGAATCCGATGAGGACGATAAAAATGAGGGTAAAGGTGAACAGAACGGCACCCCGTTCATCCCTTCTGAATTTTCCCAGCTCTTGTATCCTCATGGCTGCATCCCTCTCGTCAAACTCCACTCATGACTCAACGGACTGAAAAACGGCCCGGCTTCTGATGATCATCCCCCCGCCGTCGGGCAGAAGGATACCCTGAATGAAATGGGGCAGGGGCGTCAGCGGGCGGTAGAGGTAAAACACTTCCACGACGGTAACCCCGGTAATGTCCGACGTGTTCTGGGCGGGCTCGAAAACAAGGTGCCCGTAAACACCCGGAGAAAGTCCCAGCGTGGCTAAACGCGCGTCAATGCCGCTCGGCACGCTCAGGTTGCCCCGGCTGAACCGCTCCGCGATGGCGGGGTCTTCATCGCGCGTCCCGCGCTGGACCCGTGTGAGGTAAATCCTCCCATCGGCATTCAGATCGAGGGGGCTTCCCGAAGACTGGAGCATCGCGATGAGATCGTTCCCGCTTTTGAACCCCCGGGAGGCCAGACTCCCGCCCTCCCGGCTTACGTTCGTGACGATGAGCCTCGCGTGAAAAAGTCTGCCGAAATCAACCACGGCGAAGGCAAGAACAACGAGAAGGGGCACAATCAGAGCGAACTCCAGGGCGGCGACTCCCCTTTCGCCCTGCCGCGGATTTCGGCTCCGCCTCCCCCTGCCCGATTCCGGGTCGGGAGAACCCTCCATCCCGGGTACCCGTCCGGACATCGACCGGTCCATATTCTCCAACCCGTCACCGCAACTCATGCCTTCCCCGTCAATCAAAAAGCTCATTCCGGTAAGTCGCCTCCGCCCGGACCAAGATACTCCCATTGGTGAAGAACGCCCCGATGATCGGGGTCAGAAAATGATAATGGTATATCGTCCTCACCCTCATGTAGCTCCCGGCATCACCGGCGTCCTGCACTCCCTGCCAGTTGTCCGGATCGCTGTAATCCGCATCGATCTCGTATATGCTGATATCCAGATCGCCCGAACGGACCGCGGCGGCGGCGTTTTCACGGATGGTGGTGATAATGGATGCCTCCCGGCTGAGAGGATGACCGTCTCTCACGATGGTCCTGCCCACCAGGGCCAGCCGGACCCCTTCCCGGGTCGCGTATTGAATGGTGTGCTGGGTGAAAAAATACCAGCCGAAGTCGATGATGGCAAGGACCATCAGGACAAACATGGGGATGACCAGGGCAAACTCAACAGCCGTTGTTCCTCTCCGATCTTTTAAAAAGCGACGGATCATCGAGCATCATTCCCTGTGATACAATTCGTGTGTCCCCGGCATTCGAATACCCGATTCCCGGGGCTTCTCCGGCTCATTTCTGCGCCGTGCCGCCGCTGCCGAGCACGAAGCTGTACACGGGCGGCTTTTCAGGTTTTTCGAAATCCTTGTGATATCTGTCCATGGACTTCCGGGCGGACTGCCCATCCAGGCCGGCGACGGGCTTCAGGTTTTTCTCCGCCTCGGGGTTCAGGGTCTGGTTATACGTTGCCAGCTTCTGGGAAGTGCCCCAATCCATATCGAGACGGGTGGCTGCGCACCCCGCGACAAGAGACATCAACATCAGCAATCCGACAAGAATCGAAATAGGCTTCCGCATGACTTCCTCCCTTTGTCCTTCAAGGTTTCAAATAGCCGAAATCCCCTTCGAGTCCGCCGCCCCTGCGCAGCGACCGCGGCGTCGTCCCCGCCCCCAGGTGCTCTTCCTTGCCCCGGCCCTCGAGGCTTCCAAGGAGGTAGAACTCGAAATCATCCGGTTCGACGAAGCTGTCCGTCGGCAGGGTCTGCTTTGCCATGTCCAGGGGTTTGACAAGACGCGGGGTGACGATGATCACGAGTTCCGTCTCGTTCTTCTGGAAAGAACTGCTCCGGAAAAGGGCGCCTAATACGGGGATGTCTCCGAGGACGGGGAACTTCCTCACGATTTCGCGGACATCATCCCTCAGAAGACCCGCGATGGCGAAGCTCTGCCCATCGCCCAGCTCCACGACCGTGGACACACGCCGTGTCGTCAGGCTCGGGATCATGTATCCCTGCAGGGCCACCCCGTTGGTAAAGTCGAGTTCCGACACCTCCGGGTTGACCAGCATGCTGATCTTGCCGCTGCTCAGGACCGTGGGCGTGAAATTGAGACCGACGCCGAAGGTCTTGTACTCGATGGTGATGGTCGTTCCTCCACCGGTCGCCTGCGGCACGGGAATCGGGTATTCCCCGCCCGCGAGGAAACTGGCGGGTCTCCCGCTCAGGGTGATCAGCGTCGGCTCGGCCAGGACCTTCGTCAGTCCCTGATCCTTCAGGGCATCGATGAAGAACGTCCACGAGGCGCCGTCTCCCGTGAAGCGGAAGATCATGTTGATCGGGTCCGTCACCGTCAGCGGATGCCCGGGCCACCCGCCGCTTGTGAGGTTGTTCAAAAGGCTGATGCCGAAGTTGCTGCCGCTCGAGCTGATATAATTCCAGTTGAAACCCAGTCTCCTCATCAGCGAACGCGACATCTCGGATACCCGTACCTCGAGCATCACCTGGTGGACGCCGCCCACTTCAAGGAGGTTCATCACTTTCGGTTTCCCGTCCCTGTCCCTGGGAGCATAACCCTGGGCCAGCGCGAGAATCTGGGACAGGTTCGTGCTGCCGGACACCGTTCCCGAAAGGGTGATCGTGTCGTGCACCGCCGTCACCCTGACATCCTTCTCGTCGGGAAAGAGTTCGTGGATCTTCACCTTCAACTCGTTCAGGCCGGAGCCGACCTCCACGTCCATGATGCGCAGGACCGTCTGGTCTTCTTTCCGGAGGACGATGCGGGTCGCCCCGATCGCCTTCCCCGTGATCAGGATCTTCCGGGGGCTGAGAAGGGTATAATCGGCGATCCCCTTCGAGTCCATGGATACGCTTTTCACCCGCTCGGCTACGTCGACGATCTCCGATTTGCCGACGGACAATGTGATTTTTTCGGGTGCCGCCGACTCGGAAGCCGCCCAGCCGTTGACGGCGAGCGAAGATGAAATCACAAAAACCACCACCAGGAGCGTCATGCGGACGGCACCGATATGTTCATTCCGTTTCCTCTTCATCATGGAGCCTTCCCCCTTCGTTTAAAATGTCTCGTACCTGACCGTGTCTCCCTTGATCATCTCGACGGTGTATCTGTCCCCCGATGAAACCGGAGAAGCTTTTCTCCCGGTTTTTCGCGGGCCGGGGAGCACATCCGAGGAGAGCAGAGCGGGTATGGTTGTGCCCCTTGTTTTCACCGACTGCGTATCGACGTAATTCCTGAGCGCGAGCTGCAGTTTGCCCTGAGTGGCCGCCAGGGCCAGCCTCTCCCCCTCCCCGGGCGTCACCTCCAGGGTGATGACGTCCACCTTTTCCGGCTTTTCCTGCTTGCCCGTCTTTTCGATCTCCGAGCCCGTGGCGATGACGAGAATGTTCTCGAGAACGATTTTCGTGATGGGATTCTGTCGTTTATCCGTTTCCGCAAGGGTCACAAGCACGTCGACCCGGTTGCCGGGGTGAACAAAACCGGCAACGCCGATCACCTTGTCGACTTTGACGGCCATGGCCCGCTTATTCGGCGTGATCATCGCCGCCACACCTCCCGTTTTCACATTCACCGGGGCCAGCCTCGACTCCAGCACAAGTTCCCCGGACCTGGCGGGATAGATGAGTGTCCTCCCCACGACCTCCGCGGGGTCGGAGAAGCACCCGGGCGGCAGGCTGCTTTTCAGAAAAGGAGCCGTCTTGATCATCTCCTTTGTCAAATTTGTGCCCCAGGAAACGTCGACGGCGGCCACGACGACCGGCTGCGTTTCCATCGACTTCTCGGCCGTGCTGATCTGCCGCTTGAGCCACATGTAGGTCAGCAAAGTGATCACGAGGGCAATCACGACTGCGATGCTGAGCATGATGATCGGTTTCTTCTTATCCATGGTGTCTCTCCGTTGTGTGAATATGGCTGCTTCTGTTGCCTTTTTTACCTGTCCGTCCGGTGTCGACCCCTGCACCCCCTGCCGAAAAAGACCCCGTTCGGTTTCACGGAAACGGCAGGAGAACGGAACATAACGTTCCCGCCGCGATCACAACCCCGTAACAGAGAACGGGCATTTTCCCATCCCGCCGCTCCGGAGCGATATAATAAATTTTTCTTGTCAAAATATACGTCTTAAGCATCGTCCCATACCTCTTCGCGGTTTCCGCCAGGTGCCCCGACAGAGCGAGGAGCACGCCGGCGTAAAGACCGCCGATCAGGGCCGTGAAGAGAAAGGCCGTAAAAACGCCCTTCGGACCGATGACTGCGCCCACGGCCCCGAGAAGTTTCACGTCACCCGCGCCCATCCCCCCCATAAAATAAAAGACGATCAGAAGAGAAATCCCGAGGAAAAGCCCCTCCGCACTGAAGAGAAGACCCGGGAATCCCTTCGTGACGGCATGGTAAACCATTCCCGTCAGCATGGCCAGATACGTCAGGAGATTTGGTATTTTGCGCGAGCGGATGTCGGTGACGGAGGCGACACCGAGAAGGAAGCTCAATAAAATAACCATCGGTATTCCCGAGGGATCCATGTTCTCCTCATCAAAAAAATTAAGAAAACAGTCGGGATTTCAGCTTATCGTATGAATGCGTCCGCAATGCTTTGGTACATGACGTCAAGCCTCTGTCCGAGGGCTGCGACACCAACCACAATCACCAGCGCGACAAGCAGGGCTATGAGAGCGTATTCGATTGAAGTTACGCCCTCTTCACTTCTCGCCAGCGCGACGATTTCCCGCAACATTGTCAAATCTCCGTTTTCTTGACCAGGGGCCTCTTTTCGGCTGCCGGATTTTTAGGCATTTTTCATGGGAGGCACTACCCGGGAAATGCGACGACTCCCCCCGGGTAATGTACCCCCCATTCTGTCTCGAAAAGCCCGGGTTTCTTTTAACCACCGGTCCCGCCGCCTAATGCGCCTGCAATGGCCTGGAATGTGTCTCTGATCCGCTCACCGGCAAGCGTCACCGCACCGATGATAAACACTGCGATGAGGAACGCGATCAGGGCATACTCAATTGCCGTGACACCCTCTTCGTCCTTGAAGAATTTGATCATTTTTTCCATTTTTTCCTCCCTGAATCTTCTCTTTTATTCTGTAAAAAAACGAACTTCTCGCCGGCAACACCGGCCGTTGACCTCACACCTTCTTTTTCTCCTTTTCTACCACCTCCCGTCCTTCGATTTTTTTCAAACTGTTTATCTGTTATATTCGTTGCATTTTGAAAAAAAGCAATCGGGCGGAGGTATGAATTTATATCAGAAGAAAGTATTATTTCATGGCCTAATACCTCCTTTGAAAGGACGTCTTGTTATTTTGTAAATAAGTGTTATTGTTGTTTAATTTTGAAAAATAACAAAAACAAATCAAAACGGGTCAAGAAAAAAGCCGGTTTTTTCCTATATCCGGACAGGCGGTGAAATTCTGACTTTTTACCTGTTGATAAACTTGAAAATTTCATGAAAAAATTTTTTACTGTTTATAACTTTTTGTCCGTTCAGACTGCCCCAGGCCCTGATCCGGCAGGAAACCTCCAGAGCCGGGATTCACCATATCCGGCGGTAAACGTCCAATATCCCGAATATATTATCAATTTAAGAACAAAACCGCAGGGTCCGAGATCGCCGCCCCGTCTTTCTAATGACTATCAAGAATTATGCCCGGTCTTATAATGTCATCGGTCAAAGAACATAAATGTTTAAATCAAACATGTTAAAGAAAAAAGGGGGCAACTTATCCACAGCCGGTACCTGATGAGTCACACCTGCCCCCGGGGACTCGTCATCAAACCCGGCCGGCGGCCCTGATATCCGTCGCCGGCGGGCGGGGATAAAGGAAAACCGCAAAGCGACGAGACAGCGGCCGCAAAGTAGAGTCTCCCGATGGGGGTCGGCATGATGTCAAAAACAACCCCGCAGGAACATTGAAAAACCTCCCTGATTGAGCTAAGATGAATAAAAAGACACCGAGGTGGATTGAATGACGTCACGGGAAGAAAGCCGCATGCGGGTTGCCGGGACTCTGTTGGTGCTCGCCGCCTTTATCCTCTGCCTTGCCGCAGGGGCGCCGGGGCAGACCCTCTACGAATACAAGGATAAAAGCGGCGCTGTCGTCATCACCGACAAGCCTCCCGACAAAAAAACCAAGGGGGTCAGGAAATACGAATATACCCCGGAGGCATCTCCGGCGTCCGCCCCCCGCAGCGCCGCCACGGAAGAAAAGACCCTGAACGCGCCGCAGCGCGGACCGCAGGGACCGCCGCCGGCATCACCGGAAGAAATGGAACAACTGAGAAAAGAAGACCTGAAGAGATACGAGGCTGAAGAATACCGCAAGAGGGACGCGGCGGCCCGCAAGCTGGAAGAAGAGGCGATGAAGCCCGCGCCCTACTCAAGAGAAACAGTCCAAAGACAGAATGAGCTTCTCGAACAGGCCCGGAAAATCCGCTCCGGCCAGGAACCCCTGCCCGAACCGAGAAAATGACGTCACCGCCCGGTGCGGCCGCCCTTTCCGGACACGGACGCTCAATCGGCCGGTTTGAAGACGATGTGACGGTCGAGGTGCGTCTGCTGGAAGAGGTGAAAGATATCTTTCGAAACGTTCGTCACCACCAGCTCCCCGCCGGACTTCTTGAGGCGGTTGCGGGCCGAGATGAGAACGCCCAGTCCGATGGAGTCGATCGCGTTGACGCCCTCGAAATCGACGACGAGCCTTCCCGGTTGTTCACCGATCAACGAAAAAATCCTCCTCCTCAGCTCCTGCGCCTCGGAAGCGACGATGTCCTTGCGGGGTGCGATGAATATCTGTCTGCTCATTTCCCCGGACCTTCCTCGGGGGGTCCTTCCTCAACCCCTGTCACAGATAACTCCCTATCAGCACGCGGGCCTTCCTGATCTCCGAATAAATCGCCTTCGATGAGAAACGCCTCTCCAGTTCCTGCCGGTTCACCAGGTGGGCGTAAGAGGGCGGGAGCGGTTCGATCGTGAAGACGCCCCGCTTCTCCTCGTCGACGAACAGCTTGGCGATCTGGTTGGCGACAAAAAGCGCCGTCAGGCACCCGAGGCGTTCTCCATCGGCACCCAGTTCCTCCCTGGGTATGAAGGAGGGGTGGTGATGCCTTTCCACGGCGTGGACCATCGTCTCCGAAAGCCCCCAGTTCTCGAAAGCCATCCGCCCGATGAGGCAGTGATTGATGCCGAAGAGGCTGTCCTCATCGTCGATGCCGAACCCGCCGGCGTAGGGCAGCGTGTAATCCCCGGTATACCCCATGGTCGGGAAGATCTCGGCGTTGACGAATTTGCCGACATCGTGAAGCAACCCGAGCGTGAACATGAAATCCCGGTCCAGGCCGTCGAAGGCCCCGGCCACGTGAAAGGCACAGATCGAGGTCACGACGGAGTGCTCCCAGAGAAGTTCGACGACGACATCGGTGAGAGAACCCTTTTTCCGGATGACCCTGGAGAAGGCCTTGTGGTAAACGATATTCCTGATGTTGTTCAGTCCCAGCAGATGAAGCGCCTGGGTGATGGAATCGATGTTCTGGCCCCCGAAGTAGGCCGAGTTTGCCGTGTGGAGGATTTTTCCCGTCAGCACCGGATCGGCCTTGATCGCCGCGGCGACCCGGGACAGGCTGATATCGGGATTGCTCAGGTACTGAGAAACCCGGTAGGACGCGCCGAAGTCTCTCATGCCGCCGGTGATCGCCTTCACCCGTTTGATCACGCCGGGGCTGATGTCCCCGAGAGACAACGTCCTCTCGCGCGCGAAGGGTTGGACCGGTTGGGATGGGAATATGGAGGAAATCCCCGCGGCAACCCTTTCGATCAGGATGTCATCCTCTTCGTCTTCCCACCTGCCGCCCGCCGGGGAATCCGCGGCTTCTTCACGATCGCCGGGTAAAACGTCATCCATTTTCACATCCGACGACCCGAGAGATGCCCTGTTTTTCTGCTCCATCCAAATGTCTCCCTGACTTTTCATCCGGCCGGTATGGTCGGTATAAGTACCGGCTTTCATGAAGATTTTTTCGACAAAGCCGACGACGACACCTGAATGACAAGGGCCGTCGGCCCGGTTAGCTGTAAAAAAATGCAAAAAAAGTGCCCCGGAGCGGCTTTTCCGGGGCACCCGCGATAATTGTGTCCTTATTTCCCTCTTCAGTTCCGGCTGATGGCCGTTCCACCCTGCCTTTCTCTTTATAACCTCTTCTTTTCGAACCACCAGCAAAGGGCAAGGCCTGCAATGATGCATACGGGGATGACGACCCAGTGGCTCACACCGAGCACCTCCGGCAGGGTGATCCTGCCCAGGTTTCCCCAGGTGTAGACGGTACCCTTCAGGGCCGGGTAGGATTCCGCGAACAGTGCGGCCCCGAAGATCATCCCGAGAATTCCCCAGAGGGCATCCCAGCGCCCTTCTCCCAGGGCTCCGGCCTGCGTCCCGGGGCAGTAACCCAGAAGCCCCCAGCCGACGCCGAAGATGAGGCTTCCCAGGACCACCGGCCCGAGGATCGTCGGTTTGATGGACAGTTTCGCGAGCCCCATATCCTTGAGCAGGTAAACACCGACCATCCCGACCAGGACGGCCGACAGCATGAACTTCACGATCGTCATGTCCATGAGCCGGAGGGCCCCGATCTGTTTGTCGTATCGCAGGACCCGTCCTTTCTGCATAAGAAAGCCGAAAAGGACGCCAGTCACCAATCCGTAGATGAGCATCTTCATTTGCCTTCACCTCCGTACAGGATGCGGGCGACGACGATACCGCCCAGGAAAAAACCGGCAAGGGCGATGAAACCGCTTACGGCCAGCTGGAGCGAACCGCTCAGCCCGTGACCGCTCGGTCACCCGTCGGCGAGGCGAGCGCCGAAGATGGCGATGGCGCCGCCGACAAAGGCCGCGAGAGCGCGCTTCGGAATGCCCGGACCGAATCGTTTTTCCCACATGGTGGGAACGGCCTGCCACTTGAAGCTCCGGGAAGCCGTGGAGGCGATCAATGACCCGAGCAGAATGCCCACGACAAACATCCACTGCCAGTCGACGACGGCCGGTGTCTTGACAAAGTATTCGAGACTCTGCACCCGACCCGGCGCGAAGAGACTCTCCAGGGCGCCGGCGAAACGAACAAAACTGGTCGACGCACCGAAATAATGTCCGACAAACCACACCGAAAGCACTGATACGACACCGGACAGCGCCCCGGCCAGGTAGGGGCTCCAGCCCCTGTCCTCCTGCCTTATCATAACCGCAATCCTCCTTTCTCCGTAAGGTGACCCTCCGCAGGATACGGAGGAAACACTTCTTTGATCAAATTACACTTCTTCCGCACCTCAAGGCAAACACATTTTCCGAGGGGAATGAAATCTGCCGGAAGGGACGGCAAGTCCATCTTACCCCGTTGAAGTTTCCCGGCCGATCGTTTAAGAATAAGAAATACCCGTCGGGTGTCCGCCCGATGAATCCCGGGGGCGAGGTGTTTGCATTGAAATCTTTCTCTCTGCACAAGGTGAGCTTCCCCGTCGGGGCAAGCGGGACCACCTCCGGCCTTCTCGCCATACCCGGCCGATTCCGGCAGGGCGCGGCCGTCGTCGTGGCCCACGGCGCGGGGAACGACATGGAACACCCCCTGCTGGCCTCTTTCGCGGGGGGACTCGCGGAAGCGGGGTATCTCACCCTCCGGTTCAACTTCCTGTACCGGGAAAGGGGCGCGAAGATGCCCGACGACGAGGGGGTCCTCGGCGAGACGTGGCGGGCGGCCTGCCGTTTCCTGACGGAAGAGGCGGGGGTGACCGTCACATCCCTCATCGCAGCCGGGAAATCCCTGGGCGGAAGGATCGCCTCCCGTGTTGTCGCCGCGGGCCTCCTTCCGGCCGATCGCCTGGTCTTTCTCGGCTATCCCCTCCACCCGCCGGGAGACAGGGGACGATTGAGGGACGACCATCTCCACGACATAGGAATCCCCATGCTTTTTTTTGCCGGGACCCGAGACCCCTTCTGCGACACCGATCTGCTGAAAGCGGTTTTGAACCGCCTCAAGGCCCCATGGAAACTCCACACGATCAAGGACGGAGATCACTCCTTCGACCGGCCAGACGGATCTTCCGACGCCTCCGTCTATGACCTGATCGTGCGCGAAACCCTCCTCTGGCTGCAGGAAAGCCCGGCCGCGGGCGACGGAGAAAGAACATGAAAATCCCTGCGTTTCTCCTTCTCGCCTTTTTGCCCGCCCTGTTCTCGCCTGCGGCTGCCGCCGCGGACGTCGTCTGCAGCGACCTTGTCGCGGTGAAGGGGGAGGAGGTCATGCTGCGGGCCGAGACGAGAGGCCTTTTCTTCGAGAGGGGCGGGGAACTGGTGGAGTTCTACGTGGACGGGAAACTGATCGGCAAGAACCTTTCCGGAAAGGGCGGGGTGGCTCTCAAGCCCTACCGGGTCGCCAAATCCGGCGTTCACAGGATCCGGGTGAAATCGGGGAGCGACGAGGACGAGGGGCTGCTCCTTTCGCCGGTCAAAGGGGCGAAGATCGTCGTCGTGGACATCGAAAGCGGGCTCTTCGTCGAGGGGGCGCCGGGCAGGGCGAAACCCGGCAGCCGCAAGGCCCTGAAGGCCATCGGTTCGCGATACCCCGTGGTGCTACTTCAGTCCGGCGTGATCGGCGCGAGGACGCTCAAGCTCTGGCTGCGGGAGAATGAATACGAGGCCTATCCCGTCGTACCCTGGAACGGCGGTGCCGTCTTTGACGAGCTGAGCCGCAAAGGGCTCAAAATCAGGGCTCTCGTCGGCGGGCCGAACATCATCCAATCGGCCGGAAAACACACCCCCCCCGCCTTCTGGTTCGACAGGACCGAAAAGGCGGAAAAAGTGAAAGACTGGGAAAGCCTCGCAAAGAAATTGAGGTGAAGAGGCGTTCGGGGAGACCCCGACGACCCGGCGCTATTCCAGCAGGAGGGTCCTCCTGCCGTTGTAGCGGCCGACATCGTAGTGGGTATTCACATCCACGTTTTTCACCCTGTCGACGACCTCTTCCAGGGGAACGGAAGTGATCCGGCCGTTTCGGTAACTGACCATCCTGCCGAAATCCCCCCTGACGATGAGGTCCACCGCCGCGATGCCGAAATAACGCCCCATCCGGCGGTCGTAGGCGCAGGGGGCGCCCCCTCTCTGAAGGTGACTCAGGATGATAGACCGTGTTTCAATCCCCGTTCCCTTCTCTATCACGCCCGCCAGGTACTCCCCGATGCCCCCCAGGGTCATGTGACCGAAACTGTCGACCTCCCGCCCGGTGGCGAAGACGCCCATCCCCCGCGGCTTGGCTCCCTCGGAGACGACGACGATATCATAACGGGCGCCCCTTTCCCGTCCCTCGATGAGAAGTTCGTTCACCCGCCCGATGTCGAAGTCGTGCTCGGGGATGAGGATGATATAGGCGCCGCTCGATTCCCCACCTTCGAGAGCGAGCCACCCGGAGTTTCTCCCCATCGTCTCGACGACGAAGATCCGCCTGTGGGATCCGGCCGTCGTCCGGAGCCGGTCGATCTCCTCGGTGATGACCTGCACGGCCGATTCGAAACCGAGCGTGTATTCCGTCCCCATGAGGTCCTTGTCGATGGTCTTCGGAATTCCGACGGTTCTGATGCCCATTCGCTGAAGCCTGCAGGCCACCCCCAGGGTGTCCTCGCCGCCGATGGCCACCAGGCAGTCGATGCCGAGGTGCCTGACGTTGTAGAGGAGTTCCTCCGTCCGGTCCTTTCCGGCGCTGAAGGGATTCGTTCGCGACGTCCCGAGCATGGTGCCGCCGTAGCGGTCCCAGGTGCGAACGACTTCTTCGTTCAGTGGCAGGACATACTTCTTGAAATCCTCTTCCGAAACAATGAAGGACTCGCAAAGCCCCTTCCAGCCGTCCCGTATTCCAAGGACTTCGAAGCGTACTTTCCGCTCGAGGCTGAGTCTGCTGTCCAGGGCGGTCTTGACCACCCACTTGATGGCCGGGTTGAGACCCGGGCAATCGCCGCCGCCTGTGAGGATGCCGATCTTCATAGTAGCCTCCGGAACGTGTGAGCGCTTCCCCCTCCGGGTGGGTGTCGGGGGAGGTGTTACGGACCTTCGGGTCCTTGCCGTTCGCAAGGCCGGAACCCGCCTCCGCCCTTCTCGCGACCTCTTCCCGAATCCATTTGCTATCGAATGAGCAAGCCCTTATAATGCGCAAAGAAATCCCGGCGTCTCTCCGATTCCGCGAGCAGGTCATGAAAATCCGAGTCATATGCTACCACGGTCACAAGGCGAATGAAAGACCCCTCAAGTTCTTTATCGGAGACAAGGTGCTGGAAGTCCGGGAGCTGCTGGACCGCTGGTACGGCGAGAACGACGATTACTTCAAGGTGCTCGCCGATGACGGGAACACCTACGTGCTGAAATACAGCCGGGATGAGGACCGTTGGGAGCTTGCGCTGTACACATCCCCGAAACTTCATCAGGGTTTAAAAAGCGGGATCGTCCCGGTGCAGACATCGGCCGGAAAGAAGCATTAGGACCCCGGCGTCCGGGGATGGGAGGAAACAGCCGTGACGGCACTGCCGGCAGTGGGTCCGGGTTTGACGACCGGCCTCGTCCTCTGTGACCGCTGTGGGAGATTCCGCCGGTACCGGTCACAGAATTACGGCAACCTGTCGCGTCCGAGGCGCGCCGTCTGCGGCCTCCTCGGGAGTACCCCCGATCTCGGGCTGATTCTCCTCGAGGGGGGCTGTGACATCGCTGCCCTCCCGGAGCGGGAGACCTCACGGCGGGGCGTCACGGTGATGCGGATCAGTGCCGAGACCTGGCGCCGGCTCATCCTTTACCCCCGCGAGCAGAGAAGCGGCACGGAGGCGAAAAACCGGTCCAAAGACCTTGCCCGGAAGATCATCGAATGGTCCGGGATCCGGCTTCTCAAGTCATTGAGGCATCACACGGCGGAGGCGATTCTCATCGGCCTCTGGGGAGCCCTCCAACTGGGGTGGCTCGACCGCCTGCCGCAGGCCCTGCGGCAGTGAGTCCCCCCGCAACGACCCCAGGTGCAACAGGCATGTTGAATATCATCAAGGATCTCTTCGGGATAGGCAAAGACAGCGAGAGCATCATCCCCGTCCTGACGGAGGCCGGAAGGAAAACGAAGGGGTTCAATAGGGCGTCCTCTCGGAGGCGGAGTTCAACACGAGCCTCATCCTCGATCATTACCCGGTCCGGAAAGCCGACGCCGCGAAGGTCATCGCACATTTAAAAACAGCGGATCTCTCCAGGGCCTCTGACGAGGAATTCGATTTCGGGCGGATCCGCAAAGGAGGCGTCACAGTTAAGATGGTCGAGGACACCCCCTCGCTGAAAAGCCGCATCGGTCTCCATTGCGATGGCCTCCTCAAGCGCATCCTGATCCGCATCGAGCAGATCAAACTGCTGCCGGAATGTTACGACATCGAAAAGACCGAACGGATCGATGTCCGCAGGCGCCTGGAAAACCTCGGCAGGCGATACATCCTTTTCGCGAGGTTTCTGAAATCGCCGTGATTCCCGGAGGCCGGCGTCCACTCCTACCGTTGATTTCCCTTGACAACCACTATTTCGTGTGCCAAACAATTCGTCGTCATCGCCGATCCCTGATTTCGTGCCTTGGCAACAAGGCAGGGCTTTTCGAAGACCCCGTGAAAGGATGATCCCGTGATCCGGACATTCGACGATCTCGACCGGCTCGCGGCCGAGAAGGGCCCCAAGCGATTCATCGTTCTCGCCCCCGAGGACGAGGAGTTCATGCTGGCCGTCAAGCAGAGCTGGCAGCGGGGCTTTATCGAGCCTGTTCTCATCGGGAGCCGCGACAAGATCGAACGGCTGGCAGGCGAGGCGCAATTCGACATTACCCCCTTCGAGAAGATCTTCGAGTCGGACCGCCAGGGGATCGCCAACCGCGGCATTTCCATGCTCTTTTCAGGCGATGTCGACATGGCCGGCAAGGGCCAGATCCCGACGGCCTTCATCTACCGCTCCATCATCCGGGAAGAATCGAAGGCCCGCAAAGGAACGATGGTCAGCGTCATCTCCCTGTGGGACATCGGGGGGCTCGGTCACCTGACGTCCCTCACGGACACCGGCGTCAACATCAACCCCGATTACGAAAGCAAGATCGAAATCATCCGGAACGCCGTCTTTCTCTTTCACCTGCTGGGTTATCCGAAGCCGAGAATTTCCGTTCTGTCCGGCCAGAGGGAGATCGGCGGCACCCTGGAGTCCTACCGCGACTTCGAAAGGCTGCGGGACGTTGCACGGAAAGGGGAACTCGGTTCCTGTGAAGTCATCGACGCCACGTCCATCGCGGACATTTTTCTCGTCGGACGGAAGTCCTTTGCGAGCTACGCCGAAATCCCGATCGGGAAGGCGGCGTTTCCCGAGATCCTGCTGATGCCCGACCTTTCCACGGGCAACATCCTGGTGAAGCTCGATTTCGTCATCCCCCATGTCAGGAGACGGTCCCTCGTCATGACGACGAGGGGTCCCGTGATCATTCCCTCCCGATCGGACTTTCATGACGCCATCGTCGGCGAGATCGCCCTCGGCGTCGTCACCGCCGACCGGGTCGGGAAGGCATAGTCCTATGCTGAGGAACTTCAAAGACATCCGGGAAGCCGCCGGGAGAACAGGGAAAAAAAGACTCGTCTTCGCCCCCTCGGGACCGGCGGTCGGACCGGCGGCCCTCCACGAGGCAGTCAGGGCGGGCCTGATCGTACCTGTTTTCGTCGGTGACGTCGCTGCGACGGAGAAAACACTTCGAGAACGGGGGTTCTCCCCCCGTGACTTCGAAATCATCGGCGAGCCCGATCCCGTCCGGTCTGCGGCACTTGCCATCGACCTTGTGAGAGGGAACAGGGCCGATATCGTCATGCAGGGATCCCTGGGACATCAGCCGTTCCTCGACCTCGTGCTCGATCGGGAAAGGGGGTTGCTGCGAAACCGCGTCGCCAGTTTCGTTTCCCTCTTTGACCCGCCGGCCCTGGACCGGCTCACGATGGTTACCGATACCTACCTCCACAACAGCCCCTCCATCGCGGACAAGATCACGATCACGGAAAACGCCGTCCAGCTCGCACGCCTCCTCGGCATCGCGTCGCCCAAGATCGCGGCGCTATCCGCCATCGAACAGGTGAACCCCGCCATCCCCTCCACGATGGACGCGGCCATCCTCGCGAAGATGGCCGAGCGGAAACAATTCGGGGATGTCACCATCGAAGGGCCGCTGGACATCGACTGTGCCGTGAACGAGAGGGCCGCCACGCGCAAGGGCGTCCATAGCACCGTCACGGGGCAGGCGGACATCTACCTCGTGCCGAACGTCGAAGCGGGCTACCTCACGGCCCAGATCTCCGTTTTCATCGCCGGAACGCCCATGGCGGGTGTACTCATGGGCACGACCCACCCCGTCGTGATCGACTACCCCATCACCTCGGGCGAGAACAAACACGCGGAAATCGCCCTTGCCGTTCTGCTGTCGGGAACATCAAAATGAAGAAGACCCATCGAATTCTCGCCATCAATGTGGGCTCCACGTCGACCAAGGTCGCCTTTTTCGAAGACGCAAAGGCCGTGGCCCAGGAAACCATCAGCTACAGCAGTCAGGAACTCGCAGGCTATGGGGAGCTCCGGGACCAACTCCCCCGGAGGAGGCAGGACGTCGCTGCCTTCATGAAGAAAAACGGGATCGCCCCCGATCGGCTCGATATCATCATCAGCCGGGGGGGGCTCGGCAAACCGGGGCCGGCAGGGGCTTACATCATCGACGAGGCCATGTGCGATGACCTCCTGTCGGGACGGTTCGGGAAGCATCCTTCCGCCCTGGGACCGGCCATCGCCCTCGACATGTCCCGTTCCTCGGGGATCCGGGCGATCATCATCGACCCGCCCAGCACCGATGAATTCGAACCCCTGGCGCGGATATCCGGCATCCCCGATATCGAGCGAAAGAGCGCCTTTCACGCCCTGAATCAGAAGGCGGCCGCGAGGAAGGCGGCGGAGGCCATGGGGAAGAGCTACGAGTCCGTCAATTTCATCGTTGCCCACCTCGGCGGCGGCATTACGATCGGAGCCCACCGCCGGGGTCGCGTCATCGACTGCACCCACGGCCTCAGCGAAGGGCCCTTCTCGCCCGAACGGGCGGGGACTCTTCCGACCCTTGAGCTCGTCGAACTCGTCCAGTCGGCGAAACATGCCCCCAGGGACCTGCAGCGGAAACTCGTCGGCCAGGGGGGACTGGCGGCCTACCTGGGCACGACGGACGCCGTCGCCGTCGAGTCAGCGATTGAGAAAGGTGACGAAAGAGCAGCCTCCATCTACGAGGCCATGGCCTACCAGATTGCCAAGGACATCGGCGCCATGGCGGCCGTTTTGAACGGCGAGGTGGACGGCATCGTCCTGACCGGGGGACTCGCTCACTCGAAGAGGCTCGTCGATTGGATCCGATCCCGCGTTCTATTCATCGCGCCCGTCTTCCTCCACCCCGGCGAAGACGAGATGGAAGCCCTGGCACAGGGCGCCCTGCGGGTGCTCCTCGACCAGGAAAAAGAACTACGGCCCTATCGATAGCGCTCCCCTCCCGACGGAGAAATTTTCCCGCCGTCTTTTTTTATTCACATGAAACGACAAAAGTGCTATTGAAATGCCGTCTTACCCCTTTTTGCGGCCGGGGGTATCCCGTGTCTTTCCAGGCCGGACGACGGTTCAAAAGCCTTCCGGCGGATTTTTCGGAAAAAAAGAGATCTTTTTCAAAAAAGCAACCCTTCAGACGGGAGGATCGCCGTTCGACCGGCAAGTCCATGGAAACCCCATTCAACCCGTTCACAGACGTTTCGGCATCGGGAAGTCCGCGACGAACCGACCGGCGAAGAGACAAACAGGGGAGGACATGGTCCGGGGAAAAGAAATGACAAGGGAAGGAGGGGTTCTATGTCGGAGTTGATCGTAAAGAACAGGGGCCCCGGCCTCGTTGCGGTCATCCTTGCCCTGGGGCTCGCTTTCATCTGGGCATGCGCCAAGACGCCTGTCCTCCCGGAGGCACCCAAGGCGCTCGATGCATCAAAGGCGCCGGCGGCAGCGGAACCCGCCTCCGCGGGATACGAGCTGACCGGCATCCACTTCGATTTCGACAGCAGCAGGATCACGGCAGAGGCGCAGTACACGCTGAAAAGGCATGCCGACTGGCTCAAAAGATACGGGGACTGCGACGTGGAGATTGAAGGTCATTGCGACCAGAGAGGAACCGAGGATTACAACATGGCGCTCGGCCGGAGAAGGGCGGAATCCGCCAAAAAAGCGCTCGTGAAGATGGGTGTCGACGCGAAACGCATCTCCACGGTGAGCTGCGGGTTCGGGAAACCCCTTTGCTCGGACGCCAACGAAGAGTGCTGGGCTAAAAACAGAAGAGGCGTCTTCGTCGTGACGGGGAAATAAGGCCTTTCGTCGGCTGTCCATACCCGCAACGAACAGGGAGAAACACATTCCATGAAACGGCTCGCTGTGCTCATACTTTTGAGTCTGTTCATTCACGGCTGTGCCACGCCGAATCAGAAGGCGGAAATGTGGAAGCGGGGTGTGACGTGGCAGAGCCTCGATCACGCGGCATTCAGCATGTGGGGGCATCATCAATGCTCGGACGACGACAAGAAAACGGCCCGGGAGCAGGGCTGGTGGGGTGACTTGGTCACCTGCCCTGTGAATGTTCCGCAAAAATAGGTCTCCCATCCCCCCGGAACGGACCATTCGTTTTCATGTTCGTTTTACGGAGAGACTTGTTACAGGAACCCCCGGGTCGCGCAACAGGGTTTTTTGTTGTCCCTAATTCCCGCGCGGCGTTCACCCGACTTCAGGACTCTGCGGCCGGCGGGGAATTTTTGCATTGATCTGCGGGACCGAAGTCTTATATAAAAAGACTGACCGTGGCACCGGGCACGGCAAAAGGACCGGGAGGAGCAGAAAACATGATCAAGACGCGGCTTGTCGTCATCGGGGGCGATGCGGCGGGAATGAGCGCGGCCTCGCAGGCCCGCCGCCACCGAAAGGATCTGGAAATCGTCGTCTTCGAAAAGAGTCCGCACACCTCCTACTCTGCCTGAAGCATTCCCTACTACGTCGGCCGTGTCGTCGACGACGTGGAATCCCTCATCGCCGTCACACCGGAAGAATTTCGCAAAGAAAGGGACATCGACGCGCGGGTTCTCCATGAGGTCACGGAAATCGACATCAAGAACCGCAGGGTCCACGTCCGGGATCTCGGGAAGGAAAAAGAACTCCGGGAACCCTTCGACATTCTGATGATCGCCACCGGCGCCATCCCCTTCTACCCCGATGTGCCCGGCCGGGACGCCCGCGGAATCTACGGCGTTCATACCCTGCAGAGCGGAATCGAGGTCCGGCGTGTGGTGGACGGGGAAAGGCCCCGTCGGGCCGTCATCGTCGGCGGAGGCTACATCGGCCTGGAAATGGCGGAGGCCTTCGTCATGCGTGGGATGGAGGTCTCTCTCGTCGAACGCTCGGAGCAGGTCATGGGCACCCTCGATCCCGACATGGGAAGCCTCGTTTCCGACGCGCTGATGAAGGTCGGCGTGAAGCTCTACCGGAACGAATCGCTGCAGGGTTTCGATACCCGGGATGGAAGAGTGGCTGCGGTGGCCACGGACAAACGCTCCCTCCCGGCCGACATCGTCATCACGGGCCTCGGCGTACAACCCAACACCGCCCTGGCCCGGAACGCCGGCATCCCCCTCGGAGTGAGGGGTTCCATCATGGTCAACGACCGGATGCAGACGTCCGTCGAGGGCGTCTGGGCCGGCGGCGACTGCGCGGAATCCTTCCACCTGGTGAGCCGAAGACCCGTCCACTTCGCCCTGGGGACGATCGCCAACAAGCAGGGGCGGGTCGCCGGTATCAACATCGGGGGAGGGTATGCGACATTTCCCGGGGTGGTCGGCACCGCCGTGAGCAAGATCTGCGCCTATGAGGTCGCGCGGACGGGTCTTCAGGAACGGGAAATTCGGGCACTGGGCCTCGAGTATGTCACCGGCAAGATCGAGAGCATGACGCGGGCACATTACTACCCGCAGGCGGGGAAAGTCACCGTCAAGGTCCTCGCTGAAAAGGGGTGCGGACGGCTCCTCGGGGGGCAGATCGTCGGCGTCGAGGGTGCCGCCAAGCGGATCGATGTCCTCGCCACTTCCCTGCACGCCGGATTCACCGTGCTCGACATGATCGATCTCGACCTGAGCTACGCGCCGCCCTATTCTCCGGTGTGGGACCCGGTCATCATCGCGGCCCGGAAGGCCGCCGACGCTTTGTGATCCCGCAGCGGGGAACACAGGGGTCAGCGGCACCGGTCGGCCTTCCGGAGAGACGCAGATCGAAGGACGGGCCGTCGCCGGGTCTGCCACGGGAACCCGACTGCAGTCACCTCCCCGCAGGACCTTTCGATCGACCGGGAATGATGAAAGAGGTTCTGCCTTTGTAATCCAGGTATTCCCGGCCGAAACGGAGTTCGAGCTCCTTTTCCTCGATGACCTTGATGTAAATCACCAGCAAAGAAAAAAGAACGACCGTCAGGGCAACGGCCGCGGGGGAGCCGGCGAGCAGGCTCGTGCCCAGGTAGAAGAAGAAAGCGCCGAAGGCCATGGGATTCCTGCAGAAGGCGAAGGGTCCTTCCACGATCAGCCTCCGGGTTGGCATCAGCGGGGAAGGCGTCCCCCTCCCGACCCGGTACTGGGTCGCAACGGTCCAGGCGGCGAAGGCAAATCCCTCGACGGCGAAGACGACGCCGGCAATGAGCGCCGCCGTCTCACCCCGGAATCCCCCAAATCCCGTCAGGGAGTCCAGGAAGAGGGAAAAATAAACAAGGGCAACGGGGCCCACGGCCCCGAGAAAAACACCCTGGGCGACGATTGCGAGCAGACGCTGTGCATCGCTGTACTTCCGCGATGCCAGCCGTCTGAAGATCTCCATATCCACCGGCACCATCCTCTTCCCGGGCAGGGGCTGCACACGGCCCTGGATTGAGACGACGGGACGGGATATTCTTACCACAAAAGGTCCGGTGGGAAAACACCGGAGCGGCCTTCCTCCCCGGTGAAAACCCCGCGACGGGCCGGAAAGACTCAAGTTTCTGTCACAACCTGTCGATAGATCCGTTGAAATACCAAGGAGGGGATCAACGATGTCGAATGCCATGGGTGTCGCGCTTTCGGCTCTCCGAGCCCTTTTCACAAAGCTCGACGTGACGGCCGACAACATCGCCAACGCCGGTACCGCCGGGTTCAAGAAAAGCCGGGCCGATCTTCAGGAGGCCCCGTCGGGGGGCGTCAAGGTATCCATCGGCACCGTCGACACACCCGGAAGCCCCCTGCCCCCCGCCGACGGTGAACGGGAATACCGGGAATCCTCGAATGTCTCCCTCGAAGAAGAGATGGTCAACCTCATCCTCACGCAGTACGCTTTCAGCGCCAACCTCAAGACCCTCCAGACCGGGGATGAGATGCGGAGAAACCTCCTCGACATCAGGGTCTGAAAACAGGCATTCCTCCGTCACGATAACACCCGGGCACCGGAAGATCATATCTGCTCCGGAGGAATGTCCGAGGGCTCATAGCCGGCGACGCAGGGGATACCGGCCTGCCGGAGCCTTGTCTCCACATCGCCGTAAAGAACCAGCTCCTCGACCTCCACCTCGTCGACCCCCATTGACTCGAGTCTGCGCCGGAGATTCCGGACATTTTCAGCGGACGAGAAACTGACCATGACGGCGGGATAAACCCGGACGCCGGCCTCGAGAAGGTTCCTCAGGGCCCCGACCTGCAGGCGAAAGGCCCCGGGGTCCGCCCCTGTCAGACGGCCGAACTCCCCCTCCGTGGTCCCTTTGAAACTCACCCGTACACAGAGGTTTTTGAACCTGGCGAGAGCCCTCGCGTAGGAGGGGTCGCAACCGAGCAGGATGCCGTTCGTCTCCAGGATAAACTCGTACTCTTCCGGAATCTTTTCGAGGACACCCATCAGGTGATCTCTCGAGAGCGTGGGTTCGTTCCCGCTGATCCGCAGCCGACGGAACTTCTTCCTGCGGGCGATGCCGACGAGATGACCCGCGACCTCGGCGGGCGTGTAAAACGGACCCGGGGCTTCCGGCGAGACCACCCTTTCCCAGGCCCAGCAGAAGAGGCACCGCAGGCAGCAGCCGGTGCAATCGGCCGTCGCGATCCCGCCGTAAAACCTCGCGGCCCTGAACCGGTAGTATTTCCGTGAGTCCCCCCGGCAGACGACACGGGATGTTTCTTCGGCTTTTTTAACAGGGTCGAACACGGCGGTAACCGGTCAGGCGGAGAGTTGTTTATATCCGGGGGCTTTTGTGATATAAGCCCTCCCCGGAGACGGTTTTATGACAGGCCCCCGGTGGGCCGCCACAATCCTGATCGAAATATAACATGCCGGGCCGCACAAGGGTATTCATTGTTCGCCGGGTCTTTTATTCCACTGGAGGAGGTTCCTATGAAGTTCAAGACGCTCGACGATGTTCTGAAATACGCTATCGACAAGGAGAAAAAATCCAGCAAGCTTTACCTGATGTTCCAGAAAAAAGTCAAAGACCAGGCTGCCAGGAAACTGCTCGGCGAACTGGCCGAGCAGGAGTCGGGGCACCGGAAGCTTTTAGAGGAAGCCCTCCAGACGCACAAGACGCACAAGATCGGCGGCAAGTGCGAGGTGGCCGATATGAAACTGACCGATTACATGGTCGAGCGGGAGCTGGGACCGGACAGCGACCCCCAGGACGTGATGATGTACGCGATGCAGATGGAGAAGCTTTCCTACGACTTTTACAGGGAACTTTTGAAAAACTACAAGGGGACGAAGATTGCCGCTGCCCTGGCGAAGCTGACCGAAGAGGAGAGGTGCCACAAGGAAACTCTGGAAAAGGAGTACGAGGAGCGCTTCATGCAGTGGATGTAGGATCGGGAGGGCCGACGGCGGAAAAAAATTCCGGCCTCTTCGACTGAAGGGCCGGGTCATCCGCCATGAAGGGGTTCCGGACCGGCCTTTACTCCATGAGGGCGTAAATCCACGCACCCACGACGGACAGGCTGATCAGGACCACAAAGACATATTCGATCATTTTTCCGACCTCCGAGCAAAGGGCAACCAGGATACCGACGTCTCTGCCGACGCGTGTACCCCAGTGAACCCCACGAGCCTCTGGTCTACACTTCCACCAAACAGTATAACCGTTTGCCCATAAGGGGTTTCGGTTTATTTTGGAGTGCTGAAGTTAGCCGAGGGACTCATGTTTTTGCCGTTTCTATTATCGGTTTACAACCGCCGTTACTTTAGTGCGAAAAATGTGCCACAGAGCCCCCGACAGGGGATGCGCAGACGGTGAGAAGGCAAAAAGATGTTGTGCCGGAAGCCGGATCAATGATACAAGGGGCGCAAAACCCAACGAAGGAGAGTGTCATGATCAAGAGATTCAGGAAACCATTGCTGGCCCTTGTCGTAACGGCCTACATGTCCCTCTTCGTGACATCTCCGGCCTTGGCCGGTATGGTGTCCTCCCTCGCGTCCTCCCCGGAGACGGCAGCCACGATGAGAGGCGAGGAGATCGGGAAAATTCAGCGGGTCCTTGAAAACCGGATCGTGGTCGAGAAATTCAAGGCCTACGGACTGAATGCCGAGGAAATCAGGGACAAGCTCCAGAGCATGTCGGACGAACAGATCCATCTGCTGGCGCAGGCATCGGACCAGCTGCCCGCCGGCGGGGATGGATGGGGCTTCGTCATCGGCCTCCTGCTCGTCATCCTGCTCGTCCTCCTGATCCTCAAGCTCTATGACAAGCAGATCGTGATCAAGTAACCGGCGTTGAAACCTATTTTTCTCTCTGTTCTCATTGCCGCGACGGCAATCACCCACGTCATTGAAGGCGTACCCTTTGTGAAGCAGGATACACGGTACTGTGGTCCTGCTTCACTCGCTTCCGTCCTCAACTATTACGGTGACACCGTCGACCAGAGAACCATCGGCAAAAGCACCTACAGCGAAAAACTGAAAGGGGCCCTGATCACCGACCTGGAGAATGTTGCCCGCGCCCGGGGGTTCAAAACCCGGTCGGCCGCCGGCCGCCTGGAGGATCTCCGGTCGGCGGTTTGCGAAGGCGTGCCCGTCATCGTGCTCATCGATCGGGGTTTCTGGGTGGTCTCCCGGCCCCACTACCTGGTGGTCTTCGGTTACGACGAAGGGGGCTTCATCGCCCACGACGGCTACCGGGATTCTCAACGATACCCCTACCCGGAATTTGAGAAACAATGGACAAAAGCAGGATCCACATACCTTCTGGTCTACCGCTGACGGTCGTCCTCCCGCTCTTCTGCCTGATCCTGTCCTGTTCGGTGCCTCAGGTCATCATTCTCGAAGACGCACTGACGGCGGAGCAGCACAACGACCTGGGGGTCATCTACGAAAAGAAGGGGCTCAACGACCTGGCGGAAAAGGAGTACCTGAAGGCGGCCGGAAAGAGGAAGGAATGGATGGTTCCCCATTTCAACCTGGGGAATCTTTGCTATCAAAAGGGCGATTACGCCCGATCGGAAGCATTTTACCGCAAAGCCCTGGAGCGGGCGCCTTCGAACCCCGATGTCATGAACAACCTCGCCAATGCCCTTTTCATGCAGGGGCGCTTCGACGAGGCGCGAAAAACCATCGAGGATGCCCTGGCGATAGATCGAAAAGAGGAGTATCTGGACACGTACCGCCGGGTTCTGGAAAAAGAACACCGGCAGTTTTGAGTGATGAGTGTTGAATTTTCAATGGGCAGAATATTCTTTTTTTCCGGCACAGCCGACAATACCGACCCCGCACCTGACACTCGATACCGGAAGAAGAGCGTCTTTCGTCAGAGGAAGAGTTCCATGACGGCTTCGGCCATCAGCCTGTAACCCGTCACCGTCGGATGGACGCCGTCCGGCTGGACCAGTTCCCCCAGGTCGCCCCCGTCCCGGACCCATCGCTTCCAGTGCTCGTGGACCCGCGCGATCGAAAGCCCGTAGGCCCGGGCCAGGTCCTCCAGGCTTCCGTAAAAGGATTTTTCGATCACCTCGTTCCACTCATTCTCGCCGATGTAGGACGAGGTCACGAGAACGATCTCGGCCCCCGTGTTTCCCCGGATCTCGCTGATGATGGTCTCCATGTTCAGACGGTAATCCTCCGGCGTGTAGCCCACGAAGGCGTCGTTCAGGGCGAACTGAAGGAGGACACAGTCCGGTCCGTAAAAGAAGACATCGGGGTCGACGCGATGAAGGCCGCCTTCGGCCGTGTCGCCGGGGATACCCTTGTTGATAAGCCTGAAGCCGTTTTTCGGGTATTTCTCCGTCAGCATCTCTTTCAAAAAGTCGAGATAGCCCTTTCGCACCATCCACCCGTAGGTGAGGGAATCCCCGATGGCCACAAGGGTCGCCGACTCGACGGTCCGGAGCTTTTCGATGGTCTTCACGGGTTTTGTCATGTGTTTCTCCGCTTGTTCTGTCGCTCGCTACCATACAACATCACCTCCATGATTTCCACCGTCTTGAACGTCGAGAACCTGCAGGAACGGGCGGCGGCTGAAAAAGAAGGGGCTCCTCGCTCGAGGGCCCCTTTTTTAAACCCTGTCGCAGGGCTCACGAGACCGATCAGGCGGTCCGTCCCGCCTGAACCGGCGATCGAATGCGAAGCGGCGGGGATGTCCCGGCTTCCCGGTCTCTGCAACGGCCCGGCATTCCCCTCAGTTCGCGGCCGCCTCCAGAGGGGACTCCTGGAATTTAAGGGCGATGCAGTCCTGTCTCCAGAGACAGGATAGTTCGCGGCAGTATTCGACTCGATCCGTGCCGTAACACTCGGGGTTGTTCTCTTTTCGCTGTATGGCCCTGATGAGGTCCGTCTTCCTCATGCCGAAGGAATTGACCCCGAGGGCTTTTGCCTTTTTCTGGATGTCCTGGTATTTCATCGTTGCACTTCCTGTTCTTTCAAAATGTGTCTTACCGGGACAGGAAAAAGAGGGCCGACGGACTGAGGACCCGGCCCTCCTCCTCAGTGTCGTCGAATGCATCGCTGTGTCCGATCATCCGACGATCCAGCCCGTTTCGTTGTCCCATCCGTTCCGGGATACAGTCCTCGGATGTCTCCGGGTCTGCTTTCATCACCGCACCGAGATGATTCTTCATTTTGATCTCCTGTCTTTTCTCAACCACCGTCTATTGCGCGACATCGACGTTGAAATACCGGCTGATGGCCCCCATGATGGCGGTTACGCAATCACCCCGCTTCACCGGGGCGGCGGTCTCCTCCTGAGCATCCCGGGAAACCCCGGTTTTCAAGCTGTTCTGCCGGTTTTTATCCTGGAGTATGACAGAAAAACAGGAGCGGTGACAATCCCGGATCATTACTGGAAAGATATCAGGTAAAAACTGATATTATGACAGGCTCAGCAGAAAGGACCGGAGATTGGCTTTCTTGTTTTTCAGGCCGAGCTTGATTCTGATATTGTCGCGGTGAAATTCAACGGCACGACTCGATACATTAAGAACTTCCGATATTTCCTTCGTCGTCCGCCCCTCGCGTACCAGGGTTGCGATCTGGATCTCCCGGGGCGTGAGATTCAGGTACTTGGAGGTCATCTTGCGCAGGAAGGGGGACAGGATGTCGTTCAGGTTGGACTTGATGATGTTGGTGTAGGCGAGCTGTTCGCCTTTGAGGGGGGTTTTCTGGAGCTTTTCCAGGTAGGGGAGAACGAGCTCTTTGACATTGGTGAGGATTCTCTCCTCCAGCTCTTCCCTGTCGTCTTCGCGGTGTTTCAAAAGCACCCGGAGCGCCGTGTTCAGTTCCTCGAGGTTCCTGGACTTGACCTCCAGCTCCTCCTCCCGTGCCCGCAGTTCCTTCTCCGCTTTTTTCCGTTCGGTGATATCCAGAAGGGATGCAACGCTCATCGTCGTCCCGGGGATCATGGCGATTGTCATGAAGGCATCCCGGACCCGGCCCGCCTTGTCCCTGAAGCGAAACTCGTAATTCCGCGGGGCGGAAGCCTCGTCCACCCGGCGGATACGGTGATATTCGATCATTCGCGCGAGCATGCCTTCGCTGTCGGCGATGAAATCCGTCCATTTCATTTTCCGCTCCACTTCCCCCTTTGGATAGCCGCTCTGCCGCTCGAACTCCGTGTTCACCATGGAGACCGTCATGTCCTCCTCGACGATCATGGTCGCCGCCGTAGTGGTCTCGAAGATGGTCCTGTATCTCGCCTCCGATTCCTTCAGTGCCCGCTCCGAGAGCACGCGGTCCGTGATGTCGTCCACCATTTCGATGGCCGCGATAACGTTACCGGCGGCATCCTTGATCGGTGTGGAAATGATGCGGTAATTCCTGATGCGGTTCGCCGCGAGGGTCTCCGTCACCGCTTCATGCACCTCGCCGTCCCGGAGGGTTCGTAAAGTGGGGCAGTAGGGGCAGATGTCCTCCCGGGGCGGGTCGTTGAAGGAGCGGTAGCAGATGGATTTCTTTTCGGGATCGAGATGGGGATACCACGCCTTCATCTGGTTGTTGAGCGTCAGGATTTCCATCTCCGGGCTGATCAGGGCGATTCCGATGCCGACATTGTCGATGACGCTCTTGTACTTCTGCTCCGAAGCCTTGAGCGCCTCTTCGATGCGCTTGCGTTCTTCGATCTCCGCCTTCATCTGGCGGGTTCTGGCGAGAAGTTCCGCGGAGGTTTCCTCCACCCGTTTTTCGTAGTGATTCACGGACTGCTGGAGAGCCTCTTCCGCCTCTTTCCGCGCCGTGATGTCATAGCCGACACCCTGGTACTCCACGATACGGCCCTCGTCATCGAAGACGGCCCGGTTCGTCCACAGCTGCCAGCCGATCTTTCCGCCGGGCCTGAGGACCCGGTGTTCATGGGTGAGGAAAGACATCTGTCCGTCCATCCCCTCGACCATATCCTCGATCTGTCCACGATCCGCTTCGGGGATGAGGTTCTTGAAATCGAAGCCGATGAGTTCCTCCCTCTTCACGCCGAAAAACCGGCAGTAGGCCTCATTGACAAACGTCAGCGTCCCGTCCCTCAGATATCGGCAGATCAGCGCATCCTGGTGCTCGATGATGCTGCGGTATCGCTCCTCACCGCGGCGCAGAGCGTCCTCTTCCCTCTTTCTCTCGAGGAGTTCCGCCTCGAGTTTTTCCAGTTTTTCCCGGAGTTTGACGTCTTCTTTTGCCATGGCTGATCACAGGCCTTTCCGGCTCCGAAGGGCCGCCTCCCACCCGCCGAAAGGGCATCCCCGAGCCGCGGAAACGATCCTTTCAATGGTTGAGATTATCCTTTCCATCGATCCCCGTCAATGCCCCCTTGCGATGACGCCTTCGAGCGTCCCCGCCCGGGCAGACACCGGCGCTTCCGCCATCGTTCTAAACTTTTCCGGATTCCTGCCGATATAGGAAACAGAGTACCTGCGTCTGAAAAAGGCAAACCACACCGAAAGGGTGGGACGCAAAGCCACGGGCCTACATCCGGAGCTTCGGACAGGGCAGCCGGGTTGCCAGACGAAAGCGGCACTTTCCGGTGCTGAATTTCGTCGGCTCAGCAAATTCAGCCTCGTGGAGGTGCTGTTATCATGTTGACGACACATCGGCGGCTGACGACCGCCCGGAGGGTCGTCCCTATACTCTCCGCGACCAGCCTTACGCTCCTGATCGCCTCGATCCTCTCTCTTCACGTTTTCGCACCCGCGGTCCATGCCGCCCAGATCAGCCTCGAATGGGATGCCAACAGGGAACCCGATCTATCGGGCTACCGGATCTACTACGGGACATCGAGCGGCCACTACAGCGCCTCGGTCGATGTCGGCAACAGCACCCACTGCGTGATCTCCAACCTCGTACAGGGTGTCACCTACTACTTCGCGGCCACGGCCTACGACTCCGAAGGCAACGAAAGCGATTTCTCCGAAGAAATCGTCTACACCGTTCCGGCCGCCGTTCCCGGTCCGGCGTCACCGTCGTCCGTCGGCGGCGGCGATGGCGGTGGCGGCGGTTGTTTCATCGCCACGGCGGCTTACGGCAGTTACCTGGCCCCGGAGGTTACGGCCCTGCGCCGGTTCAGGGATCAGGTCCTGCTGGTCCATGCGCCGGGGCGGGCTTTCGTCCGGGTCTACTACCGGCTGTCGCCCCCGATCGCCGATTTCATCGGGGAGCATGAATTCCTCCGGTCCTTGACACGCTGGACCCTCACGCCGCTCGTCTACGGTGTGAAGTACCCGGAGGCGTCGGGGGGTGTCCTTTTCGCGGCGCTTGCGATCGCCTTCGTGGCCCGTGTGAGAAAAGATCAATACATGGAAGAACCTGCAGGGAACAATGATCCCCTGTTCGCGAAACCTCATACCGGCTCCGACCTCCAACCCAAGGGTGACTAACCCTCCCCTGAAGATAATCCCCGGCGCAGAGGCCGGGGATTATCTTCAAATCGAAGACCATCGGACCCTCTCTCAAAAGCCCCAGAAGACCTCCACGGGGTCGTCGTCCACTTCCCTCAGGAGGGCCTCGAAATCGGTCCGCGGTTTGAGGTAGTAGGCCCGCCAGTCCGCTTCCCGGTCACGATAAAAGAGCGACCAGGTTTTCGACCCCTCATCCCAGCGGAACTGCGCCACATCGAGATCCACCCAGCGCTCCGGGTCGGCGAAGGTTGCCCGCTGCTCGAAAATCGTGACGGCATCGTCCTCGATCCTGTAGCCCAGCCGTATCCTGCTCCGGTAATAGAGGGGGACCTTCTCCCGGCAGAACCAGGAAAGCTTGGTTTCCACGAGCCGTCTGGTGAATTCCGACAACGCCATGTTGAAAATATAGCACGACCCGCGCCTTGCGGTCAAAATTTCACGACGACCGCAGGGAGCAAGGGATGGAGCGCAACAGGATGAAAATGAAACAAAAAAGCGGCGGTACCTCCTGCCGGCAGAAATACCCGCGGGCATCTCGGCAGAACAGGGATGCATCACAGGCCTGAAGACCCCGCACATGGCAGGAAAAGTGCAATAGATGGAATCCGATCCACCGGCAGGGAAGATCCTGCCTCGCGACGGGCTCGCACGACGCGGAACCCGATGAACAGCAGGGGATCATCCAAAAAGAGAATAACCGACGGAAATCCATGAGCGAAAGGGCCGTGCGCAGACATTTCATCCAGGGCATGACGGAAGTCATCATCCGGGAATCCCATGCCGTTGCAGAGCGTTTCATGGACTTCGTCGTCGACAACGCCCTGCCGGGCATGATCTACGACGCTGCACTTCTTCCCTATGAGAAGGAGTTCATCCGGAATGCCTGCGTGGTCTGGATGCAGATGAACAGGAAAGACCCGAGGATGCAGGACTGGAAGGTGGTTTTCCCGATCCTCGCCCAGTTCCAGGAAGGGGTGGGGCTCATGCCGCTCGGCATCAATTTTGCGGCGATGGACCCCGGGGACATGAGTGCCGAAGAGATTTACGAAACCATCTCCGGAAGCAGGATCCCGGGCAGAGATCTCTCCGACCGGGTTGCAAAGGAGTACGAGGAGCTTCTCGCCATCGCGGAGAGGATCCTGTCCTGACCCCCTCTACTTCTTCACTTCCCTCCCAAGCCGTTTTTCCACGGCCTGAATCTTCCCCGTGATGCGACCCGGTTTTCCCGGCCGGTCGTCAATCGATATGGATGTGAGCACCCTCGATGATCGGTCGAGCATCCTGCGGTGACACCTCCCGATGAGGGCCATCACCTCGTCCCACTCCCCCTCGACAACGGTCCCCATGGGGTTCATTCGGTAGGGCAGGCCGCTTTCATCGACCATCCGGATGACCTCCGCTACGTGTTCGCTGATGCTGTCACCGACGCCGATCGGCACGATACTGAACTGGGCGAGCATGATGCGCCTCCTTTCAAAAAAGCCGGGATGCGGTCGAAGGGGGTGAAAAAAGCGCGGGGTCAAGGCCCTTCGAGAATGGCCACGGGTCGGCACCACCCTGCGCTCGCCCCTTTGATCTTCACGGGGAAACAGCAGACGGTGAATCCCTGTGATCGTCCGATTGCCGCGAGGTTGGCCATCTTCTCCATGTGACAGTACCCGATCTCGATACCGGCGAAATGGGCCTCCCAGATAACCCTCGGGTCCTTTGTCTTCTTGAACTCCTCGGCGATGAACGGAAGCGGTCGGTCCCAGCTCCAGGCGTCGGTCCCCACGACTTTTACGCCCTTTTCAAGGAGGTAGAGCGTGCTTTCCCGCTCCATGCCGGCCCCCTTGACGAGGTACTCCGGAGTCCCCCAGGCCCGGTCGGCGCCCGTCTGGATCAGTACGATGTCGAGCGGCTTGATGGTGTACCGGATCTTCTCGAGGGCCGCCCGGAGGTCCTTCACGGTGATCCGTTCACCGTCTTTCTTGTGACGGAAATCCAGCACCACACCGTCGCCGAAGCACCACTCGAGTGGGATCTCGTCGATGGTGAGGGCGGGAACACCGCCGTCCATCGTCGGGTGGTAGTGGTATGGCGCGTCCAGATGGGTGCCGCTGTGGGTCGTGAGGGTCATGAACTCAAGGGCCCAGCCGAGACCGCCGGGAAGTTCCTCCTTCTTCATCCCGGGGAAGAAGTCCTTCATCTGCTCGGCCCCCTGGCCGTGGTCCACATAGTTGATCTGCGGGATCATCATCGGCGGGTCGCTCGGGAGCCCCGCCTCGATGGCGATGCTGAGATCCACAAAACGTCTTTTCGACACGTCCGGTCCTCCTTTCGGGGTGTTCTGCATGGGCAGATGGCGTGTGAGACGTCGACCCGATGACCGCTTCTTTATAAGCCGCACAAAGGGGTGAGTCAAACAAATAAAGGTCGCCGAATGGCCTCAAATTAAATGTTACCCAGGAGGTGGTTGAAAAAGTATCGTCGACTCATAATCAGGTGTTACCGAACTTTGTCGCCAGGAAAGAGGGATTTATGAGTCCACGATCGAAGAAAGAATACACGGAAACAACTCATTTACGTTACAAGAGAGCTTCTCGCAGAGAGAAAACGAAGATTCCGGATGAATACTGCGCCACCTGCGGCTGTCATCGCAAACAGGCGATACGGGTGCTTAGAAGCTTCAGGCGCTTCACAAAACCCAGGGCCAGGAAAAGAGGCAAACCCACCGTATACCACGAGGAGAAACTCCTCAAACCCTTGAAAGAGATATGGCTGGCGGCAAACCTGCCCTGTTCTAAACGGCCGGCCGCCCTCCTGCCTCTGTGGCTGCCCGGTTATCTCCAACACGTTGGATCGCTTCCCGAGGAGGTGTGCAAGGCGTTAATGACCATCTCGCCTTCCACCCTCGACAGGATGCTCAGCTACAGCAGAATCCAGCACCGCAAAAGGGGCCGCTCCACGACAAAACCCGGAACCCTTCTGAAGAGACAAATCCCGATTCAGACCAACCCGTGGGACGAATCCTGGCCCGGGTTCCTCGAAGCCGATACCGTGGCCCATTGCGGAGAATCCATGATGGGAATGTTCGTTTTTACCATCGACTGCGTCGATATCGCCACCGGCTGGACCGAACAAAGGGCCGTCTGGGGCCGGGGTGAACGGGGTGTCCTGGAACAAATCAAAGATATCGAAGCGACGCTCCCCTTCCCCTTGCTCGGGTTCGATTGCGACAACGGAAGCGAATTCCTCAATTACCACCTCTTCAGGCATTTCACAGAACGAAACCCTCCGGTAAAATTTACCCGAAGCCGGTCTTACCACAGCCGGGACAACGCCCATGTAGAACAAAAAAACCGGACTCACGTCAGGCAATGGATCGGCTATGACCGGTTAGACAACCCTCAAATCATCTATTTATGAGGCAACAGGGGAAGGGAGGGCTTTTCAGCGTCTCTCCATACAGGCCCTGAGCCTTCCTGTGTCGCCTTTCTTTATGCTTCTGCACAACTCCGCAAGGTTTTTCTCGTAGAGATCGCAGATCCTTCCGACATGGGGATTCCGGGCCAGGATCTCGGCATAGAGATCCGGCCGTGAAAAGACCCTCTCCATGATCTCCATCTTGGTCCGGAACACGGGCGTCGTGAATTTCTCCAGGTCTTCCTCTTTCATGCCCGTTTCGTGCAGGACAAGCCCCAGGGCGATCGTGTTCAGGTGGTTCAGCCCCTGAACGATCGCCATGATTTCATCGTGACGCTCCGGCGTCGTCACCACGACGCGCGCGCCCCTCCCCTCCAGCAATGCCCGGATCCGGGGGCGCCAGCGTTCCCCGCGGCCGGGACACAGGACGACGTTCTGCCCCTCGAGAGAGGGCACTCCGGGCCCGAAGAGCGGGTGGAGACCGATGACCTCGGAGGAAGAGGATGACAGCATGGCCCGCACGGGTTCCGTCTTGAGAGAGGTCAGGTCCATGAGCAGGGCGTCCTCTTTCAGGAAGGGCCCCACCCGACGGACGACCTCGGCGGTGACGCCGATGGGAACGCTCACGATGATGACCTGGCAGACCATGGCGAGGTCCGGGATGTCCATGCCCTTTGTTCGTCCCGTCACGTGAACGGTGTGGCCCTCCTGGCTGAAAAATCCGGCGAACCAGCGCCCGATGCCGCCGGTCCCGCCGATGATGCCGACGGAAAATTTATCCATGACTCAAGTCTCCTTCGTCCCCCGCCGCGTCTTCCGCGTTTTTCTCCCGGCGATGGCCTGTTGACGCAGCAGGTGATCGGCGAGCACCAGGCGCACCATGGCTTCGCAGACCGGGATGATGCGGGGGATGACGCAGACGTCATGCCGGCCCCGTATGGAAATCTTCCGGGGTTTTCCTTCCGTGTCGATCGTCTCCTGCTCCCGGCCGATGGACGGGATGGGTTTGCAAGCGGCGCGCAGGATGATCTCCTCACCGGTCGTAATGCCCGCGAGTATTCCTCCCCCATGATTGGTCCTGAACCCTCCCGGTCCGATGGGATCATTGCATTCCGACCCCTTCATCCCGGCCGCCCGGAAACCCGCGCCGACTTCCACCCCCTTGACGGTGCCGATGCTCATAAGAGCCCGGGCGAGTTCCGCGTCGATCTTGTCAAAAACGGGCTCCCCCAGGCCGGGCGGGCAGCCCTTCACCCGGATCTCGACGATACCGCCGAGGGAGTCGCCTTCCTTCCGTGCCGCATCGAGTCTTCGCACCATCTCTTCCGTCGCGCCGGCATCGGGGCACAGGAGACCGTTCTTCCCGATCTCCACGCCTGAAAACTTCTTGATTGCGACCCCGCCGATTTCCACGGTGAAGCCCTGGACCTCGATGCCCTCAGGGGCGATGACTTTCCGGGCAACGGCCCCGGCCGCCACTCGGGCCGCCGTTTCCCTTCCCGAGGCCCGCCCGCCGCCCCGGTGATCGCGGACGCCGTATTTCTTGAAGTACGTGAAGTCCCCGTGACCGGGCCTGAAGACATCCCGGAGTTCTTCGTAAGAGGAACTGTCCGCATCCCTGTTCCGGATGAGAAGCGAAATCGGTGTCCCCGTCGTTCGTCCCTCGAAGACGCCCGAGAGGATCTCCACCCGGTCTTTTTCGTCCCGCGACGAGGATGAGGGCAGGGCGCCGGGTCTGCGCCGGTCCACATCCCGCTGGATGTCCGCGAGGGTGATCTCGATGTCCGGGGGGCACCCGTCGATGACGGCGCCGACGGCAGGACCGTGAGATTCCCCCCAGGTGGTCACGCGGAAGAACGTGCCGAAAGTGTTTCCTGACATACTCGATCTCCTTTTTAAGACCTGCCCGTGTTTTTCAAACCGGCTCGCGAATCAGCGCCGATTCTCCCCGCCCTGACCGCCCCTGCAATTTCGGAAGCCACCTGCCCGGCGCTTCTTCCCGTCGTGTCGATGACGAGATCGGCATAGGCCCGGTATAGCGGTGTTCGCACCGCGAGCATTTCCCGAACTTCTTCGGCCATCTCCCTGTCCCCGAGGGGCGGACGCATTTCCTCGTTTGCATCGTCGCCCCTCATGCGCTCAATGACGGCCGCCGCCTCGGCCCTCAGCCACACGAAAAACCCCTTTTCTTTCAGGATCTCCACATTCTCCCCTTCGGTGACGGCGCCGCCGCCCAGGGCGATGACGGCCCCTTCCAGGCCGGAGAGCCCGGCTATGACCGTCTTCTCGACCGTCCGGAATGCCGGCCACCCCCCCTCGCGGACGATCTGCCGGACGGATTTTCCCGTCCGCTCCCGGATGAGATCATCCGTGTCGTAGAAGGGACGGCCCAGAAGTGCAGAGAGCTTCTTCCCCACGTCGGTCTTTCCCGACGCCCGGTACCCGATCAGGACGATGTTCATGGCCGACGGTACAACCTCCCCATCTCCTCCCAGAACCCCGGGAAGGATTTCCCGACACAGGCTCTGTCCCGGATGCGAATGCCGCCGACAACGAGCCCGAGCACGGCAAAGCTCATGGCGATTCGGTGATCGTCATAGGTCTCGATCTCGGCCCCGCGAGGTCTCCCCCCTTCGATCGTCAGGCCGTCGGCCGTTTCCGCTGCCCCTATGCCGACCTTCTTGAGTTCCCTGACCAGCGCCTCCAGACGGTTGCTCTCCTTGACCCGGAGGTGGGCCACGTTCCGGACCACGGTCCTGCCGGGCCGCACGGCGGAGAGCACCGCGAGGGTGGGCACCATATCGGGCATGTTTCCCATGTCAAAGGCCCGTTCCCCCGAAGGCAGTTCCCTCCCGACGACCTCCACCCAGGAATCACCGGCGGACACCGAACAGCCGAGATCTTCCAGGATGCGGACGAACCCGATATCCCCCTGCAGCGTCTGCGGGTTCAGGCGGATGACGCGGACCCTGCCGCCGCACAGAGCCGCAGCCAGGAAAAAATAGGAGGCGCTGGATGCGTCCGCCTCGACGACAAAACGCCCCCCCCTGTAGCACCGCCCCCCCCGCACCCGGAAACCGCTGCCGCCGTCCTTCTCAACGGGGACGCCGAAGGCGTTCATGACGTCGACGGTCATGTCGATGTACGGCCGGGAAACAGCGGCACCACCGAGTGCGATCTCCACATCGCCGCTCGCATAGGGAGCGCTGATCAGGATGGACGAGATGTACTGGCTGCTTTCGGTACCGTCAAAAAACACGCCTCCGCCGCTCAGCCCTCTCGCGTGAATGACGACGGGGGGACACCCGTCCTTTCCCCGGCAGGTCGAATCGGCGCCCAGAACCCGGAGGGCATCGAGCAGCGGCTTCATGGGCCTCTCACAGAGGCGGCGGTCGCCGGTCAGAAGGAAATCCCCTGCCCCGAGGGAGGCAACACCCGCCAGAAACCGCATGGCCGTTCCGTTGTTGCCGAGGTGAATACCCCCGGCGGGCCGCGCAATCCTGCCGGCTGTGCCCGTGACGATCAGTTCCTCGCCGGAAGAGACGATCTCCGCGCCCAACCGGCGCAGGGCCTCCGTCATGTGCCGGGTGTCTTCGGAGAAAAGAGGATTTTTCAGCAACGTCTTCCCTTCGGCGAGCGCCGAGATCACCAGGGCGCGCTGTGTGTAGCTCTTGGAACCCGGGACACCGACTGTGGCATCGAGTTTCTCGATCGTCCTGATCTCGTCAGGATCCGGCATACCTTCCCTCACGCTTGTCTTTTTCATCCGCACCTGTCAGGTTCATTCGGTTGAGCAGCTCATCCCTGACCACGGCGGTCATGATGTCCACGGGCGGGTCCATCCCCGTCCAGAGCCGGATCTGCTCGGCCCCCTGGTGAACGAACATCGAAAGACCGTCGATCACGCCGCACCCCGACGTCGCGGCATCCTGAAGGAGTTTCGTCCGAAGGGGGTTGTAAATCGTGTCCATGACCCACCCGATGCGGTCGAGGACGCTCCGGTCGACGAGCGTCACTGTCTCACACCCCGCCATTCCGACCGGTGTCGTGTTGACGAGGCCGTACACTTCCGCCGTATGAAGGCGGGACAGGGGAAGCATCAGGCATCCCAGATCCCGGGACAGGGCTTTCCCCGTCTCCCGGTTTCTGCAGAAGACAATGGGGATACCGCCCTCCCGGGCGATACCGAAAACGGCCGCCCGCGCGGCGCCGCCGGAGCCGAGGACGGCGAATCTTTTTCCACGGATATCCAGACGCTCTTTGAGGCTCCGGGTCAGGCCGATCCAGTCGGTATTGAACCCCTCGAGCCTCCCTCCGAGGTTCCGGATCGTGTTGACGGCTCCGATCATCCTGGCGTCTTCGTTCACCTCATCAAGGAAAGCCATCACGGCTGTCTTGAAAGGGATGGTCACGCTCGCACCCCGGATGTTCTTTTCGCGGATCCTCCGGATCACGTCCTCCGGATCTCCCGCCCGGCATGCCTCGTAGCGGGCGCGAATCCCCATCGCCCTGTAGGCCTCACTGTGCATCAGGGGCGAGAGACTCTGCGCAACGGGATTCCCGAACAGGGCGAACAGATCCTCGGGGCCTTTCGTGTTTTTCATTTCTTTCACGATGATCGACCCCCGCCGCTGATGAATCGAAGGGCCTCCCTCATCTCGGAGACGGTCAGTTGACCCGGAGCCGTCTCGGCACCTTTCCGAAGGCTCGCGTAACTGAGCGCCGATCCGAAAACCGGCGCCATGATCCGGCTCAGGCGGCCTTTCGGACCCATGCAGAAGGCGATGATCTTCTGTCCTCTGCCCCGGGCTTCCGGGATGAGTTGCAGGAGGCGCAGGTTGTCTTCAATGGAGTTCGCGAAAGTGACAACCTTCACCGTGCCGGCACCCAGGGTCCGGCAGGCGTCCAGCCGTCTCAGAAGAACCTTCCAGGCCGGCGTGCCCCTGAAGTCGTGATGGGAAACCATGACCTCCGTGATGCCTCCCCCGGCCGCGACGGCGGCTTGCAGACCGTTGATCAGCCTTTTGGCGGTTCCAACCTCGATGTCCACGCAGTCGGCGCCCAGGACCACGGCTTTTTTCAATAGGTCCACCCTTTCCCGCTCATCGCCCTCAAAGAATCCGCCGTCTTTTCTACGGCGGTTGGTCACGATGAGCTTCCCTCTCTTCGCCGCGATGAGCGAAGGCAGGTCCGCGGCCTCTAACCGGTCGATCCGAAGCTCCACCGCGTCGGCGACGTCAAAAGCCTTCCCCATCTTTCGCAGGCCGTCGCGGCGGCCCCCGGCGAGAATGGAAACACAGATCATCTGTTTTCGTCCCCCTTCGGATAGGAGCCGAGCACCTTGAGAAACACCGTTTTCTTTTCCAGACGCCGCAGGCAGTTTCGCGCATTCTTTTCATCGGTGTGGCCCGCGAAATCCACGAAGAATAGATACTCCCACATCCGGTTGCGGATCGGGTACGACTCAATCCTCAGCAGGTTGATCCCCGCCCGGCTGAAGGGCCCGAGGGACGCGTGGAGCGCGCCCGGGATGTGAGGGGTCCCGAAAAGAATCGAGGTCTTGTCCTCCCCCGTGGGCTCACTGCGGCCCCCGCCGAGAACGATGAACCGCGTCGTGTTGGTCGGCTGATCCTCTATGCCCTCTGCGAGGATCCTCAGGCCGTATGTCCGGGAGGCCATTCGGCTTCCGATGGCGGCTCCGCGACGGTCTTCACGGGCCCGGACGGCGGCGCTCGCCGTGCTGTCCGTCTCAACGGGCTCCGCGCGAGGCAGGTTTCTCGCCAGCCATGTCCGGCACTGGGCCAGCGCCTGGGGATGGGAGTAGACTCTGAGGACATTCCCCTTCGTACCCCGGGACAACAGGCAGTGGGAGATTCTCAGGAATATCTCCGCCCGGATTTTGAGGGGGGTGTCGATCAGCCGGTCGAGGGTCAGTTTCACCGTTCCCTCGACGGAATTCTCCAGGGGCACGACGCCGAAGGAAACCCGTCCTTTTTCCAGCTCGTCGAATACCCGGCCGATAGACTTCTGCGGAAGAATCCGGGCGCTCCCCCCGAAGTGGGAAAGAGCCGCCATCTGCGTGAACGATGACTCCGGTCCCAGGCATGCCACGGAAAGGGGCGCCTGGATCTGCCGGGACGAGGAGAGGATCTCCCGGTAGATACGGCCCAGGGCCTCCGCCGAAAGGGGTCCCTCGTTGATCTCCGCGACGCAGCGCAGCACCCTGCGTTCCTGAGCGGGATCGTAGATCTCACGGCCCAGTAAATCCTTGAGCCGTCCCATCTCGGCAGAAAGGGACGCCCGCTCGTTCAGGAGCCCGACGATCTGCCGGTCCTTTGCCCGGATCCCTTTTCTGATCTTCTCCATCGATTCCTTTTTCATGTCTTCATGGCCTCGATCGTCTCTCTCACGAGTTCCAGCGGCACGCCCCCGTTCACGAAAGGCATGCCGGGTCTCTTGAGAAGCACGAAATGGATGCTCTCCCCCGCCTTCTTCTTGTCCCTCTTCAGACGGGCCATGATTCCCTCCGTGTCCAGCCCGGCGGGGATGCGATCCGGAAGGCCCATGTGGCGGATGACGGAAAGTACGTGCTCCCGGTCCTCGGCGGAGAGATACCCCAGCCGTTCCGAGAGGACCGTCGCAGCGTTCATGCCCAGCGCCACGGACTCCCCGTGGGAGAGGGCGTAGGAGGACTCGGCCTCGAGGGCGTGACCCACGGTGTGGCCGAAATTCAGGATGCGGCGAAGTCCTCGTTCGGTCTCGTCGATCTCCACGATCGTCTTCTTGATCCGGCAGGACCGCGAAATGATCGTCTCGAGGAACCTCTTGTCCCTCCTGTCGAGCGCCTCCATGCCGGATGTAAGGTCTTCCAGGAGATCGGGATCCTCGATCATCCCGTACTTGACGATTTCCGCCAGGCCGTTTGTGAACTCCCGGGCGGGAAGTGTCTCCAGGAAATCGATGTCGATGAAAACGGCCCTGGGCTGGCAGAAGGTTCCGAGCATGTTTTTCGCCGACGGGACGTCCACGCCCGTCTTTCCGCCGATGCTGCTGTCCACCTGAGCGAGAAGCGTCGTGGGAACCTGCACGTGAGGGATGCCCCTCATGAAAATGGATGCGACGAACCCCGTCACGTCTCCGACAACACCGCCTCCGAGGGCGATGAGGGCCGACGTCCTGTCGGCGCCCCGCTCCGCCAGTTGCTCCGCCACATTGACGCAGGTCTGGATGTTCTTCGAGGTCTCGCCGGCCGGGAGGTCCAGCCTTTCGACGGCAAGCCCCGTCCGGCCCAATACATCCGCGACCCGGTCCCCGTGAAGCTGTGAAACGACGGCGTCCGTCACGATGAAGTACCTCGAACCCCAGCCGTTTTTCGACAGGATGAGGGCCAGCCGGTCCAGGATGCCCCGTCCGATGTGGATGTCGTAGGAGGCGGAATACTTGCGTTCCAGATGTACTTTGATCCGGTTCATGGATTCGCCCTCACCTCCCTTCTCATGACATTCTCCAGCAGTCCGATCTCCTCCATGAGCTGGTAGAATTTCTCCGGTTTCAGCGACTGCATCCCGTCGGAGACGGCCTTCTCGGGCTCGGGATGCACCTCCACCATGAGGCCGTCGGCCCCCACCGCCACCGCGGCGCGGGCCAGCGGTGTCACGTACTTCCAGTAACCGGCGGCGTGGCTGGGGTCGACGATCACCGGCAGGTGGGTCATTTCCTTGAGAACCGTCACGGCGCTCAGGTCCAGGGTGTTTCGGGTGGCCGTCTCGAAGGTCCGGATGCCCCGCTCGCAGAGGATGACCTCGCTGTTGCCCGACGAGAGGATGTACTCGGCGGACATGAGAAGTTCCTCGATGGTCGTCATCATCCCGCGTTTCAGGAGGATGGGTTTCCGCGCCTGGCCGACCTTTTTCAGGAGAGCGAAATTCTGGACGTTGCGCGCGCCGACCTGCAGGATGTCGGCGTAGGATTCGACCATGTCCACCTCCGTCGGGCTCATCACCTCCGTGACGACAGGCAGTCCCGTCATCTCCCGGACCTTCTTCAGGAGCCTCAGGCCCTCTTCCTCCATCCCCTGGAAACTGTAGGGCGAAGTCCTCGGTTTGAAGGCGCCGCCCCTCAGGATGTGCGCCCCCGCCTTCCGGACGACATAGGCGCACTCCATGAGCTGCTCCTCGCTCTCCACCGCACAGGGTCCGGCCATGACCATGAAGCGCGGTCCCCCGATGTCGAGATCGCCGACCCGGATGACGGTGGAGGTCTCCTTGAACTCGCGGCTCGCGAGCTTGTAGGGCTTGAGGATCGGCATCACCTTTTCAACGCCGGGGAGAAAGGAAATCGATGCAAGCTGGTCTTTCCCCCGGCCGTCCCCGATGGCGCCGATGATGGTCCGTTCCACGCCCCGGGAGACGTGGGGTTGGTAGCCGACGGACTCGATCCATTCGATGACCTTGTCGACCTGACTGTCTGCGGCGTTTTTCTTCATGATGATGATCATGGCTTCTGAACCCTCCATCAAAAAAGGCCGTGGAGTTTCCCGCCTCCACGGCCTCAAAATAAAAAAGCCATGGGCAGCGTCCCTCGATCTACCCATGGCTCAAGCTTTTTACGATTCCGACCTTACGTCAAAGCCCTCCTCACCGATGGGCAGACCTGTGCGCCGTAATAATAAAAGCCGAACCGCCAGTAGGAATTTCCTGATCTCTGTCTGTCCATCGTCGATTTCATCTCCAACAGTATTGGCGCATCATACATTTTTTTTTCTTTTTGTCAAGCAGGCAATTCATGCACTGTAAAACCGGGCGTCCTCCGCTCAGGAAGGACCGACTCTCTCCGGCGGCTTTCCCGTCCGCTCATCCCAGCCGAACTGCCGCCAGTAGTCGCTCACCATCTTACCGACATCCATGGACCTCCTCCTGTTCGCCCCTTCCGCCATCGGGGGGTGCCCCGCGGCGCGGTCGGGGACCCGGTGCGAACGGGGATCAATGCCCTGTTTGATATTAAAAGCCTGCTTGGCCGTCAGGATGCGCTCCCCGATCGCCATGTATTCCTCGGGCGTCCTGTTCCACCCCGTAGCGGCGTTCAGCCATTCGAAGGAGGGGATTCTCGTCGAACCCAGGAAGAGCCCGAAGAGGCAGAAGCCGGCCCCGTTGGCCACACACATGAATCTGCTGCAGGCGGCGGCCATGACGGCCTTTTCCTCGTCATCGGCGTACTTCCGGCCCTTGAAATAGAGAAGCGGGGGTTTGGGAAGCCCCTTCACCTTCTTCCAGAGCTGGAACATCTCGTAGTACATCCGGGCTCCCAGGGTGTGGCGCCCCGGCGTGGGCTCGGCGGAATAGTGGATGTTGAACCCCGGATCGTTCCGGCCGTCGTGCATGGGGAGTTCCTGCCCTCCGGCGTGCATGGCGTATTGAGCGGCGTCCCTGCCGATCCTCTCGGCGGCGACCCGGCTCCCGTCGGCCAGGATATCCCCGATGCCCTCCCGCCGAATCATCTTGTGGACAATGGCGATCATGGCTTCTGAGTTCCCCCAGGTGAGATCAAGCCCATCCAGCTCCTCCTTTTTCAAGATGCCCTTTTCGTAGCACTCCATGGCAAAGGCGATGGTGCCCCCCGTGGAGATCGTGTCCATGCCGGCCCGGTTCAGAAGTTCGTTCATCCGGAAGATGCTCTCCAGGTCCCTGTTCATGCAGAGGGCCCCCAGCGAAAGCACCGACTCGTATTCCGGCTTGTGGACCTCTCCGTCTTTCGTCACGCAGATGCCGCCGCAGCCGAGGGGACAGTCATAACAGTGGTATTTCCTCTTTTCGAGGGCGCATATGAGGTCCGGATTGACCGTCGAAGACTGTTTCATCCCCCAGTCGACGTTGCTTCCCTCCCAGTTCTTGACAGGGGCATCCCCCATCTCGACGGACATCCGGTTCATGCTCCCCGTTCCCCATTTCTTCAGGAGGATCTTGTAGAGCATCCCGTCGATAGCCATCTGGATCGGCAGAATGCGCATGAGCGCCCCGAGCAGGGTCATCGCCGATCCGGAGAGAAACGGCGGCTGCATCTGCACCCAGCGGTTGCAGACCTGGTTCAGGCGCAGGATCGCCTCGCGGTCATGGACGGGGATCCTCTTCCTGCCGTCCAGAACGACGGCTTTCAGTCTCTTTGCACCCATAACGGCGCCGAGACCCGAACGGGCGGCAATCCGTCCCCGGTCGTTGCAGACACCCGAGATGAGGGAAAGCCGTTCCCCCCCCGGACCGATGACGGCGATACGGGCGGTATCCCCGTGCCTCACCGTCAGCAACTCCTCGGCATCCCGGGTGTCCTTCCCCCAGAGATCCTCTGCGTCGAGAAGCTGTGCCTTTCCCTCCGTCACATAGAGGTAAACGGGTTTTTCGCTGATGCCCCGAAAAAAAATGCCGTCGTAGCCGTTTCGCTTGATGGCCGGCGAGAAATTACCGCCGCAGTTGGCGTCTCCCCAGGTGCCCGTGAGCGGGGATTTTCCGACGACGCTCCACCGCCCGGTGAACAGGCTTCCCGTTCCCGTGAGGAGCCCCGACACGAACCCGAGGATGTTGTCCGGCCCGAGGGGGTCGGCCCCGGCCGGGATCCGATCATGGAGCAGGCAGACGGCAAGCCCCGTTCCCGAGAGGTAATTTTCATAGACCGAATCGGCGACGATCTCCTCGTCGATCGCGCCGCTCGAAAGATCCACGTTCAGGATCACCCCCATGTAGCCCCTTCCCACCGGCATCTCTTCTTCACGCGTCATTGGGATTTCTTCAGAAGGTTCATCATCGCCTCGGCGTATCGTTCCCCGACAAAGACCCCTTTCGGCACCACGTCCTCGATTCGTCTCAGGTCTTCAGCGGAGAGTCGGACATTCAGCGCCTCGAGATTTTCCTCCAGATAGGTCCGGCGCTTGGTGCCGAAGATGGGAACGATGTCCTCCCCTCTGGATAGCACCCAGGCAAGGGCAAGCTGTGCGGCCGTACAACCCTTCGCGACGGCCATTTTCTCCAGCTGCCAGACGACGGCGAGGTTTCTTGCCATGAGGTCGTCCTGGAAACGGGGGTTGGTTCGACGGAAATCACCGTCCGCCAGATCCTCCCTCTTCTCGAGCCGGCCCGTGAGGAACCCCCGACCCAGCGGGCTGTAGGCGACAAAACCTATGCCCAGTTCCCGGCAGAGGGGAAGAACCGACTCCTCATGATCCCGCGTCCACAGGGAATACTCGCTCTGCAGGGCCGTGATGGGATGAACGGCCTGAGCACGGCGAAGCGTCCTGGGTCCGACCTCGGAGAGCCCTATGTAGCGCACCTTTCCTTCTCGGATCAGTTCTGCCATGGTCCCGACGGTATCCTCGATGGGTGTATCGGGATCCATGCGGTGCTGGTAGTAAAGATCGATGACCTCCACGCCGAGCCGCCTCAGGCTCGCCTCACAGGCACTCCGGACATAATCGGGCCTGCCGCAGACTCCCCGGTATGCCGGATCGTCGCTCCGGAGGATGCCGAACTTGGTGGCGAGAAAGACCTGGTCCCTGCGGTCACGAATCGCCCGCCCGACCAGTTCCTCGTTTTTGAAAGGACCGTAAACGTCGGCCGTATCGAGAAAGTTCACTCCCCGTTCCAGGGCACGGTGGATCGTGGCGATCGATTCTGTATCGTCCCGGGGACCGTAAAATTCCGACATGCCCATGCATCCGAGCCCCAGGGCCGAAACGAAAGGGCCTTCCCTGCCCAGTCTGCGAGTTTGCATAGGTTGCATTCCTCCCGGGATACGGCGTTGAAACGATCCCCGGCAGCCGGATGAGCCCGACGGCTCCGCCATGGGGCGGCGGGTCCGTGTCGTGTTTCACAGAGCAGGCTGCGGTTTTGCGATATCAGATTCGCGTCACAGGGACAACAGATAAAAATGTCTCAGATGCACCGGCACGGCCGGCCTCTCGCGACAGACCTTCATCATTGCGACCCACGACAATTCATGATAAGTGAAGACAACGATTCTCGGGGAGGTTCTTATGGCCGGCCGAAAACTATTCTCCTCCGCCCTTCTCCTGGCAATGATTTTTCTTATTGGCTCCTGCGCATCGACAAAAATTGTCGAGACCTGGAAGGACGATCAGTTCAAAGGACCCGCCTTCAAGAAGATCATGGTCGTCTCCCTTATCCAGCGGGCCGAGACACGCCAGCGCATCGAGGATGACTTCGCCGGCCGGTTGAAAGAGAGGGGCGTCAATTCCCTGACATGCTATTCCTGCATTCCCGACATCCGGGATCTGACAAGGGAGGAAATCGTCAAAGCCGCGATCAAAAACGGCGTGGACGGGGTCCTCGTCGTGGAGATGAGACAGGCGGGGACGAGGTTCGAATCCGTCCAGTCGCAGAGCCCCTCCCTGGGCGACTACATGGGGGGGTTTGACACGTACCTGATGACAGCCACCCCGATAACCGACGACTCGCCGTTGATCAAGCGGGATGAAGTCGTCACCATGAGCACAAGGCTCTTCGATGCTGGAACGGGCAGGCTCATCTGGTTCTCGAACACGGAAACCGTCAATCCCGGCAGAGGCGCACGGGAAATCGCCGCCTTCACGACGATCATCCTGAACGCCCTGCACAAGGAAAAGTTCATCTGAGGACCGTCCCGGGGTCGGTCGAACTTTTTCGAAATCCGCCCTTCGTCTGCGGTCAGAATTTGAAGTTGCCGAAATTGGACTCCCTGATGGGCTGCAGAAGGGAGACCTCGAATCCGAGGGCCAGGGCGTCGCGGCAGTCCTTGAGCGGCAGCGTCCCGTCGTTGAAAAGCCGTGCCTCCATGTAGAAGGGGTGGGCCTCCCGGTTGTACTTGTCGATCATCATCTGCTGGAATTTCTTCGCCGCCTCCTCGTCCATCTCCTCGCCCCGCTTTTTCCTGTTGACCCGCTCGAGGCTCGTGAGGATGAAACCCGCCGTCTCTCCCGACATGACCGATGTCCTCGCCCGCATGGTGGCAAAGATGAAAAGCGGGTCGAAGGTCCTCCCGCTCATGCCGAAGTTCGCGGCGCCGTGATCCGGCCCGATGATCCACTGGATCCGGGGGACCTCGGTGCAGGCAACAGCCCGGACCATACCGGAGCCGTACTTGCCGATGCCGGCGTATTCCTCGGCCGTCCCCACCATATAGCCGGGGGAGTTCTGGATGTACAGCAGAGGAATCTTCATGGTGGAGCAGCGGATCACCCACTCGATGGCTTTGCGGGCCGAATCCACAAAGATGACGCCGTTGTTGTTGCTGGCGATCACCCCTACGGGAATTCCCTTCAGGTGGATCTTCCCGCACAGGACATTGTCCCCCCGGCCGGGGTTGTAATTACGCTTGTATTCGCTGAAGTAGCTGTCATCGGCGATGGCGGCAAGCACTTCACGGACGTTGATTCCCCTTGCGGTCTCCTTCGGCAGGACCGAATACAGATGATCCGCCGGGACCTTCGGCGGAGCGGGCTTGCGCCGTTCTATGTAGAGGGTCTGTTTCGGGTCGAAGGCCAGAAGCTCACGGAGCTTTTCGATCCCCTCGTCCTGCGACTTCACAAAGTGATCGGCCCCTCCGGAGATAGCGGTATGGACCCTTGCGCCCCCCAGGTCCTCCATGCTCACCGTCTCTCCGATGGCGGATTTCACCATGGGAGGGCCGCCCAGAAAGGAATAGGACATCCCGTCGATCATGATGGACTCACAGGCCAGGTAAACGATGTAGGCCCCGCCGGCCGTGTTCCCGCCGGTGCTCAGGGTGTACTGCTTGAGCCCCTTCGCCGACATCCGGCACATGTTGTAGAAGAAATGACCGAACTGGTTCCGGCCGGGAAAAATCCGGTCCTGCATGGGCAGGAAGGCGCCTGCCGAGTCCGCAATGTAGACAAAGTTGAGACCGCACCGCTCCGCGATCTCCTGGGCCCGGAGATGTTTCTTGCAGCTGATGGGATAATAGGCCCCGGCACTGACACGGCTGTCGTTGGCGAGGATCATCACCCAGTTGCCATGGATCTTCCCGATCCCCGTCACGAGCCCGGCGGAAGGAACGTCTTTCACGCCCTCGTAGTCGATCCCGAAGCCCGCCCCACGGCTCAGCTCGAAGAACTCCGTTCCCGGGTCGATCAACTGCCTGACGAGCTGACGCGGAGGTTTCTTGCCCTGCTTGGCCAGTCGCTCGTTCTGAACCTGCCCCCCGGGGTTGTAGGCCCGCTCCCACAGGTCGTAGATCTTCTGTTCCTCGGCCAGCCAGTGTTGTTTATTCTCCGCCTGCTCCATCTCTTTTTTCTGCCGGCGGGTCATTTTCTTCTCGGGTCCATCAGCCATCGGTTCTTCTCCTTTCATTCAAGGGAATTTTTATCTTCACATCTCCACCCACATCCGTCTGATTCCATGCATCCTAACGGGGCCTCTTTCCGCAGAAGAGTTTCATGACAAAGGAAACCACCGTCTCCCCTTTCTGGTTCTTGATCTGGTTTCGGATGGTGAGAATTCCCCTGTCCTCGCCCTTGTCGGTGATGTCGATGACTTCCACCTCGCAGTGAATGGTGTCGCCGATGCGGGTGGGCGCCGTGAAACGAACCTCCTCCATCCCATAAAAGGCAATAAAAGACTTCGGGAGGTAACTGGAATAGGGCCCCAGCCGGAACGGCAGGACCATCCCAATGCTCAGGGTCAACATGCCATGGGCAATCCGGCCCTTGAAAGGCGTCCGGGCCGCGTATTCCACATCCGTGTGAAGAGGGTGCCAGTCGCCGGTGAGACCCGCAAAATTCACAATGTCCGTCTCCGTAACGGTTCTCGCCGGCGAAGTCATTTTTTCGCCGACGGCATAGTCATCAAGGTACATGTACTCTTTCGCCATCTCTTCCTCCTGTATGAACCCGGGATTCCCCGTTCGCCTCGTTGCAGGTAAGGCTCTTACCACATCTCGACTGAAATATCATCCCCGGGCAGGGGTCATGCCGCTTTCTCCGCTGCTTTATCCGCAACAGTCAAGAAGGAGACTTCTTCCCCTCCCGCGTGCTTCTGTGGGCTCACGGGGATGGATCGCAGGGTATTATTTCTTTTGAGTGGGGGTAGGCGGAGGAGTATCGCCTGAAGGCTCCGGAGATCAAGGGGGAGATCCCGCCCGGGCGGACGCAGGCCTTTATCTGAAGACGCCTTATTCACCACCGTCCTGACCCGTGAATCGTTCTCATTCTAAAAGATCGGAACACGGAAAGCCCCGCAGGAACTGCGGGGCTTTCTTTATGAAAAGCGGGTCCGGTTCAGGCGTCGAATATCGTGGACGTCGATTTGGCCTTACTTCCCGACCGTGCCCGGCGCACGCATTCTGTGTGAAATTTCAGGACCATCTCCCGTGCCGTCCTGTTCACGGTGACCCATATACACAAAGCCCAACATACTGAAATTATGATCAATACCTGATCTACCATCTGGATGCGGCCTCCTTTGCAGGTTAATCTCACACCCACCTGGAGCAACAAGCGTTCCAGGACGGAAAAGAAACTCCTTTGTGCCGCACCTGTCGCCACGACGACCTTGCCGGTAAATGGACCCACAGGTTGCTTCCGGTGATATCGAAACTATTCCGAATCGATGACCCAGCGGCGGGATGCGCCCGCTCGGTCCCTGACCGTTTTGTACAGCCAGTCCCGGATACCGCCGGCGATGTAAAATCTCGGCATCAGGAGGTTGTCATCCCGGGAGACCAGACCGTCCTGTACGGCGATCTTCGCCAGAGCCGTGTAAGGATAGATGCGGATACCCACGGTGACCGTCACCGCTTCCAGCGGCAAAGAATCGGCGAAGTCGAAGCTTTCTTCAACGGACGCTTTTGTTTCGTCCGGCCCCCCCAGCAGCAAAAACCCCATCACCCTGATGCCGGATCGGTGGAGCAATGCCGCGGTCCGACGGACGGCCCTGAGGTCAAACCGCTTGTTCATTCCGCGCAGGACCCGCTCGCACCCGCTCTCGAACCCCAGGCCGGCTTCCACGCAGCCGGCTCGCGCCATGAGGTCCGCGAGACCACCTTCCATCTTCCCGGGATAGAGGATACAGCGCCAGGAGATCTCCAGGCCCCTTTCGATGATCTTCTCGCAAAACGCCTTCACGTGGGGCAGGGGGAGGTTGAAGACATTGTCGACGAGATAGAAATTCCTGAAACCCGCTTCAACATGGCGGGAGATCTCCTCCACGGCCCTTTCGGGGGATCGTTTTCTTATGGTCCTCCCTTCGATCACGGGGGTGGAGCAGTAACTGCACGCCATGGGGCATCCGCGGCTCGTCTGAACCGGCACCCAGATCTCCCCGGGAGTGGAGGTAAAGGAGGGCACATGAACATCGGGGAAAGGGAAACGATCGAGGCTCTTGGAGAATCTTCTCTCTCCCTGGAGACCGAACCGGCGCAGATACAGACCCGGTGTTCCCCGAAGGTCCGCCTTGTTCTCCAATCGCTCCAGGAGAATCGGAAAGGCCTCTTCACCTTCCCCCTGGATCCCCATGTCGGCCTTGAGGTATTCAAGGGCGCTTTCCGGGAAAATGCTGTAGCCCGCCCCGCCCAGGACGATGATCGCCCCGCAGAGACGACGGCATTCCTCCACGACCCCTCTGACACCGGCCAACAGGAATCTCGGATCCTCCATGTTCTGGTCGTCGATATTCCTCACGGAGATGCCGATGACATCGGGCCGGAAAGATCCGATGGCCCTTCCGACCGCCGACCGGTTGTCTCCATCGGCCATGAGATCGATCATCCGGACGTCGTGGCCCGCCCCGCGCACCGCTGCGGCCACGCAGCTCAGACCCAGGGGAAGCGGCGTTAGATTGATCCGTTCCGTGTTGGCGGATATGAGAAGAACTTTCACATCTTGTCCTTTGCGGGGGTCCCCGGTTTGTATGAATCAACGACGGAAATGGAATTCGGACCGGACACACTATGGGGTCTTCGACGGATTGACGAGCTTGACAATCGTCTCGACGCAGGAGGGAAAACCCGCCAGGCTCGAGTCGATGCAGAGATGATAATTCCGGGCGTCCATCCAGTTGCTGCCGGTCATGTCCCGGATGAATTTCCTTCTTCTCTGATCGGATTCGCGGACCAGGGTCCTCGCCTCGTCGACATCGGTGATGTTCTGAACCTTCATCACGCGGCTGACCCGGAAGGCCTCCGGGGCATGCACAAAGACATGAACGACACCCGGATGGCCTCGCAGGACGTGAAAGGCGCCCCGCCCGATAATGACGGCGTCATACTGCAGCGCGATTTCACGGATGATCCGGCCCTGCAGTTCAAAAAGTTCCCTCTCATGGACCGGCAGCGCCGGAGGCGGCTGACTGATGGCCTCCGGCGATCCCATGCCGAAGCTCCTCACGATGCTTTTCAGAAGGCTCGATGATCTCCCGTCGACCTCTTCCAGAAGGCGCACGTCCGTCCCGAGTTTCTTCGCCGCTTCCCGGAGAATTTCCCGGTCAACGCAACGGACACCGAGTTTCCTCGCGACGAGGTGACCGATGTAGGCCCCTCCGCTGCCCATGAGCCTCGATATGGTCACGACCCTGAACGGCTCCATATCCCCTCCCCGGCCCATCCCGGCGTCGGCCAGGCAGAAAAACAGAAGGCTCCTGTTCCCGCCTACTTCTGGATGGATTTCTTCAGCGCCACAAGCGCTTTCTGGTTGTCACTCGTCGACAGGATCACCCTGACGGGGCTGTCCCCGGGGCTTGCCGTGCCGTAAATCTGCCTGATGTTGATTTCCCTGGAGGCCAGCAGGCCCGTCACCATCTTCAAGGCACCCGGCCTGTTATCGAGTTCCACCAGGAGCTCTTCCCTGACATCAATGGACGTGAATCCTTTTTCCTTCAGCGCGTCGCTTGCCCTGCGGACATCCTCAACGACCATCATGATCCGGGCCTTGTCTGTCCCCTGCACCTCATGACCCGCGACGGCCTCGATGTTGATCCCCCGATCCGCCAGGTAATCCGCCAGCTTGTTCAGCACGCCGATCTCGTTGTTCACGGTCACGTAGATCTGCTTCGTGAGCACCGCTTTCCTTAACATATCCCCACCTCCTCTCCGGCAGGGCCTGAGGCCCCCATGATATGATGTCCGGCTTGATCCCGGACCCGGTCAAGGAACCGCATCCCCTGTTTGAACGGCGTACAATTATACCACGGTTTCTTCGATCCGTTCCCTTATTTTCGACGGAATTTGACCTCCTTCCCCACCGTCGCCAGGCCGGGGGACTTCCATTTCACGGCATATTCTGATATGGCAAAGCCGTTCAAAAAAACAGGTGCTGGTTCAGAACGTGACAGGCAAACGGAAAAAGGGGAAGGACACCCGATCCGCGGTAACGCGGAGCGGTGAACCCCCCGGACCGACCGAGAAGCTCGTTGTAGCACTCAAAAACGTCACGGTCCGCGTGCGTGACCGGCACATCCTCCCGAACACGTCCTGGGAGATCCGCGCCGGTCAGAACTGGGCTATCCTCGGGCCGAACGGGTCAGGCAAATCATCCCTTGCAAGGCTCCTTGTCAACGACATTCCTTACAGCCGTGGTGAAATCGTCTTTCACGGATTGAACAGGCGCCGAATCGGGTACGTCTCTTTTGAGCTGCATGAATGGTTCATGGCCCGGGAAGACCGCCTGGAGGCGTCGCGATCCTTTTCCGGAAAAGTCGACTCCCGTGAACGGGTCCTGCAGACGATCCTCTCCACCCTGGAGGATGCGGACGGCAGGCCCCCTTTTGACGAAATCGTCGACCTCATGGGGATCCGCCATCTCCTCGACCGGGGGACGGCCTTCCTGTCCACCGGTGAAATGCGAAGAGTCCTGATCGCCCGGGCGCTCATGAAGGCCCCCCGGCTTCTCATCCTCGACGAGCCCTTCAGCGGCGTTGACGAGACGTTCCGGGCCCGCCTCACCGAAATGCTCGAAGCACTGATGAGAAAAGGAACGCAGATCGTCCTCGTGACAAACCGCGTGGATGAAATCCCGTCCGGCATCACCCATGTCCTCTGCGTGAAAGACGGCAGGGTCTTCCGCCAGGGCAGGCAGGGTGACATTCTGACCGACGGGTTGATCCGGGATCTCTATGAAACAAAAAGGGCCGGTTACGGCTCACCCGTGCCCGAGCTGGCCCGGGGGGCCGTGACCGACGACGGCGATCCGGACATTCTCGTGGAAATGAAAAACGTGTCTGTCCGGTACGGGGACGTGACGATCCTCGACGGTCTCAACTGGGTCATGAGAAAGGGAGAGCATTGGGCGATCGTGGGTCCGAATGGATCGGGAAAGACGACGCTCCTGAGCCTGGTGAACGGCGATCATCCGCAGGCGTACGCCAACGAGATTTTTCTCTTCGGAAGGCGGAAGGGCTCGGGCGAAACGGTCTGGGAGATCAAGAAAAAGATCGGCGTGGTCTCTTCCCGACTGCAGATGGAGTACCGCCAGGGAATCAGCGCTTACGAAGTGGTGGCATCGGGTCTTTTCGATTCCATCGGGATGTACCGGTTCATAACCCCGGCGGAACACGACCGGGTCCGTCGCTGGGTGGACCGGCTGGAGCTTTCGCCTCTCTCGCAGCGGGCCTTTGATCAACTGTCCTACGGCGAACGAAGAAGGGTGCTGATCGCCCGGGCCATGGTGAAGTCGCCCTGTCTCCTGATCCTCGATGAACCCTGTGAGGGGCTGGACGGGGATCATCGTGAGAAGGTCCTCAAACTCATCAACGACATCGGATCGGAGACTCGAACGCACCTCCTTTTCGCGACCCACTATCCCGACGAGATCCCGCCGTGCATCACACACACCCTGCGTCTGGAGTGGAGAAATCGGGATTCTTGAGACGCTTTTTCTTTGGACGTAAGCCCTGTTCGCATACGGAAACAGGAATGGCCACGAATTAGTCCTTGACAGGAGCGCCTGAAAAGCTTATTTTAAGCGCACTTTAAGACGGTTTTGGTCCCTGTCCCCAGAGCCTGGATAAAGGCGAATGGGGATTTTTTTATGAGGCCGGACCGCCAAACCGCTTTCAATTCAATAAACAGGAGTACACATGAGTTTCAAATCATTCAACCTGGACCCCCGGATCGAATCCGGCATCCAGGCGATGGGCTATACACAACCTACGCCGGTCCAGGCTCAATCGATCCCTTCCATCCTTGAGAATCGGGACTTCATGGGGCTTGCCCAGACCGGAACGGGAAAAACAGCCGCCTTTGTGCTCCCGATCCTGCAGCGCCTGTTGACAGGCCCGCGAAAGGGCGTCCGGGCGCTGATCGTCGCACCGACGCGGGAACTGGCAGAGCAGATACACGAAGCCGTGGGCCGGCTCGGCCGGTTCACAAAAGTGAAGAGTGTCGCCATTTACGGCGGCGTCAGCAAAGTCCCTCAGATCCGGAAGCTCCAGGGCGGGGCCCAGGTCGCCGTGGCATGCCCGGGACGTCTGATCGACCTCATGAACCAGCGGATGATCGATCTCACCGGCCTGGAAGTGCTCGTTCTCGACGAGGCGGACCGGATGTTCGACATGGGGTTTCTGCCGGACATTCGGGAGATCACGAAGCGGATTCCATCGGAGCGGCAGACGCTGCTCTTTGCAGCGACCATGCCCGGCGACATCCGGGACCTGGCGGAGGAAATCCTGCACGACCCCGTCACGGTCCGGGTCGGCGAGGAGGCTCCCGTCTCCACGGTCTCCCATTATCTCTACCCCGTCGAGCAGCACCTGAAAACACCCCTGCTGATGAAGCTCCTTGACCGCACGGACACGGAATCCGTGCTCGTTTTCACTCGCACCAAGGACGGTGCGACGCGCCTCGCGAGAAAGATGAAGAAGGCCGGTTTCCCCGTAGCCTGTCTTCAGGGCGACCTCTCGCAGCGTCAGCGCGAAGCGGCGCTGACAGGGTTTCGCAACGGCCGGCACCGCATTCTCGTGGCCACCGACATTGCGGCCCGCGGCCTCGATATTTCACGGATTTCCCATGTCATCAACTTCGATATGCCGGACACCGTCGATGCCTACATCCACCGGATCGGCCGCACGGGCCGTGCGGCCAGAACGGGCGACGCTTTCACCTTTGTCACGTTCCAGGACCGCGCTTTCGTGTGGGACATCGAAAGGGTTATCGGGGAGCAGATCGAGCGGCGGATGCTCGAGGACTTCGATTACAACGTGCCGGCGCCGGCAGGGAGGGGCAGGTCCGACCACGGGCGAAAACCCGGAGGTCACCGGAACCCCACACGGTCCCGGAGGAGCCTCCAGGACTGCTGGCTCTGACCTTCCCGGGCCGATTCCCGAAAAGGGCAATAAAAAAGGCGCCCCTGCGGCAACAACCCAGAAGCGCCTTTCATTCCATCCGGATCCTGGATCCTACAGGATTTTGACATTCGTCGCGGCCGGTCCCTTCTGTCCCTGCTCGACGTCAAAACTGACCCGCTGGTTCTCCGTGAGAGTCCGAAAGCCCGGGCTTTGAATCGCGCTGTAGTGCACGAAAATGTCTCCACCTTCATCGGATTCGATGAAACCGAAACCCTTTTTCTCATTAAACCACTTGACTCTTCCTTCTGCCATACTGCTTATCCCCCTTGTTTCTGTTTTTTAATAAAACGGATCAACATTTTCTCATAAAAAAACCACCCAGACGCTCAAGAGCGTGGTGGCCTGCCTTTACGTCTAAAAATCTCCGTCCAACTTCCCTGACTCTGTCCTGCCGATGGAAAAAGCGGCATATGCATAAGATCGAGGGCACCCTATTACACAAAATGATTCAAGTCAATGTTTATTTTGAGTGAATGACCTTTAAAAGATGTCGTATGCATTCCCGATTGACCGTGGGAAAAGGCAGGGGTAAGTCCTGCCTTTTCCCACGGTTTTCACCGATTGCAGGGGAAACCCGGCGTGCCACCGGGGGGTTAGTATCTCCGCCCCCCGCCCCCTCTTTCCGGACCTCTGCGGAATCCTCCGGGCCGCGATCCGCCGCCGCCTCTCGGACCACCCGGGCCCCTCTGGGGTCTGGCCTCGTTGACAACAATGACCTTCCCGTGAAGTTCCCCGCCGTTGAACTGCTTGATCGCCTCCTGGGCGGCTTCCTCGGTTTCCATCTCAACAAACCCGAAGCCCTTGCTCAGCCCCGTGAACTTGTCCCGGATGATCGCCAGAGACACAACGTTTCCCACGGTAGCAAAGTTGCCTTTCAGCTCCTCCTCCGTGACGCCGCTGGCCAGATTGCCGATATACAGTTTTTTATTCATTTTTTGATCCTTTCAATGTTACGTTTTCATCCTCTCATACCGGGTCTACGGAGGCATGATGTCCTTCAGAAGCCCTGTGCAAAAAAACGCATCGGACCTAAAACAGGAAAAGGCTCTCCCGTAATGCGGAAAGCCTTTTCTTCGTGCGAATTTACCGGGTTTTCACGTTGGCTGCGGAAAGACCCTTCTCACCCTTCAGGATATCGAAGCTTACACGCTGACCCTCTTGAAGGGTCTTGAAGCCGTTGTCCTGAATAGCGCTGAAGTGAACGAACACGTCCTGGCCTTCATCGCTTTCGATGAATCCAAAGCCCTTGCGCTCATTGAACCACTTGACTTTGCCTTCTGACATTGCTTTCATCCTCCTTTCTAAGATTTTCCAAGGCGGATTACAACAACGGCAGAATGAAAAAACCACCAAACTTCTGAGAGCATGGTGGTTTCCTTCCCACACTTCAAAATGTTTACATCCGGCCTTTACTGCATCGGCCTTTCCATGAAAGGCCATCGTGCAATTTTGTACTTATAATACTCACAATCGGCGCAAAGTCAAGAAATCTTTTGAGAAAAATCCCGTCTTTTTTCCGTCTCCGTGTTCACAACCGCCAGCTCAGGCGCAGATTCTCGAGGTTGTCGAGGAGCACGTTGATAAAATACGTCTCAAGTTCGACCATCTCGGCGTCTTTTTTTCTCAGCCAGTCCGAAAGCCAGCCGAACCTCACGGCGAGGACGAACTCGGGGAGTACGGTAAAACCCGAGGGGTCGAAGCAACCCGAAGCCCGGACCTCCTCGAGAAACGAAAGAACCAGGGAACCGCCGAGGCTTTCGGGGTCTTCCATCCCGATGCACCCCAGCAGAAGCGCCGCGTCGTATATCTCGGGCTTGTACCCCGAGAACTCCCAGTCAATGACGGCACGGATACCGTCCTCCCCCCAGATCACGTTGAGGGGATGAAAGTCGCCGTGACAGAAGGCGACCGGGAGTCGTTTGGAGAGAGGAAACAGGCGCTCTTCCAGAAAGACAAAGGCTGGCCTGACGAGCCCTGCCTGTTCCGGGTCAAAACGGCTCATCTTTCTCATGAGGTCGCTCGTGAAGGCCTCGATGGAAAAGGACCGTGAGGGATCACCGGAGGGGATACCGAATGACACCTTTCTCATTTCGACGAGGAACCGAGCAAGCGCCCGGCCCCTCCATTCATCGCGGGTGTAACCGGGCCTTTCCAGTTCCACGCCCTCCACGAAGGGGGACAGCTGCCAGAGGCTGCCGGCAGCCCTGGTGATGACATCGTCGCGGCCATTCCGGAGATAAGGAAAGACAAAGGGAACCCCCCGTGTGGCGAGGACTTCAACGGATACCGCGATTTCCCTCCTTCGATCCAGCGTTGCCGGGCGGATCTCCTCGAGGAGAAACCGCCGTTCCTCGCTGTCTTCGATGACGGTCCGGAAGAGGCTCCTCTCGGGGCTGCCGGCAACGGCAAGGCCGGGCAGGCACCTCGCAAATTCGAGCCGCCAGGGTTGGAGAACGTCTCGAAAGGGTATGTCCCTCAAGCCTTTACCTCCCCGGTCGGGTGAACATCACCAGGATGATCCTCTGTCTACCTTCTTCGGAGCGCAATGGCAAGCCCTGCGGCACGCAGCCGGAATGACCTGAAGGGATCATGCCGATTGTTGATAAGGGGGGATTCGTGATATGGATAAAACGATCTTGAGGCGGGACGTTCATCTCGAGGCGTTTCCGGACTTTAAGGCCGCGGAAGGCGGAAGATGACCATCGGCATATTCACCCTCGTGGTTGCGGCGGCTTTCTTTCACGCTCTCTGGAACTTCGCTGCCCGCAAGGCGACGGGGAATATCGTCGTCATCTGGCTCGCCCTTCTCGCGGGGTGCTTCGCCCTGCTTCCGGGGATCGTCGTTCTTGCCGTTCTGGGGATAATTTCCCCGCAGGTGCCCGCCTCCGCCGTCGGCTGCGTCGTGGCGACGGGGCTCCTTCACGGAGTTTACTTCCATCTCCTCGGAAGAGCCTACGAGCGGGGCGAGATCTCCGTCGTTTATCCGATCCTGCGGGGTTCCGGAATCGGCCTGACGGCGATCCTGGCTTCGCTCATCCTGAAAGAGGAGATTTCTCCGATCGGGTTGACGGGAATCGGCCTGGTTTTTTCGGGCATTGTACTGATGGGCATCCCCCTTCTCAGGGGGGGCGCGGAGACGGATCAATACAGGATCGCTCTCAGTGTCGGCGTTTCCATCGCGGCCTACTCGTTGGTAGACAAGGTCGGAGTGGGCAGGATGACGCCTGTCCTTTACATCTGGCTCATGTTTCTGATCGCCGCTGCGGTCACCTGGCCGTCGGTGATGATACGCCACCGGGGCGAAGTACTCCATACCGCCAGGGCCCATCCGGGCCCCATCATGATTATCGGCGTCGGCTCGATCGGGACCTACCTGATGATCCTTTTTGCCCTCCAGCAGACCCCCGTAAGCTACATCGTCGCGGCCCGGGAGTTCTCCGTCGTCGTCGGCGCCCTGCTCGGCGTGTTTCTGCTCCGGGAGCGGATGACAATCCTCAAAGGGGCGGCTATCGCCTGTATCACCCTGGGGCTGTTTTTCATAAAGGCAGGTTGAGCGGTCACGGATCAGAGGAGGCCTTCCGGGACTCAAAACCGTGAGAACTCTTTGCTGTTATGCCCGGGGATCCCCTCCGTCAGTCTCTGCCGAATTTCGAGAACATGTACATCGGGTCATAATCCGCTCTCAGGCTCGTGATCCTGACCAGGTGAGACTTCTCTTCCTCAAGCAGCTTCTCCAGGATTTTCTTTTGATCCTTGTCCTTCGACAGCTTGACAAGCTCCGTGTAGAGAAGGATGGCATTCCGCTCAGCCTGTAACGCGATCTTGCAGGCATCCTCCACCGTTTTCACCGCTTCGAGCTTCCGCGCGATGTCTTCGCCCTTCGGGAACACCCCCTCCCGGGCGACGGCGTTGAGATAATCACCGACTTCAACCGACAGGAAACACTCTTCGACCCCTTTTTTCAAAGCCTTTTCCTTGAGGCTGATAAACTCTTCGAGGTGCCTGGCCTCATCTTTCGCAAGCTTCAGGAACAGCGCTCGGAGGTCCTTTTCCTTGAACGTGTCCGCCGCCTTCGTGTAAAAGCTCACCCCGTCCTTTTCCGCCTGCATTGCAAAATCGATGACACAGATGTCGAATTTAGGCATATCTTGCCTCCTCTGAACATTTTCGAAATCAGAATTAGTCTGGCCACATTCCATTGAATTGTCAAGGAAATCCCTTGTACCGAATTGCCTCACAATAAATGTTACCGGAGGTGAAGATGCATAATGGTCGTTGACTCATAATTCATGTTACCGGGAGAGAGACTTTCTCCAGGAGCCATGACGATGAGTCCGCGAACCAAACGTGA